>Ga0315285_10005627_pt1 | contig 12915 bp, 8 predicted proteins | sample YL17G09_36_MG_FD_203698 | JGI IMG/M metagenome (GOLD analysis project Ga0315285, IMG submission 203698) | Sediment microbial communities from Yellowstone Lake, YNP, Wyoming, USA - YL17G09_36 | ecosystem: Environmental > Aquatic > Freshwater > Lake > Sediment | place: USA: Wyoming | collected... | reverse complement strand
TACCACAGGTAATCCACAAGCCATCGCTTCTGCCACCGGTAACCCAAAACCCTCATATAATGACAAGAATAAAAACAAAGTAGCTCCATTTAATAGATAAACCAGCTCCTCATCAGGAACAAAACCTGTAAAAATCACATTTTCTGTTATCCCAAGCTTATCAGTTACACCTTTCAGAATCTTTCTCTCATTCTCATTCAAACCACAAACAACAATAAGCTTATATATATTTCTTAAACCTCTGGAAATTTTGCTATATGCTTCCAGCGTCCCTTCCGTATTTTTTCTCGGATTAAAGCCTCCGAGTGTTAGTATATATTCTGACTTTATATCGTATTTCAGCAGTAGGGGCGGGGTTACCCCGCCCCTACAATCTAATATTTTTCTAAAAATAGGATTTATACCCCCTGATATATTTACAATCTTATCTTCAGGAATATTAAGGTATTTAACTATATCCTTCTTGGTGCATTCCGAGATAGCTGCAATCCTTGTCGCCTGTTTGACCTCTTTCACTCTTAATTCATAATCATCCCTGATATGCTCTGGAAGAACATCTTCTCCCCTCTCTTTAAAAACCAAAGGAATTAAATCATAAATCGTGAATACAGTTTGAGTTGGATAAAAGGGAGAAATGAGAATATTATGCATCAAAGGACTTGTGATATGAATAATATCAACATCACCAAAGTGCGTTGATTGAAAAAGAGGTGCAAAAGGAGAGACTTGCTTGTAACAGTCTGCAAAAGGATTTAGTTCATATTTATGATATTTCACATTGGAATAATTTAGTAGGGAACAGGCATGCCTGTTCCCTACAAGTTCTTCTAAGGAACATAATAGATATTCATTAGTCTTATCAATCTTAAGGATATTATCAATTAATTGGAAGGTATATCTTCCTATTCCCCTATATTGCTCTTCTGTAAATAAAGTTTGAATATCAAATGCAATCTTCAAATTTCAAATTCTTTCTCCCGATTTATTTTTATAGGGAACAGTTTGAAACCGTTCTCTACTTATATCCAATCATTGCATAATTAGCATAGCCAAACAATACCTGATTAAGCTTCTTGACATTTTCATTATAAAGAACGAAGAAATTTCTCGTATGATCACGAACACTATCAGGGATATCAAACTCCTTTAATTTAGCTTCTGTAGAAAAGGGAACAGAATAATGGATGTTAATATCTCTAAACCCTGCCTTTTCCATAAAAAATTCCAGTGGGACAGGATGAACAGGTTTGATATGTGTCGGATCAGCATAGAAACTGCCTGAAAAAGTTGTCAAATTCGTCGGATTAACTGTTTCAAGGATAATAAGACCATCTGGTGTCAATTTATCATAAGCCAATTCTATCAGATTAATTAAATCACTCGTTGATAAGTGCTCTATCAATTGCCCTGCAAAAATTCCACCGAGAGAATTATCTTCTAATGCTTTTAAATGTGATAAGGCATCTGCCTGGGAAACCTTTAATCCCTTCTCTTTGCAATGGGTTACCATATTGATATCCACATCTACACCATAGGAATTTATTCCCTCTCTTTTCAGTAATTCAAGAAACTCACCACGCCCACAACCTATATCAAGCACATTACTCTTCCCCGCAAAAAACTTTACGTAATCTTCTTGTTGTGAAACGACAAATTCCTCAGAACCCCTTGCCCATTCCTCAAAGGCATAGAAATCAAAATTAGGAACAGATTGATAAGACTCAATGATGTTTTCTTGTCTTTTTCGATCTGTTTTCTCGAAATCTGCTTTAGACATTAATTTTTCCCTTCGCATTTGAAATTCGGAAAGCCTATTCTTTACCGATTTAATAGTTAACTGTAGATTTCTATATTCCTTTACTCTTTTATCTATCTCTTTATCTACATCAATGTTCACCTTATCAAGCATTTTTTGTAATTTGGATATATCATTTGTATGGGAGTTGAGATGATTATGAATATTTTCTATATGACCATTTGTACTCTGAGCCTGATGATACAATTCCTCTATCTGATCCTTCTTCTGCAACAATATATCCTGTATTTCTCCGATATTCTTATTAAGATATTCCCGCAATGCAGCCGTGTCTTTGTCCATTCTCTTATTAAAAATTGTTATCGTCTTGCGAACCTCTTCTAAAGACGTATTATTCACAGCTACATTCTTACTTAAGTCCCCGATAGCACTATTAGTGTTTTTTGTAAAATCATTAATACTCTTATGCACCTCAGCTATAGAAGTGTTATTACCACTTAAAGCCTTATACAATTCCTCCATCCGATCAATCTTTAGAGTTAATATCTCATTTATCTCACTGACATTTTTATTAACATACTCCTGTAACAAAATCATCTCTTTCCCCATTCTTTCACTAAAACTGTTCACTGTCTTATGCACTTCAGCTAAAGAAGTGTTATTACCACTTAAAGCCTTATACAATTCCTCAAATTGCTTTTGACTCCTCTGAATGTATTCCTCGAGTATCTTTGTCTTTTCTTCGACCGCATTGAACATTTCAGTTTTGTTCTTCTCCACCAACAGATAAAGCGCCCGTGATAAATCCTCAGACCATTCCATAAATATCTCGTCTGCATTCAATATCTTTCTCACAAGGGAGTTAAGCGTTCTCACAATATGTGCATTATAATGAATATTTTCTATTACCTCACAATCATATAATTTTACCAAATCATTTATAAGGCGGGTGAAACGCACATTAAAAAAATTTTGATATAAAAAAAGGGGGCGAATTACTTTCTTTATGATTTTCCTGAACCTGCTTTTGAAAGATTTATCCGTCATCGGATAATCATAAAAAAAGTGGTTTATCTTACTTAAAGATAAATGCAATTGGGAATGTAACCTCGCGGCTTCTGTAAGTTTCTCTTTAAGAGGTCGATGTCGCGTATTAAAATTCAAATTCGCAAAATGCAGATTATCATTTATTTCCTTTGTCTCTTTTTCACTCGTTATTAATCTGATTACATCTGTACAGGGTTTAAAATAATAATCCATACCCTCTCTTTGCCTTCGTACCTTTTCTTTTATCAGATTCATTACCTGTGCCACGTCTAAATTATCAAAATTACCGCTATCTAATAATTCTTCTAATGATTTCACTGGCGTTCCTCCTATATTCTTATATTACAATGTAACGCGACATTTATGTCGCAAAAGAATGCGAGATAAATCTCGCACTACAAAAAGCAGAGTAAAAATTATTATAGACATATTATGAAGTCTATAAATTTTTTCCATTCCATTTATGAAATAACTACTATTGCCGATAATAATAGTATATAATTCAATCCTGTTTGTAGTCCCCACTTTAGTGGGAATAATTTTACCTGCTAAAGCAAGTACTACAAACAGGAACTATATAGTAGAAAGAAACATAACATAAACAGTTAAATTGACAATACTTAGGTTATGTAAATTTGCAAAATAATCTATGATACTTTATATTTATTCCTAACAACTTTCACATAAATTTTTTACTTGCCATTACCTTTTAGATTATGATATAAATTAATAATAAATAAAAAATAGAAAAGGGGATGAAAAAATGGTAAGAAAAATTTTTCTCCTCACGATTACTTTTTTCTTCGCTATGAGTATTTTTGCTTTAAAAGATAATCCGGGCATCATAATGTTCCTGAAATTAGACCAGCAGAAAAAAGCAACGGAAGGAAGCTTATTCTTTTTAGAATATGATGGGAATCAACTTATAGAAAAAGACCCTCCCGGTGAAATAAAACTTTCACCCGAAGCCCTTCAACTATTTAATCTGGGGGATATTAACGGATATAAACAGGCATTGAAAAAACTCATTCAGGAAGAACTATACAAGATTATCGAAAGCGAATCCATATCTCTTATTACTTATCTTGGGGAATCAAGCGTAGAAAAATTTATGTCTCTGGATGAATCTACTACTATCGCTCCCAGTTTGGGCAAACAATTCATTAGCGACCAATACAATTGCAGTTTATCAGCTCCCTCAGAAGATTGGGAATTAGTTACCACCGGCTTGAAAAGAGACACTATTGCAAGCTTCAAACTTAAAGATATTGCCACAAACACCGATGTCCTGCTTGATCTATCCATCTTCGACCTTAGCAAATATGAACTTGCTACAAGTGTGGATGACGTCGCACAACTTGAATCTCAGAACTTAGAAAGCAAATATGAAATCATCGCAGCCGATTCAAGGGAGACTAAAAATCAATCAGGATTAGATGCCATCGTTCGAGACATTCAAATCGTTAAAAAAACAGGAACAGAAGAAGGTGCAAAAGAACAATTCCTTAAGAAGGCTTACTTTTATACACCCAGAAGAGGCTTCATATTAACTTTCTCCTCTGATAATGATGGACTCCTGACTAAGTATAAAGGAGCTTTTAATTCTTTTGTTAATAATTTCCAAATCAAGAAATAATGAAGCAATAGCATTAAGCAAGTTTATTATATTTAACAGAAAAAACATAAACAAAATTAGCCACGAAAAAACACAAAAGAACACAAAATAGAAACATATTATTTATCAATATTTTTCGTGCTTCTTCGTGTCATTTCGTGGCTATCTTTTTTTAAGATGAATGAATAAAAAAAAGATTAAAGACATCGGGGAATTAAAAATAGTTGACTTTATTAAAGAATATTTTCAATCCGAAACAGTTCAACATGTAGGGGTTCGATTTATCGAACCCGTTATTAAGGGCGTGATAAATCACGCCCCTACATTGAAGGATTGGGGAATTATAACAGGAATTGGGGATGATTCCGCCGTCGTTGATCTCACTCATTACACTAACCAATACACACTAATTACTACTGATTTGCTCATCGAAGACCAGCACTTCTCCTTCAAGTTCATAAATTCTTATCTTCTGGGAAGAAAATCTGTCATCGTCAACATCAGTGACATTGCCGCTATGGGTGGAATTCCTAAATTCTTACTTCTATCAATCGGACTGAATCCGAATTTTATGTTTGATGACCTGAAAGAACTCCTGAGAGGAATTAAAGAAGTCTGCAATGAATATAAAATAAATCTAATAGGGGGTGACACGGTCGGTTCAAAAAGATTAGTTATAAGTATAACTTTATTAGGTCGTAGAAATAACAATCTTATTCTTCCCTTACGAAGTAATGCTAAGATAGGTGATAATATATTCGTAACAGGCTTTGTTGGTGATTCTGGACTCGGCTTAAAAATTCTTAAGGAAAACTTAATTCTTTTCGGAGAAGAGAGAAATTATCTCGTCCAGAGGCATCTCAATCCTACTCCCCGCTTAAAAGAATCGCTTGTTTTATCAGAAAATGTTTCTCGTTTTTCTATGATAGATATCAGTGATGGATTATTCAGCGAAATTAACCATATCGCACAGGAAAGCAATGTCACAATGAAAGTTTACCTCGATAAAATTCCTATCTCCACTCAGCTGAAAAATGTCTGTGGGAAATTAAAGCTCGACCCGATTGAATTTGCTCTTTTTGGTGGTGAAGATTATGAATTATTATTTACCTGCGAAGAAAACGAAAGCACTATTAAACAACTTTTCAAGAGACATTCCTTAGCAGATGTGAAGCTGATTGGAAAAGTTGTCAAAAAAGGATACCAAATAATTTTCCTCGATGAGACAGGAAAAGAAGTTCATTTCAAAGATAAAAGATTCAATCACTTCTCAAACATCTAATAAAAATGTAGGGGCATATTGCATATGCCCTTTCTTGTAGGTGCACGTGCAATGTGCCCCTACTAATAATCATACCAATTATTAACCAATGTCTGATTAGGTAACCGAAGCACTTTACCACTATATGCAGGCTGATAACCCCCATTGTTAACAACCACAACCCCATTAACAATTACATATTTAATTCCTAAGGGGGACAAAGTGGGATTGTCATAATCAGCACGGTCTATTATGCTATTATAATCAAAAATGGTAATATCAGCATAATATCCTGCTTGTAGAATACCACGTTTTTGTTCAAGGAGACGAAATTGCTGAGCCGCAAGTGTTGAGGTTTTTCTTACCCCTTCTATTTTTGAAAACATCCCAAGGTCACGAACATAATGTCCCCAAAATCGAGGAAAGGTGCTTGAGCCACGCGGATGCGCACTGGTAGGACTATCCGAACCAACCATAAGTTGTGAATGTACCATAAATGTCTGGACATCATTTTCTTGCATCTGGAAATAAATAGCAGAACCACCACCGGGACCAATGTTATCTATCATAACATCTTCCGAATCTTTACCAAGACTTGTAGCCACCTCACTTAAATACTGATGATTATAGGTTCCAGAAATGATATAAACATTCTCAGCACCACCCCGTTCATATATTAATTCACGCACATCATCCTCTAACTCTGCTCGATGGTTTGTGACTGCATCACTCCAATTATCTAAAGCCCAACTTGGCAAAAGTACATCAAGCGTTGTTTGAGATGCAGTATATGGATATTGGTCCATCTTAACCTGGTCACCAACTGCATTCGCTGCATCCACTTTCGCAAGAACCTGAGAAGCCTCTCCCCAAGCTAATGGTCCTGCGCATTTTATATGAGATATTTGAACACTACAACCCCCTTCATGCCCAATCCGAATAGCTTCATCTACCGCCTCAAGAAGAAATTCGCCTTCACTGCGCATATGTGAGGTATAAACACCTTTATGGCTGGCAACAATTCCTGCTAATTCAATAATTTCTTCAGTAGTCGAATTATAGCCTGAAGCATAAATTAAACCAGTAGATAATCCAAAAGCACCATCTTTCAATGCCTGATCAAGATAATTTTTCATTGCTGACATCTGGGCTGGAGTCGGAGTTGAACCTGTCAGCCCTACTGCAGAACGCAAATTATTGTGTCCAACTAAACCAATATAATTCGGTCCTAATCCCCCTTCCAGAGAATTATAATAGGCCCCAACATTTGTTACACTGGGAGAACTCCCACAATCACCAGTAACTACAGTTGTTACTCCCTGATTAATATAACTGGAAAGCGCTCCTCCAGAATCAGCATGAGTGTGAGCATCAATAAATCCGGGCGTTACCATCAAACCAGAAGCATCTATAGTTACATCAGCACTTCTTCCTGATAAATCTCCCATCTCACTTATAATTTCCCCATTAATGCCAATATCAGTCAATTGCGAACTACTATAACCATCAGTATAAACTTCCCCATTCAGGATAAGGACATCAAAGTCTGTCGGTGGTGGCAGAGTAACATCTGCTGAAAAATTGTCGAAATATCCCGCATAATCCCCACTCGTATAAACATAGAATCCACCCTGTCCATCCCTGAGTGTTACACTCAACGTCCCTACTGCTCGGGGAGTTTCCATATCATCTATAAAGGCTGAAACTTGATTCCCCACTACAACAAGTTTGAACTTATGCCAGCTACTCGACCAGGTTGTCCCGTTCAAAATATATCCCTGAGTCTGAGAACCAAACTGTGAATAATCTATACCAAGATAGTCCCAGGTCGCACCATTATAGGCTTGCAATTTGACCCAGCCATCACCTGAATCACCTGCTTCAGAATGATCGGGATCCCAGGCAAAACGTATAAAATTCTGGGTTCCTTGATATGAGGCTCGAGCTACAATCGCCTGATACCCACCGTGAGAAATTGAACCATCATTACCTTCACAAAAGACCCACGCTTCAACGGTCATATCCTGACCATTACTACCCGCCAAGACAAGATGAATTCCTCCTGTATTTCCATCCTCTGCAACCTTGAGAATTTTAGTCCCTTCACAGGGGTGAGTAATACCGCTTAAGCGAGATTCAGATACCGCATCCGCTATATTATGGAATCCCAGAGCATCAGTCCATACGAGACCAGAAGAACCATCTTCAAAATCATCTTCATATAATTCGCAGAAAGCAGGAATGAACGCAATTGAAAACAAAATAAAAATAATTTGAATAACTAAAAACTTAAATAATCGATTATACTTATTCTTTAAGTAGTTACCGACTCGATTTACCAAAAAATATCGTCTCATAAATTTCATCATTGCATTATCCAAATCGTCAACTTATCGAGAATTATCCAAACAGTAAATTTGATGTCAAGCAAGGAATATAAACTAATTGATAATTAAGAAGATTTTACACTAATATCTTATTGACTGTTTCTTCAATATCTGATAATTAAATAACACTAATTTAAAAAAGTTTATTCAATGAAAAAAAATTATATTCGCTCAATCACCCAAAAAGATGTTGTCACAGTCATACTAAATAAGCCTGATAAACTTAATCTCATTGATTATGATTTTCTCCTTTCATTCTATGAAAAACTCACAGAATTAGACAGAAATGATGCTATCAAAATCATTTTGCTTAAATCATTACACAAAACTTTCTCTATCGGAATAGATTGGAAAAAGCTTATCAATTCAGCATCACCAAAAACTAAAGATTTCTTCAATTTAAGCATCAAGTTCATTGACCTACTAATGCAAACAAACAAAATAACCATCGCTCAAATCGATGGAAAAGCTTACGGTGAAGGACTGGGGTTGACATTAGCCTGCGATTTTAAAATAATTTCCGAGTCATCTTTATTAGGCGTGCCACAGATTTCTTATGGCTTCATTCCTATATTTAGCACAATTCCCCTTCTCATTACACAGATTGGCAAAACCTATGCAAATGAATTAATATATACAGGCGAGATAATTAATGGTTTAAGAGCAGAACAAATTGGCTTAGTTAACTTAGCGGTCAGACGCGAAAATCTCAATGAAGAAACAAATAAGTTTATAAACAAACTATTCTCTCAAAAAGGAGGGAATATTCTCCAATACAAAAATATCCTTAAAAAAATTGACCCAATTAAGCAAGTCCCTGTAGACCAATTATTCCTTGCCAATTTTCTGAAAATATCAAGTGATAAAAAGAAGTTGAAAAAATTTGACCTCTTTCTCAAATCAGTGTAACGCGAGATTTATCTCGCAAAAATAATCACGACATAATAAATTTTTAAGAAGTCCTGTTCAGAAATAAAATGTAGGGGCGAGGTTTCCTCGCCTGTATAGAAGGGCGGGGTAACCCCGCCCCTACAAAATAAAGGGTAAAATAAAAAATTGTAAAAAATTATATAGACAAATACGTAAGAAAGTAAAATAACTCTTCCGAAATAATTTATACTAAAATTTAATTGGAGGAATAAATTGTCTATTGAAGAAAAATTGACGAAATTAGGTATCGAATTACCGGAAGTTCCCGAACCAGTTGCCGCCTATATTCCTGCTGTTCTTATCGACTCTTCTTTAATTTACACATCCGGACAGGTTCCTTTCGTAGAAGGAAAAATAAAATATAAAGGGAAATTGGGGAAGGATTTGAAAATTGAAGAAGGATATGAAGCAGCAAGGATATGTGCACTGAATGCCCTTGCAACTATAAGAAGTGTTATTGGTAGTCTCGATAAAATCGAACGCATTGTCAAAGTGATTGGTTTCATTCAAAGTGAAGATAATTTTCATGACCAACCAAAAGTCCTTAACGGCGCTTCTGAACTCTTAATAAAAATATTTGGTGAAAATGGCAAACATGCAAGAAGCGCAATAGGTACGAATGCCCTTCCCCTTAACTCTGCTGTGGAGGTGGAAATAATCGCTAAAATAAAATAAATACGTAATACTTCCCTTTCTTAAACCCCATAAAAATATAATGTGATATTGTAAACTTTTTATAATCTTTGTTCGCAAATTGCCACCATCAGGAACGCATATATGCGTTCCCTACATTTAAATTTTGGGGAAACCTATAATCTCACATTACAACATTCTATCGAATAAAAAAAGTGGAAGTCATAAATCACGACTTCCACTTTTCAAATAAGGTATGTTTATTACTTTACTTACTCGAATAAACACCAATTATTAGCTGACACTACTACGGCAATGCTAAATGTCTGAGAAGTAGGTGCTATAACACTAACATTGGTAGAGCCACCTGGACCGATAGCACGTATTTGTTCAGCAAGTCGGTCTGCAAAATAAAGGTTACCTGCATAATCTGACGCAAGACCAATGCCATAGGCACTAAACGCACTCGCGTAATCTATTCCATAGAATGGATAAATCCTATCAGAAACAAGTAACGCTTTCTTATTTGGATTAGTATCAATATGACCTACAAGATAGATACCACGTAGTGAACCATCATTGGTAGGGTCTTCATTTACACAACACGCATAAACGTTACCATCAGGAGTAATAGCTACACCTTCGCTATTTGAACCTGGAAGTGTAACTTCCCATTCAGCATTAGCTTCAGTAAGAGAACCAGCAATGGCAGATTCTATTTGAGATTTGCTCCAACGATGAATAGCTCCTCCATTCCCTGATGTGGAATTAGTATATCTACTTGACCAGTAAAGATTGCCATATTTATCTACATCCACACCTTTGCCATATCGTGTAGTAACCGACAAACCCAATATATTAATCGGTGGGGTTGTTGTAGAAATTAAACCTCCTTCAATCTTTGCTTTCCAAATAGCAGAATTTCCTCTTGCAATATAAGCGTATTTATCACTTCCTTGCTTCAATACTAATATATCTCTTGCGTTTAACAACGAACCCGAACCATTAGTAACATTTGTTAATGTTAGGGAATCCCATTTACCATACAATACATTATTAGCTGTTGAAGCAGACTGTCCAGCTTGTCCGCAGACCCAGACATAATTGTCATCATCGGGATCAAAACAATTTCCCCAAATAGATGTATTAGGTGTATCCGGAGGTGTTCCCGGGAAATTTAGCCAAGTAGTTTGACCATTTCCCCCATCATAACAACTCAAATCAGGATTAAATACTACATGTCCATACACCGCTGGAGAGTTATAACATTCAGCGGTAAGTATAAACCCAAAACTATCTTTATCTGTATTTTGGGAAATAAGCGATTCCATACCGGAGAACCCATCCCATAAGGTTTGATAAATCGTGGCGTTGGCTGGCGGAACATAATTACCAACGGAACTATTTGAGGCTATTTCTGCCCAGCCAACAGATTTAGTAGCGGACACACTAAGCTTTACTCTATAAGTCCCTTCAGGAACCTGTGTTCCACCAGAATTGTTACTTGTGCCATCCCAAACTACCGCGTTGTTTCCAACACTCGCGGTTCCTGAAAATGTTGCAACAACACTGAGATCAGATGTTTTTATTATCTCTATCGTAACAGTTCCACCTGATTCATTGATGAAATAATTAATTGTGCAACCCGACCCTAATGGAATAATACCTGGAATTGAAGTGACTACTCTAATTTTCGATGCATAAGGCACTGAGAATAAAGATACAGTAACCAATAAAATTGCGATTAAAAGAATCAACTTTTTCATAATTTAAATCCTCCTTTTTTACTTTCTAATCTACAAAAATTTTAAATAAGCAGTTAATCGTTAGTTTTTTATCCCCTCCTTTCTTCTTATTTAAAAATAACATATTAATTTTTTATATAAATTAAATGATGATGTCAAGAAAAAATACTCTTTTTTCTTTACAATTGACATATTAAAGATAAGTTAATCAAAGAAGTAATATCATTGTCTGCAAAAAGACTATCTTATAAGAGGGATTTAACTCTTTCTAAATAAAAAAGCCTTTCAGAAACCTTGAAATTCCTGAAAGGCTCTATAAAGCAATTGCTTTTGAAGAAATTGTATCTACTTATTCATAGATATTCCAATCTGTATGAGCCTTAGTGGGTACGAATAATTCGGATGAGATATATGCCTGTCCTGTTATTCCAACAGCAGTTCTAATGCTAAATACATACAATCTTTTGGTAGTAGGCGAATAAGCCACATCATGATAACGAGCACCTGGAGTAGGTAATTGCGCATCTATTGCATCGCTCCATGCACCAACTGTTCCCGTCACCGGATCAAAAGTTGCTCTCCAGCAATATATCTGTTCTGTACCAGTAGCTGGTGAACGCCCACCAATAGCAAATATAGTATTTCCTATTGCCTCAAAATTGAGATTATAAACAGTCGCAGGCAATTTAGCAGTTTGTTCAACCCATGCACCCATAGAACCATCAGTAGGACTAACCTGGCAAACATGAACTTTATCTGTAGAATTCGCACGGGTTATGTTAGTAAGAATACCACCTGATGCTATAATGTAATTACCTATTGAGCAAACAGCAGGAAAGTACCAGGTGGTAGGAAGGTTAGTTCCTCTTGTCCATGCTCCAAGAGAACCATCTACAGCATTAATCTTTGCATAAAAACAGTCATTATGTGTTAAAATAGCCATTCCATCGCCACCAAAACAATAAATATAACCGTTTTCACAGATTATTGCCCCACCCAACTCTGGATCGTAAGGAACAGCTGTTCCGTTACCATTAGGAAATACTGCACTCTCAGTCCATGTAGAGTCTAATGCGCCACCTACATTGACTTTGTTATAAGTAACATTATTCCTATTGACAACACCTGATATAGCATTGTAACCACCACCTGAGATATAGATATGGTCTGCAGTGGCACAAACTGTTTCATAAAGATAGGCATAATTATCATTCCTTGGGAGAGTAGCATCAGCAACGGCGGTACCTAAAGCTCCCGTAACTGGATCAATCGGTATACGCCATACTTCCCCTGTATCTGCACCATCGGTAGACCTATTTCCACCAGTAATGTAAAGATTATCTCCTACAATCACACCACCAGCCATTTGAATTCCGTAAGTTGGTGAAATGATGTCGTCTTGAGTAGTCCATGATGATATTCCAATAAGATCCGCATAGACAATGACAGAACTCATTAATAAAATAATACCTAAAAATAATACGAATCGCTTCATTTTGATTCTCCTTTCTTAAATAGTGATTAGGTTTAAGTTGTTAAAA
>Ga0315285_10005625_pt1 | contig 12916 bp, 18 predicted proteins | sample YL17G09_36_MG_FD_203698 | JGI IMG/M metagenome (GOLD analysis project Ga0315285, IMG submission 203698) | Sediment microbial communities from Yellowstone Lake, YNP, Wyoming, USA - YL17G09_36 | ecosystem: Environmental > Aquatic > Freshwater > Lake > Sediment | place: USA: Wyoming | collected... | reverse complement strand
ATATAGAAATTTCCGAAAACTTGTCATCATTTAGATCGCTGTTTTTTCCAACACGATTTTGTTCGTCAATCCGTATGGATATTTCTTAACAATCTTTCTCGTTTCAAGCCTTACCAATGCCCTATGGACTTTGACTTTCGAAAACCCAGTCTTCTTCACCAACTGATTTTGGTTAAGTTTTCCATCAGCTTTTTTCAGCTCTTCTATGATCGCCTTCTCCTCCGGCGTCAATAGCAAATTAGTGATGTCTTCTTTGACAGATTTCAATTCCTTTTCTCTTGTCAATTGCCAGATGGATATGCCGCCCATCGTACAAATTATTCCAACAAACAGAAGCAGCAAAGATAGTGGGGATGTAAAAATAGTTTGAGTGCTAGGCGGTTCGACGAGTGGTCTCTCTTCAGCAAACGATCTGTTCGATTGAAATGAACGATTTTGAATTCCTCTTTCTCTAAGCAAATTAAACGTCTCAAATCCCCAGAGCATGGAATATGTCTGAAGTATGCATAGCACTAGGGAGAAACCTCCTACTAAGAAAAGCAATATCATCATGATTGAATGTCTCAAATATTTTCTTTCCATAGCATCACTGGTTTCAGGTGGTTTCTAGTTTCAGGTGGTTTCAGTGTGGTATATATAGTGTTTCAAACATATAAAATTAACAAAAATTGGAAGGAAAGGATGATAAAATATGACATCAGTTATAGAACTTGATCAAGTCAGCAAAATCTACAAAATGGATGAGGTAGAAGTCCCAGTTTTGAATAATATAAATATTAAAATAAAGAAAAAAGATTTTGTTTCAATCATGGGCCCTTCCGGCTCTGGTAAATCTACATTGTTGCATATGATAGGCGCTTTGGATATGCCAACTTCCGGAAAAGTTCTTATTGATGGGACGGATTTGTCCAAACTTTCAGAAATCGAAATTGCAAGAACGAGAGGTGAAAAGATTGGTTTTGTGTTTCAAACATTCAATCTTTATCCAACACTAGATGCATTGGGAAATGTTGAGCTGCCGATGATAATTATGGAGAAAGGGAAATCAGAAAGGAAGAAAAGGGCGATGGAATTGCTGGGACTTGTGGGACTAAAAGAGAGAGCAGAGCATTTACCATCGCAATTGTCTGGTGGTGAGAGGCAGAGAGTAGCGATAGCAAGAGCATTGGCTAATGATCCAGCATTCGTTCTGGCTGACGAGCCTACAGGGAATCTTGACTCAAAATCAGGAAAGGAGATAATGAACATTTTCGAGAAATTGAATGAAGAAGGTAGGACAATTGTTGTAGTAACGCACGATATGAATATTGCCTCAAAGTCAAAACACATAATCCACATCAAGGATGGGAGAATAACAGGTGATAAAAAATGAAAAAAATATTATTGATATTGTCATTAGTCTTCGTAACGATATTTTTTGCCAATTCGGTATCTGCAGGCGCGCTGGTACAGGCTAATTTTTCATCAAACCCGACTATAGTCGCACCAGGTAGTGACGGATATCTGCAACTGGTTTTGAAAAATGTTGGGACTGCTGCGGCATCTAACATAAAAGTTACTACAATAGATTACAACCAATATATCACAGTTTCCATGACTGGTATTGGAGATTTGGGATCTTTGGGAAATGGAGAATCCACAACCACACTTTTTAAATTCTCTGTTTCAAGTGCAACGCCTTCAGGCCTTTACACGATAAAATTTTCTATAGATTATTGTGATTCCTCGTGCACAGAAATAAATCCTACTGCCATCATCAGTGTGCAAGCTCCTTCTACATTGCAAATCAATTCAGTCGAGCCCAGCACTTTGGCGGCAGGCGAAACGACTACTCTGAATTTCAATCTGGTGAACATCGGGACTGACGCGATAAGCAACATCATCCTGTCATGGCAGATGCCGAGCGATGAAATACTTCCACTAGGCACCAGCAACAGGCAGTTCATTTCTTCCTTGAACGGCGGGGCTTCGATTACAATTCCAGTAAACGTTTCTGCCGGGTCTTCTGTCACACCGGGCGTTTATGCAATGACCGTCAACATGCAATATTTTGACAGGTCCGGAACAAGGCAAAACATCACAACATCTGTTGGAATAAAGATCGGTGGCACTACTGATTTTGATATCGGGGTGCAGGATTCATCTTCAGGAACAACTTCCTTGTCGATTGCAAACATAGGAGTTAATCCGGCGACAAGCGTTTCCATCAGAATTCCTGACCAGCCAAATTTTGCGGTAAGCGGAGCTAGTAGTGTATTCCTAGGAACTCTCAACTCGGGGGATTTCGGCGTCGCCAGTTTTCAAATTTCTTCCAGAACTGCGATCACGAACAGAACTGCTGGTACGAACGGACCTTCAAATACGAACAGGACTGTGGGCGTGAATCAAACATCTGCAGGAAGAACTCTTACAGTTGAAATCTCTTATTCAGACACAAGCGGTGCGAGGCAGATTGTTCAAAAAACAGTTTCACTGAACGCTGGACTTAGCACAGCTACGACTTCCAGAACTGCTTCGCGAAATACAGGACTGCTATCTGGAACCAATCTTTACATTTTGATTAGCATAATCGTCGTCATAGTCTTTCTAGTTTGGTTTTTCAAATTGAGAAAGCGGAAGAAAAAATGATCGGCTGCGGTCTACTTTTAATTTTTAATGAAGTGATTGTATGAAGTTCAATGACATATTGTCAATGTCGATAAACAGCTTGACGCATAGAAAATTGAGGAGCTGGCTCACTGCTCTTGGAATTGTCGTCGGTGTCGCCGCAGTAGTCGCATTAGTCTCGATAGGCCAAGGCCTGCAGAAGAGTGTCACTAGCCAATTAGGTGGGTTGGGAGCAAACCTCATCACTATAACGCTTGGGTTTCAGAGAGCGGGTGGAGGATTTGGTTTTGGAGGAGAACGGGCAACAATCTCGACTTCAAACTTGACTGATAGTGATATAAGAACGATACGAGCAACTACTGGAATTCAATACGTGGACGGAATCGTTTCAGGCCGGGCAGATGTTTCATTCGCGAGCCAGAGTGCTTCATTGTCTATTGAGGGAGTTGACACTTCTGTTTGGAAATTTATGATGACGACAAAACTGGAATCCGGAAGGTATCTTTCTTCAGGAGATACGTATGTGGCTGTAGTAGGGTACAATGTCGCTCATGGCCTGTATAAGCACGACATGTTGTTAAACAGTATAATTACGGTCGGTGGGCACAGTTTCAGAGTGGTGGGAATATTGCAGTCTGGCGGCTCTTCATTCGGAGGAGGCGGAGGTGAGCGCGTAATTTATTTATCAAGAGAGAACGCAAGGATTGTTCTTGACACAAGCTTGGCATCAAACCAATATTCTTCGGTCTCCGCTCAAGTCTCTCAGTCTGCTGACGTGCAAACTGTAGTAGATCAGTTGACTAAAAATCTTATACTCACAAGGCATGTCACAAACAGTACTCGGGACTTCACTGTTAGTTCGACTGCATTGGTGCAACAGTCAATAAGTTCTATCAGCAGCACTGTGACATATTTTTTGGCTGGCATTGCAGGCATATCTCTGTTAGTGGGAGGGATAGGAATCGCGAACACCATGTTCATGTCGGTTGTTGAGAGGACAAGACAGATTGGTGTCTTGAAGTCTTTAGGCACTACAAATAATGAAGTCATGAAACTTTTTCTTACGGAATCCGGGCTTCTGGGATTAATCGGTGGGATTGCAGGTGTAATAGTTGGAGTTGTTTTATCGGTGCTGATTTCTGCGATAGGTGGAGGAGGCTTGCCTTTCTTTGGAGGACGTGGCAGCAGTCAAGGATTGCAAACAGTAATTTCACCAGAAGTACTTTTGCTGACAATAGGATTTTCGGTTTTCATCGGAGCGGTTTCTGGTCTTTTCCCTGCCAGGAGAGCTGCCAAGTTGCAACCTGTGGAAGCCCTGCGTTACGAATAAAATTGTGATTTATTTTTAAACATTTTCTTTCAGCACTATACGCAAATCATCCAAATTCACAGAATCATGATATCTTTTACGACGGTCTTCATATAATTCTTCTATTGTTGGATTGCCGGGCTCGTGCAATAAAGATGCTCCGATGATTCCAAAACGTATCGTGGCTTCTTTAAACTCACCAAGCTTGTAGCCAGCTTTTTCCAGTGTTGTTCGAACCTCAGACAGTCTAGAACTTGTGGATAATTTAATGAACATTCCATCTGTCAAAGCACTGAACTTGTAAACTTCCACTGGAACATTTCTATAACTCAATACTTCCATCATACTCTCTACATAGAGTTAAGACATTTAAGTTTGTTGTCAATCTTTTCAAAGATAAATTATTTTTCTATCAATCTGAACTTTTCAATTTTGTAAATTCCGTTATAGTCTTTGTAAACTTTGGAAGCTTTCAGTATCTCAATTCTTTTTTTGAATATCGGACCGTCAAAAACAAATGTCTCAAACTCCCCACCTTCACCTGTAAGAGTCACTCCATATTTTTTCGAGACTTCTACTAGTTCTTCCACAGTTTTTTTGTCTATAGGCTTTCCTAACCATGATTCATCGAAAGGTTGAGAGAAAACTCCGGAAATGATTGCTTTGAATCCGGAAGAAATGAATTCTTTCATGTATTCTATTTGATCAGTCTGCCAGAGAGGGTTCACACATCTCAAATCCAATTCATCACATATTTTCTTTATTCTACTCGACTGGTAAACTGATTGAACAGCTCCTGTAACAATTCCTTCAATTCCATATTCCTCTTTCGCTTTTTCCATGGCTTTCTTAAGGTCTTTCAGTTCTTCTTCTTTTTTTCCTTCTGTCTCAACTGCTATCAGAGGTAGGCATATGGCCTTTGATTGAACCTCTGTGAGACGTATGTTTGGTGTATGGAACATGTAGCTTTCTGGATTTTTAGAAACTAGAGTGATCAAACAGACCACTTCTTTCATTGACTTGTAACATGCGAAGCAGGAATCCTTCCCGCCTGAGAATAAAACACCTAATTTCATAATTCCACTAATTCGTATTTTGTACTGCCCATGCCAATTTTTTCTGCAAACCTTATGTGCTCCATCGCGTCCACATCTCGTATATCTTTAAAACTTTTTCCCATATGCTTTTCGATTAAATCTATCGAAGCAGTATCAATTGCGACTGGATCATCCGACACAAGAACTCCAATGTCTTCACATATTATGGGCAGGGCGTTTGAATCGCAATCACAGTTTTTCGTTATGTCAAGCAGGAAGTTTATGTAGATCACATTCTTTTTTTCCAAACATGCTTTGGCCCCAAAAGCCAATATGTGGTTGAAATTGATTTTGGTTCTTCCCAAAGACAAAAATTTTTTCTTGACACTCTCACTATGCATCTCCAGTTTACATTTTTTAGAAACACCGCCCATGCCAAAATTTTTTATCGCTCCCCCAAATCCGGTCAATAGATGACCCTTTCCATGTGATATCGCAATAACATCCTTTGTTTTGTAAAGCTCCTTGGCCACTTCATAACCGAATGCTATGTCTTCTTCTTCCATCTTCACATCTTTTCCTTCATCTCCAATCACAACCTCACATCCAAGCCTGTCGAATCCATGCTCTTTCGCAACCTCGGCATATTTTTCTTTAGAATCTCTGCCACCAGGATACAACGCGATTGTGTCGAACAAAAAAGGTTTGCCATTTATTTTCTTCAATTCATCAACAACTATTTTCACATATTCCGGCTTTACATACCATTTGTTTCCTCTCTCCCCCATGTGAAGTTTGACCAAAACATTTTTCCCGCGAAATTTTCCCAAGCCGAATTTTTTCACTGCTTCAGGAAGTTTTTTCAAGTCATTTTTTGTCAAAAATATTACTTTGCTCATAAAATCTTATTTAGGAAATACTAATTTCCAAGTTAAAAAGTTTAAGCATTATAGATTTAGTATGGAACCGCTTGAAAAATCTCAACTGCTTGAAAAATTGGCTTACATGGAAGTGCTTGATAGATTGCTTGCTGGCCACTTTCAAACCTTTGGCTATTTTTCAAACAAATTGAGGGAACTGAGATATTTTCCTGAATTGTCAGATGAAGAACTTTTAGAAAAAGTGCGAAATCATTTTGGTGTGTTCAGTGGGAATGAAAAAAATGAAACGGGAAGAATGCAAGTAATTTGGAAGAGATATCAAATTTGGGAAAGAGCTGGCATTGAAGTAAGGGGCGAGTATGTTAGGAATAATTACGTTTCTGTAATTGAAAGGATATAAAAAGGGAATGGAAATTAGTCTTCATTATTTTGAATGGCCTTATCTATTGCTTTTTCCCAATCAACTGGCAATTAATCGCAAAACTTAAACTCCAGGTTTCATCGAATATTGCCTTAATCTGTGATCTGAGCTTTCTTCGTCAATATCACCACACATTGTATACAGGCGGTAGATACTTGGATAGATGTAAACTAATGCAAGCCCCACAACAAGTACGGCACCTTGAATTGCTTCTTTTAAATGATCTTGCAATCATATCACCTTGTGTGTTAAAAATAAATCCGATTTAAAAGATTTAAGCGTTAGTTAGAGCCATTAATATTTATTTTTTCAACTGGGGAATAACAACTATAGATGATGAAATGAAAATACTAAGCGTTTGCGGAAGCCCGAGAAAAGGAAATTCTGAAACGATCATCAATCGAATAAAACAAATTCTGGAAGAAAAAGGCGTGGAGAACGAAATCGTCCTTCTGAGAGAAAAGAATATAGAAAGATGCGATGGCTGCATGGAGTATTGCAATAAAAATCTTGCTTGCCACAAAAAAGATGATATGCCAGAAATTCTTGATAAAATGAAAAAGGCTGATGGGTATGTGTTTGTTTGTCCGAACTACTTCAAGATGCCACCTGGAATTTTTAAAAATTTCATAGACAGATGTTGTATATTCTATACGTCAAAAACAGATTTTTCCAAGAAAAGGGCGGTTGTGATAGTTGTCGGCGCTGATGAGACGAAATACATTGATGTCTGTTTGAAAAACGTTTACGGGAATTTTTGTGAATTTCTGGGCATTCGTGTTGTTGCGAAGAAGAGTTTTCGTTCCAAGAGTGAACTCAAAGGAAATTATAATGACATTTTTGAAAACAGACTAAATCCTGATATAGAAAAGGAAATTGAAAAGATGACTGATGACTTGTACAGAAGTTTGAAAAAATAGTTTCAGTTAAATTCTTAAAACAACTTACCACTAGCACTGGTACAAAACCTAATTATACGAACTTTTACAAATAGTAAATATGAGTTCTTTTGAAAAGCTGGAAACAGAATTGAAACTGAGGGCATTCTCACCGAGAACTATCAACTCCTATCTTTTCTACAACAAAAAATTTCTGGAGTTCATCAAGAAAGAGCCTGAACAAATGGCAGAGGAAGATGTGAAAAATTATATCGGCCATCTTATGGGAAGAAATGTTTCGCCAAAAAGTATAATATTGATAAAGGCCGCGCTGAAGTTTTTTTATGATGAGGTCTTGAAGAAAGGTATAGTAAACATCAAATCCCCGAAGGTCTCGCAAAAACTTCCGGTGGTTTTGACAAGGGGAGAAGTAAAATTTTTGATCAATTCTGTGAAGAATGATAAACATAGATTGATTATTTCATTGTTATATTCGTCTGGATTAAGGCTCAGTGAATTGATAAATCTGAAAGTTGGAGATGTAGAACTGGATGAAAAAATCGGTTGGGTGAGGTCTGGTAAAGGTGCTAAGGACAGATTGTTCATTTTATCAAACACTCTTACTGGAGATTTGAAAAAACACATTCGCGGAAAGGAAGAGACGGATTATATTTTCTCCGGCCGCAAGGAGCAGATGACGGCAAGAAATGTCCAGAAGATAGTTTCTTTGGCAACTAAAAAAGCTGGGATAAACAAGCCAGTTCACGTCCACACATTAAGACATTCTTTTGCCACACATTTATTGGAATCGGGAGAAGATATCAGGAGAATACAGGAACTGCTAGGACATTCCAATCTCAACACAACTCAAATATACACACACGTTTCTACAGAGGAATTGAAAAAAATAAAAAATCCTCTAGACAATCTCTAATTCATTCTAATCTTTTTATTATGTGCCACCCAAACTCTGTCTTCACCGGCTGGGAAATCTGACCCTTCTGCAAATTAAATGCAGCACGTTCGAATTCTCTCACCATCCTTCCTCTTCCAAAAGTTCCCAAATCTCCACCTTTTTTTCCTGAAGGACATAGGGATTTTTCCATAGCAATTTTGGAGAAACTGTCTCCTTTGTTCAACCGATCAAGAACCAGTTTTGCTTCTTGTTCTGTCTTCGCAAGAATGTGCGCACAATGTATTTGGTCAGCCATGATATCACAAATCTTAATTATTGCTGCATTCTTATAAATCCGTTTCAAAAAATTGAATATGATAATACAGGTGAAAGTATCGCCTAATTCAAAAAGGGTTGAGGTTACAAAAATTGATGAAAATAATTTTAAGGTTAGAGTAGACGCAAAGGCAGAAGAAGGGAAAGCCAACAGGAGACTGATAGAAATATTGTCAGATTATTTTGATGTTGCCGAATCATCTGTTTCTATACTGAAAGGATTAAAGAGTAGGAACAAAATTGTTGAAGTGAGGGAATAAAAAACTCAGTCGGATTCTTCCAATTTCTTTTTTATTCCATCCACAATTCCTACAAAATCATCAATCTTGTCCATTCTCAGAACAAATCCCTGTTTAGTGGGGCCTTTGTATTTTACCGAATTCAACCAAACTCTGAAATCAATTCTATCCTCGCCATTGTAGTTGGTCTTCTTTATCACAAGTACTGCTCCCTCTCTCAGTTCAATCTCTCCCAGTTTTATGTCTTTTGACTCTGCGTTCTCTTCTTTCACAACTTCTTTCACATTCTCCTCTTGAACCTCAGCTGGTTCAGGCTTTTTCTTTCTCAATTTCTCACCTTTTTTCCCTTTTATTTTACTTATCGAAATGAATAATTATATATGATCGATTTCTACAGAAAAACAACGAAGGTATTGATCTTTGTAATATTTCTTCAACTGTTCTCACTTTTCATGACAGAAGAATATTTACTTTCAAAGCCAATCGAAATTCCCTCATATGAACCATTCGGAAATGTCACAGTGACCCAAGCGGGTTTGAATGCCGCATCTCTGATCGCCTCTGTCATCGTAATGACGCTGGCTGTTATTCTGGTGATCAAGATTTTTGGAAAAATGATAATCAAATATATGTTTTTGATTTTCTCGATTTTCATCGTCTGGACAGTCAATCCAATTTATGTCTTGGCAATTCAAAAAAATCATTTCCCAACTGGAATTTTTCCGTTAGACATTATCACCAATTTGATTTTAATTATTGCTTTAATTTATTCGACCATCAAGTTCGATCGAAAATTGTTGCTAATCTCGGGATTCATAATCTTTGCAGAAGTTGGCTCTTTTTTAGCCCAGTCATTTGTTCCGCCCACTCTGTTCTTAATCCTGTTCGCATTCGCAATTTATGATATATTTGCTGTTTTCTATGGACCTTTGAAATATTTCGCAAGAGCAATCGGACTGCCAGCGAAGGCGCCGAAAAAACGCGTTGGTGGATTTGTCAAGATGAAAAGAAATTTGAACTTGGGAATTTTTGCGATAAACATCGGCGACATGATAGTCGGATCTGGCGATTTCATCTTTTATTCGTTGGTCGCGTCTTCAGCCCTGATCCTCAAAGGCTCGTTAGTTTCTGTGGCAGTGATGGCGGCAATATGTGTTGGTTTCTTTTTGAACGCCATCATTTTGAACAAATTCAGAAGAATAATTCCTGGGTTGCCAATTCCTATACTATTGGCTCTAGCGGTCTTGTTAATTCTATAATACTTGAAAACCAAACCTTCCAACAATCTCATCGAATTTGGCATACGGTTCTGTATGAGGTGCTTTAGTTGTTTGTGATGAATCACATCTTTCCATTTCCGCAATACGTTTTGCTTCTTCCAGTAATCTACTCCCTATTCTATTTTCATTTCTTCTCCATTCCGGAGGGACAAAAATTCGAGGCATGTCACAGACTCTTCTGGTTTCACGAGCGCCATGATATATACCTTCTAGATCTTGAATTTCTAACTCTGCTTCTCCAACATGCCCGCCGTCCAGATAAGCGTGTAATGAATAGTACCTTATAGGCCCAACATCATATTTAGCAACTCTGACATCTACTCCCATATTTATGAAATAAGCAGAAAAAGGATTTAAGATTTAGGACGACTTGTATTTCTCTTTCAGTTTGGAGATTTTCATCAAAGCCCCTTCTAGACTGTGGGCAAGTTCTTCTCCATCAAGAGTCAACTTAACTATTTTTATTCTTCCCTTCTTCTCAAAAGAAACAAGGCCAAATATTTTGAATTGGTCTAACAGTTTTACAGTATGAGAATACGTGCAATCAACCTCTTTCGATAGAATTGTTGCATATTTTGGTCCTGACTTCAAGCTAGTCAGCATTTTCACTTGCTTATTTCTAAAAAATAGACGTGAAATGTTTTTTTCTTTGGCCAAAAAATCAACTCACTTTTAATTATTATTTTAATTTTCTATATATATACTTTCACATATCTCTTCTGGAATATAAGTCAACAAATTGTTGTTGCAATTTTCAGAAAAATTTAAAAATTAATGTGAGTTAGTATAATATCTAATTATGATGATAATCAGACCACCTGTAGTGGCTGGCTCATTCTATGAATTCGACAAGAATATTTTGAAAAGGCAGATAGACGGATGTTTCAAGCACAAGTTGGGACCGAAAGGGACGAAGATACAGAAAATTTTGACGGCAGTAGTCCCGCATGCAGGTTATGATTATTCCGGCCCGGTCGCAGCATGGGTTTACTCCATGTTGGAACCAGCAAACTACATCGTCTTGGGCCCGAATCACACCGGAATTGGAAGTGATTTTGCAATTTCGAAAAAAGGGCTGTGGAAAACTCCTCTCGGGGATGTTGCCATCGATCAGGATGCGGCCGATAAACTGTCTGAGAATTGTAAACTGATCGAATATGATATTTTGGCCCATGAAAAAGAGCATTCAATAGAAGTCCAACTCCCTTTCCTTCAATACAAATTTGGAAGCGATTTCAAGTTTATTCCAGTCTGTATAAGGAATGAATTCCCGGATCAGATGTTTCTAGACAGCTGTAAAATCGTTGGGAAGGCGATTGCAAACTTGATCAAAAAGCAGAAGGGCAAATGGACTGTTATAGCAAGCTCCGATTTCTCGCACTACATACCTCAAAAATTGGCGAAGGAGATCGACATGTCTTTGATAAAATCCATACTTAAATTGGATGTGGACGAATTCTTTTCAAAAATTTCTTTGAAAAATGCAAGTGTTTGCGGATTTGGACCGATAGCTATTGGCATGACGGTTGCGAAAGAATTGGGAGCGAAAAAAGGAAAATTGTTGAAATATGCGACATCTGGCGATACAACAAATGAGTATGGCTCTGTAGTAGGATATGCTTCGATTATATTGTATTAAACTATTTTTTCCTAAGTGTTTTAATTAGCGCATCGACCATTGCCCCAACAACTATCAACAAAGACAGTGTCAATGATTGAAAAGTTGCGTCTTCCTGCTTTAATTTAAAAATGAATTGCAAAGAGCTCGGCAGTTGTTCGGATGGGACTGGAATGTTTTTCATAAATTCATTCAACAGGTTGTTCACCATAGTCAATGATTGATAGAGAAAAATGAATAGAAAAACTGCAACCACAAGAGAAGTTATGAAAGTTCTTTCCAAAAATTCAGAATCATGCCCTTTGTTGATGACATAACTTGAAGATAAGCCGAAAAAGAATGGCAGAATGAAAGTTATCAAGTACCATGGGAACACATCTGGCACGAAAATCTGCATCAATATTATAAACGGTATGACGAATGCCAAAAAGAAGGTTAGAACGGAAACATCTGCCATCAATTCCTTCAACATAATATTCATTTTATTTAATCGTGCTTAAATTGATATTATGAAGGATTTGATTTTGAAACACGCTTTGCTGAATGCCGTTGAGCACAATGGAAAAGCGGAAGTTAAATCAGTTTTAGGAAAGATAATCGCTGAAGATCCTTCTGTAAAGAACAAGATCAAAGAGACAATGGATGAAATAAAAAAGATGGTTGAAAAAGTCAATTCTCTCTCTAAGGAAGAACAGAAGAAAGAATTGGATAAAATGAAAGTAAAAGTTGAGAAAAAGAAAGATGAGAAGCATGAGCTTCCAGAACTTCCAGATGCTAAAATTGGAAAAGTTGTCACTGCATTTCCACCAGAACCAAGCAAGTTTCCTCATCTCGGCCATGCAAAAGCGGCTCTGATAAATTTTCTTTATGCAAAAAAATACAAAGGTAAATTTATTCTGAGGTTCGAGGACAGTAATCCTGACTTGGCCAAGAAAGAATATTACGGGGCGATTGTTGACGGGCTGAAGTGGCTTGGAATGAAATGGGATGAAACAGATTATTTGTCCGATCACATTGCTAATTATCACAAGATCGTGGAGAAATTGATTGATGGAGGAGAGGCTTATGTCTGCCTGTGCAAACAGGAAGAAATAAAAGTGAAGAGAGCGAATGGGGAAGAGTGTGAGCATAGAAATAACAGTAAAGAAAAAAATCTTGAACTGTGGAAAAAGATGAAAAAGAGCTTTAAAGAAGGGGAGGCGAGTGTCAGATTAAAAATCGATATGAAGCACCAGAATGCGCTGATGCGAGATCCTTCTATAGTAAGGATAATTGAAAAGAAACATCCAAGAGCTAAAGGGTATAGGATTTGGCCAGTGTATGATTTTGGGACTGCCATGATGGACGTTTGGGAGGGAGTCACACATAGGGTTAGGAGCAAAGAATTTGAAATGAGGAAAGAACTCCAGCAGCAC
>Ga0315285_10005624_pt1 | contig 12917 bp, 13 predicted proteins | sample YL17G09_36_MG_FD_203698 | JGI IMG/M metagenome (GOLD analysis project Ga0315285, IMG submission 203698) | Sediment microbial communities from Yellowstone Lake, YNP, Wyoming, USA - YL17G09_36 | ecosystem: Environmental > Aquatic > Freshwater > Lake > Sediment | place: USA: Wyoming | collected... | reverse complement strand
TAAAATACACCATAGACGTACCATCTAGGGTAAGATAATTAGCTGATAATTCAAACACTTGCTTGTATGTATTTGTGTTTGATTGCTGTACAGTAACCAATAATGAAGACACATCAATATTAGCATCTGGTATATCAAACATAAGATTTGGATTTGCTACTGTATCTACTACAAACGAATACTTATTGTGTACACCTTGCTTTAACATCACATTACTAAATGTTACTGTTCCAGATACAGTATTGTTTGATGTAGCATCTTCTGTTAAGAATGTATAATTGACACCATTGATAGCACGAGAAACGAATTGGGTGTATTTATCTAGTGTCAGTGATGTATCTGTTACTCCATGAACCACTAGATCGATGATAGCAGTTGGTGCTACCGATGATTGGGGTGTGTATCCCAGTAATTTTGCTTGAGAAACAACAGAACTTCTTTGCAACGCTGTATCTAGGAACATCTCATTAGCAACCATGTTCAAATAGTATGCGTTGTACTGAGTGTTTAGTGCTAGTACGTCTAATAGAACAGATAACCCAGAGCCAGCAAAGTTATAATCCTTGAATACTGCTTGCTGTGATAAGAAGTTAGATAAACTGTGTTTGATATCAACAAAATCCAAACCTGCCATAGATACTGTTGTATTGCTTGTAGAACCCATTATCTGCTCCTCTCTAATAGAATGTTCACCGCAGAGGGTGCTGTGTTGTTACCTATGTAAAATGACAGATTCACATGAAATGCGTTTGCGTCTGGTATAGCTACTACCTGAACATTCTCTATAGTTGCTCGTGGTTCGTAGTTGTTTATTACATTAGTTATTTCTGTTTCTATTGAACTTGCAGTGATTGCACTGATAGGTTCAAATAATAAAGCGTTTAAATTAGAACCAAGTGTTGGTTGAAATGGTCGCTCATAGTAATTGGTCAGCAATAGATTTCGTACAGAACGAATTACCGACTGTTCATCATAACTTATAGAAACATCGCCAGTAGAAGGTGATGCAGTAAAAGTTAAGTCTAAATCTGAATATATTTTTTGTAATGTGGCCATGTTCTATTTATGCTGCGTTAGGTGCACCAGTATTACCGCCTTGGGCATCTGGGTGAGTGTGGTTATCAAGACTTATTTTGTTTGCTATCATGTCACCGCCAGAAGTAACTGTAGTACCGACAGTGACAGCACTACCAACACTAGTATTTACTGCGACTGATGCATTTCTTCCGACAACCAAATCTATTTTAGCTACCATATTTTGGTTAGCCACTACGTTGCTCTGTGTTACTATATTGCCTGTAGTTGATAGGTCGCCTATCTGATTTACCGGACCAATTAAGTTGAATGATGTTGCTTGTGCGGTGAATATTCCACCCACTTTCATCAGCATGTTTCCACCAACTTCCCACTCTACATTACCATCGACTTGTATCTTTGCATCACCTTGTACATATATCTTAACATCGCCTTGGATGGTTTCTTGGCTATCACCAAGTATGTAAATGCTGTTATCCTGTACAACTACCTTAAAATTATTGTTCATCACCTTTTCGGTCATAGAACCATCAGGACCAATTTCTTGAAAAGTTCCTGTCCTATGTGCTATATTTATTCGCTCACTTCCTGGGGTATCATCCAGTTCAAACACATGACCGGAAGGAGTTGTCTGTGCATTGTTGTATGGATACACAGCATCATATGGCGAGTCTGGTTGACTAAATGCGTTGTTCGGGTTAATTACAGCATCTAACTCATTAGACTTTAGCTTGTAATTCTTCTTGTTCGTCACGATTTCTGTCAAAATAGCACCTTGTGCTACCGACGCATCGAATGCCATTTGTAAATCTTGTATTGTTGGTGTATTCATAATTTAATCCAGTGTTTTATAGTACCCAGTTATTTTATAATAGCTATCTCTAGCAGCAAAAACTTGGATTCTGTGTGGTGATCTAATAACTTCCAATTCGCTGGCGATAGTCGAGTTATTGTATGTTGATGCTATATCATTTTCTCGTTTAAACAAATTTTGCCATGAGTACTGATATAATTCAAAGTCCGCTTCTGTGGCTGCATCAATGAAGTGTATGAATGTGCCTGTCTCGTATATAGCAGACAACTTTCCAAATGTTGATATCAATAATGATGAGCATAATTCCAATTCACTCTTCCATATCGACACAGTATTTTCCAGTGATTTTATCTGACTGCTCGGAGCATGTGCAACACATATTGCAGCTGGTATTGCATTAGGCACTGTGACGTTTGGTGGTATAGGCGCAGAACCCACCACAATATGTGCTTGATCATTGATGGCTACTACTGGCTGTATCACGGTAACCTTTGCAGGTGATATACCAGCTAACCCAGCAAGTATAGTACAACCAACATGACCACTAGAATCAGTTAAATCAGTTAACAATTTACTGGCGGCAGCTTCTGCTATAGCTAATTCATCTGTCGCAAATTTCTCTGCCTTTGCTATCTGATCATTGACTGCTGCCGATGCATCACTCAACATGGTATTGAAACTATTAGAAGCTGATGTCACGGCACCAGATATTGCGCTTGTTGCTGAATTGACCGCACCAGTAACAGCATTTGTTGCTGATGATAATGCTCCAGTAACTGCGTTCTGCGCAGACTGTTCTAGACCAATAAGATACGATTCAGTTTCACTCAATAAATCTGATGCTGATGTGAAGAATCCGGCAACTTCACCTAGCATACTATTAGGATCAAGACCACACGGACTACCTGCTGCTGGCACACCATCTTTACCGGTAGGTGGTGGGGTTGGTGCAGCACCAGCATTACCAGACACCAGTAATTGTGCGCCTAATGATTCTGCTCTAGGTCCATATATATCATTAAATTTACTATCAATCTTCTGTGTTACTGATAGTGGTTTATCTGTGGTAAGATTTAGTGCGCCAAGATTAGTAGACGGTTTCCCTGGTAACTGTGGTGTTGTCACATAAGGATTACTAGTAAAAGTAGAACCAGAACCATCTGTATTTTGTTTTGGTGTTGTTGTAGTGGCACCAGATGTTGATGGATCAGTAAACCCTTGTGATTGGTTCTTGTTAACTGTTTTTGATATAACTCCTGGTAGTACACCAAAGTATGCTGGAAATTGTCCAGACTTGCCATCAAAGAAGTAGCCAGTTACCCAATCACCCATTGACGGTACAGAGAACGACTTTGAGTTATTGATAGGTAACACGGCGTGAGACCAAGGCAAATCCGCTGTTGGTATCAGATTCTTGTCATCGGTGTGCCACCCGAATATTCGTACTTGGCACCTACCTATCTTGACTGGGTCGTTGTTATTTTCAACAACACCAATCCACCACACAAACCCATTCATCCCCAAAAACGTATTATCCATTATTTCTTAACTCCTGCCACTGTATTCTTCCATATTTGTGATGTGTTATCGACATCAGCATAAGGTTTGTTGTTGCTATCCTTAATCAATTCCAGCACAGTATTATATCCACGGTTTTGTACTGTGTGTCGGATAGATGATATCAGGTACTTACCCGAATAGAACTTATCATTTTCTTTTTGTGTTTCTGGTGTATTAGAGTTTATGTTGAACATTACTGTAGTGCCAACGGATAGTGTAGGATTACCAGCAACAACCAACTTCAATCGTGTGTAATTGTTTATTGCTAATTGAGATTTCCTATGTGTTAGATAATCTTCCATAAATGCGTCTGGCTGTACCGACCCAGGATGTGCTGCTATAAACTCGTTGTCGTATTGATTAGAATTCGATATTGATAACCTCAGCAAGCTATCTGGTGCTTCATATAGTGCATTACCAAACCTATTGCTCAGATTGTTCACCACAGCATTTTTGTTTAGTGTTGCTGAGCTTGCACTATTATGCATGTAATTGAAATCGGTGATGTTCACTACATGCTGCATGATATCTAGAGAGATTAGTCTATTAGCGAATGTCCCATTATGTATACCACCAAGAACATCAAAGTTTTTATCGTACTCATATGATTGTACATTGAAGAAATAGTCATTTAGATTATTGTAGCTCTCTGTTGGTAAATTCTTAGCACTAAAACTGAATGTGCAGAACGGGGTTTGTTTGAATAATGATCGCATAGATGCCAGAACATATCCCTGTTTAGCATTTTCAAAAAACAACATATCGCTACCCTGACCAACCATTGGTCTAGCATAATTGGTTAGCCATTGGATTGCCTCGAACGGTTTAAAGTTCGGCACTATCAACGAGTATGTCCCTAAAGTTTCTTCTATATTAACATCACTATACTTGGTGGTCGGCACCTTTAGATAATTTACCAACACATCGGTAATGATGCTCTTTATGGTTGTGTTTGGATATGATTTGCTTACTCTACTTTGGTTAGATAGTAATAGCTCATCTGAACAGAAGTGTATTGTGTATAATTCCGTTTGATCATTATCCATCTTTGATCTGGTGTCTATCTTAAATATTCGGAATAGTTTATCAATATATAGATCGGGCGAATCTGACACCTTACCAAAAGAAATTCTCAGATACTCATTACCATGTAACTGCGCCTTCTCTATGATACCTTGTGCATCTGACATCAGAATCTTACCTGATGTCGTGTGGCTATATATGTCTTCGAAGTATGATAATTCCACCATCATATACTGCAAGTCTATAGTTGCACCAATACCACCAGACAATAAGTTCACCGATCGAATAGTATAGTCTTTGTGGCCTCTGTTGCCGTCCGTAGTTTCTGAGTGTTCCACTACCGGTGATTGTGAATTTGTCATATTATTTCAACAAAGTGGTTAGTTGATTTTCCATATCTTTGGCGTATATCTCATTCAATATATTAACTGATCGTTTATTTTCATTAAGCAGTACTTCATGATCAAATATTGTTTGTGAATATGTTGTTATTGTCGTGGTTACTGTAGACTTATCTTCTAATGTAGTTGTCCACTGCTCGTGTTGTGGTGTGGCTAGATATGTAGCATAGTCTAGCTGATAATCATTAGTAGACGTTGTTTGTGATACTGGATCATATGATGATATGGTTTTATAGTATCCATTTATTGTGCTCTGGGTGTATTGTAAAACAGTCTGGTTCAATAGCAGTGCTTCGGCAGAATATTTAGCATTTATGTATATATTGAAGTTAGTTTCTGATAGCGCCAAATCCCATTGTGGGTCCATGATATTGTTACCATACAAGAACAACCAATATCTATATGGATCTCCGTAGTATTTGTTTGCTATAATTTCCGGAGTATCCCCGTCCTGCATATCATACTTGTAGAATACCGATCCGTTGTTCATTAGTGATGGTATTATGTCTGTCCTGACCATAAGATTAGTGACATAATTACCATTGTTATCTAGAATTTTTGGAAATGATCTGAAGAATTTCATTATCGGACAGCCCCACTGGTCAATCTTCCTCTGTTAACTATATGTATCTCACTAAAATTCATAGTTAATCGTGTTTGGATAGGTGCTCCTCCTGGATGTGCTGACCAACCGCCTGGTGCATAATCTACAGTAACATTCTCTAATACACAATCACCAACTTTAAATAATCTGGTGTTTTCGTCGGCACTAGTACCTCCACCAATTGATCCTAAATTTACTCCTGGTATCAAACTATTGCCAGCTTTCTTCAACATGGCACTGAATCCACTAAGATCGGTATTCTTGGCCATCATCATTTTTATGTTGAATATAGACGGTGGTGTGAAATACATACCAGAACCAGTAGACAGGGTTGGTGAAGATGCATACACAAATGTGTTGCATATGGCGGAAATTTGATCAGACTCGCTCTGTGATTTTGCGGTCATTATAAAATCTAATTGGAATTTCCTGAAACCATTACCACGATATAGCATCTGTATTTGTGGGTTGAATGCAAATCCTTGTGCTTTCAGCATAATATCACCAGTGTCTTTGTCAAGACCTAGCTTGTCAGAAATCCCCCTGAAAGCATAATCTACTAAAAATGGGTCTGTGGTTGCCATAGATTTCAATCCATTAAATCTACCTTCTCCAGACCCAATAGCTGCATCGATCGCGCCCTTAACAAGTTCGGTACCCTTTGCCAACATTTTAAACCCCATAGGAGTGGCTATGTCATCATAAAAGTTGTCATATGAAATGTTTAGTGTATCTGGCATGTATAGGCAGACCTTGGTAGCACTAAACTTCTTACTTTTTTCCATCTCCTGCTGGAATGAGGCTCCCTCTGTTACCATAGCATTAGGACTTTTTAGATAATTTAATATAGCACTACCATTAGATAGCGTGACTGGCGTTATATTAGATATTGTGAACTCAATGAAGTGCATCCTTGATGGATCATTTGCTAGATCGTCCGGATATTGGTAACTGGACATTCCAGTCTTTTTCTTGAACAATGATCCTAGTGGACCACTCAATACGTTGGTGATACTACTGGTAGAAATACCACCGATTTGTGTGAATATAGCCATTGACCATCTCGTATAAATAATTGATTACAAGTATTTATAATGGAGAAACAATGAGAAATATTAGCAACACAGAGAGGAAATTATATTTGGTATTCAGTATGTTCCATTATGAGTAGACCAAAACCACATATGTGGTACCCAAGAAATCCTAATAAATACATGGGAAACCCTAATAATATTTGTGTTAGATCTTCGTGGGAAACCAAGGTATGTGTGTGGTTAGATACATCAATAAACATATTAGAATGGTCATCTGAAGAAATAGTGATACCTTATATATCACCTGTAGATGGTAAATATCACAGATACTTTCCAGACTTCTTTGTACGGGTAAAGCAACAAGATGGTACAGTAAAATCAATGATCCTTGAAGTCAAGCCTCACTCACAAATCATAGAACCAAAAATTAAAAAGAGAATAACCAAGGCATATATAAATGAGGTAGCTACCTATGGAGTTAATCAAGCAAAGTGGAGAGCCGCAATAGAATACTGTCTAGATAGGGGGTGGGAGTTTAGAACCCTCGATGAATATGATTTAGGAATTAAACAGAGATAAATATAACATGAAAGAATCGAAACTTACAGACCTCGCCAACCAACACTCAGCACTAAATCTTGGTATTATGACTAGGGCATCAGTGAATTGGTTAAATGCTAACGTCCAAAAGCTGAGAAATGCTCGTAGTATTTCAAATGGTATTGTGCAGGAGCCTGGTAGACATGTTGCTAAACTTGAGAAAGGTAAGTTGTACTTTTTCAAATATGATCCTAAGTATAAAGAAGTGTTGCCATATTACGACACATTTCCACTAGTGTTGATACTAGAAATATACACAAATGGGTTTTTAGGTTTGAACCTACACTACCTTCCTATTAAGATGAGAGCTGCATTTCTAGACCAACTATTACAAGCGGGTAAAGTAGATTATCAAGATGGGTCTGTCGAAAAACATGGTGGTCGATATAACATGGCCGGTGACATACGAAAGATTCAGGTAACTTATCAGATTTTACAAAGTGTTAGTAGATTAAAAGCTTTCGAGCCATGTCTAAAAAGATATTTGAGCAATGGTGAATATTTAAAATCTCCGTTGTTACAGGTTCTGCCTCATGAATGGCCGACCGCCATATTTATTCCGGTAGAACAATTCCAAAAGAAACGAAAAAACCAAGTACACGCAGCATCTTTATTAGCCATAAAAGAGCGAGCTAATAAAGAAGCATCACAAGAGGGATCGACCGAACATGGCTAACATAAATGATTTTCTTGCTAGTTTTAAAACAGATGTAGCAAGACCAAATAGATTTGATGTGATGATACCTATACCAGTACAGTTGATGGCGTATTATGGTACAGCAAAAAATCTAATATTTAGGTGTGAGACAGCAGAATTACCAAGTGTTACATACGAGACATTTGATCAAAAGATCTATGGTCCAACCGAAAAGTATCCACACCAAAAGAACTACAATGAATCAACATTCACGTTCATGGTATCGGATGATATGAGTGAGAAAGTATTCTTTGATGCTTGGATGGAACTTATAAACCCAAGCTCAACGTATGACTTCCCATATAAGATGGATTATGTCACTGAAATAACAGTAAACCAGTATGATGTTAAGGGTAATATTTCGTACTCCATATCATTAGATGACGCTTTTCCAATTTCAGTAAACCAATTAGATTTAGATTGGAGTCATGTCGATGGGTATCACAAGCTTTCTGTGGTGTTTGTGTATAAGACATGGAGCAATAAGTCCGTGACCGATTTGGGTCTTGGTTTATTATCTCAGGGCATGAGTTCACTAACAACATGGGCACAGGGTGCTATGACATCATCTATATCCGGTGGATTGGCTGGTGGTGCTATTGGTCCTGTTAGTAAAACACCATTCTGGGACATGAAGAGCGTTGGTGGTCATGTGGAACAATCACAATAATTTGAATTGAAATAGGAGATATAATATGGCTTTACCGAAAATAGATGCACCAGTGTATGAGATAGTGCTGCCGTTATCTAAGAAGAAATTGAAGTACCGACCATTCTTAGTCAAAGAGCAGAGGAATCTGTTGATGGCTATGGAGTCTAAAGATTATGATACGATAGAACAGAACATAAAGCAAGTACTGCACAACTGCACATTAACTGAAAACGTTGATGTGGACGAGCTTCCTGTTATTGATATTGAGTATTACTTCATTCAGCTAAGAGCAAAATCTGTCGGTGAGATAAGTGAAAACAAGTATGTGTGTAATAATCTAGTCGATGGTGTTGAGTGTGGGTCTATCATGAATGTCGAGGTTAACTTACTAGACATAGAAGTAGTTAAGGACGATGAAGTAAAAGACACGATAAAACTTAATGATACATTTACCGTAAAATTGAATTATCCAAAGTTCTCGATAGTATCTCAAGCAGCTAATATCGACAACGTGAGTGACTTCGCATTCGAAATGATTGCTAGTAGCATTGAGTACATCCACGATGGTGAACAGTTTTATTATGCGAGAGATTCATCTAAAGAAGAGATGATTGATTTCATAGAGCAACTAAATCAAGAGCAATTCCTAAAAATAGAATCGTTCTTTAGTAATCTACCAAAGTTGAAGAAAGATGTTGACGTAACGTGCAAAAAATGTGGTTATGAGCATCATATAGAGGTGGAGGGACTAGAATCTTTTTTCGACTAATATTTTGTCATGATAACTTGAGAAGCTACTATAAAACAAATTTTGCACTAATGCAACACCACAACTACAGCTTGAGGGAGTTAGATGAGATGATTCCTTGGGAAAGAGATGTGTATGTTGCTATGTTAACACAATACATCGAAGAAGAAAACCAAAAACTAAAGGATCGCGCATAACATGAAATGGGATTTGTCACAAAATAAGTCAGAAGACACACCAACAGGTTCTGCTGCCTTGGATGTGAACAAATTCCAGCCAATAAAGGATGGTTTTAATTATGCACAACCATCTAATGATGTCACCGAACCTAAATTAACTTCTGTCGAATCACCGCTCTATACTAAAATCACCCCAGGGGTAAAGCGACCAATCAGGATGGGCGATTCTGTAGCTGATATTGTATCTAAGCTATACAACCTGATTAAGTTCCATGATAAAGACAACAAAACCCAGCACGAGATAGAACATAACTTCCAAAAAGAGTTATTTGATAACGAAGACCATAGAAGAAATGAAATACTGAAGATATTCAAGAAGAAGAAACATATATCAACTCTACATAAAACAAAAGCAACTAAAAAAACAGAAAAAAAGAAAGGCGATTCTGGCCCTGGTGGTATTTTGTCTAGTATGTTGTCTAGAGTAGCGACAGCCACGGAATCATTGTTACCAAAAGCATTAGTGCCACTAGCTAAGACGTTTGCTAAAGGTGCTGTAGTTGGTGCTGTAACTGGTGCTGTAACTGGTGCTGGTATTGGTATTTACGAACATTTAAAAGCTAGTGAAGGACTTGGTAAAGCAGGAAAACCTGGAGTAGCTTATGGTGATGTTGGTGGCAGGCAAACAATTGGTGTTGGTCATTTAATAACTAAAGACGAAAAGAAACAAGGGTTCATACAAATTGGTGATGAGCAGGTTAAGTTAGGTGCAACATTATCTAATGATCAGATGGATGTGCTATTAAAGCAGGATGTCGAGAAGACCGCTAATATAGTGAAAAGTCAGATAGGTAAATCTTGGGACAAACTCAACGATAACCAAAAAGATGCGTTGGTATCATATGCATATAATGTTGGTGGTGTTAAATCATTAATAAAAAAAGGATTAATAGAATCGATAGAGTCTGGTAATACCGAGGAAGGTGCTTCAATAGTCGGTCACGGAATAAATACGGTTGATGGTGTTGCTGATAAGGGTTTAACGAAACGAAGACACGGCGAAGAAAATTTGTATAAATCTCCACCGAGCACACGCAATATTGCACCAAATACCAACACACTAGCACCAATACAAACAAGTCCACGATTACAGCCAGAGCAAAAACCCGACAATCTTGGGGCAAAATCTGTTGCTGTGGCGGATGGTAAAAAGGCAGTGACCGAAAACAACAATACAAAATTGGTCGTTGTAAAGACTGGTGGAAACGTGTTGGTTAATAATACCGCATCACCCAGAATACAAAAAGACGCAAATCCATTAGAAAATTGGGGACTAAACTAAGATGGCAAAGATCAAAAAACCAAATACCGGATATTTGACACTAGTAACCCAAAAGTTTGCGGAAGAAAATGGAATAAATTTTGTTTATGTTTTATCACAAAGGGAGATGGATAACTTCTCTCGGATGAAAGGATCATTAGATCCAATCACTATGGCCAAGAAACTTGGTGGTAGCATAGGCACCCAGTTTAATGCAACCCATAGCGGAACCAGTAATGCGCAACACATTACAGAACACAAGGTTGGTAAGAAAAAAATAACATCTGCAAGTAAGAACCCAGGCATAAACCCATTATATACAAAAATATCATCTGTATCAGTAACCCCTGTTAGGAAGAACGACTCTATTGCTGATATTCTGTCTAAGATGTATAACTATATAAAACTCAATCATGATCAGGAAATAAAGCGCAAGGAGTTGCAGCACAACTTTAGGAAAGGTGCATTAGATGATTCTAATCTAGAATTCTTGAAGTTATTAGAGAGTGCTAAGTCATATTCTTCGGTGGATGATAAAAAGGGTCCTTCAGGCGACAATATTTTAGGTAATATGCTGGACTCTCTTTTGTCAACAGTGGGGTCTGTAATATCTGGACTTGCTGCTGCCGCAATAGCATTAAAAGCATTAAAAGCAATAAAACCCCCTGCCGAGAAATTGTCAAAACGAAATAAGAGTAAATCATCGAAAGAAACAGCACCACCGGAAAAGATTCACGTGAAAGGAAAATCAAAAAAGCCAGTTGGTTCGGCACCAAAAACCGGTGCTGAAAAGGTCGATAAACTAAAGACTGATGATGCCGCAAAGTTAAGAGCAAAGGATATTGATGAGAGAGCGAAAAAGTTGCAGGCTGGACCAGAAACACCAGGAAAACCAGCTGCGCAGGAATATCATGCCAGAACACCAACTCCGGAGAGCACAGCAACTAAAGTAACAGAAGTGCCACCAGAACCACCTAAAACAGCTAGTAAAGTTTCCGGTGCTGCTGGTAAAGTTATGCGTGGAGCTAATCGCGCAGCAATAGCTGTCTACATATATCAAACGTGGAAAGCGGTTTCTGCGCTTGAACCTAAAGACTTTCCGAGCAAAGACGCATACCATAAGAAAGTGGCATCGTTGATAGGTAAGGCATTTGTGGACTATGGTTTTGTCGCTGTTGTGTCAACCATTGGTGGTGCATTAGGTGGACTTATGGGTGGTGGCACTCCAGCATCGGTGTTGGGAGTTATTGTCGGTCTTGCTTCTGGTTATGCTGCTGGAGTCTGGATATCCGAAGATAGACAGAGTGAATACATAGAAAAGCTAACTGATTTGGTGGTTGATTTTTTTTGGGATACGGCTACGAGCACAGAAATTAGCTCACCAAAAGAGAAAGATTTTATTATGAAGGACCTCAAAGGACCTAATAAGGAACAGTCTATATTAAACGATGGTCTATTGGGGTATAGTGGACAAGACCAACAATTCCATGCATATAGTGATGACGAGATAAAACAGTCTAGTAATAGATACAAAGACACCATATCCGCAGAAGCTGCTACTAGGGGTGAACCAATTGCCGCTGGATCTGGAGATAAGTCTATCGCAGGATCTATTTCCGATAAATTTAATGATATAATAAACTCTAAGAGTTTGACTCAATTGAAGTTGGAAAAGGGTGGTCAACTAGCTAATTTGATAGATGATTATTTAAGTGCTAAATCTACTCCAACGGGAAAAAATACTTCGTCATCAACAACAATTGACGCAACTAGCAAGTCAGCACCAATTAACAATGAAGCGCCGGCTACAACTGGGGGTACTCGTCACGATGTCATGGGTCCATATATATCTAGTGGTCTAGATCGAGTAACTGGCTAATAAAGAAAAACCCTGCCGAAGCAGGGTTAGTGTTACATCTTAATCAGCATCAACAAGTGATTCGAAGTATGACATGTCGAAGTCTGATTCTTCTTCATGGGACTCATCAGCCACCACTGGTTTAGGTGCCATCTTTGCTTGTTCTACAGTAGTTCTTACTGTACCACCAATACCAAGAACTTTGTCCAGCCTAACTTGAATTTCTTCAAACGTTTTGAACTCTCTGTCATGAATAATTGGTGATAATGGATACGCAACCAAATCATTCAACTTCTCCATATCAGAGAAAATTGGTGACTGTGATTCGAATTCAGACTTATCATAGTTTTGATAACCCTCAACCTTACGAATCTTAAGCTTAAAGTTAGCA
>Ga0315285_10005623_pt1 | contig 12919 bp, 11 predicted proteins | sample YL17G09_36_MG_FD_203698 | JGI IMG/M metagenome (GOLD analysis project Ga0315285, IMG submission 203698) | Sediment microbial communities from Yellowstone Lake, YNP, Wyoming, USA - YL17G09_36 | ecosystem: Environmental > Aquatic > Freshwater > Lake > Sediment | place: USA: Wyoming | collected... | reverse complement strand
ATCGGCCAGGAGGGCGCGGCCCATGGCGATGAGGTCCGCTTTTCCCTGCCGGAGAATTTCTTCCGCCATCTTGGGTTCCACGATCCTCCCCACCGTACCCACGGGAATGCGGACCGCCTTTTTGATTCCTTCGGCAAGATGGACCAAACAGCCGCGGGGGATGGCCATGGGCTGGATTTCCATCTCCACGGTATCATGGGTGCCCCCGGAAACATGGATGGCCTTTACCCCCCATTCTTCCAGGCGGCGGGCGATTTTTTGCCCGTCTTTCAGGGTAATCCCTCCGGGGATGAACTCGCTCGCGCTGATGCGGACCATTAGGGGGTAGTCCTTTCCGACGGCTTCCTGGCAGCAGAGGACGATCTCTTGAAGAAACCGCAGGCGGCGGTTGAAAGTTCCTCCGTAGCGGTCGCGGCGGATGTTCGACAAGGGCGACAGAAACTGATGAATCAGATAGCCATGGGCGGCGTGGATGAGAATGGCGTCGAACCCGGCTGCCAGGGACCGCCGGGCCCCCTGGCCGAAGGCTTCGACCAGTTCTTCAATCTCGGGAATCTTCAGCGTCCGGGGAACGACGGCTTCCATACCCGCAGGAAGGCTTGACGCGGAAACCGGATATTGGCCGCCCGTGTTCTTCACGTTGACCTGCCTTCCTGCGTGGTGGAGCAGAGAACAGATCTTGGCCCCTTCGGCATGGACGGCGTCCACGAGCCCCTTGAGGCCGGGGATAAGCCGGTCTTCATGAAGGCCCATGCGCCGGGTTCCGCCCCGTCCCAGGGGATGGATGTATCCGGATTCGATGGTGATCAGTCCGGCTCCCCCCCGGGCCCGCTCGGCGTAATAATTCCTGAGTCTTTCCGTCACGGCCCCGGTTTCATCCGCGTAGTGGGTGGCCATGGGGGCCATGACGATCCGGTTCTTCAGTTCCAGGGATCCGATTCGAAGAGGGGTAAACAGCATCAGGATCCTACCTTTAAAGGATAAATTCCAAATTCGAAGGACTAAATCCCAAATAAATTCGAAAATCCAAAATCGTATCAATTTAGCGGCTTGAAAATCATATCGAAGCCATATCGATTGAGATACCAATCGCTGAAATCCCCCCCAACCCCCCTTTGCAAAGGGGGGCAGGGGGGATTTCTGGGAGATCTTTTCAGAGGGTAAAAGTTACCTTTTTTAAAGGGGTAAAGTGTTACCCAAAATCCTATCCTACAAGCGATGTTATTGGATCATAGAAAAATCCCGGCGGGAAAGCAAGGGAAAGACAAAAAGTGCGACGGCGCTGTAGTGCGAAAGTACGACGGTACAACAGTGCGAGGAGTTTTTTTTATGAAGACGCAAGGGCGTGCCCCCGGGGCTCCAATTTTCTTGACAAGCAGGAGGGAATTTACTATCAATGGGTGAACGTTCACCGCAAGTTGCAAGCAGGTCCATTTTCCTTTTCGTTTTGAAAAATTTCGAGGGATTCACCGACATACCCTTTCGCGGTGCAATTCAATCACCCGCCATGGTAAGATACGCTTGGAAAACCAAACCTTTTGGTTTGATCCGATAAAAAACGATTTCCTTTGGGAGGAACGATGAAAAATGAGATTCGAGTCGTTCAGTTCGGCATCGGGGTCATCGGGCGGGGAGTGACCAAGGCCCTGGTGAAGAAAAAGGACATGAAGATCGTGGGGGCCATTGACGTGGCCAATGTGGGAAAGGATCTGGGGGAGGTCGCCGGCCTGGGGCGAAAGCTGGGGGTCAAGATCACCAATAATTTGAATCAAGCAGTAAAGCTGGGCAAACCCCGGGTGGTCATCCATACCACCAGCTCGAGCCTCAAGAAGGTCTACCCGGAGCTGGAGAAGCTGATCAAGGCGAAGGTAAACGTGGTGTCCAGCTGCGAAGAGCTGTCCTATCCCCACCAGAAAGCCCCCGCACTGGCGGCCCGTCTGGACCGGCTGGCCAAGAAATACGGGGTCACGGTCCTGGGAACCGGGGTGAACCCGGGCTTCCTGATGGATGCCTGGCCCCTCTTCATGTCGGGCGTGTGCACCGACGTGAAGGAAGTGAAAGTCAGCCGGGTTCAGGATGCCTCCTCCCGCCGGATTCCGTTCCAGGAAAAGATCGGAGCGGGGAAGACGAAAAAAGAGTTTCAAAAACTGGTCAACGAAGGAAAAATCCGCCACGTGGGGCTCCCGGAGTCCGTGGCCATGATCGCGGCCGGCTTGGGATGGAAGGTGGACAAAGTAACCGAGACCATCGGCCCGATTCTATACCGGAAAACCGTGAAAAGCGACTACATCACCGTGAAACCCGGCCGGGTGGCGGGGGTCAAGCAGGTGGGGCGCGGATGGAGAAAGGGGAAGGCATTGATCACCCTGAACTTTGAAGCCTCCATCGGGGCCGGCGAGTCTTACGATTCCGTCTCGCTCAAAGGAACTCCCAACGTGGATGTCATCGTCAAGGGAGGCACGCACGGGGATATCGCCACCGTGGCCATGCTGACCAATGCGGTCTCCAGAATCCTCGAGATTCCTCCAGGGCTGAAAACCATGAAGGACCTGATTATCTCCTCGGTGTCCAACAAGGCTTAGTTAAATTCGGCAGGGCACGCGCAGCGGAAAGAAGGAGGAATTTCACCAATGGCAAAACTCTCAACCCTGCAGCGATATGAAGCCAAATTTGTAAAATCCAAAGAAATGTTTGCCCGATCGGAAGCCATGGTTCCCCGCGGGGTGGCCCATGATGCCTGGCAAGTATCGCCTTTTCCCCTTTTCATGACCCGGGCCGAAGGCTCCCACATCTGGGACGTGGATGGGAACGAGTTCATCGATTATTTCGGGGGGCATGGGGGAAAAATGCTCGGCCACGCTCACCCGGTCGTGGTCCGTGCGGCGCAGGAGCAGCTGGAGAAGGGGGTTCAGTTCGGCACCTGCTGCGACCTCATGCTGGATTGGGCGGGGATCATCCAGAAGCTGATTCCTTCAGCCGAGCGGGTCGAGTTCACCAACTCCGGGACGGAAGCGATCATGCTCGGAGTCCGCCTTGCCCGGGCCTACACCGGAAGGAAAAAGATCATCCGGTTCCAGTTTCACTTCGCCGGGGCCTACGACGCAGTCACGGTGGGTTACAAGAAACCTTTCCAGGTGTCCGTTTCAGGCGGAGTTCTTCCTTCGGCGGTGGAAGACACGATCGTGCTTCCCATGAACGAGGAAGCGATCTTGGAGGAAGCCCTGCGGAACCGGGATGTGGCGGCGGTGATGGTGGAGGCTGCCGGGGCCAGTTCGGGGGTCGTCGGAATCAAGCCCTCCTTTTATCAAACCATGCGGAATTTGACGCAGAAATACGGGACCCTGCTCTTATTCGATGAAATCGTGACCGGGTTCCGGTACTCGCCCGGCGGGGTTCAGGCGGCGGTGGGGGTGACTCCGGATTTAACCACCCTGGGCAAGGGGATCACCGGGGTCATGCCGGGGGCGGGGGCCATCGTGGGAAAGAAAAACGTCATGGAGATGTTCCTTTTCAAGGATGAAGACTGGAACCGGTACCAGCGGGTTTCGCATTTCGGGACCTTCAACGCCAATCCCCTCTGCGCGGCCACCGGCATTGCTTACCTGAACGTCATCGCCACCGGGCAGCCGACCCAGGATGCCAACCGTAACGCCCGGAAGCTGCGGAACGGCATGCAGGCGAAACTGGATGAAAGGGAGATCCCCGGCTGCGTTTACGACAGCAATTTCTCCGTGGTCCATGTTTATCTGGGGAAATGCGATCTCCAGGGGCAGTGCGACCGGGTGGTCTGCGTGAATGCCGGGAAAGAACGTCCGTCGGAAGTCGGCGAAGCCCTCTACCGAAATTTCGCTCTCCAGGGGGTGAAGACGGCCACCCGCGGGTACGATCTCTTCCTTTCTGCGGTCCATACCGGGGAAGACCTGAAGAAAACCATCGACGCTTTCGCAGCCTCCCTGGACGCCCTTTGGGAGGAGAAAAAACTGTAATAGGGGAATTGGGTCCCCATTTTCCATCGGGCCGTAAAGCCAAGCGGAGGCGCCAGTCGGCTTCCGGCAATACAGCGGACTTTCCATTCTTACCTGGGGCGATTTCGAATTTTGTTCCCCGTAGGCCTTTGACGGATGAAACGAGACCAAATAACCGGAATCTTCCTTTTCGGACTGGCCTTGGCTGTATTCCTGAAATCTCTGACCTATCCCCTGGGGACCCTGCGGAAACCGGGAGGCGGATTTTTCCCCCTGATCGCCTCCATCCTGCTCATGGGGCTGGCTGCTCTGCTGACCATCCAGGCCTTCCGGGGAAAAGAGACCGACAAGGCTTCCCAGGCTCCTTTTTTCCCCGAAAAGGAAGCGCCGCGAAGGATCCTCCTGGGCTTTGCCGGATTGCTGGGTTACCGTTACCTCCTTCCGGTCATCGGCTTTGCCCCTTCCACCGGTGTGTTCATCTTGTTCCTGAGCCGTTTTCTGGGAAAGTATGGTTGGGTGATGAGCGCTGTTTTTGCGGTGATCACGGCCGTCGCGTCCTATTATCTATTCGAGGTCTGGCTGAAGATTCCCATGCCCAGGCCCTATTTCGGGATGTAGAAGATGGAAGTCTTTCAAAATATGGTCACCGGGTTCGGCATCGCCGCCACGCCCATGAACCTGGTATTATGCCTGGCGGGCTGTTTCGTCGGAACGTTGATCGGGGTCCTCCCGGGGATCGGTCCGGCGGCAACCATCGCCCTTCTGTTGCCCGTTACCTTCAATCTCCCCCCGGCCACGGCCATTATCATGCTCTCCGGGATCTTTTACGGGGCCATGTACGGAGGATCAACCACCGCAATCCTGGTGAACATCCCGGGGGAAGCGGCCGCGGCCATCACCTGCATCGACGGGTACCAGATGGCCCGCCGGGGAAGGGCGGGGCCTGCCCTGGGGATAGCCGCCTTTGGTTCCTTCATCGCCGGGACCTTCGGAGTCTTCCTCCTGATGCTCATCGCCCCTCCGGTGGCGGAGGCGGCGTTGAAGTTCGGCCCCCCCGAGATCTTTTCAGTCATGGTCCTTGGATTAACCATTCTCAGTTACCTGAGTTCGGGCTCTCTCCTCAAGGCTTTCATCATCGCCCTCGTGGGGCTGTTCGTCGGGATGGTGGGAATCGACATCGCCGGCATCTATCGTTTTACCTTCGGAATTCCCGATTTTTTTGACGGCATCGGCCTCGTGCCGGTCCTCATGGGCCTGTTCGGCGTGGCCGAGGTCCTGCTCAACCTGGAGCAGATCGTCACCCGCCAGGTATTCGAAAGCAAAATCAAGGGGCTCCTTCCCAACCGGGAAGACTGGAAGCTTTCGGCCCTGCCCATTCTCCGGGGGACTTTCATCGGGTTTCTGCTGGGAGTGATCCCCGGCCCCAGCAACACCATCTCTTCCTTTGTCTCCTATGCCATGGAGAAGCGCCTGTCCAAAAGTCCGGATCGTTTCGGGAAGGGAGCGATCGAAGGGGTGGCCGGGCCGGAATCGGCCAACAACTCCGCCTGCGCCGGGAATTTCATCCCGGTTCTGACCCTGGGAATCCCCACCAGCGCGGTCATGGCGGTGATCGTGGGGGCGTTCATCATTCATGGAGTGACGCCGGGCCCCCTGTTGATCAAGAACAATCCGGACATCTTCTGGGGGACCATTGCCAGCATGTACATCGGGAATGTCATGCTCCTCATCCTCAACCTGCCCCTGATCGGGATCTGGGTGAGGGTCCTGAAGGTTCCCTACGGCATTCTCTTTCCCCTCATCCTCCTTTTCTGCTTCGTGGGGGCCTATGCCAACAACAACAGCCTGGCGGAACTCAATGTCATGATTTTTTTCGGGCTGGTGGGGTACCTGATGAAGAAGACCGGCTTCGAGCCGGCACCCCTGGTCATGGCCTACATCCTGTGCCCGTTCCTGGAAGAGGCCTTCCGCCAGTCGCTCATCAAGTCCCACGGGGATTTCTCCATTTTTGTCACCCGGCCCATCTCCGCCACCATCCTGGCTCTGGCCCTGGCGATCATCTTCTTGAACGTGTTTTCCGGGATGAAGGAGAAGAGAAAGAATCTTTTGCAGAAATTGAAAGAAGAAGATTAAGACACCCAAATCATCGCAGGAGGCTAAAATGAACATCCGAGGAAAAACGCTTTTCGTCATTCTGGTTTGCGGAGCCTGGATTCTACTGTCCATCGGGTCGTCCTTGGCCCAGGAGAAATTTCCCGGCCGCCCCATCCAGTTCATCATCCCCTGGGCCGCGGGGGGAGGGGGAACCATCAACTCCCAGGCCCTCCAGCCCCATTTCGAAAAAGCGATCGGAGGCAGCATTCAGATCGTCAACAAACCCGGGGGCGGGGGCACCATCGCCTGGAATTATGTGGCCAATTCCCCACCGGACGGATACACCGTCGGGATCACCAACCAGAGCTTCATCCTGACTCAGTACACCACCCGGACCGGAGTCAGCTTCAAGAAGGTGGACCCCCTTCTCATGGTGGTGGACATCCCCGCGGCCCTGGCGGTCAAAGCCGACGCCCCCTGGAAAAGCTTCAAGGAGTATATCAGCTACGCCAAGGCCAACCCGGGAAAAGTTCAGATGGGCAACTCGGGCATGGGGGCCAACTACCATGTCTCCGCCCTGGGCATCGAAATGGTCACGGGAGTCAGATTCACTCATGTGCCTTTCAAGGGCAGCAGCCCGAACATCACCGCTCTCCTGGGGGGACATGTGGATTCCATCGTGTGCGAAATATCCACCCTCCTTCCTTTTGTGGAAGGGAAAAAATTCCGGCTCCTGGTGGTGGGGTCTGCGGAGAGAAACCCGGCCGTTCCGGATATCCCCTGCATAAAGGAAGAAGGGTATGACCCGGTCTTGATCGGGGCCTGGTATGTCTGGGTAATTCCCAAGGGAGTTCCCAAGGACCGCTTCAAGGCCCTCCACGACGCCTTCAAAACGGCCATGGAGGCCAAGGAATACAAAGACTACTACCGGAAACTGGGTGGGATCGCGAGGTACGTAGGCCCGCAGGACATGCCGGCCTTCTATGCGCAGGAAGATAAAGTCCTGAAGAAGATCATCGACTTCAGTGGCTTCAAACCAATTGAATAAAACTCGTAGGGGCGGGTTTCAAGCCCGCCCATACAGGGCCTTGATTAAAGGGGCCAAGGAGGAGAGGAGATGAACAAGAAATCCATCGAAGTCATATTCGCTTTGGCGGCCGTTCTTTCTGTGATCTTCGCCGGGCCCGTCTGGGCCCAGGAGAAATTCCCCACCCGTCCCATCCAGTTCATCATCCCCTGGGCGGCGGGGGGCGGAGGAACGATCAACGCCCAGGCTTTGCAGCCCCATTTCGAAAAGACCATCGGAGGTTCGGTGCAGATCGTGAACAAGCCGGGTGGAGCGGGCACCATCGCCTGGAATTTCGTGGCCAACTCTCCCCCTGACGGATACGTCACGGGGATCGTCAACCCCAGCACGGTGGTGACCCTGTACACCACCAAGACGGGCGTCCCCTTCGAGCGGTTCGATCCCATCGCTTACACCGTTTACATCCCCGCGGGCGTGGTGGTGCGGGCCGAATCCCCCTGGAAGACTTTCAAAGAATTTATCGACCACGCCAAGGCCAACCCGGGGAAGGTGCAGATGGCCAATTCCGGACATGCGGCCATGTATCACATCGGGATCGTGGGGATCGAGATGGCCATGGGGGTCAAGTTCACCCACGTTCCCTTCAAGGGAACAGGGCCCTGCATCACGGCCCTCATGGGAGGGCATGTGGACGGGTCTCTGAACGAGATCTCCACCCTTCTCCCCTATGTGGAGTCGAAAAAATTCCGGATCCTGGCCGTCTGTTCGCCAACCCGGAGCCCGGCCGTACCCGACGCCCCCACTTTCAAGGAGTTCGGCTTTGACCTCGATGTGGGGACCTGGTATGCCTATGTAGCGGCCAAAGGAACCCCCAAAGACCGACTCAAAAAACTTCAAGATGCCTTCCAGGCGGCAGTGGCGTCGAATGAGTTCAAAAGTCTCTACCAAAAGCAGGGTGGAATGGCCATGTTCAAGGGGCCGGAAGCCCTGGTGGCTTACTTTAAAGATCAGGACCGGCTCTGGAAGAAGATCATTGAGTTTGGCGAGTTTAAACCGGAATAAAAAAAGTTTCGAGTTTCAGGTAATGGAGGTGTCCGATGAAAATCGACATCAGCGCCGACGTGGGGGAAAGCTTCGGGCGGTGGAAGTTGGGATATGACGAAGAATTGATGCCGTACATCTCCTCGGCCAACCTGGCCTGCGGATTCCATGCCGGAGACCCCATGGTCATGCGGCATACGGTGAAACTCTGCAAGAAACACGGAGTGAAGATCGGAACCCATGTGGGATTTCCGGACCTCATGGGATTCGGGCGGAGGCTGATGGCCCTCACCCCTGAAGAATACCTGAATTACTCCCTGTACCAGGGAGGAGCCCTGCAAGCCATTGCCCGGGCCGAAGGGGAAGAACTGCAGCACTTCACCTGGCATGGCAGCGCGGGGACCTCTTTTAACGCCGACAATGAAGAAATCGCCCGGGCGGGGATCGCGGCTGTGGCCCAGCTCGACCGGAATATCATCGTCCCCCTGATCTACGGCCCGAAGGGTGATCTCGTGGCGCGGGAAGCGGCCAAAGCCGGGCTCAAGGTGGTGCGGAAGTTCTTCGCCGACCGGGCGCTGGAGTCCAACGGGATGCTCGTGTCCCGGAAAAAAGCCGGGTCGGTCATTACCGACGCCGAAGTATGTGCGGACCGCACCCTCAGGATGGTTCAGGAGCACAAGGTGAAAACCGTTGACGGAAAGGATATCGATTGCGTCGGTCAGACCATCATGGTTCACGGGGACACGCCGACGGCGGTCAAAGTGGCCCAGACCATCCGGAAACGGCTGGAAGCCGCGGGCGTTAAAATCGTTCCCATGCAAGAGTTGATTTAATTTTTATCGGGACGCAGATGAACGCAGATTTTCAGGATAAGAACAAAAGACCATGAATTGGACACGGATGAACACGGATAAACACGGATTTTCAAATATAGATCAAAAAACCACCAAGGCATGAATGGGACACAGATGAACTTAGCGCGGCTGCGCCGCAACCAAAAAAATTTTATTGGACACAGATGAACACAGATAAACACAGAAAAGGATTCATGAAAAACGCTTAACAAAATTTAAAGATTTTACACTACAGTAGTACAGATTACAAAGATAAAAATTAAGAATAGAAGCTTTTGATGCTTTTTTTGCCTATATCTGTGTCCTATAATTTTTTTATTGTTGTTTTATCCGCGTTTATCTGCGTGCATCTGCGTCCCATGGATGGAAAGAATGCGTGCTTTTGAGGTAATTCAGCCGGGAGCTTTCACGACGGTCCAGGACCTGGGGAGGTACGGGTACCAGAAGTATGGGGTCTCCATCTCCGGGGCCATGGACCGGTTTGCCCTGCGCGTGGCCAACCTTCTGGTTGGAAACGAAGAGGGAGAGGCAGCGATCGAAGCGACCATTATCGGCCCCAAGTTGAAAGCCTTGAGTAAAATGCGGGTGGCTTTCACGGGCGCCGATCTTTCTCCGGAGATTGACGGAAAACCGGCGCTCATGTGGCGCACTTTGGATGTTCCGGAAGGAAGCATCCTTTCTTTTGGGCCGCCGAAGAGCGGATGCCGGGCATACCTGGCCGTTGCCGGGGGAATCGATCTCCCTTTGGTCATGGGGAGCCGCTCCATTCATACCCGCTCCAATCTGGGCGGAAACGGCCGGGCTCTGGCGAAAGGGGATGTTATAAAGAGGAAGGGTTCAGGAATCAGGATTCAGGAATCAGGAATCTATCAATTGCCGGAGGACCTGGTCCCTGTTTATCGGAGACAAGGGCAGGTTCGAGTGGTCCTCGGGCCGCAGAATGACTATTTCACCCGCAAGGGGATTGAAACCTTCCTGAGCGGCATATACGAAATCACCCCCCAGGCAGACCGCATGGGGTACCGGCTCAAAGGCCCCAAGATTGAGCACAAGGGAGAAGCAGACATCATCACCGATGCCACGCCCCCGGGTTCCATACAGGTCCCCGGGGACGGGATGCCCATTATTCTCCTGGCTGACGGACAGACGACCGGCGGATATTCCAAGATCGCAACGGTGACATCGGTAGATCAGGGACCGCTGGCCCAGGCCAGGCCGGGGGACAGGGTGAGATTCCAGAGAGTCACCATCACCGAAGCCCACCGCCTATTGGGGGAGATGGAAAAGAAAATGGAGAGAATAAGACTGAAGTTGCGGAAATGATCCCTCCCACCCTCCCCCTCCCCCTCGATGGGGGAGGGCAGGGAGGGGGTGGAACGAGGATGGCCAACCTTCGCATGAATGGTTACAAAAACGCGCGTTACCTCATCGTCGGCGACCGCGGGATTTCCGTGGAGTTCGGCAACTCCCTCGACGAAGAGATTAACCGCAAAGTTCACAAGATGATGCATGCCCTGGAGAAGGCTGGGATTCCGGGGGTCATCGAGACCAACCCGACCATTCGATCCCTTTTTGTTTATTATGACCCTCTCCGGATCGGGGTGAAGAAGTTAACCCAGGAATTGAGGAAGATCGAAGGGCGGATGGCCGATATCGCTTTGCCCAAGTCCCGGCTGTTCGAAGTCCCGATCGTTTACGGGGGGGAGTACGGGCCCGATTTTGAAGAGGTGGCCAGGCTGCTCAACCTCACTCCCGAAGAGATCATCGGGATCCACAGCGGGAAAGAGTATTTCATCTACGACACGGGTTTCATCGGCGGCTCGGCCCATTTCAAAATCCCCCCGCCGCTGGATTCCCTACCCCGGAAAAAAACTCCGAATCTGGGGGTGCCGGCGGGTGCCGTCCTCATTGCGGGGGGACTGGGCAGTGTCTATAAACCATTGGCCGGTCCCACGGGATGGTACTGGATCGGCATGTCCCCCCTGAAACAGTGGTTTCCGGAAAAAGACCCGCCCCTCCTGATCCTCGCGGGGGATAAGATCATCTACCGGCCCATTACTCCCGAGGAATACCGGGAGTTGAAGAAGAAGGTTGAGGAAGGTCATTCCGAGCCGAAAATTGTCAATTGTACATAAGGGCAATTCATGAATTGCCCCTACGGGCTTCTTCATCAAGAACCTTTAAAGGTATGTAAGGGCGGCTCGAGAGCCGCCGGTGCCGGTATGCAGGATATTAAAAATGGAAAGAAAAACCTTGATTCTCTCCGCTTCCGAGGTCCTGAGCTGCTTGGACCTCGATGAAACTTTCCGCGTGGTGGAAGAAACCTTTCGGGAAACCGGTTTGGGCCGGACGATCCTTCCGCCCAAGCTCTTCATGTACCTGCCGGGGGAGGGGCACAGTGATTTTATGTTTGCCGGGCCGGCGAGCGTCCCCTCGGCTAAAGCCGTAGGGGTGAAGATTGTCACCGGCTATAAAGCCAACCCGGAGAAATTCGGATTGCCCCACATCCTGGCGCTCATGATCCTGACCGACCCGGAGAACGGCTACCCCCTGGCTGTTTTTGACGGAACCCATCTGACCACTTTCCGGACCGGAGCCATGACCGCCGTAACCGCCAAATACCTTGCCAACCCGGATTCCGGGATTTTGGCGGTCATCGGGGCCGGGACTCAGGGGAGGTCCACGGCGAAGGCGCTCAGCCGGATCTTCGCCCTGCGGGAGATCCATCTCTATGACCTCGATTCCCGGGCAGGGGAAAAGTACCGGGAAGAAATGGCCCCCCTGCTGAATCTCCCCGTTCGCCTTTGCTCCCATGCGAAAGAAGCCGTGGAAGGAGCTGACATCATCGTCACCGTTACCTCCGCCGAAGGGGAATTCGTCAGGAATGAATGGGTCAAACCCGGGGCGTTCATCGCCAGTGTGGGGTCCTACCCGGAGTTGGATCCGGCCCTGCCGAAAAAAGTTGAAAAGCTGGTGGTCGATGACCGGACCCAGGCCCGCTACCGGGGCGAGTTGTGGAAGGGGTATGAAAGAGGAGAGTTTAATGACGGGATGATTTATGCTGAGCTCGGGGAGATCGTGAGCGGAAGGAAGAAGGGAAGAGAAACCAGAGATGAAAGGACCCTGGCCTGCTTGACCGGGGTGGGAACCCTGGATGTCGCCGTTGCTCGTCGGATATATGAGACCGCCTTGGCGCGCAACTTGGGGAGTTGGGTAAGTCTTTGGTGACGCCCCCTATGAAATGCGAATTGGCGATTGCGGATTGCGGAATGATTGTTTATCCGCAGATTTCGCAGATTACACAGATTACAAGGAGAACAGAGATATCAATGCTGCGGAAAAGAATAGGGTTACAACCCGAATAACTCTGTCCATATGAATATATTGAGGGAGCCGGGGGATCAGTGGTGCATTGCAGGAGCGTACTATGCGCCCTATTTGCTTTTCCCCTCCTTTAAAAAAGGCGGCTGGGGGATTTCGAAGGCGGAATTTTTTTCTCGGAAATAGCCGCTTGGCAATTCGAGCGGCGCCAGTGCTTTTTCGGTTCAACCCGTTGGGAATGATGTAGGGGCACCCGGCGGGTGCCCTTGTTCTCTCGCCCCCCTTTGCAAAAGGGGGGGCGGGGGGGGATTTTCGGGGAGGATTTACAAAATGGCAATGGCAAGCAGGGAAGGCACCTTTACGGCTACAGGGATTGCCGGATGAACCCTTTCCCCTTTGAAAGTATTCAATCCTTTCTTGCAGGAAGGAAGTATCGGATTCTGGGGCAAATTCGCCCTCGTAGCCAAATTTCAAATAATACACCTACAAGGGTACAGTCTAAGATAGCTTTGATGATAAAGGATTGCCGGTTGAAAGTGAGCATAACGGGCCTCGCGTCTGAGGGCCGCGCATTCGTCCTCCCGCGGTCGGGTGAATGACCCGCATCACCGGCGCGA
>Ga0315285_10005621_pt1 | contig 12920 bp, 10 predicted proteins | sample YL17G09_36_MG_FD_203698 | JGI IMG/M metagenome (GOLD analysis project Ga0315285, IMG submission 203698) | Sediment microbial communities from Yellowstone Lake, YNP, Wyoming, USA - YL17G09_36 | ecosystem: Environmental > Aquatic > Freshwater > Lake > Sediment | place: USA: Wyoming | collected... | reverse complement strand
ATCGCTCTCGCCCAGGTTGGCGGGGGCGGTATAGGTCGGGTTCTGCACGGAAGCGGAGGGGGCGAAGCTCCCGCCCGCGCCGCCATCGTTCCAGGCCCACGAGGCGATGCTGTGGCCGCGGCTGTCGCTGGCCGAGGCGGTGAAGTCGGAGCTGCCACCGGAGGCCACCGTGCTCGGGCTGGCATCTGCGTCGATCGAGACCGCGTGAAGCGCAAAGCCGGCAGTGACGGTCTTATTGTCGTCAATGCTGATCGTGGTCGGGTTCGTGCTCCCTGACAGGTCGCCGGACCACGAGTCGAACTCATACCCTGGATCAGGAACCGCCTGCAAGGAGACGACGGAGCCGTACCCAAAGCTGCCGGACCACGGGAGGGACTGCGGCGACCCGTCAACTCCCACCACTCCTCCGCTGCCGGAGAGACTCAGCGTGTATGGGATCGGCTCGCCCTGAACCACCATATCGTCCGCATATCCGTAGTCGTTCGTGGCGCTACCATTCACCTTGAAACTCAGCGCGAACGCCGAGTTGTTGCTGGCCCCCGAAGGTAGTGAGTACTGGAAGTAATGGAGTTTCTTGTCTTCCTCTGGATCGCCGTCGTTGATCTGCTTCAGGATCCGCCAGGTCGCGCCGTCGTACCACAGCGCCTGGACATTCTCTGCCGCGTTGTCCAGACTGAAGGCGCTCAGGTAGAACGATACCGTGATGGGGTCATAGCCGACGGTCGAGATCGTCCTGGTGATGCTGTCGGTCTGGCGCAGTCGGATGCTGTGAGTGCCGTTCATGGGCGAACCCACATACCAGTCCGGGGTCCCGCCCAGGGTCCAGCCCGAGAACGCAGTTTCGAAGCCGTCGGAGAAGAGGGTGACCGGCGCGGCCGAAGACGTCTGAGCACAGCACGCCAGGCACAGGGATACTGCGAGAAGAGACGCCAGAAGCTTCAGGCAGGCCGTGATCCGTGCCCCGGCCCGCGCGCTCCGGCGCGTGTAGGCAATCGACATTCGTCCCAACCTCCGCTGCAGTTTCTGTGGTTGACGGGACGTCTTCGCAACCACAGCGACCAACCAGATCGCCGTCCCTCCTCCTAGGGTAGTCGGCCCCGCTCTCGCAAGCGCGGTAGAGCGAGCCGACCAAGCGCCGACCCTTACGGCGCTTCGGCTAGCCACTAACACGTGACGGGGTGGGCCCTGACCCCGGGTCCCTCAACATCAGACCCGCTGACAGGAAGCAGGTCGGGCCCTGCTGGACCCCTGGTTGGCGTCAATGGCCTATTCCATGATCCAGGGGGGTGCCGGAGATCGACCTTGCCAGACACTGTGCACAACAGCATCCAACTGGGGTCAGGAGCCAGTCTGCTGGGGCGCGGAGCGCGGCCGCAGGAAGGAGGAGGCCGCCGCGTGACGAATTCTGCCTGGTGGAAGACGAGTCTGGGTATGCGCTTTGTGCCGACCATCTGCCCTTACTGCGGAACAGGCTGCGGGCTCTACCTCAAAGTGGAAGGCAACCGGGTGCTGGGTGTGGCGCCCAGCCTGAGGAATCCGGTCAGCAAGGGCAGGCTCTGTGTGAAGGGCTGGAACGCCCACTCTCCCATCGGTCACCCTGACCGGCTCACCACGCCTCTGGTCCGGAGGAACGGCGCGCTCAGACAGGCAACCTGGGAGGACGCGATCGGCCTGATCGCTGACGCGCTCCGGTCAGCGGCCAGCACCCATGGTCCCAACGCAGTTGGTGTGTTCTCTTCGGCCCGCTGCACGAATGAGGAGAACTACCTGGCGCAGAAGCTGGCCCGGGCGGGCCTGGGGACCAACAACGTTGACCATTGCGCTCGCACCTGCCACTCGCCCACTGTGGCCGGCCTGAGCATATCCTTCGGCAGCGGCGCGATGACTAACTCCATTGACGACCTCGCCGATTCGCCCTGCATCTTCGCGATCGGGTGCAACGCCCCCGAAGCCCATCCGTTGGTGGCCTGGCGCGTGCGGACGGCGAAGGACAGGGGTGCCACCCTGATCGTCGCAGACCCGCGCCGGACCGAGCTGGCCCGCTGGTCGGATCTACATCTCCAGCTCTACCCGGGCACCGATATCGCGCTGCTCAATGGTCTGATGCACGCGGTCGTCACCGAGTCCCTCCACCGGCGCGAGTTCATCGAACAGCGCACCGAAGGCTTCGACGAGATGTGGCAGGTGGTGCGCCAGTATCCGCCAGGCAAGGCCGCGGCCATCACCGGGGTGCCGGAGGCACAGATCGTCGCGGCTGCCCGGCTGATGGGCCGGGCCGATCGCGTCGCCACTATCTACACCCTCGGCATCACCGAGCACACAGTCGGCACCCATAACGTGATGTCGGTGGCGAATCTCGCGATGACCCTGGGAAGCGTAGGCAAGCCGGGGGCCGGGGTCAACCCTCTGCGCGGGCAGAACAACGTGCAGGGCGCGTGTGACATGGGGGCCTTGCCCAACGTTCTCCCCGGCTACCAGCAGGTCACCGACGGAACCGTTCGCGCAAAGTTCGAGCAAGCCTGGGGCGTATCACTTGCGAGCGAGCCGGGGCTGACTCTCACCGATATGCTGATCCAGGCGCGGGCCGGGAACCTGAAGGCGCTCTACATCATCGGCGAAGATCCAATGATGAGCGACCCGAACCAGGAGCATGTCCGCCAGGCGCTCGAGTCCCTGGACTTCCTGGCCTGCCAGGAGATCTTCCTGAACGAGACCTGCCGGCTGGCGGATGTGGTGCTGCCGGCCGGGTCCTTCGCTGAGAAAGATGGCACCTTCACGAACACCGAGCGGAGGGTGCAGTTGCTCCACCGCGCGGTTGCCTCACCGGGTGAGGCGCGGCCGGACTGGCAGATCATCTGTGCCCTGGGCGAGGCGCTGGGGCTGCCCATGCCCTACTCGGGGCCCGCGCAAGTGATGGACGAGATGGCGTCGCTGAGTCCGATCTACGGCGGCATCAGCCACAGTCGGCTGGTGCCGGATGGCCTCCAGTGGCCATGCCCCGATGCATCACATCCCGGGACCCCCATTCTGCACACCGAGCGCTTCACCCGGGGTCTGGGGAAGTTCATGGCGATCGAGCATGAGCCGCCGGCCGAGACCCCGGACCCCGAGTATCCCTTGATACTCAGCACCGGCCGCATGCTGTTCCACTACAACGTGGGCACGATGACCAGGCGCACCCCGGTACTGCATCGCGAGCATCCCCGCAACTTCGTCGAGATCAGCCCGGCCGACGCCCGGCGCCTCGGCATTCGACCGAACGGCAAGGCCAAGGTGACCACCCGGCGGGGCGCCCTGACGGTGGAGGCGCGAGTCACCGAAGATATCAAGGAGGGCGTGATCTGGATGCCCTTCCACTTCGCAGAGACACCCACCAACGCGCTGACCAACGACGCGTTCTGCCCCATCTCGAGGACGGGAGAGTACAAGGCCTGTGCCGCGAGTGTGGAGCCGGCATGATGGCCAGCGGAGAAACCATGGCGTCAGAGTGCTTCCTGCGAGGCGGCGATCTGCCCGCGCTCCTCACAGCCCTGCAGAGGACCGCGCGGCTGATCGCGCCTGTGCGGACCGAGTGGGGCGAGATCGTGTTCCAGCCGATCGCGGATGGCGCGGAGGCAACCTTCGACTACGAGAATGCAGTGGTGAGTCCGAAGGACATCCTTCTGCCGCAGACCGAAGTGCTGGCCCGTTACCGCCGCGTGCAGAGGTCGTACCAGGTAGAAGCTGCGATGGATGATCAGCCTCAGGTGGTCGTGGGCATCCGGTCGTGTGACCTGGTGGCCGTGCAGGTGCTGGACGAGGCGATCGGGGCGGGTGAGTACGCCGACCCCTACTACCTGGCGCGGCGGCGCAATACCACGTTCGTCTCCTTGGCCTGTCCCACAGTCTTCCGCAACCATTTCTGCCCTCCGCTCGAGTCCGGTCCCACGCTGAGCTCCGGCTTCGACCTGCACCTGACGGCCATCCCGGATGGGTTCACGGCCCAGGTGGGCAGCGAGGCCGGCGCCCGGCTGGCGCGAGAGCAGGAGCGGTTCTTCGCGCCGGTGATGCCCAGACAGGTCGAGCAGCGTGAGCGCGCGGCCCAGGAGAGTGTCGCCGGGTTCGCGGCCGCGTTCGACATTGCGGCGGTACGGGCCGCCCTGTCTGCGGATCAGGAACCCAAGGTGATTGCCGACAATGCCGAGCGCTGTATGGACTGTGGGGGCTGCCTGTTCGTCTGCCCCACCTGCACCTGCTTCGACGTGCGGGATGTCCCCACGGGCCAGGACCGCGGAGAGCGCGTCCGCACCTGGGACACCTGCGCCTATGCCGGGTTCACGCGGATGGCCGGGGGCATGAACCCATCGGCCGCGAGAGAGACGAGGGCCCGTCGGCGGCTGATGCACAAGCTCGTCTATCGCCTGGAGAGCGAGGGGCTGATGGGCTGCGTGGGATGCGGCCGCTGCATCGAGGCCTGCCTGGGCAATGTTGATATCGTGGATCTGCTTCAGGCCCTCAGCGGCAAGGATGGCGCGCGTGTCTGATGCCAACACCTACCTGCCCACGCCGGCAGCTCTGGTCGGGGTACGCGAGGAGACCGCGGACATCAAGACCTTCCGCGTGCAGCCAGAGCAAGCGCTGGATTACCGCCCCGGGCAGTTCGCTATGCTCTCCCTTTGGGGTTTCGGGGAGGCTCCCTTCTCGATCGCCAGCTCGCGTCGCGATGGAGAGGTGATCGAGTTCTCGATCAAGCGGGCGGGCGCGTTCACGGAGCAGATGCACCGGCTCGAGGTGGGAGATGAGCTGGGGATTAGGGGTCCGTTCGGCAACGGCTTCGATCTGGAAGCCGCGCGAAGAGCTGATCTGGTGTTTGTCGCGGGCGGCATCGGCCTCGCGCCGTTGCGGCCACTGGTACACGAGGTGCTCGCGCAGCGCGACCAGTTCGGCCAGGTCGTGCTCCTCTACGGGGCGAGGACCCCGGCTGACCTGGTCTACCGGGATGAACTGGCCCGGCTTCACGAGCGCCCCGATCTGCGCCTGGAGCTAACGGTTGACGCCAGCGGCGACGGCTGGACCGGGCCGGTAGGAGTGGTGCCAGGACTCGTGACCCGCGCCCCGGAGAGCTTCCGCGGCTGGACGGCCTTCGTGTGCGGCCCTCCCATCATGATCAGGTTCACGGCGGAGGCGTTGCTCGCCAAGCACGTTCAGCCCGACCAGCTCGTCACCACGCTCGAGCGGCAGATGCGATGCGGCGTCGGCAAGTGCGGGCACTGCTACATCGGCGGCAAGCTCGTCTGTAACGATGGCCCGGTGTTCACCTGGCAGCAGCTCCAGGAGATGGGCGCGCAGCCCTGAGAGATGCCGCCCAAGACTCTGTTCGTGGCCGGCGCCCGGCGCGGCGTCGGTAAGACCCTACTGAGCGCCTTCCTCCTTCGCTCTCTTCCGGGCACAGGCGCGATCAAGGTTACCTGCTGCCGCGTCTCCGGGGGCTGTCCGCGCAACCGCCCTTGCGGCGTCTGTCGCGGCCTCGCCGCTCCCTACGCAGTGATCCGGGACCACGACATCCTCGCCCAGCCAGGCAAGGACACGGCCCGCCTGCTGGCCGCTGCCAGTGGCGGCGTGGTATGGCTGCAATCGCGCGAGGAGGCGCTCGCCGAGGGCCTGGCGGCCGCGCTCTCCGTGTTCGCTGGCGCGCCAGCGGTCGTGGTTGAAGGCAATGCGGCCTTCCAGGTGCGCGCACCAGATTTGGGCGTGCTAGTTCTCGGCCCGGGGGTGCCCAAACCGAGTGTGAACGTCGCGCTCCCGCGAGTGGACTGCGTGGTGCTGAACGCGCCGTCCGCCGCGGCGGGCTCGCCCGTGCCGGCCCTGCCCGAAGGGCTCCGCGAAGGAGTTGGCTTCTTCGCCTTCGACGTCGCCCGGTCAGACAGCAGTGCCGAGGCCCGCGCGTTCATCGGGTGGGTCGCGGGCAAGCTTGCCTTGCCGGCCCGCTCTGGTTGAGTCCCTACTACTGGTCGCAGCCAGTCCGCTAGAAGATCAGCCCGTGTCGTGCCTATGGCCGCAGATCGCTCGGTAGTCCTCCCACGTGTTGACGTTGAAGAAGGACCCGAGGTCCGGATCGGCCTCGCGCAACTCGGCCTCCTCCACGACCACGGCCCTGACCTGGTCGAGCATTGCTGCCACCGCGCGCTTCCCGCCCTTCAGAGCTGCGCGGCCGGGCTCAAGGCAGCGGCGGGAGTAGGCTGCGACGAGCGGCTGCAACCGCCCACCGGCCCGCGGAACCACGGCATCGCACTCATCCGCCTTCGCCCTGCGCACGAGCAGGTCCAGGACCTCGGCACGGACCAGCGGGAGATCGCAGGCCAACACCAGATGCCAGTCGTCACCGGAGGCGGCAAGGCCGCCGATGATCCCGGCAAGTGGCCCGAGGTCAGGTGCTTCGTCTCTGACGACGGTGCACTCAGGTAGTTGTGGTAGGTCGAGCTCGGGGCTGGCGGACACGATGATACGCGCGCAGATGCCGCGCAACCGCGATACCGCCCTTTCCACGAAGGTGTCGCCGTTCACGCGCAGGAGTGCCTTGGCCACGCCCATGCGCCGGCTCACCCCGCCCGCGAGAACGATCCCGGTCACTGCCCGCCCCTCTGGGACCCTGAAGGGCCCCCTCGGGGTCCTCATGGGCCGTGGCGGTGCGGCAGCAAGATGATGGTGACCTGCTCTCCTGCGCGCAGGCCGGTGCTCTGCTCGGGGATCACCAGCAGGCAGTTCGCGCCAACCGCGGAGGTCAACATGGCCGAGCCGCGCTTCGCCGCCGGTTGCACGAGATAGCCATCTTCAGTAAGCTGCGCGAGGGCCTGCACATAGTCGCGGCGGGGAGGCGTGTGGCTCACGTCGGTCAGCAGTGCGGCTTGCGCGGTCCGCGGCAGGCAATCCTCGCGGCCCGCCATCTTCCGCAGAGCTGGCGCGACCAGGATCTCGAAGGTCACCAGCGCGGAGAGGGGATTCCCCGGCAGCCCGAACAGCGGCCGGCCCAGGACCTTCCCGAAGGCGACTGGCTTTCCGGGCTTCATCAGCACCCGCCAGAACCTGATCTCGCCGAGACGTTCGAGCGCGGCCTTGACGAAGTCGTACTCGCCCACCGAAACGCCGCCGGTGGTGAGGATGAGGTCGGCCTCGGAACACCGGCGGAGCGCGCCCTCGACCGCTCCCTCATCGTCGGCCACATGCAGGAGCTGCGCCACCTCCGCGCCGGCGCCGAGGACGCGGGCGGCCAGAGTCACCTGGTTGCTGTTATAGATCGCCGCTGGAGGCAGGTCCTGGCCCGGCGGGATCAGCTCGGACCCGGTCGTCACGATGGCGACGCGGGGCCGCCTGATCACAGTGACATGCGTGTAGCCCAGTGCCGCGGCCAACCCGAGTTCAGCCGGGCCCAGCACCTGCCCCGGCGGGAGCGCGACCTCGCCGGCCCGGATGTCCTCCCCGGCCGACCGGATGTTGTCGCCAGGCCTCGCCTCCACCAACACCTCGGCTGACCCCGAAGGGCCCGGGCGCGTGTGCTCGACGATCACCACCGCGTCGGCGCCGGCCGGCACCGCCGCGCCGGTCATGATGCGCGCGGCCTTGCCTCGCTCGATGCCACGGGTCGGCGACTTGCCCGCAGGCAGGTCCTCAATCACTGCCAGAGCGCGCGGGGTTCCCGGTGTAGCCCCGCGCGTGTCCTCGGCGATCACCGCGTACCCATCCATGGCCGAGTTGTCGAATGGCGGCAGGGCGATGCCGGCGACGAGCGCCTCCGCGAGCACGCAACCCATGGCTTGCAGTAGAGGCATGCGCTCTGGAGGCAGCGCTTCCACCGAGGCCAGGACAGCTTGCTGGGCTTCCTCTACGGTCAACACAGGGCAATGCTCCTGCCGGCCGGGCGCGGGTCGTCCGATCTCAGCCGCCAATGGCGGACATGGCCCGGAGCGGTCGGACGAAGTCCGCGTGCCCAATGCGGTGCCCCGCGGGCTTGCTGGCGATCGCGGCCCTGAAGGCTGCAGCCAGCGCCTCGCGCCCATCAGGCTCGGTCAGGGCCGGGAGAAGATCGAGCTCCTCACACGAGAAGAGACAACTGCGCAGGAACCCGTCCGCGGTCACGCGCAGCCGGTTGCACCGCTGGCAGAAAGGACGCGTGACCGCACCGATGAGCGTGACGCGCATCGGCCCACCGTCAGCCAGGTACTCGTCGCCGGGGCCATCGCCGGCCGGCAGCGGCGTCAGCGCGTACCTGCTCTCGATCCGCGCTTTCACCTCGCCGACGGGCACCATCGCATCGGGCAGCCACCCGTGCCGGCCATCGAGCGGCATGAACTCGATGAACCTGGCATGGTACCCCGCCTCGCCGGCGAAATCCACGATCTCGAGGACCTCGTCGTCGTTCAGGCCGCGCACCACCACGACATTCACCTTGATCGGCGAGAGCCCCGCCTGCTTCGCCGCCCGGAGCCCGGCCAGCACTCCCTCCGGCGATCCATTCCCCGTGATCGTGCGGAAGCGATCTGGCCGGAGCGAATCCAGACTCACGTTGACCCTCTTGAGCCCGGCTCGCGCGAGTGAATCTGCGAGCCCCGCCAGCAGATGTCCATTGGTGGTGAGGGCGAGATCGAGACCTGGCGCTCTTCCGCCGGGCTCAGGGCAGGCAAGTTGCGAGATGCGCCTGACGAGCTCTGGCAAATCCGGCCGAAGCAGGGGTTCCCCGCCCGTCAGGCGGATGGTCTCGATCCCAAAGTGGATAGCCGCTTCGGTGACGTCCACTAGCTGGTCGGCCGAGAGTGAGGGTCTGTGCGTTGCCGCATCCACCGCGCGGGGCCGGCAATACACACACCCGAAGTTGCATCTGTCGGATACGGCCAGCCGCAGGCGGGTAATGCGTCTGCCCCACCGATCAACGAGAGCCGCCAAACCGATCCCCTTGGAGCCGTCTGTGAGTCATAGCTTTGGTTCGGGATGCGGGTCCGGATCCCCTGCCGACCCCGCACCATCCGATGACCGCCGGCTGCGCGGGCCTGTCGCGATGGCAGCGGAGGGAAACGCCGGAGCCCTTGTTGAACCAAAGGCAGCCGAGGTCTGCGCGGGCTGAGATGATCGCGCGTCCAGCCAACGCGCAGCCGCGAAAGGAAGGGCTATGCGGGCGGAACGCTCGCGGCTGAAGCTGTGGGGCGCGGAGGGTGACGAGATCAGGGTGACCACCGACCGACCTTGGTCTCTGGTGCTCTGGGAGAAGGCCCAGTACGTGCCCTGCTGGGACCTGGGGGGCGATGTCTGGTTCTCCACCGAGTGGCTCGAAACCCACTCGCCGGAGAGCCCGCACTGCTACGAACCGATCATGGATAAGGCCTGCCGCTTCAGCCGCGCCCACCTCGTCGAGCACGGCCCGGCGCGGGTGACCGTCGGGTGGGAATATGCTCTGTGCGACAACCTCTATCGGGTCTTCCGCGGGAACTCCCGGGCCGAGGAACGCTATCACGTCTACCCCGACGGCGTGGCGGTGCGCCACCTCATCGGATGGCCCGGGGACGAAACAGGCGATGGGCTGAACCCCACCATGTGGGAGGTGCAAGAGTTCATCCTGATCACCGGCCCCGGGGTTCACCCGCGCGACTGCGTCGAGGCGGTGGGGTTCACACTGACGAATCTGGCGGGAGATCAGATCGAGCTGCCTTACCCGAGCGTGTGGGAGGATTGGACATCGCTCTGTAGCCTGCGCCCCGAGATCGCCTCCTGGTCGGAGTACATCGGCGTGGTTCACCTGCGCGGCCGACCCAGCCCCTTCGTCGCCTTCCCGCGCAACCCTCATCTCTTCCCCTTCGCCAACTGCACCCACTGTGGCAAACCGCATCCCCAGGTGCTCGGGTTCCCGCGCGCCCAAAGCTACTCCCACTGGCCGGCCAATGACGCCACCGATTTCGTCGGCTGGACCGCGGCCGCTCCCGATGACTTCGCGAGGCAGGCAACCCACACCTCGTTCGCCTGCTGCGGGTACCACTACGGCGGCGAGACGCCGCCTCGGCCTAGCTCCTGGCTATTCCTGACGGGCGCGGTCACCCGGGGGCTGGAGGAGGCCAGGCGGCTCACCGCGTCGTGGCTGACGCCCGCGAAGGTCGAGACATCAGGTTTGTTCGAGGGATATGCCTTCAGCGAGAGGGCCTACCGATTCCGGCTGCGAGAGCCCGGTCCGATCGCGGTGCATCTGTCTCCGACACGACCGATCGTGAGCCCTGCACTCCGCCTCTACTATGGACGCAGCCCAGTGAAGGTGCTATGGGATGGCAATGAACTGGGGCGCGACGAGTTTCGCACCCAGATGGCGGGGGATGAACTGCTGATCTGGATCAACCGGACCGTCGAGAGGGATACGACCTTCGAGGTTGCGCCCGCGTGAGATGGGCGGCCTGGGCGAGAGGCAGACCCTGGAGCGGCAGACTGACGGCATGAGACAGCAGGCCGCGCCCGCCGAGGCGGGCGCCCGGCTCGGCGGGCGCGCCTTGCTGTTGGCCATTGTCCTCGTTCCGCTCCTCTGCCTGGCAGTCGAGTACGGCGAGCTGGTCGCGCGGGTTGGCGAGCTAGTCGGCAGCTCGCTGATGATGATCGTGACCTGCGTGCTGTGCTTCTTGCTGGCGGCCAAGTACAGCGTGGGCCGCAAGTCAGGCCGCTTCCTCTCCCGGCCCGAACTGCTCTATCTCTTCATCATGCTCACGGCGGCCGGCAACATCGCGGGCGTGGGCATGACCCAGATGCTCGTGCCCCTGCTGGGGCACATCTTCCACTACGCCACGCCGGCGAATGGCTGGGCCCAGTTCCAGCCCTACGTTCCCGCCTGGCTGGTCCCGGAGCAGTCGGCCCTGGCGGGCTACTATGGTGGCCAGACCAGCTTCTTCACGGCCGCCTACCTGCGGGCCTGGCTGCACCCGCTGGTGATCTGGCCTCTCTTTCTGCTCGCCTTCGTCGGTTTCACGCTTGCCCTGAGCCTGCTGCTGCGCCGCCAGTGGATCGAGAGGGAGCGCCTCTCGTTCCCCATCGTGTACTTCCCGCTGGAGCTGACCAAGGAGGACGGGGCCCTCTGGCGCGATCGCCTCCTCTGGGTTGGCCTCGCCATTCCGCTGGTCCTGCAATCGCTGGCCGGACTGAACTACCTCTATCCCGCGGTGCCGCACATACCCCTGAAGCCATCGCCGGAGCTCAACATCGGGCGGTTCTTCCCTCCCGACCATCCTCTCAACTCGGTGACGCTGGCCTTCTATCCGATGGCCCTCGGGATCGCGTACTTCGCGCAGACCGAGGTGCTCTTCAGCTGCTGGTTCTTCTACTGGCTGGCGCGAGTCGAAGAGATGGGGTCCATCGCCCTGGGTCTTCGCGGCCCCATGTCCCAGTCTGACATGCCCTATCTCAACCAGCAATCGCTGGGCGCGTTTGTGGCGCTGGGCGCGGTGGCACTCTGGCTGGCGAGAGGCGAGATCTCCCGGGCCGCGGTCGGCGGGCGTGCGCGCGCCCGGCCAACGGCCGCCTTCGTGGGGCTGGCAGTGACCGGGCTCTTCCTGGTCGGTTTCTGCCTGGCGATCGGGATCCCGCTCGCGATCACGGCGCTCTTCTGGGTGATCTACTTCCTGGTCGTGATCGGATTCAGCCGCATCCGCGCCACCGCGGGGCTGCCGTGGCTCTTCGGCCCCAACCACCCCCCACATATCTTCATGGCCTGGGCCGTGGGGCCTCGCAACATTCCCGTGCAGGCGCTCACCAGCCTCAGCTACCTTCAGTGGTTCGACTGGGACTACCGCGGCACCGCCATGGCGCACCAGATGGAGGCCCTGAAGATCGCCTCCGCCGCGCAGCTGCGAAATCGGGATGTGGTCAAAGGCATCATGGTCGCAGTGGCGCTGGCGATCATCGTCTCCTTTCTGGCTGTGCTGGCGATCTGCTACCGGTATGGCGCGGAGTCGGGGAGGATCGAGCAGTACCGCATCGGTTGGGCCAGCATGCCCCTCAACCTGCTGACGACGTGGGCGAACAGCCAGCGGGGCGTGGGCTGGGACGAGATCGGCGGAGGCGCGGCCGGCGCTGCGGTGGTGGTGCTGCTGAGCGCACTCCACTCCCGGTTCGTCTGGTGGCCCTTCCATCCGGTCGGCTACGCGCTCTCCTGCACCTACACTCTCCAATGGCTGTGGTGCCCCCTCTTCCTGGTGTGGCTGTGCAAGACGCTGGTTCTGCGGTATGGTGGCATCCGTCTCTATCGCCGCGGCATCCCGCTCGCGGTCGGCCTGATCCTGGGGGACTACGCGATGACCGCGTTCTGGTCTCTGCTGGGCCTGCTGCTGGGCCACCAGATGTACTCCGCGTTCTGGAACTGACAGATTCCCGCCGTGCAGGCGTCGGGGCGAGGGGTCGCCCGGCGGCCCCGGCGCGAAGCCGCTTCGCTTCGCGCCTGCGGGCTCCCGGCCAGAGGCGCGGCCGGTTTGAGCCAGAATAACTCGACTGCCGGGCCTGGCATCTTCTCTCCCGATGGAATCTGGCAGGAAGCTCACCAAGGAGGATGTCCCTGTGAAGACAGATGCGATGGTGCTGGTCGGCCCTGGGAAAGTGGACGTCACTCAGGTCGAGGTCTCAGGCCCGGGGCCGGGCGAGGTGCTGATCGAGGTGAAGGCTAACGGCATCTGCCGGGCGGACATTGCTCTCTTCACCGGCGAGCTGAGCTACGGCTACCCCTTCTTCCATGGCCATGAGCCGGCCGGGGTGGTCTCGGAAGTGGGCTCCGGTGTCGCCAACCTCGCCCCGGGCGACAGGGTGGCCTGTCTCGGCGCTCCGTCGTATCGCGGGCACTTCGTCACTTATGCCTCCCAGGTCATCAAGCTCGCCGACCAGTCTGCGGACCTGGCCCTCTGGATCAGCGAGCCGCCCGCCTGCGCAGTGAA
>Ga0315285_10005620_pt1 | contig 12920 bp, 9 predicted proteins | sample YL17G09_36_MG_FD_203698 | JGI IMG/M metagenome (GOLD analysis project Ga0315285, IMG submission 203698) | Sediment microbial communities from Yellowstone Lake, YNP, Wyoming, USA - YL17G09_36 | ecosystem: Environmental > Aquatic > Freshwater > Lake > Sediment | place: USA: Wyoming | collected... | reverse complement strand
CCGTCTATCTCAGACTCGGTGGAAAAACCGGTGGATAACTCTGGAGAAAAAACTTGATCTGCCCCATAAAATGTCTACTGCGACGACCATTGTTTCTTACGTTACTGTATTTATAAAATCATGTACTTAGGGTATAGTTCTTGGCTGCCAGATCGCCGTCATATTATTGGCCCCTTGTTCTTGCACACACTTTCTTTTCATACCCCAAACCCGGTTTCTGGGGTTGCGGGTGTGCTACATTGTGATATACTAGTTGTAACGGGTATCGTGTCCGGTCGCGCGCGCGCGCGCGGTTTTGGAGGGGACCAGTATGGGGATGCGCATAAATCAGACCAATCCGGCGGTGCGCCAGGCCGGCACCGCGGCCAAAGCCCTGAATAAGAACCTGGCGGGGCTGGCCAGCGGGCTTCGGATAGGCCAGGCGGCGGATGACGCGGCCGGGTTGGCCATTGCAGAAGGTCTCCGGGCGCGGGTGCGCCAATTCACGCGGGAGTCGGGAAACCTTCAGAGCGGCATCAGCATGATCCAGACGGCGGAAGGGGGCCTTTCGGCGCAGCAGGAAGGGGTTGGGCGCCTTCGGGAGCTTGCGACGCAGGCGGCGAACGGGACGCTGACAAACGACCAGCGGGCTGCGTTGCAAACCGAAGCGCAGCAAGTACTTGAGCAGATCGAGGCAACCGCCCAGGGTACCGAGTTCAATGGCCGGCAGTTGCTCAATGGGACCGCCGCCGAAACCGAACTTGGCGTCGAGGGCGGGGCGCGTGTCGAGATAGGGGCCTCGACACTGGCCAATTTGGGGATCGAGGGGATGAACCTATCCACACAGGAAGGCGCGGAAGCCGCAGTTGAGGCGCTCGGACAGGCCGGCGAACAGATCAGCGGCAATCAGGCCCTTCTTGGGGCGCAGCAGAACCGGCTCGAGCGCGCCGTTGAGGTGCGGGAGGCCGGTGCGGAGGCGTTGACGGAGGCCGAAAGCCGGATTAGAGACGTTGACGTGGCCCGTGCCGCGATAGAACGTTCGCGGAATGAGGTGTTGCTGCAGGCCAGCTTCGGCGCCATCACGCAAAGCAATCTGGGCCCGCAGATGGCGTCGCGTCTGCTGGGGCTGTAACAACGCGGAACGTGAAACGCGGAATGTGGAACGCCCAGAGGCTTTCGCTCGCGCCATTTCTTTTTGCGCTGAGAGATCAATTAAGTCTATACTCTCAGACTGGTTACAAATCATCGGTTGATCAGGATCTCAACTTCCCTGGCCGTTGATAATGCACAGCGACAAGCACAAATAGGACCTATAGGACCAATAGGACCTATAGGACCAATAAACTCTTTGTTCGCGACATCTGCGTACGACGCTTGGATGTCGCGAACAAAGATTCTGAATGCGGCTTCTTGGCCGCCTTAGAGGCAGACAAAACGAAATGGATTCCAAATTACCCATGACGGACGCCCTGTCTTCACCCACCCCGCGCATGGCGGCAGCGGGCCGCTACGCCCCTTACCTGACCGTTTTCGTGTCGAGCGCCTGCATCATGATCGTGGAGCTGGTGGCGGGACGGCTGATTTCAAGGTACATCGGTCAGTCGCTGTACACGTGGACGACGATTATCGGCATGGTGCTGGCGGGGATAGCGGTCGGCAACAGCATCGGCGGCCGGCTTGCCGACCGGCGTTGGGGCCGGGGGACGCTGTCGGTGCAACTGCTCCTGGCGGCGGCGGGCTGCCTGCTGGTGTTGGGTCTGAACGCGGCGGCGGGCAGTTGGGCAGTGTTGGGGGCCTTGCCGTGGCCGGCGAGGATCCTGGTGCACGTGACAATATCGTTTCTGATTCCGTCGGCGTTGCTGGGGACGATCAGCCCGGTGATCGCGAAGCGGGCGTTGATGCAGGGGGATTCGACCGGCCGGACGATGGGCAACGTGTATGCCTCGGCGATCGCGGGCAGCATCCTGGGGACGTTTTTGACGGGCTATGTGCTGCTGATGAGGCTGGAGGTGTCGTGGATCCTGGCGGGCGCGGCGGGCGCGCTCGGTATGCTTGGCGTGGCTTACGCGGCGGGCGCGGCGGCCGGAAAAGGCACCCCCATTCCCGCGGCGGAGCCCGGCGACGCGGGCAAGCCTGCTGGAAGCCTTCTGGGGCAGATCTGGGGGCCGCTGCTGGCGGTGTTCATGGCGAACGCGTGCCTGATGATGATCGAGGTGGTGGCGGGCCGGCTGGCGTCAAGGTTCTACGGCCAGTCAATCTATTCGTGGACGACCGTAATCGGCCTGATCCTGGCCGGGATGACGCTGGGCAGCTACGTGGGCGGCAGGGCCGCGGACCGGATCCGAGTGGACCGGCTTCTGAGCAAGCTGTTCGTGGCGAGTTCGGTTCTGTGCATGGCGATTCCGCTGGGCACGAACCTGGTGGTTAATGCGGCGCCGGTGCGGATGCTGTATTGGCCGTATCAGACGGTGGTGTATATTGCGCTGGTGTACGTTTTGCCGGCGGTGCTTCTGGGCGCAACGGCGCCGGTGCTGGCGCGGATGTCGTTGTTCCGTGGGCGTGGCGAGGGCCGCATTGTCGGGCTGGTGTACGCTTGGGGTTCGGCGGGCAGCATCGCGGGCACGTTCCTGGCGGGCTTTTACCTGATAGCGGCGCTGGGGACGATGCGGACCCTGGGGGTGGTTGCACTGGTTTTGGCCGTCATAGCGCTGGTGTACGAGTCGCGCCTGATGTTTTCGCACATCTGGGCCGCTTGCTGCCTGCTGCTGGTTCTTGGCTCGCTGGCGCCGTCGCTGCCGGTGGTCAGCCGGGCGAGTTCGGCAATGCTGCTCCAACTGGTGGCGCCGCCCAACGCCGTCTTCGCCGACGAGAGCCAGTACTCGTTCATTGCGGTGACCACGGACGATGAGAACCCAAACATCCGGCAGTTCGCCATGGACCAACTCGTACACAGCAAAGCGGACCTGGACAATCCGCTCGACCTCAAGTACGAGTACATGCACGTGTACGAGGCCGTGGTTGAAACCGCATTTAAGCCCGGCGAGCCGCTCAGCACGTTCAACATCGGCGGAGGCGGCTACGTTTTTCCGCGCTACATCGAACTGACGAGGCCCGGCAGCTACGTCGAGGTCGCCGAGATCGATTCCCGCGTCACCGAAGCCGCCCATGAAGCGTTCGGCCTGCCGCGGAACACGTCGATCAAGGCGTTCAACATGGACGCCAGGAACCGGGTAGCGGATCTTGTGCGGATGAAGCGAGAAGGTAAACAGGCGCCGCGGTTTGACTGCATTTTTGGCGATTCCTTCAACGACTACAACGTGCCGTATCACCTCACCACGAAGGAGTTCAACGACCAGTTGCGGGAGCTGATGACCGACCGCGGCATCTACGCACTGAACATTATCGACGTGATGGATTCGGGCAAGTTTCTCGGCGCCGTCGTAAAAACGTGCCGGGAAACCTTCCCCTATGTGTATGTGTTCGACACGTACGGGCGGCCGGACGAGCGGGAAACGTATGTCGTTGTCAACTCGATGAAGCCGCTCCAGGCTGAAAACATCCCGGGGAAAGTCAAGGAGAAACACGATTACGAGGGCAGGCTCCTCGATCAACAACTGGAGCCGCTGGTGGCGTCCGCGCCGGTGTTGACGGACGATTTTGCGCCCGTAGAAAACATGCTAGCGGCGGTGGTGCAGCATTCGCAGGAAGTGCCGACGGGCCTCTTGATGGATGCGGCGGACGCTTATTTCCAGGACGGGAAATACCGGCAGGCGATTCGGAAGGCGCGTCGTGCGCTGGCCCTGTCGCCGGGCCTGGGCGACGCGTATGAGTTGATCGGTACGTCTCTGCTGAATCTGGGCGATCTGGAAGGTGCGGCGGAGAACATCGAGCGGGTGGTGAAGATCAAAACAGACGTCGCCGAGGCCTATAAAACGCTGATAGACATCTACATCAAGATGCGCGACTACCCGAACGCGGTGCGGGCCGGGTTGGATGCCGTGAAGGAGTACCCGGACGACGCGCGGCTGCTGGGCGATTTGGGCGCCGCGTATATCCAGGGGGGGCGCCCGGAACAGGCGCTGCAGCCGCTGTCGCGTGCGGTAGAACTCGATCCGACGCTGGTTTCGGCGCACAACAACCTGGCGACGGCCTGTTTTAAGACCGGAGACAATGGCGGAGCGATACGACACCTCAACCGGGTGCTCGAGATCGACCCGCAGGCCAAAAATATCCAGCACCAACTCGCCGTCGCGTATTTCAACGCCAAGGAGTACGACAAGGCCTGGGACGCCGTAAAGAAGGCCCAGCTTAACAAGGAGCAAATCGACCCGAGTTTTGTGGAGGCGCTGAGCAGAGATTCCGGCAAGAGCGTGGCGCAGATGATCGGCGGGGGCGCTCTATGAGGCCCTATAGGGGGGGCAGAATCCTGACGCGGCGCCCTTCGATGCGCAACCGGCCTTCGGCGTAAAGCTGGATTGCCTGGGGGTAGATCTCGCGTTCGGCGGCCTGGACGCGATCGGCGAGCGAGTCGGGCGTGTCATCTTCGAGGACGGGAACGGCCTTCTGCATGATGATGGGCCCGTGGTCGTATTCGGCGTCGACGAAATGGACGGTGGCGCCGCTGATTTTGGCCCCGTACTCGATGACGGCCTCGTGCACGCGGTGGCCGTACATGCCGTGCCCGCAAAACGACGGGATCAGCGCCGGGTGCACGTTCATCATCCTGCCGTTGTAGGCGGGGTCGATCTCGAGCAGGCTCATGAAACCCGCCAGCACGACCAGATCGGCGTTGTGCGCCCGCACTTCGCCCCACACGGCCTCGCTGAACGACGGGGTGTCGGCAAAGTCTTTTCGTGCGATCGTAATGGCGGGTGCGCCGTGGTTTCTAGCGCGTTCGAGACCGTAGACGCCGTGGCGGGAACTGATCACGCAAACCACCGTGGCGTCCAACTTGCCCGACTCGATGTGGGTGAAGATGTTTTCGAGCGTTGTCCCGCCGCCGGACAGTAATACGGCCAATCTCAGCGCCATTGCAGTCTCCCCTGATTCGGAAGGGAGTATAAGCTATCGCGAAAAGCATTGCCAAGCGAACGCGAAAAGCAGGGACAGACACGATTTTCAAACTGCCGAAAATGCGCTTCCAAACTGCCGGAAGCGAGTCAGCCCCTGTTTTTCGCTAGATTTTGGTGAAAGCTGCGTAGATTTTATTGTGCAAGACGACTTTTTCACCAGCTCCTCAGTCCCCGTTTTCCGCTAGTCAGTCTCTGTTTTTCGCTAGTCAGTCTCTGTTTTTCGCTTGGGGGTTGCGGAGGATGGCTTTGAGGCGGTTGAACAGGCCGGGCGCGGGTACGCGGACTTCGTCGGCGCCTTCTTGCAACTCGCGGTAGGGTGGTTCTTTTGCGACGCGGAGGAGGACGGCGGTGATGTTGTCGTTGCCGCCTTTAGCGAGTGCCTTGCCGATCAGCACGCAGACCGCGCTCTGGACACTCTCGGAAGTGAGGACGGAACTGATCTCGTTGTCGTCGAGCATGTTGGACAGGCCATCCGAGCAGATGAGGATCAGGTCGCCTTCCTGAAGGCGGAGAGAGAACAGGTCGGAGTCGACGGTATCCTTGATGCCGACGGCGCGTGTGATGAGGTTTTTGAGCGAATGGTTTCGTGCTTCCTGCACGCTGATGTACCCGTTGCGGACCTGCTCGGCGACGAGCGAGTGGTCGTCGGTGATCTGGAAGATTTTTCGTTCGGTGCGCTTGAGGTATACGCGGCTGTCGCCGACCTGGCCGACGTAGGCGGACGACCCGTGGATGACGACGGCGGACACGGTGGTTCCCATACCGCGGAATTCGGGATTTTTTTCGGCTTCGGCGAAGATCCTCGAGTTGGCCGCCTGAAGGGATTCGGTGAGCCGTTCCGGAATGACGCCGGTTTTCTCGGCGTAGTATTCCTCGATGAGGGTGTGGAGCGCGAGCCGGCTCGCCAGCTCGCCGGCGCTGGCCCCGCCCATCCCGTCGGCGACCGCGAACAGGAGCCCGCGGTCATAGAGGAGGGCCATATCTTGCGGTGCGCAAAAGATGCAGGAATCTTCGTTATGCAGCCGTTTTTTGCCCACGTCGGATAGCAGGTGGGCGTGGATATAGTCGCCGTTCCAATGGTACTCGAAGTTTTCGCCGTTATCCGGCCCGCCGTGCGTCAAAGGGATCAATCCCATCCAACTACAACTCCCGTCGACCCGGCATATGCGGGCGGGGCGCCCGTGCAAAAGGTCTTAAAGCACATGCCTGTTTTCGCTCGTCGTCGTGCGTTCCACAGTCACTATAAAAATCGCGTATGAATAGGCTGAAACTGCCCTGGATACGCACGCCGACCCGGGCTAGGCCTTTCGGCCTTGAACGCCTTTCGTAGCTTTGGTTATTTCCTTTGCGGCCTCTTTCGGCCGGAGCGAGCGGGCTGCTTTCCCGGCCTGCCACATTTCGGATTGGGCGATTTGGCCGAGCTCCTTGGCCAATTGCTGCTGGTAATCGGGCTTGCCGCACGACCTGAGGACGCGGCGGGTTTCCTCGCCTTGTTTGACGCGTTTGTACAGTTCCTTGAACAGGGGCAGCGTGGCCTTTTTGAACTTGGGTTTCCAGTCGAGTGCGCCGCGCTGGGCCGTGGCGGAACAGTTCGAGTACATCCAGTCCATGCCGTTCTCGTCGACCAGCCGGATCAGGCTCTGCGTGAGTTCCTCGACGGTCTCGTTGAACGCTTCGCTCGGGCTGTGGCCGTTGGCGCGCAGGACGTCGTACTGGGCTTCCATGATGCCGGCGAGCGCGCCCATCAGGACACCCCGCTCGCCGGTGAGGTCGCTGAACACCTCGTGCTCGAACGTGGTGGGGAAGAGGTAGCCCGACCCGACGGCAATACCCAGGGCCACGCACCGGTCGTAGGCCCTGCCGGTGGCGTCCTGGAACACGGCGAAACTCGAGTTGATCCCCGCGCCGGAAAGGAAATTGCGTCTTACCGAGGTGCCGGATCCTTTGGGTGCGACCATGATGACGTCGACGTCTTTTGGGGGAATGATTTTGGTCTGATCGCGGTATACGATGCTGAACCCGTGCGAGAAATAGAGTGCGTCGCCGGGGTTGAGGCATTTCTTGATGAGGGGCCAGATGGCCTTTTGGGCGGCGTCGGACACCAGCATTTGAATGATCGTGCCGCGTTGCGCGGCTTCCTGGATGTCGAACAGGTTCTTTCCGGGCGCCCAGCCGTCCTTAACGGCTCGATCCCAGTCTCTCTGGAACTGTTTGGCCTGGCCGACGATGACGTTGGACCCGTTGTCGCGCATGTTGAGGCCTTGGGCCGGTCCCTGCACGCCGTAGCCGATCACGGCGATGGTTTCATTTTTGAGGACCTTCCGCGCCTTGGCCATCGAGAACTCTTTGCGCGTGACAACTTCTTCTTTTACTCCGCCAAAATCTATCAACGCCATGCCAATCAACCTCCACGTGTTGCCCCGTAAATCCCGGGGCAAGCGAGCCGCGACCGCGCGGGGCTCGTATTGTTTTCATCAAAGGTTTGGGCAGTGTAGCGCGGCAACGGGTCGGTTTGCAAACGCACGTACAGCACTTCGCGCCTACCGGCTAAAAACCCCAAATCCTGACGCAGGCCCTACAGGCGTGCAGGCGAGACGCCCGCACCACAATTACTTTATGCGGATTTTGTAGAGGCCGTTGCGGGCGGTGATGAACAGGGTGTTGCCGTCTTCGCCGCCGAACGCGCAGTTGGACGGATGCTCGGGGACCTCGATCGTGGCGGCGAGCGAGCCGTCGGGGCGGAATACCATGACGCCGTTGGCCGTCGCCGCCCAGATGTTGCCCTGCTTGTCGCGTTTGATGCCGTCGGGATTGTCGCACCGGCAGAAAAGCCGGCTGTTGGCGAGCGAGCCGTCCTCGCGCAGGTCGTACGCCTGGATGAAGTTGTCCTGGCTGTCGGCGATATAGATGGTTTTCTCGTCCGGCGAGAGGCAGATGCCGTTGGGATGGGAGAAATACACCGAAAGCAGGCTCAGCTCGCCGCCCGGCTTGATCGAGTAGACGCCGCAAAACGGGAGTTGGCGCTCGGTTTCGGCGACGCCGTAGGGTGGGTCGGTAAAGAAGATCGTGCCGTCGGACCTGACGGTTGCGTCATTTGGGCTGTTGAGTTTACGGCCAAGATAGGAGTCGGCGAGGACGGTGATTGTGCCATCGGTTTCGGTGCGGGTGACGCGGCGGTTTCCGTGCTCGCAGGCGATTAGGCGGCCATTGGGATCGAGCACGAGGCCGTTGGAATGGCCGGACGGGGACCGGAACGCGGTCTTGTCGGCCCGATTGTCGGCCCGATAGTCGGCCCGATAGATGGTGTCGGCGGGGATGTCGCTGAAAAGCAGGCCTGAGTTTGGCGTCCAGACGGGTCCCTCGGTGAATTGAAACCCGTCTGCAACTTTCTGGACAGGTCCTGCGGCGAGCGAGCTGGGCGCGGCCAAAGCGGCCAGGGTGCAGAGAATAGTGAGCATTGAGCATCCTCCTTTTGCGGGTATCATCTTTGATTGGGCAGGAAAGTCGCAACTTCGGCGAAACCGGGCCGCTGGATGTTTCTTGACACGATTCCCGGCGGCACTTACACTTGAGTTTGTACTGTCCTGGCTGAAACTCTTGGATGGGAAGTCACGTTGAGCGGCAGTGAAACACAGAACCCTGCGGGGGACCTCTCGGGGCGGCCGCGCGATAAGCGCGTGGGCGAGTTGCTCATCGAGGAAGGGCTGATCAGCGATGAGCAACTGAAACAGGCCCTCGAGGTCCAGATGCAAAAGGGCGGGAAACTGTTCGAGGTGCTGATCGCCCAGAAAACCCTGACAAAAGAGCAGTTGCACGCGTTCCTGTCGAGGCAGTCGGGCGTGCCTGCGATCGATCTGCGCAACTACGAAATCCCGCGCGAACTGGTGCCGATCGTGCCAGCAGAGTTTGCCCGCGAGCACGTGGTCCTGCCGATTGACAAGCTGGGCAAACTGCTGACGGTGGGTATGGCGTGCCCGCTGGACACGGTGACGATCCAGGAGCTGGAGCGGATCACCGGCCTCAAGGTCAAGGCGATGTTGTGCAAGCTCGACGACATCCAGGACAGAATCTGCCGCTACTACCCGGCCCGGGATGCCGTCCAGGTCCCGCCGCCCCCCCCAAAAAAGGCCCCGCCCCCGCCCCCGCCGGCGCCTTCCGCTCCCCCGCGGCCGCCGGCAACACGGCGGATCCCGCCGCGCCGGGATGCCATCGACAAGATTGCACAGGCCAGGCATTTACCCGCAACGCCGGTCGTGGTTCAGCAAATCCTGCGGGCCTCGGAGGATCCCCTCAAGAACGCGCGGGACGTGGCTGTTTTGGCGGCGGGCGACCCGGCCATCTCGACGAAGTTGATCAGCATCGCCAACGCCGCCGTGTACGGGATGGCGGGGAACGTGGGCAACGTTTACCTGGCCGCGGCCGTCTTGGGCGTCAACGGGATGCGAGCCGCGGTCTCCGAAATCAACGCGTCGATTCCGGCTGCGTGCCCGGCGTTTAATTTCAAAACCTTCCTGCTCCGTTCAGTTTTTTGTGCGACGGCCGCCGCGGACGCCGCCCAAAAATCCGGCCGGGCCCATCCGGCGGACGCCTACACGGCCGCCCTGATCCACGACACGGGCCGGCTGGCGCTCGCGCACGTGATGGGGGAAGACTACGGCAAGGTCGACAGCGGCCTGACGGTGCTGGACCTGATGGACGGCGAGTTGGAGACTTTCGGGTTTACTCACGCCGAGGCCGGGTACCGGCTGGCGCTGGCCTGGGGCCTGCCGTCGAACATTGCCGGCGCCATACGCACCCACCACGACGTGGATGCGCTGAAGCTCGACCCGCTCGCGGCGACGGTGGCGCTCTGCGCTATCCTGGCGGAGCATTTCGAGCGGAGCACGCCGGTCCGTCCCGAGGCGTTCCAGAAGTCGTCGGGCCTTCTAAAGCAGTCGGGCCTGGACGTGCCTGCGGCCCTCGCCATCTACGATTCGACGGCAGCCGCGATTCCGCAGGCGCCGAAATCGGAATTACGAGTCCCGGTTACTCGGCCGCGACCTTAAACCAGACGGGCGATTGATCCTCGGGCTGACCGTTGTAATTCACGGTGATCTCTTCTCCCTCGTCGATATCGCGCAACGCGACGTACACGATCATCATGTCTTCATACATGCGCTTGTACATGGTGTTGGGCCGGTACGCGTGGTTGTAGAGCGAGCCGAACCCGAGTGCGATGGCCGAGTCCTCGAGGCCTTCGCCCCATCCATACGTGTAGTTAAACAGGGTGGTGCCTTCGACGAGGCCTTCTTCATCTTTGGGAATCACAATAACGGGGCAGCGCTCGATGATGTCGCCCTTCGCAAACCTTTTTTGAGTGAATACGCCGCGGCCCTTGCCGTTCGACGAACCTACAAAAAACATATAACCATTTCCTCGACAGAATCCCCGGATACCCACAGACATAATCGGCCATGATCAACTTCTTGGCGGGCTTTGTCAACACATTTTTTTCAAGCCCGGCCACCTGCCCGTTTTAACGGGCGAAATGGGCCGGGAATTCAAAATGTTGCTTTCGAGGCGGCGGTTCGTGTTCTATTATGGCCCGAGTTTGTTGGGCTTAAGGCTGTTGATGCGGGTCGTTCGGGCCTTGCAAAGAAGGAGGTTAGCCCTTTGAAACGGCAGTTGGTTTTGGTGGCCGTGGCGGCGCTGCTGGCCGGTTGCGCCACCCTGCCCGCAATGCAAACCGTCGCGTCGCAATCGCCTGTGCTGAGGGCGAAAGACCGGGTGGCGCCGGCGCTGGTCCATGTGCGGCCGGTGAAGGAAGTATTCCAGAGCGGCAAGCGGGAAGAGGTGTCGGTGGTTGGCAGCGGGTTTATCATCGCGCCGGACGGCGAAAAAGGCGGCCGGTATGTGGTTACGAACGAGCATGTGGCCGGCGAGAGCAAGTTTGTGCGCTGCGTCCTGTTCAATAAAGAAGAAGTGGACGCCAGCGTGGTGGGCATCGACCCGTATACGGACATTGCCGTGCTCAAGCTCGACGGCGACCAGGCCAAGCTGCCGTACGTCACCATGGGCTCGAGCGCCAAACTCGAGGCGGGGCAGGTGGTGCTGGCGATGGGGAGCCCGCACGGGCTGGCGCGATCGGTGTCGATGGGCATCATCAGCGTCACGGACAGGTATTTGGAGGACCACGGCGACGAAATGGTTTCGCCGTTTAATACGTGGATTCAGACGGACGCCGCGATCAACCCCGGCAACAGTGGCGGGCCGCTGGTAAACCTGCGCGGGGAGGTAATTGGCATCAACGCGCGGATTCTGGCGGGGGCGGAAAACGTGGGGTTCGCGATACCGATCGATATTGCGCGCGAGGTGATTGACAAGATTATCAAAGAGGGGCGGGTGTCGCGGAGCTGGCTGGGCGAAACGCTTCAGCCGACCCAGGTCAAGACGGACGATCCCGCGCAGAAAGGCGTAGTGGTCGCCGACGTCGACCCGCTCTCGCCGGGGTACGAAGCGGGCCTGCGGCCCGGAGACGTGATGCTGGCCATCGACGGCGCGCCGACCGACGCCCGGTACGAGGAAGACCTGCCGGCGGTCCGGAAACGGATTGCGGACATCCCGGTGGGTACGCGGGTTACGGTGAGCGTGCTGCGGGGCGGGAAAGAGATCGATGTGCCGGTGACGACCATCGAGCGCAGCCTGCTCAAAGGCAACCAGGTCGAGTTTTCGGAATGGGGGTTTACGGCGGTGGACCTGACGGCAACGATGGTGAGGCGGGCGCAGTTGCCGTCGAAGACAGGCATCCTGGTTACGGGCAGCCAGAACGGCGGAATTGCCGCCAATGCGCGCCTGCAATCGGGCGACATAATCCTCAGCGTCGACAAAACCGAAATCACTGACCTTGGCGCGTTTCAAAACCTGTATAAGAATCTGGTCGAGACGCAGAAGCCGCTGGTGATGCTCGAGGTGAAGCGGGGCGCGTTGACGCGGTTCGTGCTCGTCAAACAGGGCGAGGAGAGCGGCCCACAGCCAGACACGGCCTCGCTCGAGAGTGAAGGAGGCAGCGCGAATGTCAATTAGTATTGTGGCATTTGTCCTGGCGGTTACGGCGGGGCAGCTTGACGACGGTTTTCACACCACAGTTATCCAGGAGGCGTACGGCCGGTACGCGCCGGCCATTTGCCTGGTCACATACACGGCCGAAATCACCAATCCGACGTCCGGTGAGACAACGAAGCGCGACAACAGCGCGCTGGGCCTGATCGTGTCTCCCCGCGGACTTGTTTTGGCGCCGGGGCACATGCAACTGGAAAACAGCGAGCCGTTCAACATCAGCGTGGCGGTCGGCCAGGGAGACGAGGAGAAAAAATACGCGGCCAAGCTGCTCAAGAAGCCCGACGACGTGAACGTGTGCTTCATCCAGCTTCAGGCGGATGACGGCGTGTCGTTTCCTTACGTGCGATTTACGCCGGGCGTGACGCTCGAAGTGGGCGACCCAATCCTGCTGATGGGGATTCTGTCGGAGACGCTGGACTTTTCGCGGGGCGTGGTTACGACGCGTGTGACGGCGGTGCTCGAAAAACCGCGGCCAACCTATCCGATCGAGGGCGCGATCCGGTACGGGTTTGTGAGCGGGCCGGTAGTAGACTGCCAGGGCCGGGCGATCGGCGTGGTCGGGTTTGATCTGACCCCGAGCGAGGGCGGCGACCTGTATGTCCGTAGCGGCCACCCGCTGGTGTACCAAGCTGACCTGTTCCAGAAATACATCGACAACCCGCCCGTCGAAACCACCCTGCCCGGCGGTGAGGAGGCGTGGCTGGGCATATTCACTCAGCCGCTCAACGACGATTTCGCCACGTACTGGGGGCTCGAAAAACGCGGCGGCCT
>Ga0315285_10005617_pt1 | contig 12926 bp, 10 predicted proteins | sample YL17G09_36_MG_FD_203698 | JGI IMG/M metagenome (GOLD analysis project Ga0315285, IMG submission 203698) | Sediment microbial communities from Yellowstone Lake, YNP, Wyoming, USA - YL17G09_36 | ecosystem: Environmental > Aquatic > Freshwater > Lake > Sediment | place: USA: Wyoming | collected... | reverse complement strand
CAGCTTCAGCACCGGGGTCGATAATCATGCCCTGCTTGGTTGTGGATGAACCAACGATATAGCAGTTGGCGGCAAAGGGACCAACCACTAACATCTTTATGATCATTGCTTTCTTCCCTGGCAATCTTACGGGCGAATTCGTGCAGTATAGCACGGGTGTCCATTGTGAGGAAAATCACTGGCGAATGAAGCAAATAAGCACGCGTGGAGGGGGGTAGCAGTCTATAGAGGATGAAAACAGGCAACGTAGTGGTCGTTGCTGATAAGCTTGAGGTCCGGCCCGACTTCATGGCACTCTTTGCTCGCTCGAGAACATCTGGGGTGAAAAGTGCAGCCGGGGGGTGGATTGGATGGACTCGGTACCTCACCGGGAAGGACAATCCGACCGACCCTTCTCTTAGGATCAGGGACCGGCGTTGCCGCGACTAGCGACTGGGCATAGGGATGACGCGGTGCGTGAAATATCTCCTCAGGTCTGCCCATCTCCACCACCTTGCCCAGGTACATCACAGCGATATAATCGCAAACACTCTCGGCAATCAAAAGCTCATGGGTGATATAGAGGTAGGTAAGGCCAAACTCCTTTTTGAGGTCCTTCAGAAGGTTGAGAATCTGGGCCTGGACGGAGACGTCCAAGGCAGAAGTGGGTTCGTCAAAGGCGATAAATTCCGGTTTCGTAGCCAGGGCACGAGCGATGGCGATGCGCTGGCGCTGGCCGCCGCTAAATTGGTGGGGATAGCGCTCTAGTTGTGCTGCACTCAACCCAACCCTGCCCAACAGCTCCGCAACTGCCGTCTCCTGTGCCTGGCCGGAAAGGACACGGTGTATCGTCAGCGGCTCAGCAACTATACGTTTTATCTTCATCCGCGGATCAAGGGAGGTAAAAGGGTCCTGGTGCACAAGCTGGGCACGGCGACGCAATGAACGTAGCCTGCTGCCGGAAAAGGTCGTCAGGTCATTCTCCTTGAGAAGATAAGTGACCTTATTGCTGTTCTTGGCCTCCGACTCTAATTCCTCTATCAGTGCCTTGGTCTCATCCGGGACATCAAAATAAATATGGCCGCTGGTCGGTCTCCAGAGACGAATCACTGTCTTGGCCAGTGTCGTCTTACCGCAGCCCGATTCGCCAACCAGCCCGAGCCATTGCCCCCGCTTGATAGCCAAGCTGACGCCGTCAACCGCCTTGACCGCTCCCACCGGCCTTTTGAAAACGCCACCGAGTATTGGGAAGTGTTTCTTCAATCTTCTGATGTCAACTAAGGTGTTCATATGTTAAGTCATAGCTCAGAAAAGGTAGCAGGCCACCATATGGTCCTCGGCCACCGTTTTGAGTTTGGGTCTCTCTTGCTGGCACAGCGGCGTGGCGCTTGGGCACCGTGGGTGAAAACGACAACCTGGCGGTGGGTTCAAGGCGTCAGCCAGCGCCCCCGGGATGGTCTGCAGTTCCTTTCCCGGCATAGGAACGGCATCGAGCAGAGCCTTGGTATAAGGATGTAAGGGATGGAGGAATAGTTCTTCGATGGTGGCTACCTCGCAGAGCCTGCCGGCGTACATAACCGCCAGCCGGTCGCAGACCTCAGATGCAACTCCCAGGTTATGAGTAATGAAAAGAACAGAAGTTCCTTTATCCGCCTTGATGCGCCGGAAGAGTTCCAGCATCTGCGCCTGGATGGTGACGTCAAGTGAGGTAGTCGGTTCGTCGGCGATGAGAAGCTCCGGAGAACAGGCCAGAGCCATGGCAATCACTGCCCGCTGTTTCATCCCCCCGGAGAGTTCGTGAGGGTAGTGAGCGGCCACACGGGCCGCGTCGGGGATTTCTACATCTTTTAGCATATTGACCGTGAGCAGGCTGGCCTCATCCTTTAGTCGCCAGAGAAGACGCCTGAACAGGGGAATATGGCTTAACAGGCGGGGCTCAACGGCATGAGGCTCATCCGCTAGCTTGCTGTAGAGCCTGCTCTGCCAGCGCCAGAAAGGCCTCTTTACGCTGGCGCCAAAGCCGTTTCCGTCGTTGAGCAGGTTATCTACCCGCTCCCTCGCCCGGCGCCCCAGCTCCTGGCGCCGGTGAAGCAGGAACACTTCGGAGATCTGGTCGCCAATAGTATAAACGGGGTTTAAGGCGGCCCCTGGCTCCTGGAAGACCATGGATATCTTGTTGCCGCGAATGGACCTCATCCTGTTCTCGCTCAATTTCAGCAGCTCGAGTTCACTGCCGCTATCCTTATCACAAAAAACTATACTGCCCGACTCTATCTTGCCGGGGTACGGGATAAGACGGAGGATGGCCAGGGCGGTCATTGACTTTCCCGAACCGGTTTCACCCACTATCCCCAGTGTTTCTCCCCGCCTGATGTCCAGGTCGAGGTCATCGATGGCGTGGACAACGCCCTCATAGGTGTAAAATCTCACCGAGAGGTCTCTTATCCTGACAAGGTCTTTCATCTAGCGCCTCGCCAATCTGGGATCAAAAATATCCCTGAAGGCATCACCAAGAAGATTCCAGCCCAGTACAAAGAAGAGGATGAACACGCCGGGAGTGACCACCGCGTACCAGTACTTGAAAGGGTCACCCGGCGGTCCCACCATCCAGTTACGGGCAAACTCAGTCATCTGTCCCCAGTCGCAGTAGCCTTCGGGCGAGCCCAGGCCCAGAAAGCTCAGTGCTGCCGCTGATAGTACCACCGCCCCTATGTCCAGTGAAGCCATAATGAGGGAAGGGTAGATGGCGTTGGGCAGCACATGGCGGACTATGACCCTCGCGCTTGAGGCGCCCAGGCCGCGAGCAGCCTCTACATAGTCCTCCTCACGCACCTGGAGTATGTCGCCCCGGATGAGCCGCGCATAGGAAGGCCACCAGACCACACAAAGAGCAATCATAACGCTCTTGAGGCTGGGCCCTATGGCTGAGACGATTGCCATAGCCAGAATTAGCGCAGGGAAGGCCAGGAAGATATCGGTTATACGCATGATAACCTCGTCTATAACCCCGCCGAAGTAGCCAGCCAGGCTACCCAATACGATTCCTAGGAGAACCGAAATGCTCATAACTACCAGGGCCACACGAAACGCAGAGCGGGTACCCCAGATAACTCCGTAGAAGATATCGTACTGCCCCTGGGTGGTGCCAAAGATATGCTCCTCGCTGGGAGGCTGTGGCGTCGCCGAGTAACCATCCCTCGGTATCATATAGGCATTTCGATGACCTTCGGGCGTCGGAGCAATAAGAGGAGCAAAGATGGCGATGATGACAAAGATGGCGATGATTATAAGGCCGGTCATCGAAAGCGGGTTCTTAGCAAGCTGCCGGGCCATAAACTTCCAGTCCTTCACTGCACTGCTCCTCCTAACCTCACCCTGGGATCGACACGGGTATAAAGGATATCCACCACCAGGTTGACCAGCACAAACAGGACGGCCATGAACAGGGCAAAGCCCAGGACCGATGGTATGTCCAGGCGGAGCGCCGACTGCGAGGCCCACCAGCCGATGCCCTTAAAGCTAAAGATGGTCTCGGTAATGACAGCGCCACCAGCCAAACCAGCAAATAGATAACCGGATACGGTTATCACCGGGATGAGGGCATTACGGCGGGCGTGCTTATTGACCACTACCCTTTCATCAAGCCCCTTGGCCCTGGCGGTGAGAATATATCCCTTGCCCAGAGACTCCAGCATGCTGGAGCGCATCAGCCTCATAATAAAGGCGACGTTGACCGTCGAAATGGTGATTACCGGCATGACCAGATGTCTTAAGGCGTCCAGAAGGACGGCCCCATTAAGATTGAGGATGGCATCAAGCGTGTTGATACGAGTGTAGCGAATGAAGTCGGCGGAGTTAGCCACAACATCCATCTGGACACTCAGCCGGCCCGGCGGGAAGAGGCCACGGAAGTAGCCGTAGAAGATCATCATCAATAGCAGCCCCAGCCAGAAGGTGGGCAGCGACCATCCCATGATAGCCACTACGCGGGTACCGTGATCAAAAGGCTTGTCTTTCTGGGCGGCGGCCCTGGTACCGAAGAAGATGCCGATCAAAATGATAAGCGGCGTGGCGCACATGGCGAGCTCCAGCGTAGCCGGCAAGTAATGCAGAATAGCCTTCCCAACAGGCATCGAGACCACAGTTGACCAGCCCAGATTACCCCTGAACACCTGGCCAATCCAGGTGACGTACTGTACAAGGAATGGCCTGTCAAGGCCATACTGTTCTATGACAGCCGGTAGATCCCGCATCTGCTGCGGGCTAGTGACGTAGAGAGTTGCACGCTGTCCCGGCGAGAAGAGCATGGTAATCCCGAAGATGAACACCGTCACCCCGAACAGCACCGGGATAAGAAGAAGGAGGCGGCGGATGATGTAAGCCCTGAGTTCCAAATCACACCTTTATACCATGAAGAGACCCCCGCCTGCAAGCGGGGGTCTCTTGACTTATCTCACCAAGCTTATCATGAGCTTGCGCCAGTATCCCTTGCCTTAGGATGCTGACTTGCTCATGACATCGAGAGGCCCGGGAGTGCCAGGGATTGTCGGGTTAAAATAGAAGCCCTTTATATACTTGGTGAACCAGCGCCTGCCCAGCGGCTGGGACAACATGATGCCAGGGGCATCATTGTAGTAAATATCGCTGATCTCCTTGTACGCAGCGTCCCTTGCAGGGCCACTGTTCATGTATCTGGCCGTCTCAATCTTCGCGTCAAGCTCGGCGTAGCCGTAGCCCTGGTAGTAGGAAAAGTCACCGGAGCTGTGCATAAAAGGAGTGGCAAAGTTGTCGGCGTCGGGATAATCAGCGATCCAGCCTATCTGGAACAGGGGCAGAGGCCCCTTGGACACGTCTGTTTCAGTGAAGATGTTGTCCAGAATGCTCGGCCATGTCATCGGCAGGATGCTGATCAGGAATTTCTCGTTGAGCTGGAACAGGTTCTCAGCCAGGATCTCACAGGCAGTCTTGCGCGGTATGTTGCCGCTGTTGTAGACCATGGTGAATTGGAACCCCTTCTCCCAGACCTGCCCGCCCCAGGCTTTCTTCAGGTGCTCCTCAGCTTTCGCCAGGTCAAGGGTGTACTTCTTAGCATTAGGGTCGTAACCCGCAAGGGGCGAAACGAGCGGCGAACCCAGCATCGTGCCCTCGCCCAGCATAACATCCTCGAGGTAGATGTCGTAGTCAAAGGCATAGGCAAAGCCCTTGCGCACGTCTACGTCAGTGAAGAAGTCCGGGGTTATGCCCTCGCCGTCAAGTGCGCCACTGCCGATAAGATCGCTGTTGGGGTCGATATCCATATTAAAGAAGAGGGAGTCATTGGAAAGCTCGGGCAGGTCTTTGATAGGCTGGAGATCTGCAATGCCCGCCAGCTCACCGATGTACATTCGCGGAACATAGACCAGGTCGGCGTCGCCGTTCAGAAGAGCCAGTTTTCGCGACGTCCACTCATCGACAAACTGGGTGACGACCTTGTTAAAGGACACAGGTGTTCCCCAGTAGTTGTCAGACTTCACCAGTCTGACGTACTCGCCAGGCTCCCAAATGTCCAGTTTCCAGGGTCCGGTACCCATGGCCTTGTTGTAGAGGTAAGTATCCTGTTTAGCGGGGCGGTTGAACGCCTTCCACCCTTCTCCCGTTAAGTCCCCATCCCACTCGCCATTAGCCACGCACCATTCCTTGTCAAGAATGGAGGCCCAGGACTGCGTCAAAATCTGCTTCCATTGTAGCATCGGATAGTCGATTGCGAAGTTGAACACGACCCAGTCCCCGTCAACCTCTACCGCATTGTCGATCTGCTCGGCAGTAACCTTAAAGACCCCGGCAGACGTGATGCGGGCCCTACCAAACAGCGGCACGTTAAACATCCAGGTAGGTCCACCACCTCTGTCCTGGACTATGGCCCGCTCGAAGGAGTATTCCACATCTGAAGGGGTCAGGTCGTTACCGTTCTGGAACTTGACACCCGTGCGGATCTTGAATTTAATTTGTTTGCTATTCACGATTTGCGATTCGGTAGCCAGAACATAGACGAAGTTGAGGGTGTCTTCTCGGTCAAACTTGATGAGCGTTTCATAGATATAGTCCACTTGCTCACCGCTGGCCGTGTCGTAGCCCCAGGCAGGATCAAGGGAGTCAACATCCCCGATGGTCTGCTGGACAAAGTCACCAGGGTTCTTGAGTGGTATCGTAATTTCTTCTTCTTCTTCTTCTTGTTCACCTTGAGTAGTACAGGCTGGCAATGCGGCAAGAGCAAGGCATAACAAGGCAACCAGCACTATCCAGCCCATTTTTGAAAGTCTTTTACTCATTCTAACCTCCTTTACTTAAATTTCTTCGCTTCCTTCATCCGCACCACGTCCACTAGTTTTTGTTACTTAGATTCATTTAATGCTATTTCGCTATTAAGTCGCCCTCCTTTCTACTGTTTTAGTTGCGTTATTTGACGCTGTCACAATCCAGGTTATAGACTTCTTTCCGTCCTTTTGCACCCTTGTCGAATTCGCCCAAAATCTAGTTCTCCAAACTCTCCTTCGATAGGCATCACCCCCCTTCTCTGGTCTTATCTTCTTATCTTTAACAGTATCCTAACAATGTTAAAATCCTGTTAAGTAAGTCCATCAAACGCGTTCTGTCCAGATTTTTTCACAATTTCCCCCGCGTCTGTGAGAAAGCGAGCGACCTTGGATGAGAGGTGTTGAACACCGATTGTAATACGAATTCACAACAAAACCTCACGGACGGAAACCTCCCTCTCGAAAAAAGGAGTGCGCCTGGGCGCACTTATCGTAGTTTTGTATGATAACTTGCCTGTGGACATTTGTCAACTGGGTGTCCCAGCAGTCGTGGAGGATAAGCCACCGCCGGCATGGGCAACATTGTGGAATACACTAATTGGTAGGTCACAATGATGCAAGCTGCAATATATTGTCGACTATCAGACGGAGATAGTGTAACCATAAAGAGTGCAACCCCACTACCAGACGATGCGGTTGTGACTACTCAGTCTTAATTTCGTTGCCCAAATCAATCTCCTCTCCGAGCCGGGCTACGTCATATTTTATTCCCTTATCTTCAATAAGCATGAGCCATGCCTGATAGATGGCCGAATCACAGGGTACTCCAGGCTCAGGCACCTGCTTCACTTGGTACCTGGGGAGGACCTCTATCAGCCCTATGAGATAGTCAGCCTACGGTTCAGTACAAATCACGAGATCCATAGCCGTATCCCAGAAAGGGAGCCTCTTGCTCAGCTCCAGATTGATTCTCTGGAAGTCAGGACCGTCATTAATGAGCATGTTCTGGCCATCAAGTGTCTGAGTCAGGATTACGGAGCCTGTTCCGAAGCCCCGACTTGTCGGGGCGAGGAATCTCGTTCCCTTGCAATGACAGAGAGAGGAATAGCTTTCCCCGGCGGAGAAGGCGGCTATAGTAGACTTGCTGGCGCTGGTTTCAGTGACACTGACTGCGTGGGCAACTGGGCGGCCAGGCAGAGATCCGGATCATAGCTGAGGGTGGAATTGGACATTTGCCTGGATTGTTACTTAGTTGGACAGAAAGCCAAAACGTTTAGCCGGCTGGCAGCCAGTTTTATTATTAATAATATGAGGGCTACTTGGTGATGCCCTTATTCCAAGATTGCCAGATCTACTTACCTATGCGAAATACCTTGGTCCCGCACCTCGGACATATACCTTGAGTCGCAGGACGTTTGTTTTTCATTTTGATAGCCCTTGGATTCTTGATCTCCACCTTTTTTCTGCATTTCATGCAATATGCCTGCATTTGAACCTCCTTGCGCGTAAGATTTATTTCTGAGAATAACATCAAGATAGTGATTAGTCAATAGCTTGTCTAAACAAAACAGGCAATTGTGCGATTTCACTCTCAGGCATCCTACAACTCTAAACAAACTGCTTGAGGTCTAATAACCAACAGTGACACCTCTCACCCTAAGTTGATGTATGTACGTATTGATGGAATCTGAGCTCAGCGGATTGTTCCCTAGGGAAACATAGTCCCCTTCTCCCAACCCAGGATTGTCCACCAACGGGGATACGTCGCCTATCTGGTTGGAATAGAGCAGGATTTCTGTCAGGTTGGTGAGGTCGGCCAGAGCCGAGATATCGCTTATCTGGTTCTTCCGAAGGTAGAGGTATGTCAGCCTGGTGAGGTTGGCCAGGGTGGAGATGTCACTTATTTGGTTAGACTCGAGGGAGAGGTCTGTCAGGCTCGTGAGGTTGGCCAGAGGGGAGATATCACTTATCTGGTTAGACTCGAGGGAGAGGTATTCCAAGTTGGTGAGATTGGTCAGAGGGGAGATATCGCTTATCTGGTTTGAATAGAGGTAGAGGTATTTCAGGTTGGTGAGATTGGCCAGAGGGGAGATATCGTTTATCCCGTTATCCCCGAGGCTGATTCTTGTCAGGTTGGTGAGGTTGGCCAGAGTCGAGATATCACTTATCTGGTTAAGCCAGAGGTCGAGGTCTGTCAGGCTTGTACAATACTGAAGCCCTGATAAATCCTCGATTCCACTATCACGGGCCGCGAGGCTTGCCAACTCGGCAAGTTCAGAGGCATGAATAGGTTCCGACGGCTTGTTCAGGGCTTCCCTCACTGCTGCTTCTAGATTTGGGTCCGGGAAAGTGACCACCGGCCTACGCTCGGATAAGGATATGACTAATACTACGATGACAACTATGATACATGCTGCGACGATTCCTATTAGCTTGTTCCTGTTCATCCTATTTCCCTTTGATAACCACGTGTCATAACCATACCATAAATCAGCCGAACGGCGCTGTCAATACTCCTCCTACAAGTATCTGTAATTGAACATTTGTGAGAACTGTCAAGTAACTTGGGCGAACGGTTGCAACATACTTGCTAACCAGTTCAGTTAGTGGTAAGGCGAATGCACGCAATATGTCCTAAGTTGGCACCACGGCGAGAATCGCTGTAAATTGAGTCATGTAGCAGGTTGAATCGTCATTGCGAGCGAAGCGCGGCAATCCCATTGACTAAATTCCAAATCCTAAAATCCAATCTCCAAACAAATCCAAATATTGAAATTTTAGACGTTTTGAGCATTGGTATTTGGTGCTTTGATATTGTTTAGGATTTGGTGCTTGAGATTTAGGATTTTCCTTTCAGAGGTTGCTTCGTCCCGACAAATCGGGACTCGCAATGACACCTGGTAATCAACAGACAACCTTGTGCAAAGGTGATTGTTGCTCCAGCCTGGATTTTTCAATATACTGACAAATACAACTGATGAAAGTAGACAGGCAAATAGCCAATCTCGTAATCACGGGTTTCTCTGGCACCGGTAAATCTCTGGTGGGTAAAGAGACAGCCCGGAGATTGAATTGGGATTTCCTGGACACAGATGAGGAGATAGTCAAGGAGAGCGGCAAGCCTATCGCCCAGATTTTTCGCCAAGAAGGAGAGGGCAAGTTCAGGGAACTGGAGCGCGAGACGATCAGAAAAGCCTGCCAGCAAGGGAAGACAGTCATAGCTACTGGGGGCGGTGCCATCGTTGAGCCCCAAAATTATGAATCACTAGCCAAAACAGGGTTAATTGTGTGCCTGGAGGCCAAGCCCGAGACAATCTATGAGCGCTTATTCCGTGAGGCTGCTTGCAGCCCTGAGACTGAAGTTCGCCCCCTTTTAGCCACCGATAACCCTTTGGAACGCATCAGGCAGCTTAAAGCCTCCCGGCAGCCTTACTATGCCGAAGCGGACTGGACGATCCATACTGACGGCTTGAGTATCAGCGAAGTGGCAGAGGAGGTAGTAAGGGCCTGGAGATTGCTTCGTCGCCCCGATTTCATCGGGACTACAGGCAATGATACGTCGATTGTCGGGGATGCTCCGGGCGTCATTGCGAGGCATGAAATGCCGAAGCAATCTCACGAACACTCAACACCGGGATTACCACGCTCCGCTCGCAATGACATGAGGAAAGCGGACCGCCGCGACAGTGATAAGGACATCGCCTGCGTGGTGCAGACTGCGACTGGGAGTTATCCTGTCTTTGTTGGGTTCGGTTTATTGAGCAAATTGGGTGAGAAGATGAAGCACGCTGGTTTATCCGGCACAGCTATCATAGTTAGCGACGAGAATGTCTTCTCTTTTTACGGCAGCAAAGTTGAAGGTATCCTCAGGGACGCTGGCTTTGGCGTTAACTCCTTTGTAATGCCGCCGGGTGAAGAAACGAAAAGCATGGACTCTGCTATCAAAATCTATGATTTTCTTGTCGAGCATCGAACGGAGCGGGATGATACTATCGTCGCCCTGGGTGGGGGCGTGGTAGGTGACCTGGCAGGCTTCGGGGCGGCCACCTTCTTGCGGGGCATACGCTGGGTGCAAGTGCCTACCAGTCTGGTAGCCATGGTTGATGCCAGCATCGGGGGCAAGGTTGGAGTCAATCATCCTGAGGGAAAGAACCTTATTGGTGCCTTTTATCAGCCTAACGTGGTTTTGGCTGACGCTCAGACGCTTACCACTCTGCCTCGGCGTGAGCTGACGTCAGGCTGGGCTGAAGTTATCAAGCATGGCTTGATTTTAGATAAGGAATTCTTCGAGTTCCTGGAAAACAATGTTAGCAAGCTCACAAAGCTAGAGCCGGAGTTACTTACCCGAGCTATTGCCCGTAGTGCTGCTATCAAGGCTCAGGTCGTCAGCCAGGATGAAAAAGAAAGGGAAGGGAAGCGCACCATCTTAAATTATGGACATACTATTGCTCATGGATTGGAGGCGGCTACTCAGTATAAGCGCTTTCTTCATGGCGAAGCGGTAGCCATTGGCATGATGGGAGCCGCTAAGTTGAGTCAGCGATTGGGTCTTCTGCCTTCAACGGCAGTAGAACGGCAACAAGCCCTACTGCAGAAATTTGGATTGCCCACCTCATTGAAGGCTAAAAGAAGCAATCTCAAGGTGAGCGTGGCCGGGATAACTAAAGCCATGGAACTGGACAAAAAGGTGAGAGCAAAGACAATTCGCTGGGTGCTGTTACAAGATATCGGCAAAGCAGTAATTCGTAGTGATGTGCCTCAGCAGGATGTGTTGACCGTTCTTCGGGAGCTGGCGGAGCCGTGACCTCTTAGCTCAATGCCTCGACAAGTAGCTAAGAATACAACACAATTCTACTATTTAACATAAAAATTAGTGTTATACCTAAGAGATATATAATGGCAAAAATCGACGCAAAATCAATTTTCAACTCTGCTGAATCATTTTATCTCGGAGCAAAAATTATTCTTAAAAGCGCTGAAAAACAAATGATTGATCCACAATCAACTACTTTTCAGCTTCCAATATTACCTTACATAACAAACATGTCATTTTCTTTAGAATTGTACTTAAAATGCTTGCTTGAGATAGAGAACATTAATAGACCCAGAACTCATGAAATCGCCATCCTTTACAATAAATTATCAAATAATGTCCCTAGATACCGAGAGTTTGAGGATAGTCTTGAAGAAATAAGCAACGCGTTTGAAGAGTGGAGGTATAGTTATGAAAAGGAAGAACTAAGTATTGACATTGATAAAATCAATAAGGCTATTACCGTTTTTCGAGATTTAATCATTAAAATTCATCCGGAGTGGGCATAGCAACTCTCTCCAGCGGACGGGTTGAAGTCGCTGCTGATTTGGAACGGTAAGCAAGGCAAAATGATATAATTGAGAGGAAGAATACCAAGGAAGGCATTATGAGTACCGCAAGATTTACATACTGGCAAGATGATGACATGTGGCTCGGTTATCTGGAAGAGTATCCAGACTATATGACGCAAGGGAAGTCGTTGGAAGAATTGAAAGAAAACCTCAAAGATATCTATGACGATTTAACCAGCGGTGCTATTCCGTATGTTCGCAAAGTCGCCGAACTGGAAATAGCGTGAAAAGGAAGGAACTGGTAAGGCAGCCGGAAGAGATGGGTTGTAGGCTTATCAGGCGGGGAAGAAGACACGACTGGTATCAGAATCTGAAAACAAAAATTGCTCAACCTGTTCGGAGACATAACGAAATCAACGACAATCTTGCCAAGCATATCATAAAAACGTTGAAGGACGATGCCCAATAGCCAGCGTCGATTTTAGGCGACGCGACTAGAATTGACCTAAACCGCATGAATATACCGATTTCCTCTCGCAAAGGCCCTGACACACTCAATAGACCGTACATGATAGAAATCTGGCGGACATTAGTCGGTGCCGCAGTGTCAATTAACCCAATTGAAAGCAAGCCTTTTGTGGGCTATAATGACCAGTCTGAAGCAACGCCAGGAAGTTCTGTGACTTACTGGAGACCCTGATGGTTTGACTCACCAAGGTTCCACAAGAATCGCAGGATTTTCGTGGGATTTAGAATAGGAGACCGTCTTTGCTAAAAAGCCATAACTGCGGCGAACTAAGGGAAGAGCATGCCGGCCGGAAGGTGACTTTGGCGGGCTGGGTGCATCGGCGTCGTGATCATGGTGGGAAGGTATTCATCGACCTGCGCGACCGGGAAGGCGTAGTCCAGGTCGTGTTCAATCCCCAGGTATCACAAGAAGCGTACGAGGTAGCTGGTTCGCTCCGCAGTGAGTTCGTGATTCAGGTCACCGGAGAAGTCGCCAGCCGCCCCAAAGGGACAGAGAATCGTAAACTGGCTACCGGAGATATTGAGGTCATAGCTGAAGGGGCTGTCATCCTTAATCCATCAAAGACACCGCCGTTTTACATAAGTGAAGATGAGGAAGTTGAAGAATCGCTTTGCCTTAAAAACCGCTACCTGTACCTGAGAAGGCCCAGACTGAAGGATAATCTCATTCTACGCTACAGGGCGATAAAGTTTATTTGTGATTTTCTGGACGCTAAGGGATTTGTGGAAATTGAGACACCTATTCTGATTAAGAGCACGCCAGAGGGAGCGCGGGATTACCTTGTGCCCAGCCGCATCAAT
>Ga0315285_10005615_pt1 | contig 12928 bp, 13 predicted proteins | sample YL17G09_36_MG_FD_203698 | JGI IMG/M metagenome (GOLD analysis project Ga0315285, IMG submission 203698) | Sediment microbial communities from Yellowstone Lake, YNP, Wyoming, USA - YL17G09_36 | ecosystem: Environmental > Aquatic > Freshwater > Lake > Sediment | place: USA: Wyoming | collected... | reverse complement strand
GCCCATCTTTGAGAAGGCGCTGACCGTGATCATGGCCGGCGGCCGCGGAGAACGTTTGTATCCTCTGACGCGGGACGTGGCCAAACCCGTGGTCGTGTTCGGCGGCACTTACAAGATCATTGACTTCACCCTCTCCAACTGTTTCAACAGCGGCATCCGTCAGATCTATCTGCTCACGCAGTACTCGAATCTCACCATGACGCGCCACCTGCGTTTGGCGTGGGACCCGCTCTTTCGCGGCGAGCTTGATGAGTTCCTCGAGACTCTCCCCCCGCAGCACCGCAGCTCCGAGGACTGGTATCACGGCACGGCGGATGCTATCTTCCAGAACATCGAGATTCTGGAACGACACAAACCGGAATGGGTGATCATTCTCTCCGGCGACCACGTCTACAAGATGGATTACTCGAAGATGCTCGAGTATCATCTTGCGAAAGGAGCCGAACTGACCATCGCCGCGGCGGAGATCGAACGCGCGCAGGCGCGTGAGATGGGCGTGATGGGAGTGGATTCCGAAATGCGGGTCAAGGCGTTCGTCGAAAAACCCCAGGACCCGCCCTCCATGCCCGGCAAGCCGCATCACTCTCTGGTCTCGATGGGTGTGTACGTGTTCAACACGGTGAAGTTGGTGCGCGAGCTCATTCGGGACGCCAAGACCGAAGGATCGCAGCGTGATTTCGGAAGGAACATCATTCCCAATCTGGTGAACAACGGAGAACCGGTGTACGCCTATCCGTTCCGCGATGAGCGGCAATGCAAGCCCGCCTATTGGCGGGACATCGGGACGCTCGATTCCTACTATGCCGCCAATCTCGATTTGGTGGATCCCTACCCGGTGATTAATCTGTATGACACGGCGTGGCCGATTCGAACGTACTTCGGACAGCACCCGCCGGCGCGCATCGTGGATTCGAGCATTGATCTGGGCCTGCACGGAAAAGTGGTGGATTCGCTGATCAGCTCCGGCTGTGTCATTTCGGGAGCGCTGGTCGAACGCTCGGTTCTCTCGCCTGAAGTGCGAGTTCACACCGGGGCGCAGGTCTCCGAGTCCATTTTGATGAACGGCGCGGATATCGGACGACGCGCTCGCGTCCATCGGGCGCTGCTCTGTCCGGGCGTGATGATTCCGGACGGAGCGACCGTGGGTCTGGACCCCGACACGGATCGGGAACGCTTCATCGTGACGGAGCAGGGGGTGACGGTGATCCCGGGAGGATTCGAGTGGTGACTGCGCGCGGCGACCGTTTGCCCGTCCTCTTCCTCTGGCATCATCACCAGCCGTTTTATCGCGCGCCCGGCGCCGAGCGGCCCGAATTGCCGTGGGTGCGCCTCCACGCGGCGCGCGGCTATCTGGACATGATGGCCGTCACCCGCGAGACCGGATGCTCGATGACCTTCAATTTCTCGCCGTCTTTGCTCCTTCAGTTGCGCGCGGCGGCGGCGTATGAAATCTGCGATGAGTTTGAACGCGTGTCTCGAGTTCCGGCCCACGACTTGCGCGAGGACGAGAAAAGGTTCATTCTCCGCCACTTCTTTTCTCTGCATTGGGCGGTGCACGTGAAGGGCCATCCGCGCTATGAAGCCTTGCTGGCGAAACGCGGCGACCCGGACGCGGACCCCAATTTCCGCTCGGCTCTGGTGGACTACTCGGGGCAAGACTTCACCGACTTGGCGGCTTTGTTCAATCTGGCATGGGTAGGATTCAGCGGCCGGCGCGACCCGCTGATCGCCGAGCTGGTGAAGAAAGGTCGGGATTACGACGACGCCGACGTCAACGCCATTCTCGCCTTTCATCACCGGACGCTGCGCGAGGTCTTGGCCGGCTACCGCGCTCTGCGCGAGCAGGGTCAAATCGAGCTCTCTGTCTCTCCCTATTCTCACGCGATTCTGCCGCTGCTCTGCGATTCGTCCGTGGCGGCCGCCGATATTCCGCGCCAGCGGCTGCCGCGACCGGAGTATCGCCATCCCGATGATGCCGAGCGGCAGCTCAAGCTGGCGGTGGAGGCGCATCGCGAGGCGTGGGGAGAAACGCCCGTCGGCCTCTGGCCCTCGGAAGGTTCCGTCAGCGACGAGGTGCTGAACCTCGCCGCCGCCTGCGGATTCCACTGGGTGGCGACCGATCAAGGAATCTTGGAGCGCAGCGAGCGCACGACCAGCGAGATTGTCCCGCACTTTCTCTCTTATCACTGGAAGAGCGGCGAATCGGGTGTGCGCGTCTATTTTCGCGACCGCGCGCTGTCCGATGCCATCGGCTTTCGCTACGCCGGAATGAGCGGTGAAAGCGCCGCCGCCGAGTTCGTGGGACACCTCGAGCGAATTGCTGACAGCACCAAGGGAGTGGGCGGCCGGTGCGTGGTGGTGGCGCTCGACGGCGAGAATCCGTGGGAGAGCTATTCGGACGGCGGCGAGAGTTTCCTGCAAACGCTCCTGAACGCGTTGCAGAAGCATCCCAAACTCGCCACGCAAACGTTCTCCGAGCATCTGAAAACGGGCACGCGCGAGCGCATCGGCCGGCTGCACCCCGGGTCATGGATTGACTCCAATTTCCGCGTCTGGATCGGAGATCCCGAGAAGAATCAGGCATGGACCGAGCTGGGACGCGCACGCCGCACCCTCGATGAACTGACGGCGGGCGATCCACGCCGCAGCGAGTGCGCGAAATGGCTGCTCAAAGCCCAGTGCTCGGACTGGTTCTGGTGGTACGGCGAGCCGTTCACTTCGATTTACGAGTCTCACTTTGATGCGCTCTTTCGTGACTTCCTGAAAGCTTTCTACAAGGCCGCAGGAAGGGAGCCGCCGCCCGCTCTCGACGTTCCGATTTGCGTCCCGCCGCGCCCGGAGCGCCGTCTGCAGCCGACCTTTCCCATGGCGCCGACGATTGACGGTCAGGACAGTTCCTTCTACGAGTGGGTGGGCGCCTGCCGCGTGGATCCCCGGCAGTGGGGGACGGCTATGGGCCGCGCCGAGCATTTCATCCGCCATCTGTATTACGGTTTCGGCCCTGACGAGATATTCTTCCGCTTTGATCCGGCCAGTACACTTCATCCTAAGACCACATCCGTGCTGCGGCTGCACGTTATGGGACACCAGCAGGTGTCGCTCGAGGTTCCGCTGGGACACGCGCAAACCGTGCAGGAGCGGGACGGGTTAAGATGGGCGTTTCAGGGCGTGGTCGAGGTGGCTGTGCGGCGCGAGCGCATCGGCCTGCTCGGCGGGGGCGAGTGCCAGTTCTGGGTCGAAGTCGCCGACGACTCCATGGTGTTGGAAAAAATTCCACCCACCGGTGCCCTCAACTTCATGGTCCCGACGGCCGAAATGGTCGCCGCGAATTGGATAATTTAACCATCCTGCGAGTGGGTCATGCCTGAACTCCGACACGATCCGATTCAGCGTCAGTGGGTGATTATCGCCAGCGAGCGTGCGCGCCGGCCTTCCGAGTTTGAAGTGACGGTGACGCAGCAGTCGGCCGAGTTTTGCCCGTTTTGTCCCTGCAACGAGGACAAGACTCCGCCCGAGATTGTGGCCGTGCGCGACGGTTACAGCGCGCCCAACTCGCCGGGATGGTCGGTGCGCGTGGTCGCCAACAAGTATCCCGCCTTGCGCATTGAAGGCGACGTGGATCGCTCGGCGGAAGGGCTCTACGACCGCATGAACGGCATCGGCGCCCATGAAATCGTGATTGAGACGCCGGACCACTCGCGGCACTTGGCCGACCTGCCGCCGGCGCATCTGGCCAAGGTCCTGCGCACCTTCCGCGAGCGGCTGGTGGATCTCATGCGCGACATCCGTTTCCTCTACGTGGTGGTGTTCCGCAACTACGGCGAGAGCGCGGGGGCCACGCTCGCGCATCCGCACTCGCAGCTCATCGCCATGCCTATTCTGCCGCGAGTGGTGGAAATCGAGTTGCACTCGGCGCGTGACCACTATCATCATCGGGAACGCTGCTTGTTCTGCGACGTGATCCGTCAGGAGCTCGACGCCGGCACGCGGGTGGTGGTGGACAACGGCCGCTTTGTCGCCTTCGCGCCTTATGCCAGCCGTTCGCCCTTCGAACTCTTTCTGGCTCCGGTTCATCACCAGCACGATTACTGCCAGATTACCGACGACGACACCGAGCTCCTGGCGCAGACGCTGATCGAGACCTTGTACCGGATGCGCGCCGCGCTCAACGATCCGCCCTTCAATCTCATGATGCACATCGCTCCCAATCTGAAATCGCGATCCATCTGGCTTCAGGATTTCCCGTATTTGGCGGACGCTTATCACTGGCACATCGAAATCATTCCCCGGCTGACCAAGTCGGCCGGCTTCGAGTGGGGGACGGGCTTCCACATCAATCCCACGCCTCCGGAGCTGGCCGCGGATTATCTGCGGCGGATCAACTTGCCAGCCTAATCGCTCCAAAAGTGAATGGCTCTGTTCTTGTAGGTTGTTTTGTTACAACATGATACAGCGAGAGTAGGAAGCGGCGAGAGGGGGAAGGATGCCGGCTTGACAAAGTAGAGGGGTTTGTTTAGATTTATAAGTTTGCAATAATAGGGTTTTCAGCATGCAGACCTACCAAGCCAAGCCCGCCGAGGTCGAGCGGAAATGGATTCTGATTGACGCATCCGATCAGGTGCTGGGCCGGCTTTCCACTCGAATTGCCAGCATTCTTCGGGGCAAGAACAAGCCCCAATACACGCCTCACGTGGACGTCGGCGATTTTGTTGTGGTTGTCAACGCCGAGAAGGTCCGCGTCACCGGTGGCAAGGCGCACACCAAGAGCTACTTCCACCACTCGGGCCGTCCGGGTGGCGCGACGTGGACACCCTTTGAGACGCTGTTCAAGATCCATCCGGAGCGGGTCATCCAGCGCGCGGTCAAGGGTATGATGCCGCGCACGCGCCTGGGCCGCCAGCAGCTTCGCAAGCTGAAAGTCTACGCCGGCGCCACTCATCCTCATGCGGCGCAGCAGCCGTCGAATCCACTCTAACCCCGTCCGGTTCTGAACCATGAAGGCAACGCGATACTACGCCACCGGCCGCCGCAAGACGGCCATCGCCCGAGTCTGGCTGGCTCCGGGATCGGGCAAAATCGAAGTCAACAACAAGGACGTGCTCGGTTATTTCCGCCGCGATGTGCTGCGCATGATTATCCAGCGCCCGCTGCTGCTCACCGACACCTTCGGCAAGGTGGATATCCACGCATCCGTCATCGGCGGCGGACTGAGCGGGCAGGCCGGAGCCTTCCGGCTGGGGATCGCCCGCGCACTGGTGGCCATGGACGAGAACCTGAAGTCCGTCCTGCGTCAGAACGACCTCATGACCCGTGATCCGCGCGAGCGCGAGCGCAAGAAGTACGGTCGTCCGGGAGCCCGCAAGCGCTTCCAATACTCGAAGCGATAATCAAGCTTCTGAGCCTTCGTGCGGCGAAGATCCGCCGCACAGAATAGAAACCGAGCCGGCCGAGAACCGGATCGAACACACACCCGTTCGGATTCGGAAGCGGGTGTCCGTCACGCAATGGCAAGACGGATTGCGTTCCGAGACGAGGAACGGGGCTGCTAACCCGAGGAAACTGCATGTCTCAAGTCACGCTGCAGCAATTGCTGCTCGCCGGCGCGCATTTCGGTCATTTGACCCGCCGCTGGCACCCGAAGATGAAGCCGTTCATCCTCATGGAGAGGAACGGCATTCATCTCATTGATCTGCGCAAGACTCAGGAGTGCCTGACCAAGGCCTGCGCCGCGCTGAAGGAGATTGCCAGCCGCGGAGAGCAGGTCTTATTTGTCGGCACCAAGGCGCAGGCGCGCGACATCATTCTGGCCGAGGCCCGACGGGCCGGCCAACCCTACGTCAGCGAGCGCTGGCTGGGCGGCGCGCTCACCAACTTCCAGACCATCCGTCAGGGCATCAAGACCCTCAATGCTCTGGAAAAGAAAATGACCGACGGCACCTTCGAGAAGATCTCGAAGAAAGAGCGGCTCACGATCGAGCGTCGTCGCGCCAAACTGCTGGAATCCATCGGCGGCATCCGCGACATGAACCGCTTGCCCGGGGCGGTGTTCGTGGTGGACACCCGCCGTGAACGCATCGCCGTGGCCGAGGCTCGCCGCCTGGGCGTTCCGGTGGTGGCCATCGTGGACACCAACGTGGATCCGGATCTGATTGACTATCCGGTTCCGGCCAATGACGATGCTTTTAAGTCCATCGCGCTGATCACTCGATCTCTGACCGATGCCCTGGCGGAAGGACAGGCGGTGTACAAGGCCAGCCCGCATCTGCGTGAGGCCACGCAGGAAACGGCGGTGCGCGATCAGGAGCATCGCGAGAGCCGTCCGCGGGAGGGGCGTCCCGGCGGGGAGCGCGACCAGCGGCGGCGGCGCGTGCGCCGTCCGGATGAACGGCGGCCCGAAACGCATACGGGCGAAGAAAAACCGCAGCCGCCCGAAACCCCGCCCGAAACCCCGCCCGCTCCCGCCAGTGAACCCAAGAGTGCGGAGGCTTCGGAGAATTGACGCGGCTTTCCGCGCCGATGAAAATGGACTTTAGAACGAAGAAGACAGAGGATACCGTGTCGGAACAGGAAATCAGTGCCGGATTGGTTGCCGAGTTGCGCCGCGAGACCGGCGCGGGCATGATGGACTGCAAGAAAGCTCTGGCGGAGTCGAGCGGCGACAAAGCGAAAGCCCTCGAATACCTTCGCAAGAAGGGAAAGGCCGCCGCGGAGAAGCGCGCCGACCGCAGCGCGGTTCAGGGAGTGGTCGTCATCCGCGTCAGCGAGGACGGACGGAGCGCTGCGCTGGTGGAAGTCAACAGCGAAACGGATTTCGTGGCGCGCAACGAGTCGTTTTGCGCCTTTGCCGCCGATGTGGCGTCAATCCTGCTGGCTTGGAAGGATGCGGTGGGCAAGAGCGCCGAGAATCTGAAAGACCAGACCCTGCCTTCCGGTGTGAAAATCGGCGATGCTCTGACCGACTTGACCGGCAAGATCGGCGAGAAGCTGGTGCTCGGCAAGTTTGCACGCGTGCAAGCGCCCGACGGCTTCATCGGCACCTATGTGCATTCCGATTCCAAACTGGGCAGCATGGTGGTGCTCGACGGCGTCAACGGTACGAGCACCGAGGTACAGACGTTGGGGCGCGATCTGGCTATGCAGGTTGCCGCCATGCCTCCGCTGGTGGTGGGCCGTGAGGACGTTTCTGCCGACAAGATCAAATACGAGCGTGGCGTGGAAATCGAACGCGCTCGCGCTGAGGGCAAGCCCGAACCTGCCGTGGCCAAGATCGCGGAAGGCCGCATTAACAAGTGGCTGGCCGAAGTGGCGCTGATGGAGCAGGCGTTCGTCAAGGACCCGAAGGTGGCGATCCGCGATCTGGTGGCCGCTGTCGGCAAGAAGCTCGGCTCCGAGATCCGCGTGAAATCCTTCGTCCGCGTGCGCGTGGGCGAGTCGTCATAGTCGCGAGAGACAGACCTGAACTACCACCGCGTTCTGCTCAAGTTGTCGGGCGAAGCGCTGGTCGGTGACCGCGAATACGGCATTGACCCGGCGACGTTGCAGGCCATGGCCGAGGAAATCGCCGAGGCGCATGCGCAAGACGTGGAGCTGGGGATTGTGATCGGCGGCGGCAACATCTTTCGCGGGCTCAAGGGCGCGGCCTCCGGCATGGATCGGGTCAGCGCGGATCAGATGGGAATGCTGGCCACGGTCATTAATTCGCTGGCCCTGCAGGATGCTCTCGAGAGGCTGAACGTGGTCACCCGCGTTCAGTCGGCGATTCCCATGCAGACCGTGGCGGAACCCTTCATTCGACGCCGCGCGCTGCGACACATCGAGAAAAACCGCATCGTGATTTTCGCCGCCGGCACCGGCAGCCCGTTCTTCTCCACCGACACCGCCGCGGCGCTGCGCGCCAAAGAGATGAAGGCGGACGTTCTCATGAAGGGCACGAAGGTGGACGGCATCTACACTGCCGATCCCGTGACCAATCTCACCGCCACCATGTACGACCGAATCAGTTACATGGAGGTGGTGGAGCGCCAATTGCGGATCATTGACTCGACGGCGGTGACCTTCTGCATGGAAAACGGAATTCCCATCCACGTGTTCAATTTCAAGATCCGCGGCAACCTGCTCCGCATCTTGAACGGCGAGGACATTGGCACCAAGATACACGGGTGACCGACCATGCTCAAAGCCATTGTGGCGGATTGCGAAGTGCGCATGAACAAGTCGGTGGAAAAGCTCCGGCTGGAGATGGCGCACATCCGCACCGGCAAGGCCTCGGTGGGACTGGTGGAGCCCCTGAAGGTGGAAGTCTACGGCACGGAGATGCCCATCACGCAGGTGGCTTCGCTGTCCACTCCGGATGCGCGCACCATTGTGATTCAACCGTGGGATCGCGGCACCATCGGCGCGATTGAAAAGGCCATTCAGAAATCGGACCTCGGGCTCAATCCGATGAGCGACGGGACCCTGATCCGGCTGGCGGTGCCTCCTCTCACCGAGGAACGCCGCCGCGAACTCGTCAAGGTGGTCAAGAAATATGCGGAAGAGGCCAAGGTGGCTCTGCGCAACATCCGCCGCGATGCCAATGAGCACATCAAGCGCGAAGAGAAGAACCACGAGGTCCCCGAAGACGACAGCCGCAAGACGCAGGAACGCATTCAGGAAATGACCGACAAGCACATCAAGGACATGGATCACCTCTTCGAACTCAAGGAGAAGGAGATCCTCGAGACCTGACGGACGGTTAAGGTCGAGACGACGCCGCATGAACCACATTTCTGCACGCCGGGCGGATGAGATCTTTCGAGCGGCGGCGGGCAAGCAAATCGCCGTGCTGGGAGACTTCATGCTCGACCGGCACCTCAAGGGATCGGTGCGACGCATCAGTCCCGAAGCCCCCGTTCCGGTGGTCGAGGTGGAATCCGAAACGACCGGACTGGGCGGAGCGGGAAACGTGGTGCAGAATCTCGCCGCGTTGGGAGTAGTGCCGGTGGCTTTCGGTGTGGTCGGCGATGATGCCGCGGGTCAGGTGCTGCGCGGTCATCTCGAGAGCATCGGGGCGCTGACGGACGGCATGCTGGTGTCCCGTTTCCGCCGCACCACCGAGAAAATGCGCATCATTGCGCACGATCAGCACGTGGTTCGGGCCGATCGCGAGAGCGCGGAGGATATCCGGCCGGATGACGAAAACCTCCTGCTGGAGAAACTGGATGCCGCCCTGTCCGGCCTCCGCGGTTTGATCCTTCAGGACTACAACAAGGGCGTTCTGACCAGCCGGGTGATCGAAGAATCGCTGAAGCGGGCGGCGGCGAAAGGCGTACCCGTTTCCGTGGACCCGAAGTTCGATCACTTCTTTGACTACCGGCGCGCGCACCTGTTCAAGCCCAACGTACGCGAACTCGAGCGCGCGCTGGGGATGCGGATTCAAACCGACGACGATCTGAACACGGCCGGCAAGCAACTGATTGATCGCCTATTGCCGGATGTGTTGATGATCACGCGCGGCGAGCGGGGAATGACCCTCTTTCTCGACCACCAGCGCGTGGAGCACATTCCTACGCGGGCCAAGAAGGTGCACGATGTTTCGGGCGCGGGAGACACGGTTATTGCCGCCTGCGTGGCGGCCGAGGCGGGCGGAGCCGGCCCGGTGGAGGCGGCGGTGATCGCAAACTACGCGGCCGGCGTGGTCTGCGGCGAGGTGGGAGTGGTCCCCATCGAACGCGAGCGCCTGCTAACGGAGATTTCCGAACAGGACTGATTTTCGACGGGCGACTAGCTCAGCTGGTTAGAGCGCTGGTCTCACATACCAGAGGTCATAGGTTCAAGTCCTATGTCGCCCACCATGAGCCCAACACCTGCTCTCCGCGGGCTGCTGTCGCGCTTAGACGCGGCCCGGCGCTGCCGCATCGAACGCATTCAAGGCGGCACCATCGTTTTCACCAACGGCGTCTTCGACGTCCTGCATCGCGGCCATCTCGACTACCTGCGCGAGGCGCGCGCCTTGGGGAGTATGTTGATCGTCGGCCTGAACAGCGACGAATCGGTGCGCCGCATCAAGGGCCCGAAGCGGCCGCTCTATTCGGCGGAAGACCGCGCCGCTGCTCTGGTATCTCTGCGCTTCGTGGATTTCGTGGTGATCTTCGACGAGGATACTCCCCTGTCGCTCATCGAGGAACTCAATCCGCACGCGTTGGTCAAGGGCGGTGACTATCTGCCGGAAAACGTCGTCGGCTACGATCACGTCACCCGAAACGGCGGGCGGGTGATCGTCATTCCTTTCAAGGAAGGGTATTCCACCAGCCGGCTCATTGAGACCGTGGTGGAGCGCTACGGTTGATCCATGTTTGAAGACCTCACGGCCCGGCTGGAGCAAGTTTTCCGGAATCTGCGGGGAATCGGAAAACTGACGGAAGCAAACATCCGCGAGAGCCTGCAGGACATCCGGCGGGTTCTGCTGGATGCGGACGTGAACGTGCAGGTGGCGCGTGAATTTTTGACTCGAGTCGAAGAACGGGCCGTCGGTCAGGAAGTCCTGAAATCGGTTTTACCGGCGCAGCTCATCGTCAAGATCGTCTATGACGAGCTGGTGCACCTGTTAGGGGAGAAAGAGAGCCGGCTGGCGAGTTCTCCGCAACCGCCCACGGTCCACATGGTGGTCGGTCTTCAAGGTTCGGGAAAGACCACTTTCTGTGCCAAGCTGGCGCGCCATCTGAAAACCAAGGGCAAGCGGCCGGTGCTGGTCGCTGCTGACCTGCAACGCCCGGCGGCGCAGGATCAGCTTCAGGTGTTGGGAGATTCCATCGGAGTGCCCGTCTTCCGGGGAAGCGGTAAGGATCCGGTTCTGGTGTGCGAGGACGCATTGAAACACGCGCGCCGCATCAGTCTCGATCCGGTTATTCTCGATACCTCGGGCCGGCTGCACGTGGACGACGATCTCATGGCCGAGCTCGAACGCATCCAGAAGGTCGTGCGGCCCGCCGAAATCCTGTTTGTGGCCGACGGCATGACGGGTCAGGATGCGGTCAATTCGGCGCGTGCCTTTCACGACCGCTTGCAGTTCACCGGCAGCGTGTTGACCAAGATGGACGGCGATACCCGCGGCGGCGCGGCTTTGTCCATTGTGCACGTCACCGGCAAACCGCTGAAGTTCGTATCGGTCGGCGAGAAGCTTGAGGCTCTCGAACCGTTCCACCCCGATCGCATGGCGGGGCGCATCCTCGGCAAGGGTGACATCGTCAGTCTGGTGGAGAAGGCGCAGCAGGTGGTGGGCGAGGATCAGGCCGCCCGCATCGAGGCCAAACTTCGCCGGGCCGAGTTCACGCTCACTGACTTCTTGGATCAGCTTCAGCAGCTCAAGAAAATGGGTTCGCTGCAAAGCCTGCTGGGCATGATCCCCGGCATGGGCGCTCAGATGCGCGACGTTCAGGTGGACGAGCACGGCCTGAAGCACATGGAGGCGCTGATCCTCTCCATGACTCCGAAGGAACGCGATCACCCCGGCATCCTGAACGCGCGTCGTCGTCGGCGCATCGCCGCGGGAGCGGGACTCACCGTGCAGCACGTGAACCGTCTCATCCAGCAGTACGATCAGATGGTCGCCATGATGAAGAAGCTGCGCAAGGCCGGGCCCGGCCAGATGCGGCGCGTCATGGGCGGCAATTGAAACGCTTGTTCTGAAACCAACCATAGGGATCCTCGTGTCTGTTCGCATCCGACTAACCCGCGCGGGACGCAAGAAGGTGCCGCATTACCGCATTGTGGTGATGGATTCCCACAATCGCCGTGACGGCGCCTATCTCGACCAGCTCGGCACGTATCATCCGCGCCAGCAGCCGGCGCAACTGACCATTGACGAGAAGAAGGCATTGAAGTGGCTCATGGTCGGCGCACAGCCGTCCGACACCGTGCACAGCTTGCTCTCGGGTCAGGGCATTCTGCTTCAGTTCGACTTGATGAAGCGGAACACGGCGCCGGAAGTCGTGGCCGAGAGCGTAGCGAAGCTGAAGAGCGCGCGGGCCGAGCGCGATGTGCGTCGAGCGCACGCTCGCGCCTCCAAGCGCAAGGCCAAAGCCTCGGCCGCGGAGACCCCCTCCGAGACTACACAGTCTGCGTGATCGTTCACCTTTCTCTTCTGGGGTGATCCGGCTATGGAAGAGTTCATCAGCTTCATCGTCAAGCATCTGGTGGACAACCCCGACGCTGTCCGGGTGGAGTGCGTGGAAAAGGAAACCGGACGGCATTTGTACCGCCTCAAAGTCGGCGACGGGGATTTGGGACAGGTCATCGGCAAAGAAGGCAAGACCGCCAAGTCCATCCGCACGCTGGTCATCGCCGCCGCCGCGCGCAAGGGTCTGCGGGCCGGGTTTGAGATCGTGGATCCCGCGCGACCCTCTGAAGACACCGTGGCGGTGTGACCCGGACTTCCGTCACCGTGCGGCCGGAAGACCTGCGCGCTGTGGGAGTGGTGGTCGGCGCGCACGGCTTGCAGGGCGCGCTCAAACTGCACCCGCTCTCAGACTTTCCCGAGCGGTTTCAAGCGCTGAAGACCGTTTACCTGACGCGCGGCGACGAAATCATCATGCCGGCGCAGGTCAAGCGCGTGCGCTATGCGGCCGCGCAGGTTCACCTCACCTTGCGCGAAGTCACGACCCGCGAAGCGGCCGAGGCGCTGACCGGTGTCGAAGTGTGCGTGCCGGACGGCGAGACATGGACGCTGCCCGAAAACGTCTATTACGTTTCTGACCTCCTGGGGTTCGAAGCGATCGGCGACGACGGCACCAGCATCGGAGTCTTGCGCAACATCATCATCGGCCCGCAGGGCATCCTCGAGATCGCGCAAGGGACTCAGGAGTATCTGGTTCCTTTTGTGGGCGAATGGGTGGGGAAGATAGACGCGGAGAGCCGCACCATTGAGATTCTCAATTGGCGCCGGCTGCTC
>Ga0315285_10005613_pt1 | contig 12929 bp, 5 predicted proteins | sample YL17G09_36_MG_FD_203698 | JGI IMG/M metagenome (GOLD analysis project Ga0315285, IMG submission 203698) | Sediment microbial communities from Yellowstone Lake, YNP, Wyoming, USA - YL17G09_36 | ecosystem: Environmental > Aquatic > Freshwater > Lake > Sediment | place: USA: Wyoming | collected... | reverse complement strand
CAGCACCCGCGGGCGAGCGACCGCCGCTCATCGTCATCAGCCACGGCGGGCCGACGGGGGCCACCGCCAATACGCTCAACCTGTCCATCCAGTACTGGACGAGCCGCGGCTTTGCCGTGCTCGACGTGAACTATGGCGGGAGCACCGGCTACGGGCGGGCGTATCGCCAGCGGCTGGAGGGTCAGTGGGGAGTGGTGGACGTGGACGATTGCACCAACGGCGCGCGCTACCTGGCGGAGCGCGGCGAAGTGGACGGCAACCGGCTGATCATCCGCGGGGGAAGCGCGGGCGGCTACACGACGCTGTGTGCCCTCGCCTTCCGGGACGGTTTCAAGGCCGGCGCGAGTTACTTTGGCCTCAGCGAACTGGAAGCCTTTGCGCAGGAGACACACAAGTTCGAGTCGCGCTACCTGGAGCGGCTGGTGGGTCCCTACCCGGCGCGCCAGGACCTCTACCGGGAGCGCTCGCCGATCCACTACGCCGGCCGTATCTCCTGCCCGGTGATCTTTTTCCAGGGGCTGGAGGACCGGGTGGTCCCGCCCAACCAGGCCGAGATGATGGTCGAGGCACTGCGCGCGCGGGGGATCCCGGTGGCCTACGTACCCTTTGCGGGGGAGCAGCACGGCTTCCGCCGCGCCGAGAACATCAAGCGGGCGCTCGACGCGGAACTGTACTTTTACTCGCGGGTGTTTGGCTTCGAACTGGGGGAGCAGGTGGAGCCGGTGGAGATTGAGAATCTGTAGGGGGCAGGGGGCAGGGAGCAGGACAGGTCTTTCTCATCGTGCTGGAGGACGGCGGCCAGGCGGGCCAGGAGGTGGGCTGTGGCGACAGCGCCGTCCCGGTCCAGGTGGTGGTCCCCCACACGCAGGGGGTGCTGCGGGCAGCGCTCGAAGCGCTCCTCTCCATCCAGGACCAGTATTACGGCGAGTCTGGCCTCTACTGTGAGGCTCACCCTCACCCCTCTTCCTGTGAGGGCGAAGAGGTTCCTGTGCCCAATGCGGCAGGCACTGCCCATCAGCAATCTTTGCTTTAGGTCACGCAAGTTCCAGAGCCCCTACTTGCACATTTGGCTAACCTGTGGTAGAATTGTAGACAATATGACCATCTACTCATAAGCCTGCCTCACCCCATGCACATTCTGAGGAGGGCATTGCAGACGACGTGGAGCTGACCTCCTGCTGGCAAGTGGCATTGGCGGGCAGTCGGCTCTTTGTTTGGCACCGGTACACTCACAAGTAGCGCCTGGTAGGAGGGTAACCCATGCAGCGGCACAAAGTATTGACCAGTCTTCTCGTTCTCGTCTTGGTCATCGTAGCCCTACGTCCATGCTCTAGCCAAGCGCAAACTCAACCAGATGGGCCTTACGTACCTAGCGGCATCCCAGTCTCCGAACTGGGAGACGAGGTGCCTCCTGGCCGGTTGAACGTGCGGTTCCCGTCCCGGGACCCCTTGCAGGTGGGCGAAGAGATCAGTCGCCTCTTGCAGCAGCCAGACGTAGTCTCCGGTGGTCCTATCTCGGCCCAGGCCGTACCTACAATCACCGCCGAGATCCAGGCCCTGGCTACGGGGCTGGAGAACGACCCCCTGGCCATCTATGACTACGTCCACAACCACGTGGACTACATCCCCTCGTGGGGCTTGCTCAAGAACCCGCGCGAAACGCTGCTGGCCGGGGCCGGCAACGCCTTCGATCAGGCCGCCCTGCTGGTTGCGCTGCTGAACGCGGCCGGCTTCCAGACCCGCTACGTGTGGGGCAACGTCCGGCTGAGCAAGGCGGCCGCCATGAACTGGGTGGGCGTTACCGATCCGGCGGCAGTGGGATACGTCTTTGCTAACGGGGGGATACCAACGACCGACGGGGGCAGCACGCTGTTGATTACCCACATCTGGACCCAGGTCTTTGATGGAGGAGCCTGGCACAGCCTGGATGCCAGTTTCAAAGCCTACAGCGAGCGGGCGGGAAAGAACCTGCGCTCCCTGATGGGGTATGACTTGCCCACTTTCATCAGCCACGCGGAAAGCGGCGCAACCATCACCTCCAACTATGTGTGGAACCTCAACCAGGCCAACACCCGCACCGATCTGGCCACCTATGCTCGAAACCTGGTTGATTATCTGCGCAGTGGCGACACCTTCACCTATACGGAAGGGCTAATCGGCGGGCGGCAGATTGCATCGGTGGATTCCACCACCTACCCCTCGTCTCTGCCCTACACAGTAGTTCAGCAGTCAGGGTCGGCCAACGACATCCCCCAAAACTTTGCCTACAGGTTGACTGTCCAATTACCAGGCATCAACTACACAGTCAATGTAGACGACATCGCCGGCGAGCGGATCACCATCTTTTACGAGTGCGCCACCCTCGCCGACTGCCAACGGCTGTCCGCTGGCGGCGGCATCTACAACGTCGAACCGGCCTACCTGGTGAACGTAGCCCCCAAACTGCGCATCGGCGGGCAAGTCGTAGTCACCGGCAGCGCGTTAGCGCTGGGGACTTGGGAACCCCTCACGGTCACCATTTCCACGCCCATCTCAGGCTGGTCCCCCCGCACCATGACGCAATACCTCACCGCAGGTGAATGGTACGCCCTGCCGATGCGCTTGCAGACCGTCTCCAACCGGGCGCTGGCCCGCCACGCAGACCTGCTCAACGAGGCCATGGCCCAGGTCCCCGACCCCGACGACGAACGGGTGTTGGGGCAGATGATCTATCTGCTCGGCCTATCGTACTTTAACGAGGTGGACAGGGGAGACCGGATTGACGGTCGCCTGGCCGAGGTCGCATATCTACGCCATTTCTCGGTAATGATCGCCTCGCGCAATCTCATCGTCTGGGGGGACTGGGCAGGGAACGCGGTGGCACTGGACCCGGCTGGCCACACGGTAGACGTGCGGCTCGATTTCGCCAGCGCCACCTCGGCCACCAATCCGGCCAATGCCAACCGGGAGCGGGCCTGGTTCTTCAGTGCTGGCATGCGCGGTTCGGCGACCGAACATGCCATCGTAGAGCAACTGCGCCCCGTCCGTGCAGTCTCCACGGTCCAGATCCTGAACCTGGCGATCGGACAGGGGCAACGCATCTACTATGTCACTGACGACAACTGGGCTGCTGTCCGTCCCGCTCTGAACCATCCAGATGACATCCTCAATGCCATCGCCGCCTACGTTGCGGCAGGTTGGGACGTGGTGGTCCACGAGTCTGAACTCACTTACATCCAGTGGCAAGGCTCGGCCTGGATTGCACTTGACCCCACATCGGGCTCGGCAGCCTACATGATCTCAGGCGGCCTTAACCCAACTGCTGCGCTGACTTCCCCTTTGATCACGGGGGGCAGTACCGCCGAACAAGAACGACTTGCCACACAGGAGGAACAGGACAAGGCAGCCGATGAACTCATGGGCGCTCTGAGGGCCGTGACGGAACCGGAGCGAGACCCAACGAAGGCTGGCACAGAGTCATTTACCTCCGATCCCATAGACACCGCCACCGGCACTTTCGTGTACCACCACCAGGACCTGGCCCCGCTGGGCGGACTGGGAATCCCGCTGGAGTTCGAGCGCTTCTACGCCAGTTCACAACACACTGCCAGCAGCAGCCTGGGTTACGGTTGGAGCCATACCTACCACACCCGCTTCTACACCAGCACCGAATGGGTGCGGGGGTTTGGCGGCCGCATGGCCCTGGAAGCGGCGCCGGCGCTGGTGGCCGCGCGCGTGGGCGTGGACCTGTTTGACCTGACCACCATTCCCCATCAGCGTTTTGCGATGGACGTCACCGTGGCCCACTGGTTGATGGCCCAGATCACCGGGAACGCCGCCACGCTGAGCGAACCCGATGGCGCCCTGGCCACCCACGTGCGCCTGAGCGACGGCGCATATCAGCCACCGGCCGGAAGAAGCAACCTGGACCTGGTGACCATCGCCGGCGACTGCAGCGCTACGCTCGACTGGGAAAACGGGACGCGCGTGTACTTGAATGCGAACGGTCGCCCCACTGCCTTCGACGACGCCAACGGCAATCGTACGGCGCTTAGTTACGACGGCCTTGGCCGGCTCACCCGGGTCAGCAACGGGGCCGGGCGCAGCCTCACGTTCACCTACAACGGCCTGGGCCGCCTCAGCCAGGTCAGCGACCCGCTGGGCCGTACCTTCCGCTATACCTACGACGGCCAGGGGAACCTGCAGGCCCATACGGACCCCCAGGGTGGGGTAACCCAGTACGCCTACGACGCTGCCCATCGCCTGGCCGGCATCACCGATCCGCTTGGCACGGCCTACGTGAACAACCAGTACGACGCGCTGGGGCGGGCCGTCTCCCAGTTGGATGGGCGTGGCGGCCAGACCCGCCTGCTGTACGGCGGCGACCACACCATCGTCACCGACCCGCTGGGCTACCGGACCACGCACTCGTACGACGAGCGGGGCCGCCTGATAGGTATCGAAGACGCCCTGGGCATCCACACCTCCATCGCCTACGATGGAGCCGACCACGAGATTGCCCGCACCGATGGCCTGGGCCAGACCACCCGTTTCGCTTACGAGGCCTGGGGTCATCGTTCTACCACCACAGACCCGCTGGGCCACACGACGATCTGGACCTACGACGGCGCAGGCAATCCGATCCGCTACACCGACCAGCGGAGCAAGGCCTGGCAGTTCACCTACGACGGGCATCACAACCTGACCGCTGGCACCGATCCACTGGCAGGCACGACGCGCTATACCTACAACAGCAAGGGCCAATTGACGCAGACCCAGGATGCTGCCGGCGCCACTGTCATCTACGGCTACGATACGTATGGCAACCTGAGCCAGGTGACCGATGCCCTGAGCGAGACCATCCGGTGGAGCCACGATTCCGCGGGACGCCCGCTTAGTTTCACCAACGGTACCGGCCAGGTGACGCAGTTCGCCTACGACGCCACCGACAATCTGCTCCAGGTCACCGACCCCCTGGGCCACCAGACCCGCTACGCGTATGACGCGAACGGTAACCTGCTCCGGGTCACCGATGCCAACGGCCACGCCACTACCTTTGCCTGGGACGCCCAGTTCAACCTGACCCGCGTGACCGATGCCCTGGCGGGGACCACGGACTACGAATACGATGCCAACGACGGCCTGCTGCGCATCTCCGACGCCAACGGTCACCAGACCGCGTACGAGCGCGACCAGGTGGGGCGACTCGTCGCTATCACGGACCCCCTGGGGCGCAGAGTGACCTTGACGTACGACGACGCCGACCGCGTGGTCGCTTTCGGCCGCGCCGACGGCAGCGACGTCCGCTATCTGCGCAATGCCCTCGGCTGGCTGACCGGCATAGACTATCCCAGCGGCTCCGACGTCACCTATGGCTACGATGCCGCCGGTAACACGACCACCGCCGCCTACGGCAGCCAGTGGAGCGCCAACTACACGTACGATGACGTGGGTCGCCTGAGCACGGCGACGGACAACGGCCGCAACCTGACCCTCTCCTACACCTACGACCCGGCTGGCCGTCGAAGCGGCCTGCGCGTGAGCCGGGGTACGACTGTTCTGCACGACCAGCGGTACGCCTACGACGCAGCAGGCCGCCTGATCACCCTGACTGACCAGACCGCCAGTCCCACAATCGCGGTCGGTTTCCGCCACGACGCTGCCTCCCGGTTGGCGCGGATCACAGACCCCGGCGGCGCTCGCGCCGACTATGCCTACGACGCCGCCGGCCGCTTGGCGCAGGTGTGGCACCAGGATAGCCGCGGGGGGACCGTCGCCACGTACAATTACACGTATGACGCAGAGGGCAACCCCATCGCGATCAACGAAACCACACCCATGAGTACGTTCACCACCACCTACACCTACGACGCCCTCGACCGCCTGACGGCCGAAGCCTACCCCCCCTACACCATTGGCTATGTCTACGACCCAGCAGGGAACCTGGTCCGCAGGACAGACCCGCTGGGAATCGTGGACTATACCTACGACGCTGCCAGCCAACTGCAGAGCCAGGGGAGCGAGAGTTTCGGCTATGACCCGCACGGCAATCTAACCACCTGGCAGAACTCTCGCGGTATCTATACCTACACCTACAATTACGAAAATCTGTTGACCGGCCTGACGTTGCCCGATCGCACCACGCTCGGCTTCACCTACGATGCCTTCGGCCGTCGCCTGGCCGTGCAAGGGGCAGGTGAGACTCGAGACTTCCTGTACGATGGGTTGGACGTGATCCTCGACGGCAACAGCGACCTGAGCCAGGTGACGGAGCGCTACCTGTACGGCGATGGGTTGCTGGTAGGCCGTCAAGCGACTCAGACCGGCTTTACTGCTTACCACGGCGACGGCCTGGAGAACGTGCGTTTCCTGGCGGACCGCAACGGCCGTCCGTTCGCTGCCTATGGCTACGACGCCTTTGGCCGTCCCGCGCATGCGGCCGGGATTGATCCGAACCCCTTCCGTTTCGTCGGCCAGCACAGCGTGTACCAGCACGGCGTGCCCGCCTGGCCTACGCTGCTGATGGGGTTCCGCTACTACGACCCTGCCAGCGGGCGCTTCCTCACCCGGGACCCCTGGCCCGGAAATCTGTTCGACCCGCAAAGCCTCAACGATTACGCCTACGCGTCGGACAACCCGGTACGATACAGCGATCCCACGGGGCTGCGGCGGATTCGCAAGTCGTCGTGTGCACACCAGGATGACAGTCTCTGCTTCGAGAAGGGCTGGCAGAATCTTCTCGCGGCCCTGCTCATACGCCTGTTACCGCCCGATCAGTCCACGCCGTGGGCAGTTTCTCTGGAGTTTGTCGGTTGGGCCATCGCCGGCCAGCCGTCATCCGGTTCGTCAACCGCGAACCAGTCACCGGCAGGCCAGTACTATACGTGGGCCTTCTCGCCGTATCGCCAGTGGGTTCCCTGGCTCTGGTGGAATCCGTATGATTGGTGGCTCTGGACCGAGCCTCCAGCGGGAAGACGTGACACACCACCAGGCATCGCGAGCATGGAGACCGATCCAGTCCGCTGGATGCCCCTGACCGACGACGGCAGTACGTACGCCCTGGCCTGTACGGCCAACGACTATCTGCTGGCAGGTGGATTCTACGCGGGCCTGTCCCGCAGCACCAGCCCCGGACACGGGACCTGGAGCAACGTACACGCGGCCAGTGTAGGTGAGATCGCCATCGCCAGCCCCAGCGCCTACTACGCGGGCACCTGGTACGACGGGGTACTTGCAAGCACGGACGGCGGCGCATCCTGGGCTCCCTCCACCAATGGCCTGACCGCCAACGACGTCTACGCGCTGGCCGCCGACCCCGCCACGCCTGCCCACCTCTTCGCCGGTACCGAGATGGGACTGTTCGCCAGTCAGGATGGAGGCGCCCATTGGGGTGGGCCGGTGGGCACCCTGCCTGGCTACCTGGTGTCCGAACTGGCCTTCGCCGGCAGCACCCTGCTGGCTGTGACCGATTGGGGCCTGTACCGTAGCACCGACGGCGGAGCGCACTGGTACACGCCCACGATAGACCTGCCGCCCGCCCGCATCAACGTCCTGCTCGCCGGATCGCCAGCAGGCACTATCTACGCCGGGACGGCACAGGGGCCATTCACATCTAGCGACGGTGGGGACACCTGGACCTCCTGGGGCACGGGCCTGGCGAACTATGACGTCCACGCCCTGGCGATTGATCCGGCCGACGCCCGCCGCGTGGTGGCCGGGACCACGGCCGGCCTGTTCGTCAGCACGAACGGCGGCGACACCTGGGCAGCCGATCCCTACGAAGGACTGGGCGGCACCGCCTCGCAGGTAGGTGCGTTGGCCTTTTGCCCGGGCGGCGGCGACGCCGACCTGTACCTGGGCACCGGGAATGGCGTCTACGCTCTTCGGACGCCTGTCTCGCCCGCCAGCGTGACCATCGGTGGCCCGGTGAAGGGCCTGGCCTGGATCACCTATACCTTCACCGCCACCGTCAGCCCCGTCACGGCCACCATGCCCATCACGTACGTCTGGCAGGCCACGGGCCAATCTCCCGTGACAAACACGGGCGGCGGCTTGATTGACACCGCTGCCTTCGCCTGGCACAGCTCCGGCCAACAGACCGTCACTGTCACAGCCAGCAACGGCGTTGGCACGCCAGTGATGGGCTCCCACACGATGGCTACGGTCTTCGGCGCTTACCTGCCCATCGTCCTGCGCACCTATTGAGCAGTGTGCGCCCTGTGAAGGAGAACCGGATGTCCCAGCCACAACCACTCAAGGTAACCCGTTCGCCTGAACATCACAGTTTCCAGGGAGGAGAGCATGACAGGTGCGCTGAATCGGGCTGAGGGGGCCAAACTGAGGGAGTTCTTGGTGCGACATTTCTCCCTTAGTGAACAAAAAGACCTGGCTTTCGACCTTGGTGTTTCTTATGAGGTCCTGGCTCACGACACGGCGTCAGATCTGGCCCGCGAGCTGATCGCTTATTGTGAACGCAGGGGTCAGCTGTCTTGCTTGGTGGCCGAGGTCCTGAAGCGACGGGATGACAGCGATTTGGCGAGACTATTGATCACGTTGCCGCCCTGCTTGCCCTCCAAGAAGATCGTGATCCTCCTGGCCGATGACCTGTTAGAGGTAGAGGATGTATCCGCATGCATAGAGGGATTGGCTGCCAGTCTTGGGATTTCTGGGGATGAGATACATATCATGGCTCTGGCACAGGGGAGCCTGCGCCTGTTGGTGGCCTTGCCCGAACACGTGACCAACGTGCATACCTTGTGGAAGATCCACAGCCTCGGCAAGGGCAAACATCCGATTGCTGCGGTGGATCTACTCGATCCGCTGGATTTGGCCAGCCAACGAGCCTGGCGTTTCCTGGCCTGCGACGTTCCACCCATCCACGGGCATGACGTACTGCGTCCGGCTGTCTCCTGGACACAGGCCCTGGAACTGACCCAAGATACACCTGTGGTTCGTCTGGCCGAACTGGTTCTAAAGGGCAAATTGTCCCTGGAGAAAGCCCTGCAAGAGGCGACCACCCCAGAGACTCTGGCAACCGTCACGGCTGCCGCCATTGACCGGCTCGATGAATCCATCCGTGGGCTGGGCGGCCTGGCTCTGGCACGGGCCACCGTCCTGGCCGCCCTCAACTGCCAGGCCGCCCAACACGTTGGCAGCAACGCCACGCGGGGCGACTGCCACTACACGCTGGGGTCGCTCTACCTGCAACAAGACGAGTGGGAACCGGCCCTCCATCATTACCGGGAAGCACTCAGAATCTTTGAGCCGATGCCCGAGGTCAGGGATATCACCGGGCAGATCCGGTACGATGTGGGCCAGATCTGGGAACGCCAGGATAGATTTGAGGCCGCCATGGACGAGTATCGCCAGGCATTGAGGCTGGCCGAGGGCCGGTTTCCCCAACTTGAAAGCGACGCCTGGAGCGGCCTGGGCAGGGTAGATCTGGCCCAGGAGCGAGCCGAAGACGCGTTGGCAGCCTTCGAATGCGCCCTGGCGATCAGCCGGGCCTGCGCCGACCTACGGGGTCAAGAGGCGGCCCTGAGCAACCGGGGCCAGGCTCACCATTTCCTGGGACGCCTGGCCGAGGCGGAAAAGGACTACCGGGAAGCAATTGCTCTCAGTCAAAAGACTGGCCACTGGGCCGGCACGGGACGCCTGTGGAGCAGCCTGGGCAATGTCCTGATCGAGTGGGGGAGGCTGGACGAAGCAGAGAAACTCTTGCAGGATGCGTTAGAGAGCGCCCGCCAGTACCACGACCACCGGGGTGAGCAGCAGCGCTTGGGCAACCTGGGGAACCTCTATCAGGCCAAGGCCAGGCGAGAATCAGACCCGCGTCGAAGCCAGGGCTGGCTGAGTCAGGCCGCAGATTGTCACAATCAGGCCTTATCCATTGCCCGCGCACGGAACGACCGGCGCAGCCAGAGCGAGCATTTGATCAACCTCGGCAGCGCCTGCCACAGACTGGGGTACCTGGAGGAAGCACAGGCACATTACAGAGAAGCCTTGTCCCTGGCCAGGGAGCAGCGCGCACTGGACACACAATGGCGCATCCATTATGGCTGGGGTGACTTGTGCGCTACACAGCGGTGGGATCGAGAGGCCTTTCGCCACTACGCGACGGCCATCCAGGCCGTCGAGAAACAGCGCCAGCAGTTACACGTCGAGTCGAGGGTCAAATTCTGGCAGGAACGGGCAACCCTGTACAGGCACATGGTCCTGTGCTGCCTGCGCCTGAATAGACTGTGGTCAGCCCTCGAGTATACGGAGCGGGCCAAAGCCCGCTACCTGGCCGACTTGCTGGCTCAGGGTGCCCCGCCCGCCGGCAACACCCAAGAGGTCATCCGGGCCGCCCTCGAAGCCTTGCCTCCGCGCACGGCCGCGGTCGTCTTCAACGTGGCCGAGTCCGGCACACTCGTCTTCATCGCCACAGCCCAGCCCATGGAAGGTGAGGGACCCTCTGTGGACAGCCGTTGGCAACGCTCGCCCGATGGGCACATCCGGGCCAGGCTGATCGAAGAATTCAAGCGGGATACGCTGCAAGACATCCTGGTCCAGAGTGGTGGCTCCAGCCAGGCTACCGGTGGGTACCTGGTGGACTATTATGCCAACCGTAAGCGATGGATGGATTCCACCCTCGAGTCAGCCTGCGCTCAAGTCTATCAGTGCCTGTTGGCTCCGGTCCACCAGGAACTGGCCCGCCTGCCGGTCGAGCGGATCGTCCTGATGCCGAACCTGGGACTCTCGCTGTTGCCCCTGCATGCCTGCCACGAGAAGAATGGAACCGGGCGCGACTATCTCCTGGACCGCTATGAAATCTCCTACGTCCCCAGTTTCGACGTGCTCCGTCACTGCCAGGTCCAGGTGCGCCCGGAACTGCCTGGCGGTCGCTCCCTCTTCGCGGTCGCCAACCCCACCGGGGATCTGGCCTGGGCCGACGTCGAAGTAGAACGGATCGCCGGCCTTTTCCCCGAGGCTCGCATACTGGGTGGTGGCGAGGGGAATCGGGCCACACGAGCATCCGTCATCGCGCAAGCGCCTGGCTACGCCTATGCCCATTTTGCCTGCCACGGCGAATTCAACCTTCGAGAACCGTTACAGTCCGCCTTGCGGCTGGCGAAACCTGATCTGCTGACCCTCGAAACCATGTTGAAAGGTCCACCATCTGCTCAGGCGAATCCCGACACCGCTTCGACAGGCCTGGAACTGCCGTGTACCCGCCTGGTCGTGTTGAGCGCGTGCGAGACCGGCCTGGTGGACCCTGGCGACCAGGCCGACGAATACGTCGGCCTGCCTTCCGGCTTCATCCACGCCGGGGTGCCGACTGTCGTCAGCAGCCTGTGGAGGGTGGACGACCTGTCCACGGCGCTGCTGATGGAGGAGTTCTACCGGCGGCACCTGGTCGAACGGAAAGGCGCTGCCGAAGCACTGCGCGGCGCACAACGCTGGCTGCGCGATCTCAAGCGCGACGAACTGTTGGCCCGGGTGACGGCGGTTTACGACGCTGCGGCAGCCAGGATACGGCCCAATGGCGGAGATCCCTGCTCAACTCCCTGGCTGAAAGACCTGGATAAGTGGCGAAAGTACTGGGAACGGCTTCGCCCTGAGGATTGTCCCCTGGCACACCCCTACTACTGGGCAGCATTCACTGCATCCGGCGCATTTGCCTCCCAGGCCCGCCTGTGATACAATAACATCAGCAAAGCCCGTTGCAGGCCACAGGCAGGCCGGGGCACGCCAGGAGGGAGGTAAGCATACCCATGGTCATCCAGGACGCCGTCACCAACCTCCACGAGCGCTCAGAACGCAAGAAAACAATTACCGGTACAAAACAATTAATGGGTGAGGGCGGAGCCGGGGGAGCTCCGCCCTCACCGTGTGCCAGACCGCTGTCAAGGAGGCTCAATGGACAACATACCAAATCGGGCGTTGACCTATGGCGATGATCCCGTGGCCGGTGGACTCGGCCTCAGATCTCGCCCGTAGCGTACGATCAGACGATCTTCCCTCTCTCGATAACCCACCTCCTTTCGTTGCCAGGACGTACCCAATACAAACGTAGCCTCTCGTGTTCCTCGTAGTCCAAGATCAACCGGTACCACCTTGCCAATGTGATAGTGCCAGACGCAGCCCGGCCCGCCCGGATAGCCAGCGCCATCGCCTGTCACTACCGTGCCGGCCGCTGGAGCGAGGGGGCGGCCTCGTTCCAGCGGCCATGCCACCCACCAGACCACAATACGAACAACCTGCTACCGTAGCCTTTCCATCCACACCAGTCCCGCCAGCAGCGCGGTACCGCCGATGAGAATTCCACACACGGTGACGGCATCTTCCACCTGCCGCACACTTTCCGTAGAGGCCAGGACGGCCTTGCCCTGCTCAGACGCGGCCGGGAGATGCTGGGCCGCCCCGACGATGACGGCCAGCAGCAACACCAGTACGATGATGGTACCCATCACTCGCAGGACATGAACCATCATACTCTGCCACCTCATCCGTCCCTCCTCACCCCACTGCCGGCTCCCGACCTTCGGTGCTCCCCAGCGCCTTCCGGGCCATCCGCAAGATCTCGGCGACCTCGACGGGTTTCTCCAGACAACCGTACACCATCAACCGCGCTGCCGCATCCATCAGGCTTCCGCACCCGTAGGCCGTCATCCAGATCACGATGGTGTCAGGGCACAACTCCCTGATGGCCTCCGTGAGGGCCACACCGTCCATCTCTGGCATCCTCAAGTCGGTGATGACCAGATCGAACGGCGCCTCCCTGATTCTGTCCAGTGCTTCACGACCGTTCTGAGCGGCGACGACCTCATACCCATCGCCCAGCCTGACCAGGGTACGGTGCGTGACGAGAAGCACGCTTCGCTCGTCGTCCACGACCAGGATGCGTCTATGCAGGCCCATGCTTACCCTCCATTCATGCTACCACAAAAACAAGCCCCAAACCGATG
>Ga0315285_10005612_pt1 | contig 12931 bp, 14 predicted proteins | sample YL17G09_36_MG_FD_203698 | JGI IMG/M metagenome (GOLD analysis project Ga0315285, IMG submission 203698) | Sediment microbial communities from Yellowstone Lake, YNP, Wyoming, USA - YL17G09_36 | ecosystem: Environmental > Aquatic > Freshwater > Lake > Sediment | place: USA: Wyoming | collected... | reverse complement strand
ACTTTTGGCTTTGAATTGCCTCTGGCAGCCAGAGAGGCTGTTAATTTACATTTGAAATGGGACAAACGAGTGTTGTGTGGGGAAAGGCGGGAAGAGAGGGGGAATAGTGGGATATTGGGACAAAAATAAGGGTTTTGAAAAGAAGTGGTGATGGCAAAATTCAAGAAGTCTAAATGGGACAAAATGGCAAAAATCCCATCTTCAAAAAAACGCGACAAAAAAACAGGCAACCCTTTAAAACCTTTTTAAACGCCCGCGAAATGGGGGTTATAAGAAAATTAGATTTGTAAAAGTCAAGATTGTCCACAATGTATCCACAGGTTAAATAAACTACAGACAAGAGGGCAATGTTAAAGGAGAATCAAACAAAAAAGGATAGAGACAAAAAACTCCACGTGCTGATTTGGAGAAATTTTTAACCAAATCAGTCCAGCCGGCAAGTAGCCGGAACGACAAAATTCCTTTATATACATCTGTGCCGAGGGAACCCCCTTAGGGGCGAACCCACCAGCAAAAAATCCCTTACTGCTTTCGCAAGGGACGATATTATTTAATTACGATAATCAGCATTTAATTAATAGTTACAGATTTTGGCATACAGACACCTGAGGGCTTTTTCTGCCTGTGCCGGCACAACGCCATTGCCGAGCAATCGCAGTCGGTCCACCCGACAGGAAGTCCCATTAACTGCTCTACCCAGTTCGGATTGAGTCTGGCGGGAGTTACGTCTGTCCGTAAACTTCTTGCCTGTCCCCCGCCGTGATTGCCCGAGCAATCCCCCACTGCGGGAGTTGCCCACAGTCCTCGGATATTCCCATCTGTATTGTGATTGCCCGGGCCGGGCAGGCCATTGAATATAACAAGATTCGTCAATCGGTCTGTCGGTTGATGTTGTCCCCTCTGACTCTGCCCCTTGTATTCGCTGAGTTGCGGGGTAGGCCAATTTCGGAGCATATAATTCAAGTGCGGATTGCCCCGTTTGTTTGCTTTTGCCATTTTGGAATCTGCAATCTGAATAGTGGGCCAGAACAAACAATCTTTTCCGCAAATGTGGAGCACCGACTTCTGCTGCGCTAAACAATCCCGCCTCAGTTGCGTAGCCCATTTTTTTAAGGTCACAATAAACTTGGTCGAACCCTTTCGAAAGATGTCCCGCGACATTTTCGAGGAAACACCATGCCGGTTTGATTTTGTTAATGATTCCCGCAATAATTGGCCAAAGGTGTCGAGGGTCTTTCTCACCCTGCCTTTTGCCCGCGAACGAAAATGGTTGGCAGGGATAACCGGCAGCGATGATGTGTATTTTGTGACGAAACGGGTTTGGATTGAAGGTTTTAATATCCGTCCAAACAGGTGCGACATCCAAAAGCCCCTGTTCCATCTTCTTAACCAGATTCGCCACGGCGAATGCTTCGATCTCCACATAAGCGACCGTTCGCAAAGATGGGACAACTCGCTTAAGTCCAAGCTCAAGCCCTCCATATCCCGAACATAATGATAAGCAGGTAAATTTTTTGGTATTATCCACAACGGACGGAATCTCCAAAAACAAACTGGATTCTCTTGACTGGAAAATGATGCTCTCGCATCTGTTTTAGTAAATCATGAGATCGCAGGAATAATTCGTAACCATAGGAAGAAGAATTAACCTCAACCAACAGACAACCATCCTTTATGCCGGCGAGCCGAAGATGGGGCAGAAAATCCGCCGGCAAGGCAGAATTCCAGAAGTCATTTAAGGTCTGCATTCTTTTTTGAGATTGCGAAATCCTGCCGGCCATACCGGATCCCAGAATATTACCTATTGATATTGTTCCTCGAGCGCACCTTACTCCAGACGGCTTTGATTTTGCAAAATGGGTTACGATATCATTCATAATGCGTCCAAAACGAGAACATCAGTATCCTTATCGTAACTATTTCTAACCAATCCCATGGGGGCGGGCGGGGCGATACAAACAGGGACGGGAATCTCCTCAGGTGAGCCGGAATGTTTATTGCCGGCGGCATCGTAAGAAGCAAAACCAAACAGATAATCGCCTTCCGTATAAACCCTCCAAATGACAGAGATTTGAACTGCACCATAACCGAATGAGACAGCACCAAAAGGTTGCTGGCCAAAGCCGGGGATGCCAACCGACCAGGCGAGACCAAAAGGAGTATTGCCAAAGGGGGTATGGCCAAACCCCAAAATACCTTTCCCCTCAGGGAATAATTCTATTGGAGAATCAATAAGAGGCATATCCCAATTAATATCACCTTCACCACCGTTGCCGTGAAGCTTGACGTAATCACCCGGTAAAAAGCCGGAGGGAACATAAAAACTAATTGTGATAATGGCGCTCATTGTTCGTCATTCGTATTTCGTATCTCGTATTTCGTGGTTCGTGAATCAGATCATAGAACATGGGAGGCGAACCTCAAATCACGGGTCAACAATTGCATTTTCTGCTCATCAGGGAAATAAACAATTTGAACAATCTCAGGATATAGATAAGAACTGCCGGAGAAAATCAGGAAATTATAATTTCGGCCGGTCACTCTCTCGATGCCATCGCCGAGGGCAAAAGCGGGGACACCCTCACCATCGCCGAGCCATAACCGCTCGAGGATAAAAACGCCACTTATATTAAGATGTTGATTAGAATCTCTAATGGCATTTAAGTGATTTATCAGCCGGAACATCGAATCGACCTCGTAAGCCGGCAGGCCGGAACTATTAAAAAGGCTTGACGGCATACGCTTATTAAGACCGTAGCGGTCGGAGAAATCGTAGATTTCTTTCTGGTCAAAGGGAGATGTTGAGCTGGCTGCCGGGGTCGCATAACCTGATAATCGCCGGTCAAGCTGGAGAGAGGCCGTTACGCGGACGCGAGTACGGTACTCACCATTTTTGAAACTGCGGGAATTGACCGAATCATCACAAAGAGATGTCCAGTAATTTAGTTTGACACCATCGAGGTCTCCGCCGGAAATTGTCGATTCCTTATTTTTATTTAGCATTTCGGCGAGGTTCGGTTCCTCGATATAAATACCTGCCTCATCAGACAGGGAACTTATTGTTGCCGGCAGGACCTGCCAGGTTGCTCCGGCATCGAAGGAAAATTCGACCTTGATTCCTGCGGTATTGAAATCGCTTTTATTGCGGGTTAAACAGTTCAATAACTGGCGATTAAAAGGTGCGAAAAGACGCTTACCAAAGGCATCTTTGATATAGACCGCATCAATAACAGAGGAAAAATCAAAGGGAACTCCTCTATCGTAACTGCCGGCTGAATATCTGCCGGATTCATTCAATGCCCACTTGCGGCCGACATCGCGGCGAAAAAAACTACCCTTGACATGATAATACTTATAAAAACTTTCCGTCTCAGGGTCTTCGAGGTCTTGAATTTCGGTCTCGGTTAAAAAAAGATGCTCATTATTCTCGCCGGATGTATCAGGGACAAGGTCCGAATCCAGCCAGGCAGGGACCAGCTCGGCAGTAATTTCAAAATGGTGCGGAGCTCCGAGACCGTAGGGCTTGTTGACGAGGGAAGCAATATCCTCCGCCAATGCCATAGACCAAAGCATTTTTCGGCCTTCGAGAACCGCAGTGGTAATCGTTTCGCCGACTGCGGGGGCATGAAGCTGATGCAGAATTACAGGATTATTATCATCGCGGGTGTGAGATGATGCGGCGCCGGGTTTGTAAAAAACGAGCGAAATATTGCCGGCAGTATCATAATCTTCGCGAAAGGTCCAGCCAAGATGACGGCAAATAAGCTCAAGAGCATCAACGATATTGAGACCATCGACGGTAATATTGTGAAGAACCGTATCCCAGTCAGAATGGTCGAGACCGGTCAACTCTGCGGGATCGGAAATCGGAAGATAATCATAGGCCTTATTATAAAAAGGTGAAAGAACATAACAAACCATATCACGGGCGGTCCAATATTCGCCGACATCGGAATTGATGAAGATGGGAATTTCGCAGATGTATTCGGTCAAGTGCAGAAGAATGGGGTCTTTGTCGGGTTTGCCATCGGCATTGAAAATTACCCGCCGGCCACAAAGCCAGATATATGAATCATATTTTGCGACCTGATTACTCATGCCATAAAAATAATAATCATCAGGACCACGAGTCAATTGACCAAAGACAGGACTGGTAACAGATAAAAGCCAGCGATAATCGGAAAGAACAATGGCATTACGCTCATGGGATTCACCGAGATTTGTTCCACCGCTAAAAGAAGAAAGTCGCTGGGTCATAAAACCTTGAAACAGGACAGATCGTTGAGATGAATTTAATTCATTGGTGCGAATGCGAAATAAATTCCCGAATTTATGAAAGGCATTATACCTTTCATGCCAGCGGCCATCAGGCCAGTAGATAAACGCCACCGAAGAGCGAGAACCGGAATTGATTTCGATGCGGTCAACCTTGACATCCCACAGGGATTGCCAAGCACCCGGATATCCAGGAGGAGAGCCGGATGCGATTTTGACCTCAACGACGAGTTGCTGGGCGACACGGGATGGACTTCTTGCATCGGCTAACGTCATACTAAAGTCCTCCCGAAACATATGAAGTTGCAGCGAACGCCGACGGCGGTGAAGTGATAGGTCTTGCCTTCACCATCGGTAATGAGAGTGAATTTGTCCCAGACCACAAGAGGATAAAGGACATTAAAACAGGTATAATCCTGCGCGGGAGACCACTGCCAGGATTCGATTGCACGGACGGCGGCCTCGCACAAGGCACGCGTGGCCGCGCGTATAGTGCCTGAGACGATAAGCGGATGGCCTCTTGAACCCATAAACATAGAGGTATTGCCGTGAGATCCCGGATAAGCGGTATATTGGCGGTCAACCTCGCGGGGTTGACTATTGACCTTAATCTCATAGCCGAAAATTGTAGTCAGATTTATCGCCATTAGTGAATCCCTTTAGGAGTTCGAGGACCCATGAGGTCGGTCTTGTTGTCGACGACAGGATTAAAAATAGTATCATGATGGTAATGGATTTCCGGAGGGAATGTTATAGTCAGGCCAATCTCTTCTGCTGCGGTGAATTTTTCGGCCGGAGTCTTAGAGAGCCATTCTTTTGCATAGGGACTCCATGCTATTACATCTTCTTTCCATCGGATTTGGGGGAATAGACCTCTTCTTTTTCGTATAGATGCTTTTTGCTCAGGAGTAAGAGTTGAAACCCACGCATTATAGGTAGCGGCCTCCTTTTCTCTCGTAGGAAGTTGAAAAAATTCGCGAACCGCCTGCGTAAGAGGTTCTTTGGTTCTTAAATCTTCCTGGATATCGATCCCAGCGGTACGTACTGCCTCCATAAGTATTTCTTCGGGAGTGCGGCGAAGTAGAGTTGCTTTGCCAATGGCCTGACCTTTTGCCTGATAAGCCTCCATCGTTTCTAATCGTTGTCTTTCCTGCTGGGCCTCTCTGGCCGCACCTGCGGGGCCTGCGGCTTCTGTAACAGCTTCAGGAAGGCCTCTGGGAGGGCCAGTAGCCAATTCAAGGACACCTGTGGCGGCCTCGGCACCATAAAGTTTTGTTAAGAGGTCCAGATAACCTTGTTGAGGCATTTTTCCCTGCAAGGCCTGCACGTGGGCGAACAATTCCCGAGGCTTTCCGCTAAGCTCTTTTGGAATTTGTTTTTGAAGCTCTTTAGGGATTTCACCACCCATAAGGGCCTGCAATGTAGTTGGTATATGTCTTGGCTTTTTGCTCTGGGCGAGAGTAGCAACGGCTATCAATGTCTCTTCAGGGGTCCATTCCATTGCCTTAATAGTAGGCATACTCATTAGCATTGCACCAACAATATCTTCTTCTTTCAAGCCGGAGATGCGTGCTGTCTCCGTGACCATTCTGCTGAAGGCACCCTGCTCTTCGGGCGTAACCATCGCCGGCTGCCAACCGGCCATAATATCGAGCATTTCAGGGACCGCAGCGGCTTTGCCTCTGCCTGCGTAACGAAGCATCTGCTCCTGGCCCTGCTCATATTGCTGTTTTGTTATTTCACCTCTATCAAGGAAGGGTTGAAACCTGCGAGCATAAGCGGTGATGACCGGCAGGCCCATCTGTTGGGTAACGGCAGTTTTTTGCAGGAGTGCCGTTGTTTCGAGGGTCAGTGCCTGGCGGCCTTTCTCACTGAAAGTATCCATCACCGCAAATAATTCTTCAAAATTGGCTCGAATCTTTTGAACATGCTGAACGGCCTCATCGGAACGGGTTTTTAATTGGTCAAAAAATTGGGCAATCTTAAGTGTGGCTCCAGCAATAGCACCTGTGATGCCCGCAAAAGCCAGAGGTCCAGCGAGAAAAGACAATGCCTTTTGGACCCAGCCGGAGCCGATAAGGGCCTTGGTGCCCATATCCTGAACATCGGTGCCGACTTTTTGTGCACCCTGTGCAACGCCTTCGAGCTCCTGCTTGGCTTCGGCGCCGCCGGTAGCCTTTATATGTATATTGACGTCTTTGGCCATAAATTCGTATCTCGTAGTTCGTATTTCGTAGTTCGTATTTAGACAATGGTGATAATCTTGTTGGTGCCGGCAAGAGTCAATTGCGTTGTCGGGTCATTGGCAACTTCAAAGTTCACAGTAAATTCGGTGAAGGGAGCATTCGCAGAAGAGTTCTGGCCGGCATTATCGAATTCGACACCGGCCACGGTAACAACTTTTGCAGAACCTGCCTGGCCCTGCGTCAAGGTGAGAATCAAACTGCCTTTGGTGTGAGACACAAGTGTTTGTGCGAGCAGGGCAGCCGCCGTAATCGTTGCATCCTGGAAACTAATAGAACCATTGGCGGTCAGGCCATCAAGCAGCGCATCGACACAGGTATAACCAATATCGGCATCGTTACACTCCTTAACGAGTGGCAGTGCAATCGCAAAATTAAAACCGGTAACGTGATAAATATTGTGGGTGGTATCAAAGACCGCCGACACAACTCGGAAACCACCGCGAACGGCAGAGATATAGGTTGGAGCAGCCACACTATCAGTCATCGCCCACATATCGGCAATCGTCTTGGTGGGGTCGGCGGCACGACATTCAAAATCAAAACTTACAGTTGTATAGCCACCTTTTGTTACCGCCAGGGCGATACGGTGAATTACAGGGGCGGTAATAGTATGCTTAATATAGCCAGTCACCTCGGCAACGCCGCTTTTCCGCTCGTAAAAAACGTAAGTGCCGAGTGTTTGGGTAAGAAGTTCAATTGCATGCACCCAATCCTGACTGACGACTGTGCCGCGAACAAACTGGACCTCGCGGTCGCGTAAAGGGACCTGCAGACCATCAGGGGCGGAACGCAATATATTATCGAAGCCACAATTAATATTTGCGGTCATAGTCCCGCCGGCATCGATGCCGTTTATAGCCATCGCCTGCGGATGATAAATTCGCTTATTTACAGTTGCCATTTATAAGACTCCTTTCAAAATAGTTCATAGTTCATTGTTCATTGTTTATTGTTTATGGAACGGTCAAAAAACTGGTTTCAAAATGTATCTGAATGGCAAAAACCTTCGGGGCATCCGCAAGGATAATCTCCCCTGTATAATAAATCTCATCACATTTCAATTCGCCGCCCGGATGTTTTTTATCAAAGAGAGCAATCACAAGGTCGCGGATTTTACCGATACCAAGATGAGTATCATCGCCGAAACGGGCGACCCCTTCGGCCTTGCTTGTCACACCGACAACAATCGCAAATTCAAGGACCTGCCGAAGGTCATAATCACCTTCCCTTGCTCCATCGGCAGATAGATAACTAACAAAGGCAAATGGGGCATAACGCTCGAAAGATTCCAGACCTCCCTTGATGGCAGCGACTTGATATTTCCAGATATCGGCGGTCCGAAAGACCTTAATGGTTTCGATTTCAAGGGCGGCAAGCTCATCGGCAAACCACTGCTCTAACTGAGAGATCAAACCACCATCATTATTCATAACACTGACTTCCACTGACTAAAACACGGACTAACACTGACTATGGACCGATTGCATCAGAGATTTTGGATTCAATTAGTCCCACGATTTTATCTTCACTATCTAAAACGCCATCAATAAGGGCGCCGGTTGGCTGGACAAAAACCGATTTAACCAGAACAAAAAGAGGCCGAAACTTGCCTTTTTTGCCGTGCTTAAACCCAAACAAAAGCTTGCCGCCGGTCCTGACAAAAAAACCACCAACAATATTTCGCAATCCTCCACTGTATTCTGCTTTCAAGGTTCCCGCACCAGTCAGCGCTTCGCCGATAGGAATCGTGAGAAATTGTCCTTTTTTGGGTGTAATAGGAGGGATAGATTCTTCACCCAACAACCATTTATATCTATCAACTTTTGAATGAGGCCGGACCCCTACAATCGCATCTAACGGTTTATCTAACCAGCCCTGAACGGCAGTCCGCAACTGGCCGGAACGGGTTTTCAGATATTGGCCGGTCAGGAAGTTTTCGACCACATTCGTCGCAGCATACTGGGCACCTTCGGCCAGGCCTTCATTGCAGGCGGACAGAACGGCACTGCCCATAGCGCTAAGTTCGGCGACGGTCTGCGGGAAATCAGGACCTAATTCGATAATTACTTGCATACTTAACCACGGATTTCACGGATTTCACGGATTTTAATCATAGAGTTTATAGAGAAGGAAGACGGTAACGGTCGAGAATACGCTTGACCAGCGGCAGCAGGTCCATATCACTGAATTTGTTAATGGAGCCGCCTTCAGCGCTCACGCTCGACAGACCCAAATCATCCTTTCTTTTCCATAAAAAAGTTGCCTGTTCAATGGCCGCCTCTCGCAGATCGGAGGGCAAAGCGGTTTCACCTTCGCCCGGGACCACATCCGCAGAACAATAACCCCCGCGATAAATAACTTCAATCGAATCGGGGACATCAAGCCAGCCCGTCCAGAGACGCTGAATGATACCGAATTTCCCGCCGGTGATAATGCGATAATCCGTATTTACTATTAAAAGAGAATCGGCGCCAAATTCATAAGAGATGGATTCCTTAATCGAGGTAAGAGATACAATCGGGAACCGGCGAACTTGCAGTGACGGCCCGCAACCGGTATAATACTCAGTAATATCGGCGGCAGTGATAATTAAAGACCTGCCGGTATAACTATCGAAAAGAGATTCAACCCCGTTAATAATTCGACTAATAGCGGCATCATAGTCGGTAACAACAATTCCTAAGCGATCTTTGATATCTGACAAGGCGCAAATACCTGTCGCGGCGACATCGCCTGCGATTGTGTGCTCATCATAATAAGTTTCGCCGGCATAGACCCATTCGACCCAATATGTATAAGTCAGGCCGGCAGCAGGCTCAGTAAAGGTATATCTATAAACGCCGTAAGAAATTTTGGGCATCACCGTGCCATCGGCAACAACCGTTGCACCGGTATCATTACGCTTGACGCCAAAGGTCGAGGTCGGGTCGCTCAATTTGACCGATGTCACATCAGTCAGCACACCATCGATTGTGAATTTTTCTTCAAGAACAACAGAGCTCATTTTAATTCCTTACAATATGTGTGGAATCGTGCTGAATATTCACAGGGGCCCCGCCGGATATATCGTTTAGTTTTTTGCCGGTTGTCCCGGCGGCCACGTGCTCGGCGGCGGTCTCATCCCAGACGGCATCTGCGATGTCGCCAACAGATGCACCGCCGGAAGGCGCCATTTCCAGGGCATTTGCGGTAAAGCGATAGACCGCCCCATCCAATTCCACCGCAGTTCCTAACTTGTCGGTTACTGTTTTTATTGCCGCTGCATTACCGCCAGTTTCAAGGGCCACACTCGCTCCAATCAAGTCAGTTTTTGCTTTAATTGCGGGAACATTCGTATCTAATTGAGTTGTTATATCGGCGGGAATTAAATCTGTCTTGGCCTTGATGGCGGCGACCTCGGTGTCAATGTAACCCGCTATCGCGGCCAATTGAGAATCAATGCTCGTGTCGTCGGCGGGGGCAGCAGGCAGATTGTCGGTTTTTGCTTTTATCGCCGCTACGTTACCTCCGGATTCAAGGGCCACGCTCGCTCCAATCAAATCGGTCTTTGCTTTAATCGCCGGAATGTTCGTATCCAATTGTGCTGTTATATCGGCGGGAATCAAATCCGTCTTGGCCTTAATAGTTGCCACTTCGGTATCAATATATCCCGCTATCGCGGCTAATTGAGAATCAATGCTCGTATCATCGGCCGGATTGGCAGGCAGAGTATCGGTCTTTGCTTTTATCGCCACTACATTACCGCCGGTTTCAAGAGCTACACTCGCTCCGATTAAATCAGTCTTAGTTTTAATCGCCGGGAGGTTAGTATCAAGTTGGGTTGTTATATCGGCGGGAATCAAATCTGTTTTGGCCTTGATAGCGGCGACCTCGGTATCAATGTAACCCGCTATCGCGGCCAATTGAGAATCGATGCTCGTATCATCGGCGGGGGCGGCAGGCAGATTGTCGGTTTTGGCTTTAATGGCATCTACTATCGTATCTACATCATCAATATTATTTGTGAACATTTTGAAAGTAATAAGAGTGTCCGCTGCACCTGCTGCCGTGAATTTTATATTCACCCAGTCGTGATTCATTTCAGCGGCGGTAAGACTTATCTCATAAATGCCGGTAGTGCCGATTTCTGCGGCGGTATCGGTTATTGCAAGGGGCGTCCAGGCGCCCGCACCGTCTTTATAATATGCGGTATCGACAGGGGACAAACCCGTCTTAAAACTCGCAGGCGTTGTGCTGTCCACCATCGGAAAGGTAAGCTCAAAGGCAGAGTTTTTCTTATTCGCAATTATCATTTACGGGACTCCTACAAGAACACCCCTTGCAACTCCTCGATGACTTCGCTCATAATCAAGAATGGTCTGACCGCCTGCCGGCGGGACATAGAGCAAGCCAATACTCGGCCTGTCGAACATCGCAAATGGCTCGCGGTAGAGCTGGGCGATTTCGGCTGCGGAAAGGACACGATTGTAAATTGAAATTGTTTTTATATCACCTGACCAATAACTGCTGTAGCTTCCCGCATAATACCGTGAACCAATAGAACCCTTAGTAAAATCAATTGCCGTAAAAGTGGAACCAGTTCCTGAAATTAAAAGTTTATTATCCACATAAGCTTTGTATGCCCGCGTAACCCCATTAAAGGTAAAAGCGAGCTTATACCACTGGTTATCGGCTAAAGAGGAACCCGTGGACAATATATTTACAATGGTGTTATTACCATTTTGTCTCAGCAGGAGACGAAATTTTCCATCCGAATATAAACCGAAATCAACCCTCGCTCCAGAACCTTCTGAAACATCACCAAACCCTAAAAAAACCTGCTCTGCTGATATTGATGGTATCCTTATTTCGGCTAACAAAGAAAATTGCTGTTCAGGGTCAAATGGACAAGAAGAAAGAGTCCATTTTTGAGTAGTCCCGTTATAGTTCGTATAATCCGCAATCCAGGTAGGAATAACATTGCCTATTCCTTGAAGTCGGTTAGAAGAATCCTGTATTATCGACCCCCCGCCCTCGTTCATCAGCCAGCAGCCGACAAGACCGCGAGCAAGCGGATGGGACCAATTAACCGGAACTCCTAAAAGAGGTTTTTGAAGTAAATGTATCATTAGGCATCTGCTCCACAAGCAGTCTGGAATGCTATCTCACAGTTTGCGATAGTTGCATCCAGAATGAAAATCCATTTGTTAATATGATTTAGATTCCCTGCCGTTGGATTGTTAATAGGTATAACCTTTTGACCGGCGGCAGCCGTGCTTAATACATCTGTTTTGAACGCAGTTAATCCAGACAGAACGACAAACCGACAAATTGTGGTCCATTCATCGACAGTTGCCTCTTTGCGGACCTGGATAATAATCTCCGTTCCAAGATGGGCCGTAGTTCCTGCAATGGCCACATCAATATGAAGCAAGGCATCCCTGACATCAGTCAAATCCAGCTCGGTAGATTCCGCCATTTCGGCTAAAGCAATTGATGTCCATTCAAGTAGTTGCGTATTTTGTGTCTTGGTCACCGTTGTGGCAGTCATACCTGTAACAGTAGTAGCCTTGACCCTGGCGATAATTGTCGAGCCGGTTGCACCATAATTATTGTTGACAAGGACCCGTGCTCCCAAGGCAGGCATAGGAACTGCAATAGGATTTGTGCATACACATTCACCCGCCTGTCCATCTGCGTGAACCGTGTAAATATCTGCCGTATTAAGATGCTCAAATTGCAGATTATCAAGAACTTCGATTGTATCAATGGCTGCCATAATTACACCTCTCTGGCCTCAAGATTGGCTTTTGCTTGTGCCTCCAATGTCCCAATTAAAGTGGAGACTGCTAAATCACGATTTACATCCGCTGTTCGCATCACCCAAATATCATTCATCACGGCAATTTTTTCCGCTGCCGTGTTTATATGCCGATTGACAATCGTATATGTTCTCGGATTTGCAGGGTTGGTGCTATCTGTTCGAATCGCCGTTATCGATATTGTTTTTGATAAAATATCCGTGACAGTTATTTTAACTTCCCACGTTATTGCCATTTTTTAATCCTTTACTGATTTTAGCCAATGCGAAACAAATATCGCAAAATCAGCGAAATTAACCGTTCCATCAAAGTTCAAATCGGCACTGCCAAAACCGGATAGAATCGGCGCTTGATTAAATTCCCAAATGCGAACCACAATAGTCCCTCTATCGAATAGCGGTTTGCCATCGACCGGCATGTCCGTGACCGTGATATTGGGATAATAGATACCTGCTACCGTTGCCTTCCAAACAAGAATGACCCTATTTGGCTCGATAGAACCTAAATCTAAAATCATTCCCTCCGGCTGATTGTCTAACGTAAAAACAAGTGCATCTCCATCAGGATCACAAGCGCCTACCGGGATAGCAAACGAATTACCCACATTCA
>Ga0315285_10005611_pt1 | contig 12931 bp, 8 predicted proteins | sample YL17G09_36_MG_FD_203698 | JGI IMG/M metagenome (GOLD analysis project Ga0315285, IMG submission 203698) | Sediment microbial communities from Yellowstone Lake, YNP, Wyoming, USA - YL17G09_36 | ecosystem: Environmental > Aquatic > Freshwater > Lake > Sediment | place: USA: Wyoming | collected... | reverse complement strand
ACAAGTAGCGGCCATAGCACCGCGATGCGCCGACGGCACCCCCAGCGGGGCCAGGGGAAGGACCTGCGGAAGCGGTTCATCTCATCTATCGCACTTCTCAGGATACTGGCGCTCCGGCCCTGGACAAGGGTGTTATAATGATCTATCCCCGGCTATGGCCATAATCCTGCTCATCTCCAACGACAGCGCTATCGGCCAGTCGGCTAGCCAGCACCTGGCGGCCAAAGGATATGACGTTTTCACTGCCACCAGCGCTACAGAGGGGCTGCGCGCCCTCCACAGCCTGGAGGTGGACGCCATCGTCTTCGACACCGCCGTCGGCGACATGTCGGCCCAAGACTTTTGTGACTGGCTGCGGCGCGAGTCGCGAGATCGAAACGTTCCCTTGCTGTTTATAGTGTCGCCTGCTCAGCGCTGGCTCCCCGATTCAGTCCCCTTGAGAATAGGCCGCGACGCCCTGGTGAGCAAGCCCTTCCGGCCCGGCGAGCTGGAGGAGGCTCTCCAGCCGCTGTTGGGTGCGGCCACCACGCCCACGCCCCGAACTCTGTCCGCCGCTGGCTTATCCCTCGACCGCGGCCTCTTCGCGCTGACCGGCGAAGGTGGCAGCGCCACCCTGACCCCCACAGAGTTTCGCCTGTTGGAGTATCTGATGGAGAGGCCAGGCGTCGTGGTGAGCGCCGACGAGCTCCTGGAGAAAGTGTGGGGCTTCTTGCCCCGCACCGGCAGCCGCGACATCGTTCGCACCCACTTGCGCAACCTGCGGTCCAAGATCCGCCGTGCGACCGCCGGTCGGGAGGTCATCCGCACCCTGCCCCGACGGGGCTATCGCTTCGTAGCCTAAAGCTGGCCGCGAGCCTTCCTTGACTTTTCCCTGGGGCTTTCCTATCCTCGGATCGAAGCGGGAGTAGCTCAGTGGTAGAGCTCCTGCCTTCCAAGCAGGTCACACGGGTTCGATTCCCGTCTCCCGCCCCACCCTGCATCAGACGTCACAACGCATGCGTAGCGAGGGCCGCCGAAGGGCGGCCCCTGCTTTTCAGGCAGATCATCAGGGCTCGCTTCGTCTATTCGGACGCGAGTTCGGGTCGCAGCTGGCGGAACTTGCGTTGGTGGCTCAGCGCAAGGATCCCGGACTTTTAATCCGGGAGTCGTGGGTTCGAATCCCACCCGGCCCTCCAAGAGCGCAGGCGAAGACACGGATCCTGCCGTTCGCGGCGGCGTTCTCTTCCCCTCCTGAATCGATAAGTGCCCAGCTGAATGCGCTTCAGGTGCGCTGCTATGCGAAAGCCGGGGACGTGAACGGCGTCCGCAAAGTGTACAAGGTGCTGGCGGAATCCCTGCGGCGAGACTTGGACGACGAGAAGGCCGAGCCGCTGCCAGAGACAACCAGCCTCCTTCGGGAACTGACCGGCTCGAAACAGCAGTGCGGCTTCGCTCCTCACGGGGACCAGGCGGGCGAGCGGTCCGACGCCGGGTCCTGCGGGGCAGATGAAGGCGTTAGCAGGACGGGCCCCCAAGTGGCGCCTTGCACGGTCCTTGCTGGATAACCTCCACAGCAGAGCATATCTCGTCGCCCACGAGGACGAACCTTTGCCCATCCCAGGAGTACCTGTACAGTCTGAAAAGGTAGGGGCAGCACATCCCGCACTGATCTCGTTGGTGGACTCCCTCCAGGAGTTCAAATCCTGGGCCTTTCAACCGAATTCCCGGTTCGTACAAGCCAGAAGCCTCAAAGATCAATTCTGTGTTTTGGAAGCCGAAGACGTCGACGAAGTGACAAGATGCACAACTTGGCACGCCATGCGCGCCTGGTAAAGCTGAGATGAACACCTCGGGAACCCCGTCCCCCGTCGCGTCGCCTACCCACCGGATCCCTTCCACCCTACCGCGGCTAGCGAGAAACTGCGCGATGACTCCGTCCAGATCAGACGCGTGGGCAAGAAGCCATTCTAGCTGGAGAATCGTGGCATGGTAGTCAAGGACCCTGCCGATGATGGGAAAGTCGATACTGAAGCCAGCGTGGGCCTCAAGACCCGCGTACAGGGTCCACCAGGGACTCTTGGCCGGGTCGGCGGTTAGCTTTCCGTAGCCCTCCAGGTTGACGTATGGCCCCACGATGCCATAGACCCTGACGCTGAGTTCAGGCGAGACGTAGGCTTTGACTTCGGTGGAATCGAAAAGGGTTGGGGGATTGAAAGAGAAGTCTTGGGAGTAATCCCCGACAGGTTTCCACCCACCTTGAGATGTGTAATGCACCCCAGCTACGACTGTTGTATCCACGGTGACGCCGCTTTCGACGGAACTCACCGAACTCCCCGAGACCCCGACGCTCACCCCCAGGTCTGGCACGAGAACGACCGGCACCGGGCCAACCAGCACCGTGATCGGAGCAAACAGGGGAGGCGAGCCGGGCGGCGGCCAGATTTTCCTCTCAGCGCCCATGGAGAAGCTGCTCTCTGCATCTAGGTTCAGGTCGGTTCGCTGGCGGAATGTGAGCACAGACCGAGCCTCGACAGGCTTCAGGCCGTCGAATGAAACCGCAAAATCGAGGGTGGGTTCAAAGGCGAGGTTGCCGTGAAGGCTGACGCCCTGTGAGAGACCGACATTGTACTCGTTGAAGAAAGGTAGAGGCGAGGAAGAGGCCGCTTGGACTGCTGGTGCGGCCCCGCCGTCGAGCGCCTGTGCGGCCTGGAGATCGGAGGGGGTGAGGGTCTTGTGGACGACGATAGTTCCCTGTTCTATGGCGTCCTCAAGGGTGGCATCGGTGGTTGCCACGGCGATTTCCCCTGCCGTTGCATTGACGGCGGTGACCTTGCGCAGGAACCCTTCGTCGACACCGCTCACTATCACATCGCCGGGCTGAAGGGCAGCCACTGCCTGAGCCTGAGGGCCGAAGTAGTAGGTCGAGCCCTCTTGCCGGATGAGGTAGCTCATCGTGGTGGCATCCAGAACCTTGGTCGTGTCCGGAACCTTCACCTCCCTGAAGGCGAAGGTGGCGAATACGGCTCTGTCCGCCTCTACCTCGACTGTGCATGAGTCGCCGGAGACCGAAGCACAGCCGGACCAGTGGGAGAACGTGGAGCCAGAGTCGGCCGTCGCTGTCAGAACCACGCTGGTGCCGGAGGGAAATGTCGCAGCTTGATTCGTGCAACCCCCGCCGCAGTCGATACCGCCAGGACTGCTGGCGATGCTGCCCTCGCCGAATTTGTCTACCGCCAGGCTGAAGCCTGCGGAGCCCAGGGCGATGATTCCCTGCAGGTTGTTCAGTGTCGCCAGGCTGCTGATATCGGGCCGCCCTGGAAACCAGCGCAGCCAGCCACCCGTCTGCGGATCGAGATAATAGGCCGCGCTTACAGCACCAGCGCCACACGTCGCGAGGGCCTGGTCGGCACCCACCGCGTCCTGGCCAGACCAGACGGATATCGCCCACCTCCCCGCGAGTGGGCAGTCCTGGACGGTGTCCTCGCCCGCGGGCGGCGCAGCCGCGGCCGCAGAGCTTGCCGACGGAGACCCCAGCGCGATGATCCCCTGCAGGTTGTTCAGTGTCGCCAGGCTGCTGATATCGGGCCGCCCGGGAAACCAGCGCAGCCAGCTGCCCGTCTCCGGGTCCAGATAGTACGCAGCGCTCACCGCGTCGGAGCCGCAGGTGGCGAGCGCCTGGCTGGTGTCCGTCCCGTCGTCGCCATCCCAAGTGGATATGGCCCACCGGCCTGCCGCAGGGCAGTTGTGAAGGCTCCCGTTCTGGGCCTCGGAAAGGCTCGAGTCGCTGGCCCAGAGAGTGGCCAGCAGGGCCAACGCGATAACTCCAACGCTAGAGATCGAGGCAAACTTCACCCGTACCTCAGGCATCACTCGCCACCTTTCGGGCATCATGGTGCCGAAACGGGCCGCCACTTAGGGTAGGCGCCCTCTCCCAACCGAGTCCGGCCCGTGCCGTCCATGCCCACCACCCATAGTTCGCCACCCAACGCCAACTCCCCACCCGTCGAGTAAGCGATGTGCCGGCCCTCAGGTGAGATATCGATGGGCCATGTAACGTCCGGCATGGTCTCTACGCGCCCTGTCGCCCCCTCAACGACGAGAGTGACGTTTTCCGTGGGCTGCTCGGCAAATTGCCCCGGCCCCAGGTACAGAAACCGGCTCCCGTCCGGAGACCACGTTCCCTAGACGGTCGAGGCTGGAGGCGCATCGCCGGGAGGCATGGCAAAATCTCCTTCCCAGACGACTTCTTCCCTCGCTACGTCGTAGATCGCAACACGGTCGTAATCGACACCGGGCAATAAGGTGAGATAGCGGCTGTTCGGAGACCACGAGACCGCCAAGCCGGGCAACGGTCGCCCCTCACGAGTCGTGACGTCGTAAAGGCCATACCCGTACGACAGCCAACGGCCATCCGGACTGAACGTCGGCGGCCCGAACGACGCGGCATGCAGAGACTGAGGGTCGACTTCCCAAACGCTGCCGTCGGCCAGTTCCATCACCGCTGGTGTCGCGGACGGATACTCACCAGCCCACTCAACAACCCGACCGTACGAGATCTTGCTCTCGTCAGGCGACCACGACGGCAGCCAAACGTCGGATAGCTTCAGCACCTCTCTGCCTTGAAGGTCGACCGCCGTCCACAGCCCTTCCTTCCAAGGCCCCGAGGAGTAACCGAGGAAGCTCCCTTTCGGTGACCAGCTGGCGAATTGAGCCTCGGGTACCTCCAAAAACGTCCGGCCTTCTAAGTCGATCACGCTCACTTTGGGCGCTACGCCAGAAGAAGGCGAAAAACGGTCTGCGGCTATCATGTCCCCGCCGGGGGCCCATTCGAAGCCTCCTGGATATGTCTCTACGTCTCCCCAGCTAGTCAGGCGACGTTCCCCTGACCCATCGGCATTGATCACCCAGATGTCCCTGTCACGCAAGAAAGCCAGAGGCAGCTGACTCGAGGTCTCCGTTGGGGCCGGTGTCGCTGCAGGCGTTGGCGCCGGCGTTGGCGTAGCCAGAGGTGCAGTCGTAGGTGTCGCCGTAAGCCTAGACGCAGGCGTGGGCGTGTTGGTGGCCTCAGGGCTTCGTGCAGGTGTAGGCGTGGCAGCGACTGTAGCCGTGGCACTTGGGCTTGGCTCTATGGTCGGTGTGCCTGCGCCGCCCCCGCAGGCGGGGGTGACAAGGAGAGCGATAAGAGCGAGGGCTAAGACCGCGAGGAACCTAGGCATGGCACACCTCCTACGGCGACCGAGCGCAGGCGAAGTCATCCCCCGCGCTGTTGGTTGGCCCCGTGCGGTTAGAGCCGCCACCGTCCGCCACACGGCTCAGCTCCCCACCTCGATCGGGCTGCTCTGTCCGGCGATTTCTGCGCCACCAGCGTCGTAGACCCGCACCGTCAGCGTGTATCGGCCTGGCTGAGCGTAGGCATGTCTAGCCGGGAACCCGCCTTCCTCAACGGTGCCGTCGCCCCAGTCCCAAACGATTCTCGCGATGTCGAAGGCGCTTGACTGCACACTCCCGTCCACTGTCACCGTCAGACCATCGAACTTCGGATCGAGCTGCTGGAGGGATACCCCCGGACCAACGAAAACGGACGACGCAACCGTGGCCGCCTGCGGCTCGAACGTCCAGTGCGCGCCACCCGGCTGGGTCACGAGCACAAGGACGGCATCCAGTTGGTTCATCTGGGTGATATTGCTCATGTCTGGCCTGTCCGGAACGTATCGAGCCCAGGCTTGATCCTCGCCGAGCCTGTACAGCACAGCGACGTCTCCGGATAGCGGGGATAACGCGTTGCTGGCAGGCGCCGATCCGCCGGTGTAGCATATCGAGTTCCACCCTTGGACGAGATCGACCTCCATCTGCCTCGTGCTCGCCAACTGCTGAACCCAGCCAGCAGACCCAGACGTGAGGATAAACAATTGATCGTAGGGGTTGAGCTCCGAAATCGTGCTCAGGTCCGGCCTGCCGGGAAACCAGCGGGCGAAGGTTTGATCCGGATTGAGGCGATAGACGGCCACGACGCTATCGATGATCTCAGCGAGCGCCTCTTCGACCGGCTTGGGCTCGCCTGCGTAACACCTACTGTTCCAGCCCGCTCCAAGATGAGTGGCCTCGTAGGTAGTGACTTGACCTTCCTTCGCCTCGCCGTCAACCTCAGTCAAGCGATGATTCTCCGCGTCTACGCTTTCTAGCTGAAGGGTGTAGGATCCCTCGTCCGTCCCAATCGTTTGAACGTCCCAGGTGCCGGCCATGTCCTGTATCGAGAGGAACTCGGGCTCGACGTCCGGGCCGCTGTAGAAGACGCCCGGGATCTCTTCAACCACTTGACCCGTAGCCGGATCGATGCCCGTGTGCCTCCCCTCCGGGTCCGTCACGTACAGGTGGGCAGGACTCAGAATCCTCAGCACGGCCCGCCTTAGGGCGGCTCCGATACCGGGACGCTGTTTGACGAGGGTGACATCATCGTCGAAATAGATATCGTCGGGGGGTACAGCGGCCATAACACCGGCAGCATCCGCCACACCCCATGGGCCCACCCACTTTGTCAGAGCATTGATGGCGCCCCGATTGGAGTCCAGGTCCACGCCCTGCTTCTGGTAGGCGCACCACACAAGCTGGCTGCAGTAGAACTTGTCCTCTGTCCACTTGTCGGGGTAGAGCCAGTTGTACTTCTTGGGGTCCTGGGCCTTGGCGTACGCTACGGCCGCATCCCTCTTCCCGCCGTCGGACTTCGTCCGCAGGATGGCCCAGTCGGGAGCCGACCAGAAACCGCTGTCTTCAATCGGTTTGACTTCTACTCCGGGCTCATCAGAGCAGGTCCACAGCTGCCACCAACTGTCGCAGTGCCCGCTGGACTCCGTAATCATCCCGCAGCCGTTGTAGATTCCGGCGTGCGTCCAGTATCCGTTGAAAAGCAGGTTCTCGGCTGCGTACAAGCCGCCCACCTGTTGAGATAACAGGATGTCACCGGCCTGCAAGTCGCACGTGTTGAGACCGTTGGGAGCCTGGCTGCAGGTCGTCGGGCAGGGCGGTGGTGCGGGCTGCCAATCGGGGTCGCTTCCGTCCGCCAACTTGATAGGTGGGGCGGAGCCGTCCACCGGGACGAGGTAGATGCCGTCCAAACCGGAGAACACGATCTGGGAACCGGAGGGCGACCAGTCAACCCATGTCGCGTAAGGGAACTGAGGATCGTGGGGTACATCGGCATAGAGGATGTCCTCATCTTCCCCATCAGTGTCGGCGACGCCAATGTCGCCCCCGTATGCATAGGCCACCGTCGCCCCGTCAGGAGAAGGGCTAGGGTTTCCGCAGGCGTCGGTGACACGCTCTTCCGCGGCCTGGATAGACGAGCGAACGCCGATGCCCACGCAGTACACCCAGTAGGCCGGATCAAGAGGCTCCGGCGTCGGCTCATACATCTCGTGCGCTATGACGCCCGACTGCGAGATCCGGAAACGTCCTCCGCTCATCGTCGCATCGTCCAGACAGAATCCCCCACCCGGCAAGACGTGCTCTTCGGTTCCCTCGGCTGATACAAGGCACTCGGGGCCGGAGCCGCTCTTGGTCACAGCCAGCTCGACAAGCAGGCGACCGTCTGGTAGCCAGTCCACCTTGGCCGCCCTAGGGAAGCCCGACCACGGCTGCTCCACCAGTCTATATGCTGCTCGGTCATTCCGTCCGTCGTTGTCAACGACGCGAACTTCGGTCGTCGAAATCTCACCTGTTTGACTGGCGGTGACATAGGCGACGCGCTTCCAATCCTGCGACCAGCGCGGCCCGCGCGCATTGCCGGCTGTGGTCAGCCTGGTCTTGTCGCTGCCGTCAGGCAGCATCGTCCAGACGTTGCCGTCTGTGCCAATGTAGGCGATTCGGCCTGGCTCGGCAGGCCCCGCTTCCGCTTGGAAGCCCAGGCCTCGACCTCCAGGGAGGAGCACCAGTAGCAGTGCCACAAGGCAAACTAGCATGGCTGTCCTTGTCATCTCACCCTCCCCTCAGTACGAATCCTGCGGCCGGCGGCACGGTCCTGGCTATGTCGCCAGGAGAGAGGCCTGTAGTGTCCGCCGAGTGCACGTGAAACGTGGAGTCATCACGGATGCTCTCCGGGCCTAGGGAGCGCTGACCACCTCTACGAGGCCGGCTACCGGGCTTGCGTACGACGCGCCAGGCACGGTCCAGGCCCCGTCCACGAAGACCCACTCCGGGGTAAGGCCCCCGGCCGAGAGACCCAGAGTCGTCGCCTCTATCCGCACATGGTCGCCAATCTGAACGTCCTCCAGGCTGTTGACCGCGGGCTTAGGGTCAAACCTGGTTAGCGGATCCACCGAGAAATCCAGTTGAGCCGGATAGGGGTCCATCAACCCGGGAACCTCGTTGGACTCGCAACTCAGCGTGAGAAGATCCTGTGCCTTGGCTGTCACTGTCCCCTCAGTACACAGGAGGCGCGCTTCTTGGTCGACGATCGTAATGGCTTGCTGGTTCTTGTCGTAGCGCACGACACCCCTGAGCACTGCGGCGGCGTGGCCAACGGGCTCCCACTTGGAGGTAATAACCTGCTCCAGCCACAGCTCCCCCTGGCTTGCCACGACCACGTCTTGGGCCTTCCACAGCCAGGCCTGGAGGAGCTTCCTCGCCCTAAGCTCTAAGCCTGCCCCCTCGAATCCGAGGACTCTGATATCCCCGGGGTTGCCGCTGCCGCCTCCGCCCCCAACTCGTACCAGCAACTCCTGTTTCCCGTCGCCGTCGAAGTCCATAAGTTCCAGTGGGTCTATCCAGTACCCGATAGCACAGACGACACCGGTCTCGTATTGGGATCGGAGGTCTGGAATGACGGCATCTGGGCCTTCCACAGCATCGAACACCTTCCCCCATCCCTGACCTTGTTGGTCATAGGCGAACACGTCCAGATACGGCTGCGCAGCGCAATCAGGGTTGTCTGGCACATACCGCAGGCTGCTGTAGACGACGATCTCTTCCGGTAGTGCGTCATCGAAGGAAGCGTACAACACTTTCTGCACCTCGGCGCCAGGGCGCAGCAGCAACTCGATGGGTACGGAGCGGGCATCGACGGCGGGGGTGGTAGACGTGGCCGTTGGCGTGGCCGTGGGCGATGCCGTCGCGCTCGGGGTGACGGAGGCCGTAGACGGAGCCGCCGCCGTGCTCTCGCCACAGACAGATGCCGCAGGTGACCATTCGGGGCCTGAGCCCGATGCCACCTGGCCTGGTTCGCCGCCACCAGCCGCAATGATCCATATGCCGCCCGCACTTTCGTAGACGAGCTCCGTACCGTCAGGCGACCAGCTCGGATGAGTACCTTCCGCCAACTTCCGAGGCTCGCTTGTGCCAGCCAGGTCAACAACCCAGACGGTGCTCCCATCGTCATACGCGAGCTGCTTCCTATCCGGAGACCACCGAGGCCTGTCCGTCGGCTCGACGGAGCCAATCGCTGCCAATTGACGAGGGGTCGCTACCCCAGTCGATGGTTCTGAGTTCACAACCGCTACTGAGTACGCTCCGTCTGCACCAACGGCGTAGTACGCAATGTCTTGGGTGACCGGTGACCAAGACGGCATAAGGTAGGACTGCCCGATTGCGGAAGGGGGCAGGACATACCGATCATTCGAGCCATTGGGTTCAGCAACGCTCAAATAGTACCCGACTGGCGAAGCATTGCTGTACATCACAAAGGCGATCTCCCCCGTGAGGGGGTGAATGTCAAACTCGTACACCCACAGCTGCACCTGCCCGATGGGTTGCGTTGTCGGCTCTCCGCCGGGACCACCTAGGAAGTACGGCTCGACGTCCGAATCGACCGGGAAACCACCGATGTAGTGCTGCGACACGCCGCCGAAAGCGATGTGCGCGAGCACGCTGGTTCCATCGGTTGTCCAGCGCAGGTTGTCAGGGGCGACGAACTGGCCCAGCTCCCTCACGAAAGTCGGCATCGGTTCCTGAACTACCGCTTCGCGGAACGCGGAGCCCTGCCGGAAGACGACGCGTATATCGAGGATGGCGCCCCCTGTTCTCGTGCTTCCTACGCGATGAATGTATGCCACCTTCTTACCATCTGGTGAGAAGACCAGCTCGCTGTTGTCGCCGCTCTGGGTAGCCCGGATGGCATCGGCCCCATCGCTGTTGACAAACCACAGGTCGCCACCTTCATCCGCATACGCGATCCGGTCCGCGCTGGCGAGGCACCCTTCCGCTTCTGCGATAGGAGTGCCAGCTGACGTAGGAGATGGCATCGGCGTCAGTGTGGGCGTGGCCACCTCGGCCGTGGGGGACGAAGATGGCATGCCTTGGCCCCCGCCGCAGGCGGGTGCGATCAACATCGGCACTGCGACCATAAAGGCTAGGAATGCCTGTGCTCCTACCCTGGACGCGACCCCGCTCGTGACGTGCGTATCGATCTCTAACATGGAGTCCTCCTTCAGACGACGCGCCCCTTTCGCTTGCTTTCGCGCTCACCCATCACCAGACGGAGAACAGAGGGTAATCTTGCAGATGGAGAAGCATATCTCGGCCCTCTTTGCTGCGAACCACCTCGTTTGCCCCAACCTTAGTGAGGGCTGAACTCCTTGGCGACTTCCCCGGTATTCGGCGATCTACCCGCAGAGTTCTCCCCGTAAATCCGAAACATGAAGGTCCCTTCTGGTTCCTGCCCTGGCGGCCACATCATGTACTCGCAACACGGCGTACCTGGCGGGATCACGGCAATCTCAGTCCATGTGTCGCTTGTCGCTGGACGCCTCTCCACATGGTATTCGGTCGGATCGCCAGTGCCGGGTTCCCACCGGAGAAAGGACCCCGAAAGTCCCAGTCGGAAATTCACGGGCGCACCAGGAGGCGACGGCCGCGACGACGCTGGATCCAAGACATCGATCCGTGCTGCCAAGGGATTGACCTCCTGCGGAGGGTTGCCGAGACTTCCGACGCCCACGGCGATCCGCTGGCCGATGTGCAGGTCAGCAAGTGACGTCGCGCCGCTGAAGGACGTGGAATTGTCTGCCAGAAAGGCAGTCCCGCAGTCCAGCCGCACGTAGGGCACCTCCAAGTCCACCCATCCCACCAATCCTTCCTCACAGTGCAGGTCAACCGCCGACCCCAGGATTTCGACCTGGCCACTTGTTTGGTTGTACCCAATAGTGGCCACAACGAGCCCGTTCGGGCAGGCATGGCACGCTGGCAGCCCGGACTCGAAGGAAGCGTGCGAATCACCGCTCAAACGGACCACCGGTGGCGTGGCCGCCTCGTCTCCCCAGTCGACGGAGCCGCCTTGGGCGAAGTCGATGAGAAAAGGTTTGACGCCATAGGCCCCATCCTGGGCCTCGATCACCACAACTTCAGGTTGGCGGGCATCGATGAAAGCACGGTAGAGGTCAAATACGACCTGTTGGCGGTCGTTACCTCTGAAGTCGATCAGATGAACAGAGCGAATCTCGTCGGTCAGGGGACAGACCGTCGCGGCTGGCGGCCGGACCATGGGCCAATCCCTCGACTCGCCCAACGCGGGATCGTGTGCCGTTGTCGCATCGAAAACCTTCGTCCAACTACTTGATCCCGGGTCTGCAGCGAAGATGTCCAAGTACTGCTGGATCCTATCCTCGCCGCAATCGGCGTCGGCCGGAACGTCAGAATGGCTGAGGATGACAATCTGTCCGGTCGTGCTTCCGTCCATGTTGGGGTAGAGAACCTCATCGAGAACCGCCCCCGGCCGCAACAGCGACTCGACAGGCACTGACCGGGCATCGACCATGGGAGCCGTGGTGGGTGTGGCCGTGGGTGTGGCTGTCGGCGATGCTGTGGCAGTGGACATGGCCGTCTCCGTCGGCGTCAGCGCGGCCACTTCGGCCGTGGGCGAAGACCGAAGCACATCGCCCTCCCCGCCGCAGGCGAAGGCCAAAGCTGCAACCAGGCCGACTACGACGGCGAGGAATGCCCGTCTTCCCGTCCTGAATGCGACACACCTGTTCCCTAGATACAGACGAACTTTCATAGGAAACCTCCTTGACGCCACGCGCTCTGTCGGTGCGGTCTGCGCTCGCATATTACCAGACCACGCGACCCCATCATGCCGCGCTGTAGCGAGCCGACGTTATGCAGTTGGACCACTCGTCGGGCGAGAGTGCGACCGGCGCCCCGATGGTCAGAAGACTTCGGAAGCCCTTGTCGTCAACGAACCCGACCTGAAGAAACTCATCGGCCGGCTGATGGAAGAAGGCGAATCCCTTGATGACAGCTCCGAAGGCAACGTTCTTCGCCTGGGTCAAACCCTGCGCGAACTCGATGGAGACAAGCGGTATCTCTGCCTCCAGCCCGTCCTGATGGACTATGAGCAGCGAGGGGTTCCTGACAAGCAGCGCACACCTGCCAGCACTGGGAAGCAGCGGGTGGCCTCCAACGTAGACACCGATATCGGCAACGGTTGCAGAATACTGATCTGCCAGGGCGGCAAACCATGCCTGAGCCTTCTTGCACCCCGACGACATGCCAAGATTGCAGACTATCCAGCCCAGGAGAGCGATCGGCGTCGCCGGCAACAATATGATCGTGACGGCGGTGAGAATTGTCGCGGCTTTGAACAGACGCCTTGCGAGGTCAAAGAGCCCCACATTGAACCGCAGGTTCAGTACGTCGCGGGGCGGCTTGAACGGGTTCACCATCCTTCGCGATTGCGGCACCGGCAGCATGGCTTGTGATCCTCCTTCCTGCTCTTGGGTTTTCGTGAGCCCAAGGCAGTCGTTACACAGGCGCGGCACCCGGAGCTTCTCATTCACGGTCAGCGTCGTCTTGCCGCAGCCCTCACATCCTCCCCTCGCCACAACCCCGTTTCTGATCATTTTTCACCCCTTTCTTAGCTAGGCTTGATAGCTGGATGAGGCAGTTCTTCCGCCGGACTCACCTCCTTCCCCGAGCTGTCTGCCCCACTCGCCATTACCAGACGGAAGGCGGGCGATAATCTTGC
>Ga0315285_10005608_pt1 | contig 12933 bp, 15 predicted proteins | sample YL17G09_36_MG_FD_203698 | JGI IMG/M metagenome (GOLD analysis project Ga0315285, IMG submission 203698) | Sediment microbial communities from Yellowstone Lake, YNP, Wyoming, USA - YL17G09_36 | ecosystem: Environmental > Aquatic > Freshwater > Lake > Sediment | place: USA: Wyoming | collected... | reverse complement strand
ACTCTGGCGCTTAACCATCGGGGTTACCTCCTTTCGGGTTGGCCGTTATGCAATCCCAGCCAATCCTACTGGGGGTCCCCGATGGTTTCCTAATCGTTTTTCAGCCGCTCAGTGCAAAATTCAGGTACTACGTTGACTTACACCGACCCAATCAGAGGGGCCGTTGCGGCTCCAGTGGCTTTCTGCCGCATCCCCCGGAGCCAGAGCAGAGCTTGGCAGTCGTGACAGATCGCCGTGGCGAGTGTGATGACCCGGCGGCAGCCAGCGGCCTGCTGCACACCCTGCGCGCGGGCCGCCTCGATGCGACGATGCTGGCTCCTGCGGAGCCGCGCTGGGCGCAGTTGCGGTTTGCGGCGGCACCGGGCCTCGACTTCCGGGACCGGTTCCGTGGGGCGCTGATCGGTGGCGCGATCGGGGACGCCATGGGGCGGGCGAATGAGGGAGTACGGCCGAGCGAGGCGCGAAAGCGGCAGATCCGGGACTACCAGCCGTGGCATGGCTGGCGGAGCGGGCCGAAGGGGACGATCACCGACGACACCCAGATGACGATGTGGCTCGCCGAGTCGCTCTTGGCGGCGGCCAGACGGGCAACGGAAGCAGGGACCCCAGATCTCCGGGATCACCTCCTTGACCCTGACGACCTAGCCAGGCGGTTTACCCGGGAGCGGATCCGGGGGATCGGGCAGGCGACCAGGGAATTCGTCCGGAACTATGGCGACCGCGGCCTCCCCTGGTATGAGGCCGGCGTCGTCTCGGCGGGGAACGGCACGGCTATGCGGGCGGCTCCCGTGGGCTTGGTCCACCTCGGGGACCCCTACCGGATCTACCGGGACTCCCTCCTCCAGTCCGTCGTGACCCACCAGGATTCCATGGCCATCGCGGCCGCCGCCTGTCAGGCGTATGCAACCGCCCGAGCCTCCGCCATACGAAGAGGGCGAAAATGGTCGCCGAAGGAGGCAAAGCGTTCGCGTCCTGGAGGGCTTTGTCCCCGCTGAGCGAGAAGAGGATCCGACCGAGCTGCCAGTGTGCCCGAGTGGGGTGTACGTTCCCCTCTACGAAGGTCGCATGGTGCATCAATTCGATCACGCGGCCAAGGCATACTCAGCGGCGCGAAACTTAGGCTACACGTTCGCTCGCGCCGCTTCGTTCGCGGGGAAGGCCCTCGGACTTGCAGGGCACGCCGCAAGTCCTCGGCCCTCCCCGCGGGCCCTACCGAGAGGGGCGGGCCGCCGCCCCTCCTCGGACTCTCCCCCGGACTGTGCGGTCTCAGGTGACCTGTCGCCTATCTTACGCACCGCACAGTATGTGAGCGGGGAAGGACGGGGAGCGAAGTGGGACGAGCTGTCTTTCGGCGAGAAGGTACTCGTCCCTCACTTCTTCATCCACGCTAATCTTGAAGGCGACCAATCTTTCCGGTTTCGGGCAGGCTTTTGCGATGTGACCGGGTAAACCAACGAGCGTTCGGTCCTTGCGGCAATCGTCCCCCAAGGTCACCCTGCTGGCAACTCGGTCCCGACTGTAGCCATTCAAGGTGCGGACACACGAGCCCACCTGTTCTGGGTTGCAGTCGCCACGTCGTTTGTGCCGGAGCTTCTGATCCGCCAGAAGATCTCAACGCACCTCAATTTCTTCTACCTGGAGGCCTGGCCGTTCCCGCGCCCTGCGCAGGAAGACCCGATTCTGGGGCAGATGGCGGCTCACGCCGCCCGGCTTTCCTGCTTCACGTCCGAGATGGACGCCCTCTGGGAGGAAGTGGCGGAACGTCTGGCCCTGGGAAACCAGAGGCCAGCGACAGACCTGCGGGAGCGCGCTCGCCTCCGCGCTGAGATTGACGCGATCGTCGCAGACCTCTACGGCCTGTCTGTTGCCGAGTGCGCCTACATCCTTACGACCTTTCCATTGCTTGACCGCGACCAGCCCCCGCTTCCAGGCGATTTCTTCGTCCGGTGGAACAAGAAGGGTCAGCCCAGGCTCGAACCTCGGTCATTCGTGACCCGAGACACCGCGTTGCTGACCTTCATGCGGCGGAAGAACGTGACCCCTCCGGCGGACCTCGCCGCCTTCTACCGAAGCGAAGTCAGCATGGATTTCGACAGCGAGTCCAGCCAGTTCCGCCTGGGCCCCATCCGGAACCTGGAGGCCCGCGTCGAGGAGGCGTTCCGCCGCGGCGCCATCGCCTACGTCCCCAGCCAGGCCCGCCGCTTCGACCCCACCGGAAAAGGGTAAGCACTCAATGACAAGATGTGGTATCCTTTCGCATATGGCTTGGGTCAGGGGATCTCCTCCCAACATGTGGTCCGAATGACCTTGGCTGTGCGCGATGCCGCACTCGTGAACCGTCGGAGGAAAGGGGGTGGGGACGGATGAGTTCAGCCCACAAGCAGCCTGAAACGCTATCTACGGATGCACCGCCTGGTCCGCTGCGGCCCGAGAACCAGCAGCTTCTTGAGTTCTTGGAGAAATTCATGGCCGAACCCGACGACCTCGGCGAGGCGTGGTGGGACGACTTCGAAAGGTGGCTTCGCGAGAATCGGGTGAGGTTTCGACCCACAAAGGATCCGTGAGGCTTTGGACATTTTCGTCCTCGATAGCAATATCATCAGTCGCATCTTACGCCAAGATCGGCGAGTGGTACCCCGCCTGGCGGAGGCCGCGACGTCCAACGCGATGATTTACCTTTGCCCCGTCGTCTATTTCGAGGTGCGGCGGGGACTCCTCGAGCGGGCAGCATCCCGCCAACTCCGGGACTTTGATCACCTCGCAAGAACACTTCTATGGGCCGACTTTGAACGCGCGATATGGGATGACGCGGCCCAATTGTGGGTAGCCTGCCGAGCCCGCGGGCGGCCGCACGACGATGCTGACCTTCTCATCGCAGCATATGCTCGCCATTTCCAGGCCACTCTTGTTACGAACAATACCGGTGACTTCGAAGACCTGGGTACCCCATTGGTCAACTGGGTTGCGTGACGTTTTTCCGGACCGGGGGGAGGGTCTCCTCTGGCATGAACCCGCTCAGGATTGCCCGGAATCTTCGGGAGGACTACCTTCGCCTCCTCCGCACTACGTTCCAGCCGCGTCAGGAGCGACTCCGCGAGGCGTTTGAACGGGAGATCGCCCGCGAGGGTTTCCTGACTCGTGAGCCGTTCATCGCCCTGGCATCGCCCCACCAATACGGCCCGCCGCTGACTGAGCTGCTTGAAGAGACCCGCCGCCGTTTCTCGCCGATCGCGGATCATTCATTCGCCCACCAGGCCGAGGCGTGCCGCCGAATTCTCCGGGGAGAGCCGGTGGTGATCGCGACCGGCACCGGATCTGGGAAGACGGAGGCGTTCCTCATGCCGATCGTGGACCACTGCCTCCGACACCGCGACGAACCCGGGCCGAAGGTTGTTCTCGTTTATAAAAGGGGACGTTGCATTATAAGTATTATAACTCTGCTAAGGCGGTACGTTGGTGCCGAATGTAACTTCCGGCGCGGCGCCCCCGGAGGACTGCGTCGGCCATGCGGAACCGGCGCGTGACCGGTGGAGTAATGGGGGACGTCTTTGACTACGTTGACTTGATGACCCCCCTGCCCTCCTACGCGCTTTCCCGCCCTGCGGAGGCTATCCTCTGGAGGGGAGTAGGGCGGTGACCTGCGGACGGAGTTCCTCGATCACCGTGCTGTAGGGTGGGAGCTTGGGGACCAGTCAGACGTAGCGCACTTACGAAACTTCTTCGGCCAGGGGAGCAGGGCAGAGCAGAGTTTCCCGACCCTCTTCGGGCCCGGGCGTGTTCCTGGCTGGCGTGAAACGGGACGTAGGGAGGTTATGAAGGTTATCGAAATGACGCCGGACGTTCTTCATACGCAACTCGGGAAGATTGGCCACGAGGAGGGAAGCGAGGGGGATGTCAGACGGGACGTTGCGCGAAAAGTTCGAAAAGTGGCGTAACTCCACTTCCCGACGGGGCTCGGGCTAGCGGGCTGGGAGGCTTGGAAGCGGGGAGACGGGGAGACGGAGACACGGGGACAAGGGGAGGACGGCAGAAGGCAGAGGGCAGAGGGCAGAAGGCAGCATGAGGAAGACAGGGGGACACGGAGACGCGGGGCAGAGACGAGAGCCGCGAGCTGAGGAGAAGCGTGCAGGGAGGCAGGGGAGCGGAGGGGCAGGGGAGACGGGGACAAGGCGAAGGGGAGCGAAGGGTGCGAGGGGCGAGAGGTGAGGCATCCCCTGGGTAGGCGAATCCTTGACACCTGGCAGGGCTTCCGGGTAGCGTAGGGGTCGTCAGCGGCGAGGACTGCAGGGTCCGCCACGAGCGCAGGAGCCGGTGGGGATGCGCGTCATCCACGATTACCAGGGCGTCTCTATCCGGCTGACCGATGAGCGCCTTGCACATATCCTAGAGCATCCGGAGATGGAGGGCTTGGCGGGAGCGATCGAGGAGGCCCTGAGGCATCCCGAGAAAGTGGTCGAGTCCCTGAGCGATCCGGAGGCGCGGCTCTACTACCGGTTCTATGTTGGTACCCGGGTCGGCGACAAGTGGCTGTGCGTGGTCGTCAAGTTTCTTGGCGAGGACGCCTTTGTCCTCACGGCCTATCTCACCGACAAGGTAAAGAGGGGAGTACAGATATGGCCGAGAGAAAGGTGAGGATCTGGTACGATCCGGAGGGTGACTATCTCGAAGTGATGTTTGACCAGAAGCCTGGCTATTTCCGCGAGACGTCGAGCGACCACGTCATGGAGAAGGTGGACGAGGCTGGAAACGTCCTGGGATTCTCGGTCATGAAGGTCAGCGCCCTGAAGAAGGCCCCCCTTGAGGTTGCCCTATGATCCTCTGCCATCGGGATCACTGAATCCTACCATTCTCTGCTTGCCAGGATTGACCTCTCGTCCTGACGTTCCTGTGCCGTTCCGAACCTCAGTAATGATAGTGATAATGCTGGGCGTTCCGGTCTTTGTCGCCTTCCCCGGCATGGGAGGTCTGGAAGAGTTGCGGTGGGATGGTCAGGCGCCTCAGGCACCCGTTCGATGAGCCCGGGGCGATCCAGATCCGAGATCCCGGCCGCGCCGGCTGAATCCCGGCGCGGCCATTTTGTTGATCCCGCTGCGAGCCCGGTCAGCCACTTTGCACTGTCGAGAGGTGAGGAGCAAGCCAAGAGGGAAGATCCTCCTCTTCCAATCCCTTGAACTTGCAGTTATAGAGACACGTCTTGCACAGGCCCTTCAGCGCGGGGACGGGCTTCTCACCTTTGATGGATTCGACGAGGGAGATCGCCTTTTTCACATCCAGGTCCGCCCCCTCAGCCACCAGCACCACGGAGCCTTCCGATCCTCCGATGCCCCCTGCGGCAACCAGCTTCGCATGGACATTGGCCAAGATCTTCAGCGCGCGAATCTCGGTGACTATGTTGGCATTGCTGAGGAGGAACATCCCAAAATTGGCGCCCAGGGAGTAATCGAATGTCTTCGATCCCACCGAGGCCACCGCCTCGGGGACGGAGGGAATGAGCTTTTCCAGCCCCACCGGGACCACGTAGCGAAGGCCCGTCGAGGTGAGGATTCCGAGAGAGTTGCCCACGGTGCCCCCGTCCCAGCCGGCGGTGATGATCCCCACGTTTCCCTGCGGGTCGATGGCGTTAGCTCCCTTGATGAAGACGGTATAGATCGAGAAATCCTCCAGGGCCGCTTTGAAATCTTTCTTGGAGACTGCGCCTCTCTCCAGGATGATGGGAAAGGGATGCCGGTCGTTTGCATTCGTTACGCAGAGAAGGCCACAGATATTGGTTCCCGCTGTGAAGCGCTGCGGCTCGATCTTTTCCTTCAAAAGCTCCTGGGCGATGAATCCATTCGTCGTGCCACCCGCCAGGATGATATACGCCTTCTCCCTGGCAAGTTTCACCTCTTCCATTTCTACCACGGCCTTGGCGATCAATCGCTTTGACTCCGCCGGAGTAAGAGTGAACACCGCCTTCATGTTGTCGCTCCTTTCTCACCGGGGATTAATGGCGATCGGGTGAGTGGCTAAGAATCCTGCCGTCCCCGAACCGGCACCGGACCCCATTCAGTTGCCCACCCCTCGATTTTCGAAACCCAGCGGTTGGCTTCTGACGCCTGGCCCCGGGGCAAACTGCCACGCTGAGAACGCCAATTCGCGACCAGTCTGCAGACGGATGGGCGGAGGTTCGAGAATCCGTCCGTGGTGCGGCGTCCGGTACCGACAGCACGGGGCCTTGATTGGCCCGCGAGCGAGAATGCCACACAAAAGGATCTCGGCTCTTATTCTTGCAGGACGCGCGAGATCACGGCGAGGCTCCTCTCTAGGGCCTCGACCGGCGCATCCTCGGTTATGCTGATCGCAAATCCGCGCTTGGTCCCGGCCTCTTCCAGGAGTTGCCGGGTGTGCTCCTCGATGACCTCGGGCGGCTCGATGTGCATCGAGCTGGTGAAGTTGATCCAGAGCGCCTTATCCGGCCAGGCCTTCCGAGCCTCCTTTACCGAAACATCCCCCATCGGCGAGGGTGTCATCGCCTCGACGATGTCGAACTCAGCCGCGGCGATATCCTCCGTCAGCGACTTCAGCCGGCCGTCCATGTGCACCGCGAGCTTCTTGCCGGTGCCTGTGAGGCGCTTCATCAGTTTCTTGTACTCTGGCATGAGGTAGTTGCGGAACCGCTCCCGGCCGACCACGTCGCTCGTGATGTTATCGCCCAGTTGAAGGATCTCTACCGGGGATTCCGCCGCCAGGTCGTACAGTTCCGCGTATCTCTTCACCATCGTTGCGTGCAGGGAATCAAAGAGGCCGCGCTGCAGGTGATAATCCTCGGCGAAGCGCTCCATCCCCATCATTTGGTACAGCATCTCCTGAATGGGCGACTTGGCGACCCGGACGATGACGATGCCGTCGGTGCCCATCCGTCGCTGGCTTTCGCGGATCACTTCGTAGTTGTCCCGATAGATGGCGTCGCGGATATAGAATTCCATCACCCGGTAGTCGGCGGGCTCCTTGATGAAGTGCTCGTGGATCCAATTTGAGGTTCCGTAGGCGCGGTCCGGCTCCAACTTCTGCCACACCTCGCCAACGGGCGTGCGGATGGTCCGTCGGATGAAGGGACGGCCGTTCTCCCAGTACTCATGAGTGATGATCTCTACCTTGCGGTGCTCGACCCGATGGGCTGGCGGGCGCGTGATCAGGCCGACGCCAGATTCGCGGAGCTGCCGCTCGGTCAATCCCCGAGGCACCATCCAATCATAAACAGTCAACGGCACCCGGTCCGGTTCGCCCCAGCTCATGGCAGTGAGGATTCTTTCCTTGATGTTCAAGGTAGGTCCCTCCTTGAGTTGCTGACCCTACTTCTGACGAGCCTTACCGTTCCACCTTGATCCGCGGATCGAGCACGTCCCGCAGACCGTCGCCGAGCAGGTTCAGACCGAGCACGGTTACCCCGATCGCGATACCCGGCAACAGGGAGATCCACGGCGCCTCGCGGATGTAGTTGCGCCCGTCGGCGATGATGTTCCCCCAGGTGGGGGTGGGCGGGGGAGGCCCTACGCCTATGAAGCTCAGGACCGCCTCGGCCAGGATCGACACCGCGAAGATGAAGGTGAGCTGCACGATCAGCGGGGCCATGCTGTTGGCGAGGATGTGCCGGAAGAGAACGCGAAGGTAACTGGCGCCGACGGCCAAAGCCGCCTGGACGTACTCCAGCTCGCGCACTACCAGGACGGAGGCGCGGACGATCCGAGCCGTCCTCGGGGTATAGGCGATGGTCAGAGCAATGACCACATTCGTCTCAGAGGCGCCCAGCGTCGCGGCGAGGGCGATGGCGAGCAGGATGGCAGGGAATGCCATCAGCCCGTCCATCACGCGCATGATCACGTTATCCAGTGCCCTGACCGATCCGGCAACCGCACCGATCAGTGTGCCGAACACCCCGGTCATCACCACGACCATGACCCCAATCCTGAGCGATACTCGCGTACCGTAAATCACGCGGCTCAGGACGTCCCTGCCGAACCCATCGGTTCCCAGCAGGAAGACATGGTTCGGAGCGCCAAGGCGGTAGCGGAAATTGTTCTGATTCGGAAGGTAAGGAGCCAGCAGCCCGGCGAAAATCGCCATGGTGACGACCAGGGTGAAGAGTATGAGGCCGGTCATGAACAGCCGGTGATACAAGAGCCGTCGCGCGGCTTTCGACCGGCGGATCCGCTCCAGGAGTTGTTGGAGCCAATTGCGTCCGGAGCTTCCCTCATCGTTCATAGCGTACCCGCGGATCGAGAAAGGCATACAGAATGTCCACGGCCAGGTTCACGAATACGAAAATCGTTGCGGTGAGGAACAACCCTCCCTGGATCACCGGATAGTCCCGCCGAAGGATCGCCCCGATAATCAATCGTCCTACCCCGGGCAGCGCAAAGACCTGTTCGATGACCACTGCCCCGCCAAGCAGGATGCCGACGATCAAGCCCATCACCGTCACCATCGGAATCAGCGCATTGGAGAGGGCGTGCTTGTCGATTACGGTGCGCTCGGGCAAACCCTTGGCGCGGGCCGTTCGGACGTAATCCTGGTTGAGGACCTCCAACATGGTCGCCCGGGTCATGCGCGCCAGCAAGCCCAGTTGAGTGATGGCGAGCGCGAGGGCAGGCATGAGCATGCTGCGCAGCCAGGGCCATAGTCCCTTACTCAGTTCGACGTAGCCCCCGGTGGGGAGCCAGCCGAGCAGCACGGCGAAAGTGTAGATCATCACCAACCCGACCCAAAAGTCCGGCAGGGACAGTCCCAGGAGCGCGACGGTCATGGCGGACTGGTCCACCCAGGTGTTTTGCCGTACCGCCGCGACCACCCCGAGTACGATGGCCAATGTCAGGGAGACTCCCAGGGCGATACCCGTCAAGGACAGGGTCACCGGGGCGCGCTCGGTGATGGCTTCGGTGACACTGCGGTTCAGCAGGATGGACTGGCCAAGATCGCCCCGGAGCAACCGGCCGTAGTAATTGAGCATCTGGATGTGGACCGGCGCGTCCAGGCCGAGCTGGCTGCGGATCCGCACGACCTCATCCTTGGTGGCTCCGGGGCCTGCGATCTCGGCGGCCGGGTCTCCGGGGACCAGGAAAATAAAGAGGAAGGAGGCGAGAGAGACTATGGCCAGGATCGGGAAGGCGCTCAAGAGTCGATAAATGAAGTAGCGGGTCATTGCGTGTCAGCGACCGAGCCGATGCAGGGTTTGCCGAGAGCGAAGGGGGGCGCGAGGCCCCCCTTCATCAGAAGCAGTAACGCAGTGACTCACTCGAACCAGACGTCCCACATGCGTGGGATGCGGCCGGGAGCATACCCGACGACATTCGCCCGGGTTGCCTGGTAACGACCGAGATCCCCCACCTTGATGGCCGGTACGAATTCGAAGAACCGCCGCTGGAAGTCGGCGAAGGCCTTCACCCGATCCTCCAACTTCAGCGACTTGTTGAGGGCTTCGTTCGCCCGATTGAGTTCCGGATCGGGCATGTGCTGGCCGCCCTTGCCGCCTTGCTCGGTGGTGAAGTAGCCGGCGACGCTGTAGGGCCCTTCGTAGGGTTCGATGCCGAAACTGAGCGCCCACAGATTCCACCCCTCGGGTTTAAATCGAATCTGGAAGGCTGTTGGCCAGTCCACCACGTTCAGTCGAACATTGAAGCCGGCTTTTTTCATCTGCTCGCTGGCCACCACCGCGGTCTCTTGATGGCTCTTGTAGTTGCTGTCGGCGAGGAAGATGATCTCCTCTCCCTTGTAGCCGGCTTCCTGCAGGAGCTGCTTCGCCTTGGCCGGGTTCTTCTGGTTATAGTACTCTTTCCCGATATCCCCGGCGAAATAGGTCGTGCCGGGGTGCTGCCAACCATGGGTCAGGCGGTACAGCCCCTCGCCAGCGATGGCCATGATCTCCTCATAATCCAGGAGAGCCTGAATCGCCTGACGCACTTTCACGTTGGCGGTGGGTCCCCACGCGGCGTTGATGATGATAGTCTGGAACGACCAGGGCATCACGGGATAGATCTTGATGTTGCGGTTGCTCTTCAGCCGGTCGGCCGTGGGCGGGGGTAGCACGTCCACGGCGTGGATCTCCCCCGTCTCGAGGGCCGCGGCGCGGGCCCCACCTTCTGGGATTTGCCGGAAGGTCACCGTGTCGAAATACGCAGTCTTCCGCCCACTGAAGCCGTCTCGTTTCGTGTAGTTGGTGTTCGGGGTGTAGCCATCGAACCGCTTTAGCCTCACGTGGCTGTCCGGTTTGAACTCCACGAATTGGTACGGCCCGGTGCCGATGTGATTGATCTTCCCACGATCTTTGTCCGCCTCGCTTTCCGGCATGATCCCAACCGGTGCGCGTGGCGAACTGACCTGGTCGATGAATCCCACCACGGGTTGCTTGAGTTGGACCCGGACTACATACTTGCTTACGGGTGTGATGGAGTCCACCGGTTGCATCATCGCGGCACTGGCGCCGACCCGGGCATATCGCTCAAGCGAAGCCTTCACGTCCTGCGCCGTCATCTCTTGCCCGTTGTGAAATCGCACCCCCTCGCGCAGATGGAAGGTGTAGGTCCGCCCATCCGCCGCAATGTCACACTTGTGGGCAAGATCGGGGATTGCGTTTCCGTTCTCGTCCCGGGCGTACAGCGTCTCGATCCAGTGGAGGCTGATGTTGCGCGAGAGCTCGGCACTGCTGTTTTGGGCATCCGTTGTGGGTGGAGCCGCGGTGGTCCCGACGATGACATCCCCGCCCCGCTTCTGCGCCCCGGCGGGAACCCCGACCAGGGTGGCCGCGCTGGCTGCGCCTGTGAGCACCAAGAGTTCCCTGCGTGTGAGCTTCATGGTCGCCTCCTTTGTTGAGAGTTCGGACGCCGGCTGGCTGAGGCTTCTCGCCCTGTCCGGTCACCATGTCCTGTCTTCCATTCCGCACTCCGCATTCCGAATTCCGCATTCAGTCCACTGAAAAGGTTCGCCAATTCTTCTCCCGGTGTCAAGCCAAATCGCCGGGCGTGCGGATACCGAAGGCTGCTCAGCGGCGAAGCAGCAGCCGTAGCACCTCGGGCAGCACTTCCTTGGCCTCTCGGGCCAATTCAGCGGGGCTGGCGCTGGCCAGGGGATGGGGGACGAGGGCAAAGGGATATCCTGGTGCGCCGTGGGCCTCTGCGATGGCCTGGCCATTAGGGATGAAGCGATCGGTGCAGATGGGCGCGGCCGGAACGCCGCGTCGCTCCATGAGGATGCCGTCCAGCACACTGCTGGATGAGCAGGAGCTTCAGTCACCGATGCCGGCGATCACTGCATCGGCTCGTCGCGCCAGATCGTCGAGTTGCTCGTCCGGTGCGGGGCGGTACGCCGACGGCTTCCGGATCAGGACGACGTCGGCCACATCCGCCTCGGAGCGGAGCAGGGCCTCGACCTCGCGAAGCAGGAGGTCGGATTTTGTCTTGCCGTTATCCAGGATTCCGATCACCTTGCCCGCCAGGCTGGCAGGGCGAACGGCCGGTGCGAACGCCTTTGCTACCGGTCCATCGGTCGGGTCGAACACCGTAAAACTCATGCTTTACCCTCCTAGCTGTGTCCTCTACCTTCCATTCCGCATTCCGAATTCCGCATTCCGCATTCAGTCCACCTGGCACGTCGGACACGGTGGGATCATCTTGGTGACCGCCTGCGAGTGCAGCCTTCCGGACCAGCCGGGGATCACCACTGAATATCCACCGGCCTCGCCGCCCGCCGCGACGACCAGGATGTCATCCGGGTCGTTCACCGCTGGGTACTTTCGCGCCGCCTGTGTCGCTGTTTCTGCTGGGGGCAGGCGGCCCGCCCGTGCCAGGTCCTCCTCAGATCGTACCGCGTGCTCATGCAGCCAGCCCCTGACATCCTTTTTTGTCCAGCCGCGCTCGCTCAGCCGCAGCCGGTGCTCGCCCGCGATGATCACCACGAACTGCTGCCCCGACAGGCTGAGACGGCCTCCCGCCACCATGACATCGGCGATGGTGGACAGGATCGCCTCCGGATCGGACGCCAACTGGTTAGCGACCTGGTGGGGCGATTCCCCCGCGAACAGCGTCACAGCGCTTTCTTCCTGGGGAATTCCACGCTCCGCGTGGAGTGGGGTCCAGGGGCTGTGCGCCTCGTCCTCGGCGATGCAGTAAGTGAACTTGCCCGGATGGCCGAAGCAGCTCCGATCGAGAACACCCGGCACGGCGCCGCAGACATTCCGGAGCAGCAGCCGGAGGGCTCGCCCGATGGTGGCATTGGCCCGCCAGCCCGGTCCGAAGAGGTTCTCGCCGGCGTTCATGCCGATCTGCGAGGCGATGGGCCCGTTCACGATAGTCAGGATGCCCATGCCGGACGTGCTGGCCGTCGGCCCATGAACGGAGAAGAGGGGGTCGCACAAGGCCTCCACGGCCGCGAGGAGGACATGGGTGTAGATGGGCAGGCAGCCTGCCAGGACGGCATTGATGGCCAACTTTTCCGCTGTGATCTTTCTGGCGCGGACTGGGATCTCGCCGAGGATGTCCTCTGGCTGCTTACCCATGGTGTCAAGCATCGCCCAGATCTTTTCTTCGGTGGGCGGCACGACAGGCAGGCCGTCTGTCCAGCCCTTCTCAAAGTAGGTCTCGATGGCCGCCAGGGGATCGGCAGCCTCGACTCGCGTGGAGCGTAACGTGCCTCGTGGCATGGCAGGGTCCTCCTTTGAGGTGTCAGGAAGAGCCTAGCATTTTGGGGGGTGCCCTGTCTATGGAGATCGAGGATGCTCAGGGCCCATGCGAATTCACCGGTTGTATCCTCTTCGTCAAATTTTGATGAAGTCCACACGGGTGCACGACAGATTTGTGAGAAAGGGATCATGAGGCCACGAGGCTCTGGGCGCGACGCTCCCAGAAATCCTCGAAGCGGCCACTCAGCTTGGAACAGCGAAGGGCAATGATTGCGTTAGCCCCA
>Ga0315285_10005607_pt1 | contig 12934 bp, 9 predicted proteins | sample YL17G09_36_MG_FD_203698 | JGI IMG/M metagenome (GOLD analysis project Ga0315285, IMG submission 203698) | Sediment microbial communities from Yellowstone Lake, YNP, Wyoming, USA - YL17G09_36 | ecosystem: Environmental > Aquatic > Freshwater > Lake > Sediment | place: USA: Wyoming | collected... | reverse complement strand
AGGGCCTTCAGGACGTCCTCGGCGTTGGCGAGGATTTCCTGGTGATGGCGGATGCTCGTCGCCTCGTCGTTGCGGCAGAGGATCACCTGCTCGACCTTGTCGAAGAAATGCACGCGGTATAGCCCGTAGGTGTCCTTGCCGGCCGCCCCGGCCTCGCGGCGGAAACACGTGCTCATCGCCACGTACTTGCGGGGCAGGTCGGCCTCGTCGAGGATCTCGCCGCTGTGGTAGGCGGTAACCGGCACCTCGGCCGTGCCGATAAGGCTCATGGAGTCGCGTTCGGCAAGGTACGCCTGGTCGCGGCCCACGGGGAAGTAGCCCGTGCCGTACATCACCGACTCGTTGACCAGCACCGGCACGGTCATCAGCGTGTAGCCCTTGGCGACCATCTGGTCGATCGCCAGCCGCAGGATGGCCTGGTGCATCAGCGCGCCGGCGCCCTTGAGTATGTAGTTCCGGCTGCCGGCGAGCTTGACGCCGCGCGGGATGTCGATTATGTCCAGCGCCTCGCCGAGCTGGACGTGGTCCTTCTGCGGGAAGTCGAACCGCGGCACCTCGCCCTCGACCCGCAGGACGGCGTTCTCGGTGTCGTCACGCCCGGCGGGCACATCGGGCGCCGCCGGCTGGGCCGTGCGGAGCATAAGCTCGTCGAACTGCGGCTGGAGCCGGTCGACGATGTCCGCAAGCTCCTTCGCACGCGCCTTGAGTTGGCTCATCGCCTCGATGGCCTTGGCCTTCTCATCGCCCTTGAGCTGCGCGATCTGCTTTCCGGCGGCGTTCTGCCTGGTCCGCACATCCTGCATCTCGCGCTGTGCGTCCGTGAGCCGGCGATCCGCCTCCAGCAAGGACGGGATGTCAGCATCGACGTTCTTGAGCCTGGCCGCCTCGATGAACTTCTCGGGGTTCTCGCGTATCAGCTTGATGTCTATCATAAACGTTCCCTGACAAGACCGGAAAGCCGCGGCGCTGCGCCGCGCGTCGCCGACCATAATGACAATCTCGCCCGCGGATTTCACCTGTATTCGTCAGGTCTGAATATCTGCTACCACAGCACCTTCCTTGAAGAATATGGTCCACCACCGCTCCCGTGATCCACATCCCAGCCAATCCGCAATCCGCAATGAGGCTGTGAATGAATTGACCACAGAGGCACAGAGGTACAGAGGTGAGAAAACGCAATACTCTATTGCTGCATCTCTTATAATCTCTGTGTCTCTGTACCTCTGTGGTGATCCTCTTTTTCTTCACAACCGCAATCCGCAATTCTTCTGGCCGCCTCACTGCCCGCCTTCCCGCGTGTAGTTCAGCAGCCCGCCGGCGGCGAGTATCTTCCGCTGGCGCGGCGCCAGGCCGACGCGGCACGCGAAGTCGAAACCCTTCGTCGCGTTCGTAACTGTCACCGTCTCGCCGCCGGAGATGGCCGCCGTAACGCCGGCGATATTCAGCTCGTCCGCCTGGCCGATACGGTCGTAGTCGGCGGCGTCGGCGAACGTGAGCGGCAGTATGCCGAAGTTCACGAGGTTCGCCTGGTGTATGCGCTCGATCGCCTTGGCGATCACCACGCGCACGCCGAGATACATCGGGCACAGGGCGGCGTGCTCCCGGCTGGAGCCTTGAGCGTAGCTGTCGCCCGCGACAACCACGCCCGCCTTGCCGGCCGCCTGGGCCAACTCGGCACGCTGGGCGAAGGTCGGCTCATCCTCACGGTTGAAGCATTTGAAAACGTACTTCGCATACTCCGGCACGTTCGAGCGGTGCTTCAGCAGTGCCCCGGCCGGCATTATGTGATCGGTGGTGATCTTGTCGCCAACCTTGATGAGCACCTCGCCGGACAGCGTGTCGGGCAGCTTCTCGCCTGCCGGCGGCTTGACGATCGTCGAGCCGCGAATCACCTCGGCGTCCTGCGCCTCCCGCGGCGCCAGCGGCGGCTGGAGCATACCATCGTCCAGCTTGAACTGCCGCGGCGCGTCGAAACGCGGATACGCCAGGTGCAGCCGCTCGCCCAGCACGCGCGGGTCGGTTACCTCGCCGGTGATGACCGCCGCCACGGCCGTCTCGGGCGAGACGAGCCAAACCATGTCGCCTTCGGTGCCCGACCGGCCGGTGAAGTTGCGGTTGAACGTCCGCAGGCTGACGGTGTTCTCCGCCGGCGCGAAGCCCAGGCCGATGCACGGCCCGCAGCCGGACTCCAGAATCCTCGCCCCGGCCGCAACGAGGTCCGCAAGGGCCCCGTTCTCGGCCAGCATCTCCAGCACCTGCCTGCTGCCGGGGCTTATGCCCAGCTCGACGCCCGCGCTGACGCACCGGCCCTTGAGCACCGACGCGACGACCATCAGGTCCTGGAAGCTCGAGTTCGTACACGAGCCGATTGCCACCTGTGCCACCTTCGTCCCGGCCAGGTCCGCAACGCAAGCCACGTTGTCCGGGCTGGGCGTACACGCCGCCAGCGGCTCAAGCCGCGACAGGTCGATCACCACCCGAGCGAAGCTCACCTGGGCAAACCCGTCCGCCTCCCCACGGAGCCCGGGGTCCGCCTGGCCGACCTCCACACCCGTGCAATACTGGCAGATGTTCCGGATCGTCGCGGCATCCTTCTCCACGTGCAGCCGCTTCGTGATGCGGTCGTAAGCCGCGCCGTCGTCGGCAGACAGCGGCTGATACTTGTCCCCCCGGCCCTGGGCATCGAGGAACTGCCGCGTGACCTCGTCGGCCGGGAAAACGCTCGCCGTCACGCCAAGCTCGGCCCCCATGTTCGTGCATGTGGCGCGGGCCGGGACAGGCAGCGACGCGACGCCCTGCCCGAAGTACTCCACCATGCACCCGACGTTGCCGCGAGTGGTCAGCACGCTCAGCAGCCGCAGGATGATGTCCTTGGCCGAGACCCAGGCGCCGAGCCTGCCCCGCAGCTCCACGCCGATCACGCGCGGGCAGGTGATGTAAAACGCCCCGCCGCCCATCGCAACCGCAACGTCCAGCCCGCCGGCGCCGATGGCGATCATGCCCATCCCGCCGCACGTCGGCGTGTGGCTGTCGCTGCCAAGCAGCGTGCCGCCAGGCCGGGCGAATCGCTCGAGGTGGACCTGGTGGCATATCCCGTTTCCAGGCCGGGAGTGATACGCGCCCAACTTCCGCGAGATCGACTGGAGGTACAGGTGGTCGTTGTGGTTCTCCGGCCCGAATTGGGCCATGTTGTGATCCACGTAGCTGACCGACGCCTCCGTCCGCACGCGCGGCACGCCCATCGCCTCCAGCAGCAGGAACGCCGTCGTGCCGGTGGCGTCCTGCGTGAGGGTCTGGTCGATCCGAATGCCGATCTCCGCGCCGGGGACAAGCTCCCCCGTCACCAGGTGGTCGGCCAGTATTTTCTGCACTACCGTCCTTGCCATGAGAACTCCTCGTACGCGGTCAAGAATACCAAATCCCCCCGCGCCGGACAATCGGCGGGAATCGTGCCGGCGGGAATCGTTCGGGCGGGAATCGTTCGGGACAATAAGGCCCGGTTTCACCGTGGCATGGGCGTCTCGCCCGTGGTCGCACCACCTGGCCGCCACAACAGGCCCCGCCGAAGCGGCGCCAGCGTTCTCAGGCCCGACGGGCCGGCAGCATTTGGCCGGGGTGCGTCAGCCCCCGGTAAACGATCCTCTCAAATCATCCTGAGCCCCAACGGGGCGACAGGGGGCAAACGAGACTGTCCTGCGAGCCGCTCTGTCGCCCCGTTGGGGCTCTTGTTGTTTGGAGGCTCCGGTTCCGGGGGCTCGCGAGTACGCTCACCCCCGGCCAAATGCTTCCGGCCCGTCGGGCCTCAGAAACACCTGGCCTCCAGACAACCCTGACATGCTTCCGCAAACGGGAGCATGGCACCACATTCCGGGGCCTTTGAAACAATGCCACTGGCCTGTTATACTGTCCCCCGCGCCCGCCGTTGACACACGACCCGACACATGGATCAGGCGGGAAGCCGAAGAACTCTACAGACTCGCCGACAGGCAGGGGAAAGGAACGGGACATGACAACCGAAGAACGCCTGGAAAAGCTGGAACGGGAATTGGCAAACCTACGGGCTGAGTTGGCGGCGGAAGTTGTGACCCGCAAGATAGCGGTTTGCGACGAGAACGGCAAGACCAGCGCCAGTCTGACCGTGACCAACCTCGGGCCGATACTGTATCTGCACGACGAGAACGGCAAGGTCCGCGCTGCGCTGGGCATGTTCGAGGACCAGCCGGGACTCTACCTGTACGACGAGAACGGCAAGACCCGTGCCGTGCTGGCCGTTACTAGTGCATCGGGCGGGCTGGCCAAGATCCACAGCGGGCCACATCTGATCCTGTACCACGGGAACGGCAAGACCAGCGCCCAATTATGCACGAGCATGATGGGGCCGCAACTGACCCTGTATGACGAGAACGGCAAGGAACGGATGTTTCAGGCAGTAACGTCTGCCAACCTTGGCGAAGAATTCCTTGCCATGGCCATGCTGACCTTGAGCGACGATAACGGCAAGGCTGGCGTCGGGCTGACTATGACCAAGGACGGACCGAGGCTGGTCCTGTCCGACAACGGCAAGCCCATCTGGTCCGCGCCACGCTGATGGGGCCGGTGGGCATGTTTCCCAAGACCCATCGCTCTCGGTGCCCTGCTTCAGTCCGCGGAAGCATGGCACCGTACTCCTAGGCCTTGGACACCATGCCATCGGCCTTAGTTAAATCGCAGAGACCGCCAGCTTGGGGATCGCCTCTTTGAGCCATCGATCAGCGCGAGCATCTCGTTCATACCCTCTCCCCACTCGCTCTTTGACCTTCTTAAAGAATTCTCGTTGCCTAATTAGGGTTGGAAGCTCCTGCCCTTCAATATCAGCCTCATCAAGAACAGCTTGCACATAGGTATCGCGGGCATACTCGGCATATTTGGACAGGCGTCCTTTGGTGGTGTGGCTTATGATGTTCCGCTCCAAAGCCCCGTTCAGGTATGTTGCACCGTTACGCCGCACCAAGATTGAGGCCATTATCGCCAAGACGAAGAGTGTGCCACCCTTCTTGAGAATACGCACTTCCGCTTCCTCCCCAGTGCCTATCGTCTTTCCCACAACTTCTCTGCAAGTCTCACCGCAGACCCATTGGAAGAGCACATCCTGTACCCGCACATCGGATGGAAACATATCGTCATGATACCGTGAGAAGATGAAGGCTTTGTGTTTATAGGCCAAGACTGGGTCGCCCCGGAACGCGGCCGCATATTGCCCCATTAAGTCGATACGGATCTGGCGCAGCCTACCGTCATCGCGGTACTTTTGCAGATTGCCTTTTGGCCTTGCACCTCTGCGAGTCATATATATGTAGGGTTCTGAAAGGTGCTCAAATTCGGTCTTTAGTCGCCGTTGCGTCTTGTCCTGCGAGGCTATATCCCACGTGCGTATTGGATTCTGCGAGTTGTTGAAGCGAATTACATCATCAACGATGTCTGGCGAAGCCGCGACACACCTGGTCAGGACTTCCACCCCGGCGGCATCTGCTTGGAGGTTCTGTGAAATAGATACGACCGTTTGGCATCCGTTAACAATGCTGAAGTTAGTCAGTTGAATCGAGGAACCTCTGCGAATACAGGAATCGCATATAATCGTGATTCCGTTGTTAAAAGCCCAGAAGTTCCCTCGCTGGTTAGTATCATTAAGTGTCTCTGCAAGGCCAGCGTTAACCGAACCTTTTCTCACCCCCAGAAAAAGCCGGACGTTTCTATCAAAAAGCCGATCCTCATACTTCCTATGCAGACGGACAAGCTCTGATGCTGGGACCGTGGCGACCACGGCATCTCCGAACTGACCATTGGCGACTAAAACACCTTGTCCTACGATGGTGATCTTCTCCGAGGGTATGCGCTGTTGTCCGCCTTGAGCCTCGTTCCAGGCTGACGAGATAATGTCGATATGATAGTGTCGAATTGCTTTCCGCTTGGCAACATTTTCAGGGTTCTGATTGTACACCGCGATGTGCTTGTCAACATTGGCACACTTGGGCCCTGCGTAGACAAATGACATCTCCACGCCATACCCATCGTTCACCGACCTAACATAGTCCTCTGCGGCGTCTGCCAGGTCGGCCTTTCCGTCTTTACGAAGGGCCTCGGGGTTCGCAAGCCAGTTGAGGCTACTTTCGAGTTTAGTAAGTTCGCCCAACTTCGGGCGGTATCGCATGCCAGGCGAGTACTTGCCTTGCATTAGAAGGATTCTACCTTCCTCTTCATCAACGAAGAACAGGTCTATCCCCTTGTCATTCGCTCCTTCTACCGCCATTGCGTCTCTGGCTTCCTCTTCAGACAGTTCTAAAATGTTCACGGCGAACCAGAAAAGAAAAGCCTTATCCGGCGAAAGGCGTTCGCGTCTGGAGATTCGCGTGATCTCTGCCGGAAGATGGGTCATGAAGTTCTTTGGCATTCTCGATTCTCCTTCAGGTTCGGCCGCTGACATCTTTTCCTAACCCCATTCGCTGTCGGTGCCATGCTTCCGACTTCGGAAGCATGTCGGGGCTGTTTGTCTGCCGCCCCCTAACTCCGACAAATACGAAGACGTGCAAGGCGGCAAATGACAAAAAACCGTACTGGGCGATACAGGACTCGGACCTGTGGCCTCACGGGTGTGATCCGTGCGCTCTAGCCAACTGAGCTAATCGCCCGATTGTTCTACTGCTCGTTCGGCCCGGCTACGCCGTGGCAAGCCCGGATACCGGCTACCCGGCTTCGCCTTCCCCGGCGCGCCGGGGTGGCAAGCCCAATTATACCACAACCTTACTCCCGGTTCTGTCCGTCTTCCAACAGCGGGGACAGGCACCTCCGCGGCGAACAGCATGCCGCTGCGGAGCCAGTCCCCTGTTCCTGGTTCCCGGTTCCTGGTTCCTGGTTCCTGGTTCCCGGTTCCCGGTTCCGCATCTTCGCCCCTGGTGGGGCGAAAAAGCATTATACCTTTTTGGCCAGTTCCCGCAAGAGTTTTAGGGCGTCGGTGATGTCTTTGGGCCAGGGGGCCTCGAGGCTCATTCGCTGGTTGGTGCGCGGGTGGTTGAACTCGATGGTGTGGGCGTGCAGGGCCTGGCGGGTTATGAGCGGCCCCTCGGCCAGGTCGTGCCGGCCTTCGAGTTGGCTCATGTACAGCGGGCCGCCGCCGTACATGCGGTCGCCGACGATCGGATGGCCAAGAAAGCTCATGTGGACGCGGAGTTGGTGCGTGCGCCCGGTCTTGGGGTATAGCTCCATCACCGAAAAGCTGGCCCGCCCGGCGCCCACTTCGCGCAGGCGTTCCATGACCCTGTACCGCGTGACGGCGTCCCTGCAGGTGCCCGGGTATGGCCTGCCCGTCAGGCGGTGGACGGCGTACTTCTCGCGCAGCTTGGGGTGCCGGCCTATGGGCGCGTCGATAATGTCCTCGTTGAGCGGCACGATGCCGTGGACGATGGCGGAGTATGTCTTGCTGACCTTTCGCAGCTCGAACTGCTTGCCCAGCCGCCACAGGGCCAGCTCGCTCTTGGCGATCAGGATTATGCCCGTCGTGTCGCGGTCCAGGCGGTGGACGATGCCGGGGCGGAAGACCTCGCCGCTGGTCGGCAGCGTTCTGATGTCGCGCCAGTTCTGCTGGAAGTAATACGCCAGGCCGTTGACCAGCGTGCCCGTCCAGTTGCCCCGCGACGGGTGGACGATCAGGTTCGCCTGCTTGTTCAGGGCCATCATGTCATCATCCTCGTAGATGATGTCCAGGGGGATCGGCTCTGGCGGGATTTCCTTGGGCTTGCAGGTCGGCAGGGCCATGTCGATCACGTCGCCGGTGCGGATGGTGTAGCTCGGCTTGACCGTGCGCGCGTTGACGGTGACCATGCCCTCCCTGATGTAGCCCTGGAGGGCGGTGCGGGAGACCTGGCTGCCGATGCGGCTGGCGAGGTACTTGTCGAGCCGGCGGTTCGGCAGCGCGCGGCGGATGCTGATCCGCCGATGGCTCAGGCCGTCATCTTCGGCCTCGACGGTCACCTCGACGGCGTCGAGGCCGTCGGCGCTGGTCTCGACGGCCTGGGCGGCTACATCCGCGCCGGAGTCCTCGGCGGCATCGGCATCATCGACGTCATCGAGGCCGTCGGCGTCAGGGGCATCGGCCTCCAAGTCGTCTGCGTCAGGTTGTTCTTCGAACTGGTTCACGGGCTAGTGATTCACAATCGCTTGACCATTTGCCGTCTGCAAATCCGAATATCGAAGCACGAAATCCGAAACAAATCCAAAATCCGAAATCCCAATGAATCAAACTCCCCAAGGGGTCGTCCGGGTTGCTCACGACCATTGTTCCGGCCGCCAGCGTTTGGAGCATTCGAATTTGGTGCTTTGAAATTGTTTAGGATTTCGAAATTCGAGATTCGGATTTTGGCACCTCTGACTCGCCGCAATACATCCGAATCGCTCGCGCCGAGTTTGCCGCAAAGGAAACGGCGACCGGAAGCGCCGCCGGATAGTGGTGCAGTCCGGCCGGGCTGTTTCCGATCGCCGCATTCGCCGCCGGGCTTTTTCCCGCGGCGCATATCTGTTTATCGTCGGGTCGCCTGCGACGGCGGGGCTCCGCGCACGGGCGGGACGCCCGTGTGACTCATGGGCGGGACGCCCATGCCACACGCCCATGCCACGCCCGCCCGCTACGCAACGCCCATGAGTTCCTTGCAGACGTCGACGGCGCTGGCGGCGTCCGGGGCGTAGCCGCTGGCGCCGATCTCGTCGGCGAAGCTCTGGGTTACCGGCGCGCCGCCGATGATTGTCTTTACGTTGATGCCCGCGGCCTTGATCGCCTCGATGATGGACGACATCTGCGGCATGGTGGTCGTCAGCAGGGCGCTCAGCGCGCAGACCTGCGCGCCGCTTTCCTTGCAGGCCTGGACGAACTTCTCGGGCGAGACGTCCGTGCCGCAGTCGACTACCTTGAGCCCGCCGCCGCCAAGCATCATGCCGACGAGGTTCTTGCCGATATCGTGCAGGTCGCCCTTGACCGTGCCGAGAACGACCGTGCCAATGGGCTTGACGCCGGCCGCGGTGAGCTTGGGCTGGAGGACCTCCATGCCGCTCTTCATGGCCCTTGCCGCGATGAGAACCTCGGGGACGTATATCTCGTTACTCTTGAAGCGCCGCCCAACGACGTTCATCCCGGCGATGAGGCCCTGCTCGAGGATGTCCTTCGGCGCCACGCCCTCGGCGATTGCCTGCTGTGTCAGCTTGATCACCGTGTTGCGGTCGCCCCTGATCAGGGCTTCCGCCAATGCTGCCAGGTCTGCCATCCGAATGTCTCCCAATCTGTGGTTTTCGTGCCTGAAACTGAAATACCAATATCACAACAAACGCCCGTTCGCCACGGCCACCGCGGGCTACAACGCGGCACGGACATCTTTTAGCATCTTTCAGCATCTTTCAGCATAACTTGCCGGCCAGGCCAGTCAACTGCATTTGGTCAAAAGCCCGCGTGCCGATGGCCGGCGGGCTATAGGTCCTATGAGACCTATAGGACCTATGCCTTGGCCGGCGCGCTGGCGGGCGCCGTGGCCGGGGCGCTGGAGGGCGCACTGGTCGGGGCGCTGGAGGGCGCACTGGTCGGGGCGCTGGAGGGCGCGCTGGTCGGGGCGCTGGAGGGCGCCGTGGCCGGCGAGGCCGGGGCGCTGGCCGGCATTGTCGTGGCCATCACCACCGGCGATTCCAGCATCTTGAGCCATTGCCGGCTGCTCTCAGCCATGATCGTCACCGGCTGGCCAACCAGATCAGGCGAACTCTTGGCCAGGCGGTACTGCTCGGCCGCCTCGGGGAATTTCCTTTGAGACTCGTAGAGCTTGCCCAGCCCGAACTGCGCCTTGGCCACGGCAAGGGTCTGCGCGGGGAAATCGGCGATGGTCTTCTGATACCACTTGCCGGCGGATTCCTCGAGGGCGGTCCGCTCTGAAGGCGTTTTGGCAAGCAGGGCCCTGGTGGCATAGTCATAGCCAAGCTCGACGCACGCCAGGGCGGCGATGCGGCGGTCGCCGGTCTGGGCGGCGAGGTCCTCGAGCAGTTTGGTCCGCTCCTCCGGCTTGACCATGGCGCTGCCCGCCCGGTCCCACTCGCCCTGGACGGTGATCGCCTTGGACTCGCTGCGCCTGCTGAGCAGGACGTAGGCGAAGATCAGGACCGCGATTATAAGCGCCCCGGTGGCCAACTGGCCGCCGCGCTGCTTGATGAACTCCGCGGCCTTGCGGAACTCGCCGGCCAGCATGTTTTCCTGTAACTCATGACGGCGTTTTGATTTCATCTAGCCCTCGAACTCCTGCTGCCGACTCCCGTTGGCGGCACGATCCGCCCGCTGGTCCAGACGGCTATTTTAACCCTGGTCGACCCGAACAGCCCGCCATCGGACACGTTGATCCGGCAGCGTTCGGTGTCCTTCTCGAAGTCCAGCACTATATCACCTTGCACGAACATATCGGTCACAAGCGTCCAGCGGCTTATCGGCATCTGCCGCTTGTAGAACCGGCCGACGGCGAACTTGTCGGCCCGCCCTTTGAACGCGTGATCGACGTACCTCGCGCCGGCCGCGCTGAAATTGCGGCTCTTGTCCTCGTCGAGGTAAAAGCCGATCGGCACCGGCAGGTCCTCGATGGGCGGGCGCCGCATCGCCACCAGCTCCGGGATCGGCCCTACCGCACTGGGGCCGTCGGTTAACACGCCGACAGACTCCGACGATCCGCCGCACCCGGCCAGGACCGCCGACAAGGCCAACAAAAGCATCGAACATTCATGTCGCCGCATAGCGACCTCCTTGCCGTCATCGGCGTCGCTCCGACCGCCCCCTGGCAGGCCCTCGGCGGCCTGGGGCGGCCGGGACACAGTAAGTTCGGCCCAAAGCCCCTGATTGTCAAGGGCTTTCGGGCGGAGGGCACGGTCTTTTTATCGGCCAAAGACAGGCGGAAAGAACAGGAGAAAGGCTTCAGGCCTCAAGCTTCTTCTTCCTCTTTTGCTTGTCAAACGCCGCGGATGGACGTAATCTGGTTACCTTGATACTCTGCCGGCTGCGTTGCCCTGTTTGCAGCGTGCCGTAATGGAATCGGCCAGTGGAGAACGGAATTGATCGTCGTCCTGAATCTGTTTGACATTATTCCCGGGCGGGAAAAACAGTACGCCGAGTACCTGCGCCGGGTCCAGCCGATCCTCAGCCGGCACGGCGCGAGGATACTTGTCTACGGCCTGACGAAGATGGTCTTCTTCGGCAACGCCAACCAACAATACTGCGGGCTTATAGCCTATCCGAACATCACCGCCTTCAAGCAGTTCAGCGGCGACCCGGAGTTCCTGGAGATAAGGCCCCTTCGGGATGACTCGACCTGCCGCTACATCCTCACAGCCATCGAGGACTTCGAGACGCTCAACCACGCCGTGGAGTTCCTGGAAAACGGCGGCCGGCATTAGGCGGGCGTCAGACATGTCAACTGGAGAAGACCGCCCATGATGCGCAGCGACAAAGTCAAGGCCGGCGACGAGCGCGGGCCTCACCGCAGCCTGTTCAAAGCCGCCGGCCTGACCGACGCGGACATCCGCAAGCCGCTCATCGCTGTGGTCAACAGCTACACCGACGTGGTCCCCGGCCACGTGCATCTCGACGCCGTCGGGCGGTATGTCAAGAAGCAGGTCCGGCTCGCAGGCGGCACGCCGATCCTCTTCAACACCATCGCAATCTGCGACGGGATCGCCATGGGCCACGCGGGAATGAAGTATTCTCTGCCCAGCCGGGAGATCGTCGCCGACGCCGTCGAGTCGATGATGGAGGCCCACCAGTTCGACGCGATGATCTGCATCCCCAACTGCGACAAGGTCGTGCCGGGCATGCTGATGGCCGCGGCCAGGCTCAACGTGCCGGCGATATTTTGCTCCGGCGGGCCGATGGAGGCCGGGAGAGTCGCCGGGCGGGACGTGGACCTCATCGACCAGTTCTACGCCGTCGCCCAACTCAAGACCGGCAAGCTCACCCGCAAGCAGGTCCTTCAGTACGAGAACAACACCTGCCCGACCTGCGGCTCGTGCAGCGGGATGTTCACCGCCAACAGCATGAACTGCCTGTGCGAGGCCATCGGCATGGCCCTGCCGGGCAACGGCACGTGCCTTGCCACCAGCCCGGCCAGACTGGGCATCTGGAAGACCGCCAGCCGGCGGATAGTGCGGATGGCCCTGGAATGGGCGGGCTCGGGCCTCAAGGGCACCTACCCCCTGCTGCCGCGGAACATCATGAACCGCAAGGCGTTCCAGAACGCCTTCACCGTTGACATGGCCATGGGCGGCTCGACCAACACCGTCCTGCACATGCTGGCGATCGCAAACGAGGCCGGCGTGCCCTTCACGCTGGCGGACATCGAGCGGATCTCGAAGCGCACGCCGAACATCTGCCGCGTCGCGCCGTCGCAGACGCCCGAGGGGCGGATTTACCACATGCAGGACGTCCACCGCGCCGGTGGTATCTACACCATCATGAGCCAGCTATGGTGGGACGACCGCAAGCAGATAAGCGCCGACTGCCTGACCGTCACCGGCGAGTCGGTCCTGGCCAACATCGAGAAGTGGTCGCTCCGCAGCCCGCACGTGCTGGCGGAGGCCGTTCGGATGTATCGCCAGGGCGCCAAGGCCACGGGCCGCAGCGTCGAGCAGGTCCGCGCAATGCTCGCCGGCGAGAAGCCCGCGAAGCTGCCGACTATAAACATCGCCAAGCTGGACCCCATGGACGTCATCCGCCCGCTGGACCGCGCGTTTACGAAAAAGGGCGGCCTGGCCGTGCTGTACGGCAACGTCGCCCGCAACGGATCGGTCGTCAAACTCGCCGGCGTGGACCCCAAGATGTACCGTTTCACCGGCCCGGCCGTCATCTTCGAAAGCCAGCAAGACGCCTGCGAGGGCATCCTCGGCGGCAAGGTCC
>Ga0315285_10005605_pt1 | contig 12937 bp, 20 predicted proteins | sample YL17G09_36_MG_FD_203698 | JGI IMG/M metagenome (GOLD analysis project Ga0315285, IMG submission 203698) | Sediment microbial communities from Yellowstone Lake, YNP, Wyoming, USA - YL17G09_36 | ecosystem: Environmental > Aquatic > Freshwater > Lake > Sediment | place: USA: Wyoming | collected... | reverse complement strand
CTAGCGTCAGGTCCGGTCCGCCTGTTATGTGGATTAGACAGCCCTTTGCTCCAGTATAGTCCACGTCAAGCAGGCTGTTCTTCAAAGTGTCTTCAACGACCTCTTCCACTCTCGAATGACCTCTGGACTCTCCGACAGATATTACAGACACTCCGCCCGCGGTCATTATAGACCTAACGTCGGCATAGTCCAAGTTGATCAAGGACGGGGTTGTGATTGTCTCTGTAATCCCTTTCACTGCGCGGGAGATTACCTCGTCCGCAACGCTGAACGCCTGTTCTATCGGAAGATTAGGGACTAACTCGACGAGCCTGTTGTTGTCTATAATCACTACAGTATCAGCCACTTTCCTCAGCCTCTCTATTCCATCGTCAGCCTTTATCAGCCTGGCTCTCTCCATCCTGAACGGGTAAGTGACCATCGCTATGACTATCGCACCTTGCTCTTTGGCTATGTCCGCTATGACCGGCGAGGCTCCTGTGCCTGTCCCTCCGCCCATGCCTGCGGTCAGGAACAGCATATCGGTTCCTTCCATAACCTTCGATAGGGCTGCTCTGGACACTTCCGCAGCTTTCGTCCCTACCTCGGGATAGCCGCCTGCGCCCAATCCCCTAGTCACGCTTTGTCCTATAAGCAGTTTCTTTATCGAATCATGCATTATAGACAAGTGCTGCTTGTCTGTGTTCACCGCAATCAATTCTGCGCCTGCCACGTTCACACGCGCCATCCTGTTGACGGTGTTGTTTCCCGCGCCGCCGACTCCTATAACTAAAATCTTGGGCCCTTCGATCATCTTAGCTGACGATCTGGTCTCCTGGCCCATGCCGGGTGTAACCGCATCCCTAATGAGAGAGTCCATCTTCCCACCTCGATATATTTTTGCACGGCTTTCTATAAAAATGTGATATCAATTAACTATTTAAACAGAGACAAGTCCAATTATTACGGTGGACTAGGCTGGAAGGTTAGCAGTCTTCTGTTACCCCAAATCTGCTTCACGGGGGAGCTGAAGCCGGGGAGCGTTGGACGTTCTTGGCGTCGGCCCGGGATCAAACCATGATTTTCTGTCCCATTTGATCTAATGCTTATGGAATCTGGTCAGGTCAGGAATGAAGCAGCCATAACATAGGTGTCAGATGCTTTTGGGGTCACAGAACTGAGGAAGATTTCGGATCACCTTCGCCAGGGGTTTCCTGCCATTCCCGGTGGTCCACCATTAATAAATATCCGTCTTTCTTAAATCTTAAAGTCGTGGAAGCATGCGAAAAACAATATCTATCCTGATAATCCTCATGGTTTTTAGCTATCTTGGCTATGTCTCATACAGCCTTCTCTTGGGCAGCGCCAGGTTTGCTCCAACGATAGCCCCGAGCGGCAATTCTGTGACCATCCCGCTGCTCGCGGTGACAGAGAATAACACCGGCATGGTCATCTCCCTCGTTGTAGAGCTAAAGCCAGGCACCGGAAAGGTCCTGGTCAACATAAACAACCCGTCCTTTGTCACAGATACCCAGGACTCGATCAGGCTGGCTGTTAATGAAGCGGCCGAGATGACGAACACCGACCTGAAAAAGTATGACGTGGTTTTCTCAGTGAAGACTGATGTCTCGGTCATAGGTGGTCCTTCAGCAGGGGCGGCCATGACCATAGCCACGATGGCGCTCATGCTCAACAAACATATCAAGGATGATGTCGCGATTACCGGCACTATAATGTCCGGCGGCTACATAGGGCAGGTCGGTGGGGTCGAGGAGAAAGCGGCCGCTGCGAAAGAGAATGGCATGAGGCTGCTGTTGGTGCCGGCGGGCGAGTCGGTCTATCGCGAGCCTCTCGAGAACTGCACGCAGAGGACTGGCCATGGCTATAGCCAGAAGGAATGTTTTATAACTTACAGGTCAGTCAATATATCCGAAGAGGTAGGAATACCGGTCAACGAGGTCAACACCATATCAGAGGCGCTTGACTATATGCTAGAGTGATAAAATGGACAGACAGACGAGACTCTATGTCGTGTATGCTTTGACTACTTTCTTTTTCACGATATTTTTCCTTAGCGGCATATATTTCGAGATACCTTCCCCTAACAAGTATGTCGAGACCAAGATAGTCTACCAAACCGTGACTAAATACATCAACAACACGATAGAATTGCCTGTCGGTCAGATATACGAGAAAAACGTGACTGTCTATGGCATTGCCGTTTTCAACGAGACCGGCTCCGGCGAGTTGGCTAAAATAAGCATGCTCCTAAAGCCTGGCTATGGCGGGATGTTCCTCGATGTCTCTGAGAAGACCTTTGGAACCGATCTCCAGGAGAGCATGCCGCTCATTAGGGACTATGCCCAAGCGTTCACCGAGAAAAACCTCATGTACAAGGACGTGGTGGTGAAGATAGACTTCACGGGCAGGAATGTACAGGGGACCTCAGGCAGCGCAGCGATGACTGTGGGCCTGATCGCCATGCTCCAGAACATTGAACTGAAGAATGACACCGTTCTCACTGGCGTGCTAAATCCCGACGGGACGCTGGACCCGGTAAATTCCCTGAACCTGAAAATAAGCGTTGCAAAGAATCTCGGTGTGAGGGAGATACTGATTCCAAAAGTCGAATGCTCCTCCGTTAACGAGAGCATAACAGGGATAACAGTCACTTGCGTGAATTCTGTCCGAGAGGCACTTAAGTACATGACAGCCTGACGTTTTCTCCAACTATTTATATAAAGACAACACAAATATAATCAAGCTGGGATCGCCTAGTGGTATGGCGGCAGCCTGCTAAGCTGTTGGGCCTCGGCCTCCGCGAGTTCGAATCTCGCTCCCAGCGTCAACCCACTTTGGATATACTTTAGGCGCTATTTGGAGAAAATCAAAGATGCGCTCAAGCTGTTTCTCTATTTTGTCTACCCTCTCAATATCTTTCTTTCTCACGTCTTCAAAGCTAGTGTTAGGGGAATAGTTGCAGTTCAGACAGACCTTATCCTCTGGAGAGATCAGAGAACCGCATAGCTTACAGCGATTAAAGTCCTTCAGCTCTTCCTTCTCACTTAGGCCATACTTCTCTTTCAGATAGTCTGTTAGCTGAGTGCCTGTAAACTCGATATAGGCCTGAGCTGTATTGATTTGAGAATGTCCGACTAATCTCATGAGCATATACGGATTGTCTACCTTTCTTCTCAAAATCCAGTCGCAGATTCCAGCCTTTCTGAACCACTTAGGGCTAGTGTTCTTACCCTTTATACCAGCTCTCTGACATGATCCGACAAGATAGTTCCTCAGGCTAGCTTCGTTTAGAGGCTCATGCTTTCCATTAGTCTTTCTCACGAACAGAGGAGCATCTTGATTGTCTTTCTGCGGGTGAATCAGTAGCCAATTCACTAAGGACAGCTTCGAGTCCTTGATGTCGAAGTCTCTGGCAACCGTCTTGGTCTGAGGTATCCTAACATGGACTAGATCATGGTCGTTTAGCTGAACGTCTCTAACCCTGATACTTATGAGCTCGCTGGATCTAGCTCCCGTCTCGAAGGCGAACCAGAGAAGAGCTTTCGTCATGGTATTGCTCTCCTTCCTCGCTATCTCTTTCATGTCCTCAAAGGTCAGGAGCTTTGTCGCATCTATGAATGGCCTGCTCTTTTTGATCTCTATGAACTCGAGTCCTAGCGGTCTGGACTTCCTCATGCCAGCTAGAAACTTCATGAATTGGATCAGGATTTTCTTAGCGTCTCCCTTAGTCCTTTCGCTCCAGTTCAAGCTCTCGATCTCCTTGACTATCGGAAGGAACTGGTTAGGCTTCTCTGGATCTAGCTTGGTGTAAGGTGTCTTTATTAGTGGCTTGGCTAATGTTTTCTTTCCTTCATACTTAGATCCGACTCTCATGTAGAGCAGGACTCTCAATAGCTTCTCGATGGTCTGAGGCTCTCGACCTTGTCCTTCCTTGAACACCTTGAACTTGAGCAATTGCTGTTTCTCTTCAGAGGGTAGATCGCTCTCTTCAATATCGTTAGTTATATTCCTGAGCAGTCTCTTCCCTCGCTCCTTCCTCTGCTTTGAGTAGATTGTCTCTTCCATTCAGTATCCCTTCTTGACTGCATCGATAAAGATTTTGAAATCATCGTATGAGATTACCATCAAATAAACAAAGGAAAGAAAGTAGTCGATGTAAAACCACATGATAGGTAGATTAATCAAAAGCAATATCGGGAAAACTAAGAGCGAAGCTATGAAACCAGCCATGTAGAAGAATTTAAATTTGTGTGGCTTAGGTCTAATGTAGATGCCTTTCGGAATTTTAAGACCCCAAAGTTGATAGTAGCCGATTCCCCAGCCATCATATATCCCTTTCTTCTTTGCATAGATGCAGTGGCCAGACTCATGAACAAAGTATGCTACTGCAAACCATAACAACCATGCGATTACAAATTCAGACATCTAGCTCACTTATGTAGTATGAACTCCTTCAAGATAAAAACAATTATGCAAATGATTCCTATCTCAACAACCACCCACCGTGTTAAGTCTATTGCCTTCATGCTAATCTGTGCTCCCTATCTTCAAATAAGTTTCTCCATCTTTGCTTGGCCACGTATACTCTATCGGGAAATCAATCACACGCTTCTTACAGAGATAGACTAATTTTAAAAGTAGCAACTCTTTCTGCAGGAGTTCACGTTTTGTCAGATCGGGATACAAGGAGTGCAAAATGTCAGAGGTCGTTATTAGTTTTCCTTTATTTGATTCCAAGCATTCTTTCATTTTTTCTAACTCTACTCTGCTCCCTTCTTTGATGTCAAAAATCTCTTCCAGTTTTTTTCTGTAAGGACTATAGTCCTTACTAAACTTATAATGCTCTCCCTGTCGAATTTTCTTAGGTTCATACATACCATTATGCTCTTCAAAATTTGATTCTATCGCTATGTCCTCATCAAATAGTGCGAGACGTAAGAGACACAATTTAAAAAGAGTTTCGTCTGGTTGGTAGTATTCTTTTTCCTGTTTCTCAAATTGCCTCAGCTTCTCTTTGTTTCTTTCTCGAAGCTCCTTCCGAGCTAGTTCTTGAGGTTCTATCGGTTTGCTTCTATCGGGGAGTAAGAGAGGATTTTCTTTCTCCAACTCTGGCGGTTTTAGGTCTGGGTAGACTAAGTCATAGAGCTCTTGGATAGACAGCCAACTAAAGAAGGGAGAATAATTACGATGGCCTTCATCCCAGTCGTAATAATAACCATGCTCACGATAGGCTTTCTTTACTTCTATTATTTTATTGGCTATCTCGATCTGCTCATCTCTGTCTCTCTCCGATTGTTTTCTTCTCGCTTCTCCTTCATCAACTTTCGGTTTCTTCTGCAGTTCTTCATCTAGTTCAAGTTTCATGTTCTCACCTTGAAGACTGGCCTATGGACTCGATAGACTTTGCCAGACTTGTAAACTTTTATATCAACACACTTCTTCAGATTCAGGGGCATGCCTCTAGCTCTGAGATACTCTAGCTTCTTCAAAATCTTTTTCCCGTAGTCTGTAAGTAAGTATTCTTTTCCTTTCTTCTCAACCAATCCAAACTTCCTAAGCCTGACTAGATGCACTCTGAGTGTGCGAGCATCGAGGCCTATGTTATCTGGCGCTAGCAGTATCTGGTCAATTGTCTTTCCTATCTCCCTCAGACTAAAGAGGATTACAAACTTTCTTTCGTTGTGTCTTTTTCTCGAACAGCTTGATGGCATTTTTTTAGCTCCTTCATAATTATTTACTATCGGTTTAACCCGAGTTTCTCATTCCCTATTAGAGCACCTCGAGATACCCCTTCTTTTTCATTCGATTTTGCGAAATAATTTCTGTCTGGAAGTTTGTAGCGGAAGACAAAGATAGTTCTGCGGTCTGTCTTGAAGGCCAGAGCATAATAGTCGTCATGGAAGATCTCGAGCTCTGCAGTCCCTCGCTCAGCTAGACCGATCAGCTCTTTCTCGGACTTCAGGATCAGGACATAGTAGCGAGTCATAAGCCTCCTCAGGTCTATGCTCTCTACCTCGATCCAGATGACATTACGCTTTTGCATGTCCATATCAAAGCTCCTTGTCGCAGAACCGCATACCCTCGAGAGTCAAAGAGTAGATCCCTTCCTCACTCTGAACGAGACCGAGCTCTCGCAGTTGTCTTAAGTGAAACCAGATGTGCCTATTGCTCATGACTGGCCTGCGCTGGAAGTCGACTATCTCTCCAGCTAGGACAGAAGGAGAGCGAGGACTCCTTCTCAATTCCGATAAGATAAGCCTCTTCTTGTAGCTGGATCTAACCAGCCTTAGCTGTTTTCGAGGCGCAACTACCTTATTCTCGACTTGTTTCTTACTACTCTCGATAGGTTGGTTCTCTTGGGTTAGGTCATTAGGCATTTTTCTCAGTCTCCTTAGTTTTGACTCTCAACTGTGCCAATGACAATAGATGTGCCAATATAATGCTAGGCACTTGGCACACTATTGTTCCTGTGTGCTTAGGCACATTAGGCACACTTGGCACACATGCTTTCGTATATATCGGTTTTATAATCAACCTTTGGCACACTTTAGGCACATTAGTCATTTTCTTCACTTCCCTCATAATCTGGTAGTTTCTCCCCTCTGGCCGTGAGTAGTTTGTAAGGACTCTTCTTTCCTGAGACGACCTTCATTTTCTTCAGTTCGTCTATGGCCCTCTGTCCTGATCGTGCACTATATCCAAGCTTGATTGAGAACGCCTTAATGTCTGTGGTTCTAATCAAACTCACAGCATGGTTCAAACAATAATCTAGATACGCCTTTGCGACAATCTCACCAATCAGTCCCTCTTCTTCCTCTAGATATTTATCGAACACAAAAGAGATTGGCTCTCCTTCTTCCTCTTTATCTTCAGTAATTGTGATAAGGACTGGCTTGACTAATGGCCCTCTTCGCATCTTTGCTTGGCGGAGAACTAACTGATCTTTCATTCTCCCTCCTTCAGTATCAGCGAAGAAGATGACATCAGCCACGTTCACGAACTCAGAACTGCCTCTGAGCTCATCCATTATATCAAATTCAGAGCCACGACTCTGAGTCTTTCTCGAGTGGCCCAGAAGAACCCAAGATATACCATATTTCGTTGCAAGCGGTTTCAGGACAGAGTTATAAAGCAAGTTGATGTCATCAGCTTTGTCTTCCGCAAAGCTATGGACTCTTCGGAGAACGTCAACAAAAATAACCTCGAACTTATATTCCTCAATCAGTCTCTTTATCGCTTCAAGTGAATCCGCTCTGTCTAGTCGTATGTTCTCACAAGACAACAGAGCAAAATTGTCTGGCCAGTTCTCAACCTTCATTCCAGCAAGCAGTTTCTTAATGCGTCTGAGCATCTCAGCTATTCCGTTCTCTTCGTCAATAAAAAGAACTCGATGCTCACTACAAATAAATTTATCGAGCCATGCAGTCCCAGTAGCTAATCTTAATGCCATGTTCAATCCGAGCCAGCTCTTATAGGCCTGTCGCTTCCCGAAAAAAAGACATAAGCTATTCTCTGGTAGTTGATCATCAATCAAGAATCTCTGTCTCTCTAATTTCATGTCCTTGATTTTTTTCAACCAAACCAGCTTGTCATTATAGCTAATAGTTTTATTTTCTATTCTCTCCAATAATCCTTCTTCTATCAGTTTCTCTTTACTAATCGGTTTTGTTTTTCCCTCTCTCATTTTATCGTATTCTTCTCTCAGTCGTTTGAGTGTATCTTCTCGGTTGTAGTCAGTCCACTTGACATTCTGCTTGATAAACGCCAGAGCCTTCTTGACGTTCCAGCCTAGATTACCGAACAGAACCATAGGCAGATACAACCTGAATCCCGAAGGCTCTTCCATCTGCAGTATCTTCAGAGCAACCAGTTTGTAGTCTTCCTTGAACTTATCGACAGAGAAGTCTTCATTAAAATCAGTCATAGTAGTCTCTTTGAGTTGTGGTTTCAGATATTCAGCAAAGACCTCCTCCAACTGCTCTTTAGTGATTTCAGCAATAGGAACATCCTCTATGACTTCATATCTAGTCCCAGAAGGATGTCTACAACTTGGCCCGACGACATAAGAACCAGTTGACTGGATCTCTCCAACATGCTCTTCCTGTCTCCCTAATACAACCTTCTTGTCGAACCCTTTGCATAAGAAATAGTAATGCCTTCCTCCGCTCCCACTTTGAACTACAAATGTTTTTCCCAGTTTCTCAGCGAGGTCTCTAGCTTTCTGTTTATCTGCATCAATAAAAATCAGTCCACCATAGCCCCCAACAATACCGTAATTGCCTCCTTTCTCCAACCACCTAAGTAGTTCAGGATCATCAAACTTGTAGTTCGCGCTTTCTTGCCAGGACTTCTCGAAAGCGCCCTTCTCTCCTACCTTGACCTTGATAAACCTAAACTCTATGTCTCTTAGTCGTTCTGCAATAGTGATTGGTCTCTTCTGGTCTTCCTGCAACTTCTTCAAATCTTCCAGTCGTTTCTTGTCATTGTCTTCTTGAAAGGTCATCTCAAATCCTCTAGCCTAATTTGTTTTCTCACGCCCAGCTTCTTAGGAAGTTGGATCTGCGTCTGTCTCGGCCTTCCTCTGTCGTCTGTCCGATCCTTGATCCAGTCTTCTAGTGTCATGGCTTTTTCTCATCTTCTAACAGTTCAACTCGCACAATCCTCTCTCGAGGTATCCCTATCTTGTTGCCTATGGCTGAGCCTAATTGGAGCATGATAAAATTAGAATTGACTTCCAGAACTACGCCAGTTTTACAGGAGACATGATCCTGTCCTTCTGACGTTCTTCCATCGATGTAGAATATATTTGCCTTCTTTCCTTCCATACTATCAACTCAAATAAAGAACAGCCAGCGCCGACGAACCCGACAATTTTTAAAGGAGGAAAATTGCCACTAAGCGCTGACTGCCCACAATCATGATGTTTTCGGTTTCTTGTCAGGAACTTTTTGCAAAACTGAAATAAGCTGGCCGACCATCTGTTCGATTCGGTTCAGCTTATCCTCGTATGCTTCAGACACATTTTGACTTTGCATTTTTCTCAACCTCTAGACCTTTTTTGATAAGCATCCTGACTAGACTCGAGATAGATCTGCTCTCTTCTCGAGCTCTCTGTTCAACAATCTCAGCAATCTCTTCTTCGAGTGATCCTTGAACGACTTTCATTTGTATCAGCGTGAATAACTATGGATAATTATTAAGGGTAGGGAGTTTATTAATCTATCATTCGCAATTATAGGTAGCGATTCAAAAATGACGACTGAGAGAACTCCTGAGGGGCAGAGGTTTGAAACTATTTTGACTATGCTTTCTTCTCCAACTATGCCCAAAATCAGTTTCCCCGAAGCTGATGGGATTATGAAACTTTTTACTGAAAATGAATTAATGCTTATTTTCGTCCTCTCTAAATCTGGCACTTCTCTAAATGCTAAACAAGTGTTAGATATTCTTGTTTTAGATTTGTATCAGTCTCTCATAGATAAAAAGCATGAAGCAAAGCTTTGGCCGTATAATGTAAGTGCAGGAATCACTGATACAGATAAAAAAAGATTTGAGAAAATCTTTTTAAAATATTTTTCAAAAGTTATGGAAAAGCCAATAAAATCTAGTGATCTAAAAAGGGGGTATCTTGTTGGTTTTAAATTTAAGACTATTGAGGCCATTAGAAAGACCATAGTTGAAACAGGAATAGCTCAGATACCAAGCTATACGACAATAAAAAGAACCTTAGATTATCTCTGCAGTTTCGGATTTATTGTAAGGCGAGAAACAGCATTCAGGCATGAAAAAATGATTTACGCCCTTAGCCCTCGATTCTATGCTATAGTGAGAATGTGGGAAGGGAAAGTAGATATAGACAATCACTACTTATTTTAAGGTGTTTTATTTAGCCTTTGCTGATCTCGAGCTTGTTCTTTGAAACTAGATCTACCTTGAGCTTCTGGCCTTTAGAGAGCTCCATAGTCTTGACGAACTGCTTTGGGATGGAGAGATAGAACGTTCCTTTCTTATCAGCTCTAACCTTCCTGAAAGATGGCCTCATGTAAATTCCTCAGTAGTTTTTAGATTTCTTGGACTTTCTCCTCTGTTTAGATTTGAGATTAACGCCTCGCTTTTCGTTATGCTTAATAACATGTTTATCAGAATATACTTTGACTGGGAGTTTGCTCCCAGCGTTTTAGGTGCTTTTCGTGAATAGACTATTGCCATTGGTTGCGGTTCTTGTTGTAGTTTTTCTGATTGGCTGCACCGCTGAAAACCTCTCAAAAGCGCTTTATCCGAGTTTTGAGAAAGCCATCTTCGACCAGACCAACACTATCAGGAGCAGCGCCGGGCTAGCGGCCCTGGTCTGGGACGACAAGCTGGCCGAGATAGCGAGAGAACACAGCGAGGACATGGCGAAGAACAACTATTTCTCTCACACTAATCTTCAGGGCGAGAGTCCGAAAGACCGCGGCTTGAGGCACAACTATACTGTGGTCGGCGAGAACATCGGGAAAATCAGCCCATATCTCAGCGGCGGCGACAAGTATGAGTATAACAGCTCTGACGGCATGGCAAAGCTGATGATGCAGTTCTGGATGGCCGGGCAGCACAAGTACAACCTGCTGAACCCCTCTTTTACTAGCATGGGGGTGGGCATCGCATATAACGGTAATGAATATCTCATAACGCAAACTTTTAAGTAGATTATTGATGGAATATAAGTGAGACCATGGGCGTCCAATTAGGCGATATCATCCCGAAAGAGAGGATTGAATTCGAGGACCTGGCTGGCAGGAAGATAGCCATAGATGCGTTCAACTGCCTATACCAGTTCTTGTCAATAATCAGGCAGCCCGACGGCACGCCTTTGATGGACTCGAAACAGAGAGTCACGTCGCATCTCTCCGGCCTGTTCTATCGCACGGGAAAACTGGTCGAATTTGGAATCCTGCCTATTTACGTCTTCGACGGTAAGCCACCTGACCTAAAGAGAAGAGTATCGGAAGAGAGGAGACAGATCAGGGAGGAGGCGCACGAGAAGTGGAAAGCGGCTATAACGGCAGGGGATATGGTTGCTGCGAAAAGACACGCGCAAGCCTCGAGCAAGCTGACTGGTGAGATGATTGACGAGAGCAAACGACTGTTAGAGGCCATGGGAATACCGTGGGTCCAGGCGCTAGGCGAAGGAGAGGCGCAAGCTGCCTATATGGTCCAGCACGGAGACGCATGGGCCTCAGCCAGCCAGGATTATGATTCTATCCTGTTCGGCTCGCCAAAGCTCATCCGTAACCTGACTGTCAGCGGGCGCAGGAAACTCCCGGGGAAGAACGTCTATGTATCTGTGGAGCCGGAGCTGATAGAACTCCAGAAAGCGTTGGACAACCTGGGCATAGATAGGAAACAGCTGATAGACATGGGAATAATGATGGGAACAGACTTTAACGAGGGGATAAAGGGGATAGGGCCTAAAAAAGCTCTGGCTTACGCTAAGGAAGGAAAGTCTGTAAAACAGGTCTATAAGGAAATGGAGCAGGAGCCAGAGGTAGACGTTGACGAGCTAAGAGAGCTGTTCCTGAAGCACGACATAACCAGCGACTATAGCCTGAAGTGGGGGAACGTTAATAAAACGGCCTTAAGTAAGATATTGGTGGACGAGCATGACTTCTCGGAGGAGCGCATAGAGAAGACCATGGAAGAGCTCGATGAGAAGCTGAACCAGAAAGCCAGTCAGGCCAGGCTGGACAGTTGGTTTTAGATATGGACAACATAAGGCGGTTGGTGGAGAAGTATTTCGCAGAGCTTATCACGTATTTTAGGAATGACCAGGAAGTTGAGCTGAGGGATTTGAGCAACCGAGCTATAGAGAGCGCGGCCTTGAACCAGGACAAAACGCTAGTCGATATCTCTCTGGTCTCATACGCACTGGCCAAGTTCATGACCAAACCGCACCTGTTCAAGTCGGACCAGTGGAGCAAGTTCAAAGCGCACATACTGCACGAGCTCGAGGGGAAAAAAGACTCTAAGACCATACTGGATGAGATAATAGAGGATGTAAGCAGCTTCGACGTCAATCTAGGCAATTACGCCAGGGACGCGATAGAGAAGGCTAGAATAAAGCAGGCCTCTAGAACGTACGCTCTTGGGATATCTCTGAAGAGGGCGAGCGAGCTGACCGGCGTTAGTCTGAGCGCTCTCCTGGACTATGTCGGAGCCACAAAGATACACGATAGACCTTATACCAAGACGAAGAGCGTGACCGAGAGGTACAGGATGACAAAAAAGGCGCTGGGTGAATAGATGAGGATTCCATGCGATTCAAGCTCATTGATATCACTGTCAGACAATTGCCTATTGCGGATTCTGGAGAACAGCAAGAAAAAGTTCGTCATCCCGAAGAGGGTAAAGATGGAGATATTCGACGCCCCCTTCTCGACAAAGAGGTTCAAGCTCAGGGCGATCCAGATAAATTCCTATCTTAAGCGGGGAGTTATAGAAGTTGTAGACGACCCGTTCATCCATGAGTATGCGGAGAAGATAACCGACCTGGTCAATAGTCTCTTGAGCTACGGCGGGGACCATGTCAAAATAATCCACCAGGGCGAGGCGGAGGTCATAGCCTGCGCAAAATACTTGAACGAAGACACAGTGGTGATAGACGAGAGGACGTCCAGGCACCTGATCGAAGACACGGACCTGCTGAAGAGATACATGGAATCCAGGACCGGGCTCAAGCTGGACATCAACGGCACGGCCCAAAAGAAGCTGGCTAAAGAATTGGACGGGATTAGTGTAATTAGGTCGGCCGAGATATTCGCCTACGCCTATGAGAAACAGATATTCCCGCAGTACAGCTCCAAAGGCGCGCTAGAGGCAGGCCTATACGCGCTCAAGTTCTCCGGCTGCTCCATTACTGACGAGGAAATCAAAGACTATATCGAGTTGTTGGGATAAT
>Ga0315285_10005603_pt1 | contig 12939 bp, 13 predicted proteins | sample YL17G09_36_MG_FD_203698 | JGI IMG/M metagenome (GOLD analysis project Ga0315285, IMG submission 203698) | Sediment microbial communities from Yellowstone Lake, YNP, Wyoming, USA - YL17G09_36 | ecosystem: Environmental > Aquatic > Freshwater > Lake > Sediment | place: USA: Wyoming | collected... | reverse complement strand
TCCATGGGCCGGAGGATAGCACAGGAAGCCGAAAATGTTAACCATAATTATTGAAAATCCACCGGTCCGTAACCTCGCCTCCCACAAGGGCTCCCGGGGGCGCTAGAGGTTTTCACGGAGTTCTGAGACTGGAACATCCCCCATTACAGACGGCTATGTCAAATTGAAAGTGTCGCTTTCAATCTGTCAGGCCACGCCACCCCCTCACGCGTCGTTCATTCCGCACACGGGTACCCTCTGGGTGTTCCGAATTCCGCATTCGGCATTGAGTATGGCTCGTGGCCCTCGGCTCCAGCCCGTCCTTTCGAACGATTGCGGAGGCCTTGACGCGGCTGGCCCGACCCTTCCCCAAAGGCCTCAGTACGACGTCGCCGATCTTCACCTACAAGCCCTCAGGCGGCTCCCGGCCGGCAAGAGGGGCAAGCCGGGCCAAGTTGACATACTTGGCAACATCCCGTTTGCCACCCAGCGCAAGCGCTGGGTACCCAGAACGCCAAGACCGAATAGCCTATCTGGGGCAAACGAACGAAACTTCTGAAGGCCCCTGCAACCAGGTCTTGCGCTCTTTGCTGGAAGGATCGGAACATCGTCTCCTTGTCCGCCTGAGGCGGATTGGCGCACCAACGGCGGTGCCGTTGGTACCGGCGGTTCAAGGTTTTTCTCGGATCAGGGACAGGACTTTGCTTTTGAGTAATGCGTCCGGTGACTATATAGCCGGTGACAGCGCCTCTTGCCCGTTTCCGGGGAGACCAGAAAGTGTTCGGACTGCCGCCCGAAAGAGCTGCTCGGCTAGAACCGTATGTCGCTTGACGCAAAAACAGAAGGCCGGAGGAAGTTCTCTCGATTCCTCCGGCCTCTCGAAGCGCTCGTCCTATGGTCCCTACAGCTTCCGGTACACGTCTCGTCTGTGTCCGAGCCTCACAACGAGAACCATGAGCACGTCGTCCTGGATCTGGTAAATGATCCGGTAATCGCCGACCCTGATTCTGTGAAGGCTCTTCTCGCCCTCGAGAGTCTCCACGCCGTGCGGCCGAGGATTCTCCGCCAGCGCGTCAATCCGTGGCCGAAGGCGCCGGCGAACGTCCTCGGCGAGGGCGCGAAAGTCTCGATCCGCAGCCGGCGCGAATTCGATGCGATAGCGTCGCAGGGCCACCTAAAGCCCCAGGTCTTTCTTGATCTTCTCCCAGAGGATCGTGCCCTTCCGGTCGGCCTCCTTCAGGGCTGCTCGAGCTGCATCCAGGTCCAGCCGGTCCTCCAGCTTCTGCAGCAATTCGAGGTCCTCCATGGGGACGATCGCTGCGAGATCCTTCCCCCGGCGATAGAGAACCACGCGGCTCTTCCCGTAGGCTACCCGGTTGAGGGTGGTCGCGAAATCGTTCCTGGCATCGCTCGCCTTGACGCGTGTCATCGGAATTCTCCTGTTCAATTTGTCTGTTCCGTACAATACAGCGAATTTGGCAGATAGTCAAATCTTCTTATGAACGGATCATCCCGGTCTGCCGTGGTGCTCGTACCCTTGTACTGAGAGCTTGCCCTCCTGGGAACTAGCAACTGGGGGACGTCCATGAAATTATAAGTTTCTCCCCATGCCCTGATGCCCAAGGAAGAATGTACCGCTGGATCAGCCGTCCGCCTGAGAACGGCCGTCGGCGGAGAGGGAGGTATCTTGACATGATTTCGTGAAACCTATAAGATGCTGTCAAGACAGGCATCACACAACGGGAGAGCGAGGATGAAGCAGAAGGTCGGGACGGTGATCGATGCACGGCTGATACGGAAGGCGAAGGTCTACGCGGCGCAGCACGGGAAGCCGCTCAGCGGGGTCATCGAAGAGGCCTTGGTTGCCTACCTGGAGCGCGCGACACCCAAGGCGGCCTCCGGGGGACTCATGGCACGGACTGCGGGAATGCTGGCCATAGATCCTTCGATCCTTGCCACCCTGTTGGCCGAGGATCTGTACGATGCGACTTGACCGGGTGCCCGCAGGGACCATCGTCTTCATCGACGCCAACATTTTCATCTACCATTTCACGGGTGCTTCGCCTCAATGTTCCACCTTTCTCTCCCGCTGCGAAGCCAGACAACTCGAGGGGGTTACCGGGGTGCATGTCCTGGCCGAAGTGGCCCACCGCCTGATGATGATCGAAGCGGTTCGAAAGGGCCTGGTGACTCCCGGTGGGGTGGCGGCCAAGCTCCGTGAGCATCCTGAAGTCGTCCGCAGCCTCACGGACTACCAGATTAGCGTCGATACCATCCTGAGTGCTGGCATCCGGATCGTCGCCCTCACCCCGGAGGATTTTTCCCTCAGCGCCGTCGTGCGCAGCAACAGCGGGTTACTCGTCAATGATTCCCCTGACCGCAGCGATGATCCAACGAGAGCGAATTCCGGCGCTTGCAACCAGCGATAGCGACTTTGAGCGCATGCAGCGTCTCCGCCTGTATTCACCCACCGATCTCCCCTGGCCCACCCCGGCCCAATAATCAGTCTACATCGACAGGCATAGAGGTTGGTGCGAGTTAGCCCGCGAGTAAAAAAGTACCGGACACCATTTGGCCCTGAACCCCTTGATTCTGCGGGGACGTGATTCCAATTCTTCCCCGCTATTCACGACGCGGCAGGTAGCGGGTCACGAAGGCCGTCCTGCCCACGGCGCGCCGGGTCAACCAGCGCGGATCGCGAGCATCGCCGGGGGCCACGAGGCATCCCGACCTGCAGCACCGGGCGCACGAGGTCATTCATCAGCGGACACGGCTTCAGGCTTCACCTGCCTGGCCCACCGACCACCAGGAATCTGAACTGCCCATGCGGTAAATCAAGCCCTTGGCTCGTAATTGCTGTCCGGTACCTTCTTTCGCTCTCCGAGAACTCATCGGTTGTCCTTGGCTGGACGCCCCACCCTGATGGGAACAGAAAGCTCCTGACGCTTGTTGGTGGTGATGTCGAAGAGCAGCAGGCGGACGCTTTGATATTGCGCCCATTTCATGTACAGGAACCCGTGTTCGATGTGCCCAGGCCGCACGACACGGTCACTGAAGTCCTGGGCCGCGAGTTCCCGGCGGAACCGGTGCGTAATGGTGTCGGACGTGCCCTCCGCGGTGCCAGCCATCCCTCCCGTGGTGCCCCCGATGGCCGCGCCGGTCCCCGCCCCGCGGCCTCCACCTACTGCCCCACCAATCGCTGCCCCTGCTGCGGCCCCCGCCAAGGCCCCTACAGCGAGCCCCGTCGCCGCCGTCGTCCCGATGGAGGACTCGCGGACACGGTCCGTCGCTTGCTGGAGCGTGTAGGCGTTGGCCAACTCCCCTGATGGGGAAACGCCGAAAATCTGCGCGGAGGCGATCTCGAACTCATGGGTTCCGACGTTGCGGGCGATGAGGTGGAGAGGCAGAACCGTAGCCTCCCACATGTCCGTCCCAAAGATGGGCTGGGACTTGTCGGGGGTATCTATGGGGTCGATGGCCAGCTCGAGCCCCTCCCACTGAACGAAAGAGGGATAGGTGGCCGGCATCCGCAGCGGCGCCACACTGGTCTTGAGCGGGGGACTGCACGCCCCAGTGAGAACGACCGCGAGGAAGGAAGCAAGGAGTCCCCGCACCTTCCGCATGCCTCTCATGACTTCCTCCGCTTCTCCCACTCGCTCAGGGCTTGCTGCATTCCGGGCGACTGGACAATCTGCTTGACGAGGTCCGCGATTGTTGAATCGATGGCCCGCTCGACGCCCAGGGCGATTTGCCGGGCCGCGTCCGTCTCCAGGAGCACGCCTCGCGACTGCCCGCCTCCCTCCCCCTGGGCGCGGGCGACTCCGACCCAGACCACTCGCCCATCCCTCTGCTTCAATTCCGCCCGGACCACCAGGCGGGCGAAGGACTGGGTGTCCACCGTCGCCCACTTCGGGTTGATCTCGAAGCTGAGGTGCGCATCCTGGACCTCGACCTCCAGGGTGGCATCCGGGGCCGGATCGAGGGGCGTGCTGCGGGCCTTCAGGAGGGTGATCCGCCGAAAGTTGTAGGAAAGGGCCTTGACGAGCTTCACCGTGAAGGCCTCCCCGGCCGGAAACTCGAACTTCGTGAACTTGTACTCTCCCGTAAGATTCAGATCCCGCAGCTTCTGGTCAACGAACAGGGCCACGTGGACATCGCGCTGGTTGAGATCGCCCATGTTCTCGAAGGCGGTGAGGCCGAGACTCGTGCTCAGTTGCGCCACTTGCGTGCTTCCACATCCTGTCACGACCATGAGGCCGACCAGACAGATCCCAAACAGCCACATCCGGTGTCGCACGGTTCCTCCTTCCCGGCCTCCGAGTCGGCCAAGACGGCAGCTGCAGTCAGACAGCCATGAGGGCAAATGGAGATCCCCAGCCTGCTCTTCAAAGAGGGAAAAGGAGCAAGGGCCAGCGCGGCCCGTTCTGCGCGGTGGGCAGTGTGGTGGGCGAGCACTCCCGCGAGGCGAGGGTACTGCCGGGAGGCTCAAGCGGGAGCCTATCTCCGGTCGTTCTCTCGTGCCAACAGGAAACCCCCGCCTTCGGGCGCTGCTCACGCCATGTCGGGAGCGGGTCCGTGAGGCCTCCAGGACTCTCAGGAGAGAGCGCAGGGTTGACGAGTAGACGGGAGGATCTGCGTGCCGTGAGGAAGTAGCGGGCCAGAGGTCGTTCGATTCCGGCGGGCATTCACCGGCGCAGAAAACAAGAACGCGGAGTGGAAGCTCACTCCGCGTTCTTCTGGTGGCCCTATCGGGATTCGAACCCGAGTTTCAGCCGCGATCACGTCTTCGCCATTTTTGTCGTGTAGTTACGCTATCGGAAGCGGCGAAAAACCCAGTGCGACTAAAACACGAGGGAGTGATTTTGGCTCCCCGGGCAGGACTCGAACTATCCGGACGTCGGACAGAGCGTCGGAACAATTCCGGCCCGAAAAGATGGCTCCGGTCTAATCAGCTTCGCCAGTGAACCCTTGCTCTAACTTTCCTCCAAGCCGGAACGGGATCTGCCACAGCGGGGATGCTTGGACCGCACCCACCCCCGTCCCCCGCCCCGAATGTCCTCAGGATACTCTCTTGCTCGACTGTGCCATTAACTATCCCAACCCCCCGCTAACCGCTGCTTATTTTTTGACCCACTGGCCGTTGTCCTGCTGGATCCACCAGCCGGGGGACGACTTGTCGCGCCAACTGTTTGCAAACAGCTTCTGCACTTCGCCGAGCTTGCCCATGTCGAGATTGTTCGCCTTGATGATTTCGGTATAGAGCGCCTGGCGGTCTGCGTTTTCCTGGTCAACGAGGCGGTTCAGGTCGGCCTTTTCCTTGAGAGAGAGCGCGCCGGTGTCACGAACCGCTACCAAACCGTTGTTCGTCTCGCCGATCGCGCCTTTGCTGTACAGCGGCTGGAGCTGCGGGAAGCGATTGGCCATCGATGCCTTGAGGGAGCGGATCGCCGGGGTCGAGACATTGACGTCAACCGCAGCATGCGCTTCGGTCGGACCAAGGCTTATGAAGCGGAACTGTTCGAGAAGGCCTGTCTTGTCCTGTTTTTGTTCGGGATTCTGCTCAGGTTTGTGCTCCGGCGCCTTGCGAACGTCGTCGACGATCTGGTCAGCGGCTTTCTGGATTGCTGCAGCCGGAAAATAAATGTTTACCGTCACACACGAAAAAAGGAATACTACAAACAGCCAGACAAGCCAATGCTTTCTCAGTGTCATAGCAGCCCTCCTTGGAAGGATAAGCAAGACGCAAAGTCCGCGTACCAAAAATGAGCAGCTCCTCAGTTTTGGCTTTGGCGTTTTGGCGCCCTATTTGACCTCGATTCCGCCGGCTTCTGCCTGGGACGGCCGGGAGATCCGCTGGATGCGCTCCTGCATGTCCTTGAAGCTTATGACATTATCCGGGTTTTGGTTCACAACATCAACCCCGCGCAGGAATCCGCGGCGCACCAGATACTCTTTCCCGCCTTCGTGGATCGTGCCGCTGACCGAAAACTGATCGTTGTTCAGCACGCACCGGAAGCCGATCTTGCTGTAAGGATATTCCTTGAAAAATGAGGCGATCCCCCTGTTCAAAGCGCTGCCCGCGCCGGTGCCGAGGATCGAGATGGTCTGGATCGCATCCGTGCTGATCCGTTGCTCGACGCCCCGCATCTCGACCGACTCGACCTCCAGGATGAAGCTCGCCGGTTGCCCATACTCCATCACAAAATTCCTGAGCGATCCCTGGATGATCCCCGTCATCTTGCCGATTGCGATCTTCCGCGTCACTTCTCCGAGGTTGATATTCCTGAACGTGATGTCGCCGCCGATCTTTCTTGAAGACGACGCGATGTTCTCGGCGAAGAGGTTCGTCGCCTCGACTTCGCCACCGAATACCCTGATCACCGCTCTTCCCTCGGATGCGATCCGGTTGTTCTCGTATCTCATCACGCCGAGACCCGCATTGATCACGCCAGGATATTCCGTTCCCGCCAGCCTTCGGGTCATGCGGCCGAGATCTACGTTGTCTATCTTAACACCAAAACGGTAGCGGGTAGGGGCGAGCACATCGTCGACCTGCACATAATATAGGTGAATCTCTCCGCCAAAGAATGGGATACCGACCGGTTCTGGCACCTCCAGCATGTTCTGCGCAATGATAACGGGTATCTGGAGACTGTCTATGGTGAGCCTTTTCCTTTGAATCGTTTGAAAGCGAATAAACCCTGGCACCGGAGACAGCGGAGTTCTCTTGCCAGGTGACGGATAAACGAGATCAAACGGCAGGTCCGCCGCGATCTGCTGGATGGTAAGCTGCATGTCTGGAGCATCGAGCGTCGTGCCGGTCATCCGATATGTGCCGGCAATTGTCGTGGCAGCGCCGTCATGCCGAATAATGGCTTCAAGAGAAGAGGTGCCAGTAACCGAAAGGTTTGCAAGGCCGGGCGAGAGTTCCTTGAGGTACTCTTTCAGGAATGTGTCGACGAGTTTCCCATGCGAGACACTGGCGGCTTTGAGCTGGATGGCCCAGTCGTTTTTTTTTCCGCCGGCGCTGAACGAGTAATCGCCGGTCTGGAAGATATCAAGCGAGCCGTTCAGCCTAAAGTGCCGGTCGCTGCTCAAAAAAAAATTGCCGTCCGCCGCGAGGAATGCCTTTTGGCCGGCGAGGTTGCTGTAATACTTGCCCCAGAGATACTCACCGTCGCGCTGTTCCGAACGGATATCGAAGGCAAGCTTCTGCTGCGGGGCTGCGTACTGCAGTTTCAGGATGATCCTGCCGCTCACGCCCTGCGCTGCTTTCGTGCTGTCAGGGGAGCTGAATCCGCCCTGGCTGAACGAAAACGTCACGCTGCCATCGAGCGAAGGCCGGCCGTTCGCATACGTTCCCTGCATCTGCGTTTCGACCGCGCCCTTTCCCTGCATGGTCCAGGCGTGATACTCCTCAGGCAGGAACGGCTTGATGACGTCAAAGACCTGTGCAAAGTCAATCGATGCCACCGTGAGATTCGCGCTCCACGGCGTCTCCCCGCGCAGCACCGCCTTTGCCGTGCCTTCGATGGTCCCAAAGTTCTTGCTCTCACCGCGCAGCGTGGTTATCGCGAACGTCTCTGTTCGCTGGTCATACACCATATCGGTCGCAAGCCTGAGGCCGCTCAGAGAAATCGTCCGCTTGTCGCTCGAATAACTTCCCGAATCGACGGCCAGTTCGAAAGTCCCCTTGCCATACGGCTTCGGATAAACACTAGCAAGCTGGATGCTCCCTTTGACCTTGCCGCTCGCTGCGATTGCCGTCTCGCCGCCGGTCGTGAACGCGAAGTTCGCCTGAAACGCGATGCTGCCGCCTTTCTTGGTAGAAAAGTTCTTGAGGGTTAGGTTAACGTTGGTCAATTCTACTTGCTGCTGCCCCCCCTCGAACGTAAGGAGGGCTTCAGCATTCTGGATGTCGAGCAGACGGATATTCGGCAACTTCTTGAGGAACGAAAGGTCGGATGTTCCCTTATTTTCCTTGCCCATCCGGAAGGTGAATTTCGGGTTCTGGAGCACGAGGCTCTCGACCTCGCCCCGCAGTATCATGTCGAGCGAGCTTTTGGCCGCGACGTTCGAGGCGAGCAACGTCAAACCGTCATCGCGGAGACTCTTGATGCTGAGGCCGGAAATGGAGCCCGAGAGACTAGGCGAAAGCGAGATCGCCTGGGCACTTACTTCGTAGCCGAATGCGTTGGCGAGACGATCCAGGAGCGAGGGTGAATGCAGAACAGCCGACAAAGCGCCGAGCACAATACCGCAGCAAGCAATGATACTGAGCAGGGCAAGAAAGATGAGCTTGCGTAGCTTCATTTGTTTCATAGTTTTCCAGCACCCAGGCGACTGCAACAGGTCTCCGGGACTGACCGCTTGCTCTGCCCGCAGTGCAGTGGCCCCATGCGGACCATCGCCTTCATCGAATCGGTCCAGCTCGCATGGTAATGCATAACGCAGGCTGAAGCATGCCCTGAAATGCCGTCTCCGTCAGGATCGGTTTCATGTGCGCCTCGCGCAGCGGGATCAGGAAATCCAAACACTCCTACCGGATGGTCCCGATGCGGCGCTCGCAGGACGCATTCGCCCGTGGGGGTCGGAATGGGATTCGGAGCCCTCGCACCCCTATCGCCCTCAGCGCGACCACCAGTGGCCGGGAGTAGACCCTAATAATAAACCGATAGGGGTGGTCATTTGCAAGCACTTTTTGGAACTGCTGGAGGGTCCAGGCGGCAGTGGGATGACCGGCGACGTTGAGGTGGACGAGCCTTCGGCTCCCCACCCCCACCACCACACAGACATCCAGAACATGGAACGCAGCGGTGACGGTGACGAAGAACTCGCGCGAGGGGGGCTCGCGCGTGTCCCTGATCTCAATCGGGGGATGATCCAGGCATGGATGGACGACATGGCGGCCTCTGATCTGGCCATCAATACCTTGCGCTGTCGCCAGGCCACCCTGTCCAGCTTTTGCACATGGCTGGTCAAGCGGAATCTACCCTGATCCGAGAAAAACCTTGAACCGCCATGACGCCAAGGCCGCCATGGATGGCATGTTCGGAACCTTCCAATCCAGAACACGAGAACCGGTTCTTGAGGCCTTCAGAAGTTCCGTTTGTCTTCCCCAATAAGGCCTTCTGGTCTTGGCGTTCTTGGCGCCTTGGCGGTTAATAATTTCGGATTGGGGTCTACTGCCAGCCAATCCCGTGGCCCAGATGGACCGTCCGCCGCACGAGCGGGTGCCGCCCCCGGTCCCTGCCCCGGCCATCATGCATGCGCTCGTTCAAGCTGCGAAGGAGCGGGGACGTCCGCGCGACGTCGCGCTCTTTCTGCTCCTCCGCTTCACCGGCATGCGCCGCGAGGCGATGGCCACGTTGCGTGTGGGGCACCTTGACAGCACGTGGGGGCCCCGAGGCGTGTGCACCAAGGGAGGCAAGCTCCGGGACGTCCCGCTGCCTGCGGTGGTCATGCGGTTTCTTCACGTGTACGTCCAGGGCGTGCTCACCGCCGAGCTCGGAAAGGTCACCCCAGAGACCCCGCTGTTCTGGTCTTCCTGGGGGCGACGGGCGGTAGGGAAGATGCGCGCCCCGATGACGGGGAAGAACATCTGGCGCCTGTGCAAGGTGTACGGGCGCCGGATCGGCCACCCCAAACTCGGAGCATGTAACTTCAAGAAAAACAAGTTGGTGGCCCTATCGGGATTCGAACCGGAAATTGGTCATTGGTCATTTGCTCCGGAGAATTCACGCATCCCTTCGTGAATTCTCCGGGTTAATGATCCGTTCCAACTCACGCAGGTTCTCTGGAAGCATGGCGCGCTTCCCGTCTTCGATCTCGTGAATCATCTGCCACAGGGCGGAGTTCAGCGGCATCGGGAGGCCCCGGGCGCGGCCGCGGCGCACCAGCTCACCGATGCGGTAGTCCACCTCTGTTTTCCGCTTGCGCACCACCAAATCGCGCCATATCCCGGTTCGCTTCTTCAACCGGTCAGTCGGGCGCCAATACTCATCGGCCATCTTGTCGATGGAATCCATTGCGGCCTGCCACGCCTCCGGCGTGGTTGGAGTCATGAGATCCGGCTCGAAGCCGTCGAACGCTTCCAGCTTCACCCCCTCCAGCTTGGCCAGTTGCACCGATTCGGCCAGCAGCGCGACGCCCACCCGCCGGTTGCGCGGATCCGCCAGGATGTCCCCGGCATCGGCATCCACAAGAGCCGTGGCGTAGTTCAGGGAGGCCCAGCACTGCTTCGCCCACTTGTAGCCCCAGATGTTCTGGGTGACGATGACCTCGGTGAACTTGCACAGTTTGTCGTGCAGGGCTCTCACACGATCGGTTATGGACCCGTCCAGCTCACCAATATAGAAGGCCCCCTCGCTCCCGTACATGATGAGGCCGGGACCGAGGTAGTCCGAGCCCCAGTTCACGTGGGCGCCGACGGTCCGCTCGCGGCCGATCAGGGCGGCGATGCGCTCCTCGTTGAGGCCGTTCTGCAGGGAGACGACGAAGGACTGGGGACCGAGGAGCGGCGCGATCGGCTTCATGGCCACTTCGGTGTGCTGCGACTTCACCGACAGGAACACCCACTCCAATGGGCCCGTCAACTCGTCGGGCGTGATTGCCCTGGCCGGCACCGTGAACTCGACGCGCCCTGTGATGGTCAACCCCCGCGTGTTGATGGCATCCACGTGCTCCTTGACCACGTCCACGAAGAGCACGTCTTCGCCCCCCTTGGCGAGAAAAGCTCCCACGGTGCCGCCGATGGCGCCGGCACCGACTATCGTGATACGCATCTCGCATCTCCTCCGAAGATATTAACCGCCATGACGCCAAGAACGCCAAGACCGAAGTGGCCTCTCGTGGGAAAGAAAGGAAACTCTTGAACGCCCCAGGAACCGGCCTTCGCGTCTTTCGGTGGAAAGATCGGAGCAGCGTATCTTTGGCGACCCTGGCGTCATGGCGGTTCAAGGTCTTTCTCGAGTCCGGGCTAGAACATCCAGTGGCCGCCGTCGACCATGATGGTCTGGCCCACAACGTAGCCGGCCTCTTCTGAGGCCACAAAGGCGATGACGTTCGCGATCTCAGAGGGGTCACCGAGCCGCTTGATGGCGATGGTGCTCATCTCCATCTCCTTCTCGGCGTCGCTCCGCCGCGCCCAGTCGGCCACCCCGTGAGGGCTGAGGATGAGGCCGGGCGCGACGACATTGCACAGCACGTTGAAGGGTGCCAACTCCACCGCCAACTGCCGCATCAGGCCGTGCGCGCCGGCCTTGGCCGCAGCGTAGGGGACGATACGGCTGCGACTGTGGCTGCGCCCCGCCCCGGAGCCCACAGTGATGATCCGACCCCACCGCTGCGCCTTCATGATGGGCGCCACCGACAGGCTCAGGTAGAAGGGCGCATGAAGGTTCAGATCCATCACCTTGTGCCAGTCGGCGACGGTCAGGGTATCCACACCGCGGGCCGCTCCCAGGGTGCCGCCGGCCACGTTGACCAGAATATCGATGCGGCCGAATCGCTCGTGGATCTCCTTCACTGCCCGCTGGTCGGCCTCGGCGTCAGTCACGTCCACCACCATGGCGACGCCCTTCCCGATGCTGGTCATCACGCTCTTCAGGAGATCGCCCTGCTTGTCCAGGCCCACCACAGTGGCGCCCCTCTCCGCCAGCTTCTTGGCGGTTGCCTCCCCGATGCCCTGGGCCGCTCCGGTTACGATGGCTACCCGATCAGTCAATTCCACTCCCATGAGTTCCCTCCGGCACGTCAAGCCCGAGGGGGCTCGACTTGCGACACTTCAAGCCAGCTGCAGAGACGCCCGATCGCCCTCGATCGCCAGCCTGGTCTCGAAAGGCGCCGAGAGGTCGACCAGCCTGTCCAGGACGGCCTTCGCCTCGGCGCCGAAGGCGCGGCTGGGAACTCCCCGGTCGTCGTGGGTGAGCGGCACCAGCTCGATGGCCAGGTCGTCGCCGACCCTGGCCTTCACGATGAAGGACTTCAGCTCCATGTAGGGTCGAGGCTTGTCGAACTCGAAGAAGAAGTTGCCGGCGCTGTAGAAGATCAGCTTCGCGTGGTAGACCTCGATGGGGTGCAGGGTGTGGGAATGGTGCCCGTAGACCACGTCTGCCCCTGCCTCGATCATGGCGTGGGCCAGGGGCTGCTGGTACTGGGCCAGCACGCCCTGGGCCGGCGACAGCCAGAAATCTGGCACGCCCCAGTGAATGGACACCATCGCGACGTCCACCTCTGCTTTGAGCCGTCGGATCCGCTGGCAGAGAGCCTCCTGTTCCTCAACCCGCACCCAGGTACGGACTATCGGCATGGCGCCAGGGCTCTCTACCATGAAATTGGCATCGATCTCCAGGGCGAAATCCACCCGGAGGGGCGCCAGCCCGGGCTTGCCGGGCCCGGCGTCGAAGCCCATGGGCACCGTGGTGGCGAGGTTCAGCAATCCGACCCGGTGTCCCTGGACGTCGAAGGTGAGGGGACGGCAGGCCTCCTCCAGATCGAGGCCGGCCCCGCAGCGGGCAATGTCCGCCTCATCGCAAGTCTCGAGGGTATCGGCCAGGGCCTCCGGCCCGTAGTCCATCATATGGTTGTTGGCCAGGGTGACGGCATGGACCCCCAGGGCTTTCACATCCTGGATCACCTCCGGATCGGATCGGAGGTTCCGGAACTTTGGAACAGGGTTGCCCCGTTTGGAGAGGGGCGTCTCCAGGTTGGCGATGACCAGATCGCTGGCCTTCAATTCCTCTACCATCGCCGCGAAGCCCACGTCACCCTCGCGCAGCCGCTGCTGCACGCAACGGGTGACTGGCCTGAGATCGGCTACAAGGCTGACGGTCGCGGGCATGTGATCCTCCCCTAACCCCAATCCGAAATTCTCAACCGCCAAGGCGCCAAGAACGCCAAGCTGAAATGGCTCATTCGGAAAAAACGGACGACACTTCTGAAGACCCCATAAGCGCGGCC
>Ga0315285_10005599_pt1 | contig 12943 bp, 28 predicted proteins | sample YL17G09_36_MG_FD_203698 | JGI IMG/M metagenome (GOLD analysis project Ga0315285, IMG submission 203698) | Sediment microbial communities from Yellowstone Lake, YNP, Wyoming, USA - YL17G09_36 | ecosystem: Environmental > Aquatic > Freshwater > Lake > Sediment | place: USA: Wyoming | collected... | reverse complement strand
AGATCGGATTCTATACACTGTCCGATAAGCGGGCAAAGACAGCATCGGAAAACTCACCACTACAAAGATGCGAACTGATTCTTACGGATAAATGTAATCTTCGATGCCCGTATTGCCGTGGTATGAGAACCGACTTTGCTGGAGGTATGGGCTTCGAAGAAGCCAAGAATGTAATCGATCTCTGGGCGGCGGATCATCTCGTCAACATCCGTTTCAGTGGTGGCGAACCAACTCTATGTTCATATCTTGGAGAGTTGGTTGCGTATGCTAGAAACAACGGCGTGACACGAGTAGCCATTTCCACGAATGGGACTGGGGATCTGGACACTTACCTTCGTCTAATTGATTTTGGTGCCAATGACTTCTCAGTATCGCTGGATGCTGGTTGTTGCTCTATCGGCAAGATGATGGCAGGTGGCGTAAGCAATGCGTGGGAGAAAGCAAGCGAGACTATCAGACAGCTTTCAAGACGCACCTATGTGACTGTTGGGATTGTTTTCAATGAGATCAATAGCTCTCGTGCTGTGAAGACTGTGTTGTATGCTAATAGTCTTAGTCCGTCTGATATACGGATCATACCCTCAGCGCAGTATGACAAAGCGGTTCAGTCCCTTGCGGATCTATCAGACGATGTGATTGGAAAGTATCCGATACTGAAATATCGCATTAATAAGATGCGTGAGGGAAAGCATGTTAGGGGCATAACGGACACGGACACTAGATGCTGTCCATTGGTCTTAGATGATATGGCAGTTGCCAAAGGATGGCATTTCCCCTGTATCATCTATATGCGTGAACACGGAGATCCTATTGGTAGAGTATCGAGCCATATGCGTCAGGAGCGTCTGGCTTGGTGTCGTTCCCATAACACGCATAGCGATCCGATATGTCGCAAGAACTGCTTAGATGTTTGCGTGGCATACAACAATAGATTTGAGGAACTACATCGAGGCAATATGTTTTACGATCTGCTGTGGGGTCTTTCTACTACCTGGTTTGAGTAGCAGTAAATGGGATGGTGGCGGAATCTTAAGCTTAAATCCATAAGAATGGAATGTATTAAAATGTTAAGGGTAGTTGGGCGACTGAGCCGTGAGACTACCCAAACTTGCCCCTATGTCGTAACAGGCAGCCGAGACTGATTTAAAATCAGTTGCCGAAAGGCGTCCCGGTTCGAATCCGGGTAGGGGCACTAAATATTCAATATTTTTAAGTTAATTATATCAAGGATAATTTTGAGGTATTGTTCAGAGCCTTTTGTAGTAAATCTGATCATTTTTGAAGAATCGATTATACATAATTCAATTCCTTTTTCCAAACACGCTTGGAATTTTCGTCCGTCATTGTTTTTAATTGAGGCAAGTTTTTCTTGTCCATGAATGGGCTCATAATGATAAATGCCATTTAATTCAAATGCTAAGTTAAGTTTAGGAAGATATATATCAAGCTCAGAGCTAATTGCTTCTTTTTCATTAAATAGTATTTCAAGATTTGGATATTGACTTTGTAATTGTTCTTCTAGCCAAACTTCGAGTTTTGACCGTCGTGTTCCAGTAGTTTTGTGGAGATTATTATAAGTCGCAGCACAAGATCGAGAACAAAATAAATTTCCGCTTTTACTTTTTTTAAACTCTTTTAATAATTTTGTTGTTTCCGTTCCGCATTTAGCACAGGGCTTAGTTATATTATTTCCCTTACCAGCACACTTTTGGGAACAATAAGTATTAATATGAGTTCCTTTAATTAATTTTAATTCTCTTCTTACTTGACTTCTCCTTCTTGTAAAATTTTTATTACAAACATCACAAATTAGTTCAATAAAGGATCTTGTTTCTTTAAATAATTCTGGATCTGTTAAGAAATCTTGTTGTTTCATAATGTTCTCTTTTAATATATGCGGAGCTATTAGTAGGTTTTTGAGTCCCATCCTATCTATTTTGCGCTGAACTCAAATATTGTGAGGAGTTTCAATGAACAGATGTAGTAACATACGAAATGAATTTGGCGATATGCGGGGAACACCTAAATTCGACTCCCTCCCGTTCTAAAGTTGAAATAGGCTGTCATTTGTTGAATTTCTGTAACACCCCATAACAAGGATAAATCATGAGATTGTTTTCTCGTTTGTGTATTACCTGTGGCATCAGCATTTATAAAAGTATGGATTTAAGAGGTGTAGTCAGGAAGCATCTATGCTGGTGTTCGCCATTCGGTAATTCGCATGATATCTTTTCGTGGGGAACGGAAGAGAGGTTTTGATGGCGAGACTCGTCTTTGTGTTAGATAAAGCAGATCGTGATCAATTAGTTACGGCACTTTTTGATTCGGATCAGCGGTATGAAGATCATTATGTGTGTAACTTTTGTGGTGGCAGATCAGATAGGCTCGGTGATGGCATAAAACACCATACCAGTTGTGCACAGGCAATGTTGATTGCTTTCCTTGAAAGTGGAAAAGAAATATGACCTTACTGTCGCTTGAAACGGAACTATGTTGTGATGCCCCGGAGATTCGTCTGCGGTGTTTTGACGACATATGTGGTATTGAATTCCATCTATTGAGAAGCGAAATAGAGAGCAACCTATGGTATAGTAGTTACCTTAACAGGTTGTGTCTCGAACTGCCGAGACTCGCAGTTCTGCTTGACTTCCCAAGGGTCTTTATCTGCAAGGAATTTGCCAGGTCTGGTAGCATTATGAGAATGATTGTATCGATTACAGAACCACTTCTTGCCAAAATGGATTTCGATCTGACTGATATCATTGATGGCCGACTCATTAATGCGTCGAATGATTACAGCAACAGAACTCGCTTTGGAGTGTTATAAAATGCGACTTAACTGCCAAAAGTGTGGGGCTTGTTGTGTTTCTCCCAATGGCATCTTTTACGGCAAACCTAAAGTTCATATAGATATTACTGAAGAAGATGCTAAGAGGATGTCAAGATACTTCCGTCGAAGGTATGTTGTCCGAGGGACAGAGGTAGGAGTTCCTGCTCCGATTGGAAACCTATTGTATTTGACCACCAAAGAGACGCTAGATGGTTATGCCTGTGCTGCTTTTCGGGGCAGGGTAAATGGTTTGTGTCGTTGTGTAATCTACGATCGTCGGCCTGATGTTTGTAGGTATTTCACAAAGGGCAGAAACAATATGATGTGTACTAGTTGTCGTGAAGATTTCGATCTCAAGGTATAACAAATGGATCGTCAAAAACTAGAACAACTCGCCGATGGACTTAGCGAATTTTACAATGATTTCAAATCGCAGTTGACGCAAACTGAAAGGCAAGCCTTTATGAAGGTTATAACTACACTTGATGTAGCTTTATATAGCCTGTCAGAAGAGGATGTCCAGCTTCTTGGTAATGAGTTTGTGATGAATGGATCACAATCTATGGAGATTGAAGAGGTACATAATTGCGGTAATTGTTTCGATTGCCGTGATTATGTCGACGAAAAACATCATAGGTATTGCCTGTTATATAATAGGCTCATTGAACCATTCCATATTAAGTGTGAATACTGGAGAGAGAAGCCGTGAGGCTCTAGAAAGCGACAAAGGAAATTGAAATGCCAAAAGTCCAGTTGGGTCAGGAAGATATGGAAGACGCGCTTAGGATTTACAATGCGATCGTTAGATGCCTTGAAAATCTCCCAAATGATCTGATGGAGAATGAGAAGTTCGGATTGATGATGGTGAATGTTATGCTTAACATCATCTGTACTGTCGCCATAAGTGCTGGTACTGACAAGCAGGAGATTATGCGGGGGCTAGAACAAGTTTACGACAGTAAGAGGGCTGGCAAGCCTGGAGTATTGAATTGAAAGTCTATCTATTATGGCACGAGCACAACAAAGATGAGAAGCTTCTTGGAGTTTTTCCCAGTCCTGAAGCTGCAGCAAATGCTAGGGAAATGTATTTGAATCTCCCTGGGTTCCGTGATGTTCCAGATGGTTTCATAATTGATTCATATGTTGTGGGCGAGTGGCATTGGACAGAAGGATATGTGACATAATTTTAAGATTGATTGTCAGCCCCTATCGATCAACGAACAGGTCAGTCGTCTCCTAAACGACAGATGTAGGTTTAACTCCTACTGGGGGCACTAATTTTGTAATCATTTCCACCAGTAGCCGAGGGGGCCTTCTAAGCCCTTATTCGTAATCTGGAGCTGTAAATGTAGGTTCGATTCCTACCTGGTGGGCAAACAAATATGAAAGGAGATCAGCGAAATGGCAAAGACACTTGAAGAGCTTATTGAGATGGCAGAGAGCGAAGATCTTTATTACCTATTGGATGAGACAGTACATGATTGTAAATCTGAGGAGGCATCTAACATAAATAACAATGGGCCGATAGAACAGATTGCCTATCTTGTAGAATCTGGTATTAGTCTTATAGAGATCGAGAAGCTCTTAAATGAGACAGAGGAGTAATAATGGCAATGACGATCGAAGAGCTTATTAGGTTAGAAGAGCTTATTGAGATGGCAGAAGACGAGAATCTTTCTTATCTGCTAGGGGATATGGTAATGGATCATAAAATTGACGAGGCAAATGATATCAATATTTCTGGGCCGACAGAACAGATTACCTATCTTGTAGAATCTGGTGTTAGTCTTACAGAGATCGAAAAACTTTTAAGTGAGACAGAGGAATAATGGCATCTGCTAATTGGTTGTGTGTTTGGGAACATCTTCCATTAGCGGGTGCCTTTTTTGTTGTCATCACACCTCTTACTAATGGCGATAGGTGTGTCTAAAATCATATAGCAATACGGAGATCGTAAATAATGAGGAGACAATATGCGAGGCATTGAAATGTTCGAGCATCTAAACGACCTATGTGAGTGGCTCCACAGAATGGAGAGACAGTGTTTCGAGGATTATAAGATTTTCGATAAGGCTGATGAGCCGACTGCTACGGCATTGTGTCTACACAAATCTCTGGCATTTTATCAGTGCTGGGCAAAAACGAATCAAATGATGGCAGAGATTTTTGGATAGGAGGTTATAATGGGAATCATATGTATACTTCTCATTACAATCTTGTCATATGTCTTTTTGGCATATGTGTATCGAAACAGTCGTTAAAGCCCGAAGCCGAACTTCAGAAATCTATTAAGGGGTAGACAATGCCACTCTTTACTCTTGATCAAGTGATGGTTCACATCTTTGGTGATTACTTTCTCCAAAGTGATTGGATGGCAACAGGCAAAAAGGATAAGGTACTGCCGTGTTTGTTTCACGCCGTCACCTATGTCCTGCCGTTCTTACTGTTGACCAGATCAATTCTGGCGCTTCTCGTGATTTCTGGGACGCATTTTGTGATTGACCATTGGGGTTTGGCTAGATACCTTGCCTGGCTGAAGAACTTTTTAGGGCCAAAATCTTCACGGCGACCGTGGAAAGAGTGCAAACTTACTGGCTTCTCTCCAGATCGTCCCATCTGGCTTGTGGTGTGGCTTACTATAATTATGGATAATTCGATCCATCTTCTAATTAACGCGTTATCTATTCGATATCTCTAGGAGAAAACAAATGATAGTATTATTTTCTATTCTGATGTCCGCCATTTTGATTGTTATCGGAGGAGCAGTTATCAGTAAGTTATGGGTATGGTTTTTGGTTCCAATGGGGCTTCCTGGTATCTCAGTTGCTACAGCGATTGGTTTATCGCTCCTTGGTAAGCTATTGGCTGGTACTACTAGTCTGAACCATAATGCAGAAGATAAAGGAATGATTGAACAGACAGTCTTTGCTTTAGTGCTTTATGGTGTTTTTCTTTTGATTGGCTATCTTGCCCATCTGGCAATGTGAGCCATAGAAATTTTGTAGTTAATGGATCTCGATTACTTTAAAAAGGAGAAAACAAATGAAGAGAATCATCGCAACACTTTTAATCGTCGCAACCTTGGGTCTGACTGCTTGTGGTAATGATATGGTAATCGGTGGAAAGAACTATTCGACATATGGGTTGATCAATGCTGACCAGGAGAAAGATCCTAACATCAAGTATAAGGTGATTGTCGGTAATATTATCTGGAGCGTCATCTTGATTGAAACCATAGCAGCACCGGTATATTTTCTAGGTTTCAGCCTGTATCAGCCGATTGGCTCGAAGTGATTTATGACCTGGCGAATCCCGAAAGCTGGGGAGATGATAAGAGTCAACCCTGATTTCCACAAGCTAGCTTACGAAAAGAGCTGGCAGAAGACGCTGTGGTATGCGTATCTGATGGGCGATGACGCTTTTAAGATTGAAAGAATTTCCGAATCAGAACATACCATAGGGATCAAACTATTCGAGTCTCCGATCAGCATTTCTGTATCGAGGGAGAGTGGCAGGATCTGGTGGTCTGCTAACGGCCCGCAGATGTTCCTGCTGGAAGAAGAAGATGATCAAGTTTCAAGCTGAATATTTTGAGCTGGTTAGATGGACAAAGAAATTCAAACGCAGGAATGCTAGACGCAAGGGGTTAGATCTGTGCCGGTGTTGCCGAAAGCTGGTTAGAATCGGATACATTTACTGCCAAGAGTGTCAGGAAAAGACTGATGGAGGCTGTGATGACGCTTGTTGAAAAGTACCGTCAGCTTATGGAGGAGCTGGCCAAGGTGCGTGAAAAGCATGGTTTCAAGTTCTGTAGTCTTGAGGAAGATGATATCACAGATAAGATGGATGACATCTGGTGGGATATGTCGGATGCTGAACAGCGGGAAATTGATCCTGATTATCCTGCGGGAATCTGAACAAAGCCGGGCTAGTTTTTCCGGCGAAAGGAAAAATGATGTCCGATTCCAAAAGGTATTATGCAGCGGTGGAGGTAAAGGGAATCGTTTCGTATCATATCAGGCGTATTGGCGACATTAAGGATGTTGTTAAGGAGAGTGGGGAAGTAGAGCTAATCGAACTTTTCAATGAGTCGGAGCTGGCGTGTCAGAGGTTGTATGCTATGGCTTCGGAGATCGCTGATAAAGATCGTCCAGAGATCGTGATTCCGGATTATGTCGATCGTGGTATTGACGACTTTCTCAGCTCTAATTGTGGTTGCGATGATGACTGTGCTGGCGGCTGTTCGGGCTGTAGTGGTGGGTGTAAGCCATAGGAGAAGATAATGGATTTCAAGCTTTACAAGAAAATTCCAGAGGTCGGAGATCTAGTGGGGCTCACAGAAGAAATTGTCCAGATCCTGAAAGAAGAGGGTCTCAGTTCCCCTTTCCCACAGTATTATGGACAGCAACTTAAGATCCTAAAAATATCACCTGGAAGAGCTGGTGGTGTCAATGTCGATGTTCTGTTTCGCTCTATGCCACTGTGTAAAGACGAATTGATTACTTTGGTGTCAGACGGCACGATCGGCGGCCCGACTTCCGAGAAGATGCGGAGTGTCATTGTGTTTAGAAGCTGGACACAAACAGAAGATTCTATTCCCGAGCCTCGCAATAATGACGGTCGTCAGGAGTGTTTCTGGTGTTCTGGAATGAAGACAAGCAAGCGTGGTGGCGGGATGTACGATGTCTGCTCAAAGTGTGGGAGATAAAAATGTGTGAACAATGTATGGCTAAAACAGTTCATATTACAGATGGAGAGTTTCTACCTGGAGAGTTTCTACCTGGATGGTTTCTCGTCCAAGCCACTTGTGATAGCGGCTACAAAATGCGTAATGGTGATTATGGGTTGGTTCAATGTAACGACCCAGCTTTTATTATCCCGTCAAATTTGAAGCCGATTCCCGATCCCTCGTTCGGACTAAGTGACGAACAAGTAAATGCTATGTCCAAAGAAGAGATAAAGACTCTGGATAGTTTTCACGATCTTGTGGATATCATTTCTAAGTTTCTTGTTGCTGATTATTTGATTGTTAGTTACGATCTTGTTGTCGCCTGTAAGGAGGCTGGTTGGAATCCAGAAGTTCACGGTTGGCGTATTGAGTGTTGGCTGACACACAAGATGGGTGAGGCAATCGTTAAGTTCGAACAAAAGGAAAATGATAAGGAGCTGTAATGTGGACACACGAGAATGGGAAAGCGATCCTCGATATTGGTAAGGTTGACAGAAGTGAATTTAAGGTTGTGGATGATCCGCAGCGAGGACTCCATCTCATTTTCCCGAGGAAAGGGAAGTGGAATTGGCTTGAAGGTGAAAAATGGTTACGCTCCGTTGTGATAGATGATTCTGGGGCGATTGTCTCCTGTGCTTGGAAGAAGTTTGGTAATTATGGTGAGTTCCTTGACGAAACCGGCATCCTAATAAAGGAATTAGAACACGGAAGAACTGTCCGTTTTACACAGAAGATGGATGGCTCTTTATGTGTGAGATCTGTTATCAACGGCAAGGTGATCCTGCGAACTAGGGGGACGCTTTACGGTGGTGATATGATGGCCGAGGAAGAAGGTAGGGTGCCGTTTGGTGAGAGATTTCACAAGGTGGCTAATGAAAAGTATCCTAAACTCCTTGATCCTTTTTGGATTCCGAGCGGCAAGTCACTCTTGTTGGAATATGTTGCCCCAGATAATGCGATAGTTGTGCGGTATAGCGAAGAAGATTTGATTTTTCTGGGTGGTATTGAACATTCTGGGCCATCGATTCTTACCTGGGAAGAGTCGCAGCAGATAGCTGAAGATGGTGGGCTCAGGCTAGTTGACACAAAAGAGCTACCTCGTAATCCTCTTTTGATGCTGGAAGAGGTTAAGGGTTGGAAAGCCGAAGGTGTCGTAATCAGGTGTAATGGTGATCAGACTTTTGTAAAGGTCAAGTCTGAATGGTATAAAATTAACCATTTTGCCAAATCGAATATGGATTATGGAACAATTGCTGAGTTTATAGAAGTCAACGGAATTGCTGAAAAGGAAAAGTTGGAAAGCTTTTTGTTTGATAACGGGTTTGATTTTGAAATAGTTTCATTGGCATTGGTATTGTATGATCGCTACAGAGAAATTGAGGCAGATGCGCGCAGAATACAATGCGAAGCGGAGAATAAATTTGCGGAGTTTGTATCGCGCAAATGGATCGGACCTGAAAAAGATAGGCGCAAAGAGTATGCCAAAATGGCATGTTTACAAAAGCCATTTGTCAAATCGTTAATGTTTCTAATGTACGATGGCAAAAAAGAAGAAATGGAGACTTTGGTTAGAAAATACGCAAGATCCGAGAATCACGATTGTTGATGATCTATGATCTTGCGTAATATTGAAAGAAATTCATCCGAAGTTTTGGAACCTTTCATTTGATTACAGTCCCAACAGCATGGGACCACATTGTCCGATTCGTATCCCTTAAGGTTATCGATCCTATCTGCGCCTATCAATCGATTCTCGATTGGTGATTTATTTCCGCAGTAGTGGCACGGCTGGCAAATTATTTCCGAAAATGCCTCAAGAGATAATTCAAATGTCAATCCCCTTTTGCTGGCACTTCGCACATAAACATTGAATAGTGTTTTTGGAGTATGCCATGCCTGACACCTAGAACATCTGCTCAGACCATTTGGCAGTCTTTTGCTTGTAATTCGCATATTGCCACATTCAGCGCATATTTCTAGCTTGCTTTTTTTTAGACAGTGTCCACATAATACTGATCTGTCTGGAAACCTTTTAATCACTGGTTTGAGTTTCTGACAGCTCGCACATATTTCGGGATTTCGTTTTGCCCGACAAACACCGCAGATGGCAGTGCCGTCTTCAAGTCTTACACTTACTCGCTTTTTCTTGTGACAATCAGCGCATATTTCTTTGTGTTTGGACTTCTCTCTTGAGATTATGCGTGTACATTCCAGACATAAATAACTCATACCATCTGTGCTTCTTTTGTGAGTATGGAAGAATTCTAATGTTGCTGGTTTATATTGCTTGCAGCGTGAACATTTCTTTTTTCTGTCTTTATCCTCTTTTGTTTTGAAAACCCTACTATTATTGTATTCCTTGGTACATTTTTTACACATTCCTTGTAGTCCATCAATTGATTTGGAACATTTGTGAAACTCTGTTTCGAGAAGGCTTTCTTTACAAGCGCAGCAGTTTTTCATGTGATGGTTAGCTCCTTTGGTAAAAACCTACCTCTATATGAATTTTTATTGGCAGGTTTTTACAGATGGATGGAAGTTTTTTGATATAGCTAAATATACTTTGTGGAACGGCATACTAGCAGGATTGCTGTTGTAACGAAATAACTCAATTTCTTTATGCCATTACCTAGAGGCGAGGGAAAGGTGAAAAAAATGAGCGAGAAGCTGATTGTTATGGTAAAGCTTGGTATGGATCTATATGCCAAAGCCAAACATAGTTCTGAAATTATTCCAGTTCCCGAAAAAGGAAAGCGTTATGAATGTTGTGGTATGACCACTTCTTTGGTCGCTGATTTTGAGCCACATAGGGATGGCTATAGGATCAGTACGGTAAACAGCACCTATCTATTCTATAGCGACACAATGGAGAACATTGAGATCTTCGCGGATGACAACTGTCTTCCCGAAATGAGGGAACTAGCAAATGATTGTTTTTACTGGGGATGCTATTCAAGGATGAGTACCTATGTTAGATAAGAAATTTGTAGTGTGGGTGATCTGTGAAACATCTCACGAATGGATCGAGTATGTGAAGAGTACAAGCACCGATACTCTTGAGGAAGCGATTGAGTTTGGTCGTAAGCGTGGTGGATGCTGGGGCGTTAGGTTAGATACATCGCCGAAGCCCTCGATGTTCAATGTCGAAGATGGGTTCTGGCTGTGAGACTAAACAAAGCTCTTAAACTGTTGCCAACCTGTATGTTGGTAGCCTGTTCGTTCAATACTGTCTCTGTTGTTTCTGATAATCAGAAACAGTTTCTAGTGCTTTGTAATACGCCACATAGGTGTAGTGAAACCGCTAAAAGGATCTGCTCAGAGTTCAGGATCACTTGGAGAAATAAGGGGCGCATCATTGAATTTCGTAGCAATGATTCAGCAATATGGGAATATGGCATTGCCATTGATTGTGGATTAAGGAGAGCGAAATGACCAGAATAAGAAAGTCTCGTGGCAGTTATAAGTGTCTGGATTGTGGTTGCGCTAACGACTCCAACAATGCTGAAAGTGATTACTGCTCGTCGTGCCAATCGGAGAGGCGAGCGGCGTGGGAAGAGGCTGAGTGGGATCGGCGTCGAGAAGATGAGTTGATGAAAAGGGATGGCTATGTCTGAACAGATCAATCTGGGTTACGCTGACATCTTGACTGCTCTGGATTTCAAGGCGATCGGAACGAAAGTTCATCCAGCGGAGATCGAGTCTTTCGTTAGTTTGGTGATCCAGTCGATCCAGGATTTTGATTTTTCAGCTTGTCGCGAACCTGGGCAGGGATTGATTCAGCTTCCCCAAAGTGTCTGTCCTATGGTTTCTGCTGGCGTCGGTCAGAGAACCGACAACCCAGACGACTACACAGTTAGGAAGCATCGTGGCAAGGTCGGTTTGTATTTGAAGCGTTTCCTTGCTTCTGTTTCTGACAAAGTATCTGTTGTGGTCTATACTGCCGAAACCTACCTGAACGATCCCGAAATCAAGGAGGAAGAGGTAGCTAGGATGAAGAAGGGTGGATTCACCCATATGTTGGTTGCTGTTCTGGCTTCTACTGGATCATCGAGTCCGCTGACTCCTGGTCGGTTCATATCAAATTTGGCGGGCGGGAATAACGAAGCGATGAGATGGACAGCGGATGAGATCAGGGACAAGGCTAAGGAGATCGACGGGTATTCTAAAACCTGGTGCGTAGTAGCAGATTGAGGTGACAAATGGAATGGATCGCAGTTGAAAGAAAGAAACCAGAAGTATTTAAAAAGATTCTTGCCTATAGTGGTGGTGATCAGGTAGAGATGGCGGCTTATGATAGTAGGCATTTCATTAGTTCTGACGGCTGTGTCTTGGAATATGTAAGCCACTGGATGGAGATTCCCTACCCGCCATCGCAGAATACCAGCAAATGTGAGCTGTGTCACTGGCGTCTGTCGTGGAAAGAAGCACAAGGTATTGCGGATAGTCGCAATGCCGATGATGTAGTGGAATATTGGACGGCAGAGGATGTGATGTGTGATCACGAGACGGAACATTGCTCTAGTTGTCCTTTTGACAAGGGTAACCAATGAGCAAGTACTGGAACTATCTAAAGTATGTATGTCGGCATAAGTGGTATGTCGGCATTGAATGTTTTAAGGAGCATATGCCTTTGCGTGGCATCATCCACGATTGGCATAAGTTTCTACCTTCCGAATTCTTTCCATATGCTGAATTCTTCTATGGCCCAAATGGGAAGAATATTCGTGACAAGACTGGCTACTACAAGCCAACTGACACGGGCAGTAGGGACTTTGATCAGGCCTGGTTTCATCACCAGAAATTTTCGGATCATCATTGGCAATATTGGATTATGCCAGAAGATAGGGAGGGCGTTAAGATTCTGCCAATGGAGTTCAAGGCGATTCTAGAAATGCTTTGTGATTGGTGCGGAGCAAGCAAGGCACAGGGACACGGCGGTTGGGATAGTGACACGGGAGTTTTTTCTTGGTACGAGAAGAACGGACACAAGATGCAGCTCCACCCACAGACTAGGGAAATAGTGGAGATGCTTCTTCGGGACAAGAAAAACAGCCAAAGGAGAAAAGAATGATCTTCGCCAACAATTTCGACTTGACAGAGCAGGCCCTTGCCGAGATCAGAGAAGTGGATCTGATGTTCTTTCTAACTGGCAGTAGGTTTTTCGGACTCGCAAAAGCCAAGTCCGACTATGACTTCTTTACACAGGATAACGAAGAGGCAAGGGATTTTCTTACGGCGTGCGATTTCGAGGAGATTATACTTTCAGAGAGTCTCGCTTCGCAGTATCAGGATCCATTGATCGAGGGCATATTTAAGAAGGGTAATGTTCATATCCAGCTAGTCAACAATGTGGCGTTGAAGCGAAAGATTCAAGAATACCTGAA
>Ga0315285_10005598_pt1 | contig 12944 bp, 8 predicted proteins | sample YL17G09_36_MG_FD_203698 | JGI IMG/M metagenome (GOLD analysis project Ga0315285, IMG submission 203698) | Sediment microbial communities from Yellowstone Lake, YNP, Wyoming, USA - YL17G09_36 | ecosystem: Environmental > Aquatic > Freshwater > Lake > Sediment | place: USA: Wyoming | collected... | reverse complement strand
AAAAACCAGTTCTTTAATTTTACGTCTCTCCATACCCTCATAGCCATATTTTTCTTTATTAAAATTCTTTGCATTTCGTTCTGCTTCGTAGCTACATAGAGAAGCAATTGTCTTGGGAACAACCTTCCAAGAAGAAAATATTAAACTTTTTGTATAGTCTTTTAAATCATCAAAAAATGAATTACTTCGATAATATGGGAGCGAAGGAGGAATCCATAAAAGTTTCCATGCTTTATCTTTCATTGTATTTTTTAGCAATACTCTTAATTTATGATTATTAGCCGATATTTCTCTATAATTACTAACCTTTCTCCAGGGAAGAAAATTTTTCTTCGCACTTAACAACGCATCTTCCATTCTTAAAGAACCATCCTCAATCTCTTTTCGACAGTCTTTCTTTAATTTATAGTCATCATCCATAAAATTCAGTAAATAGGGAGACGATTTCCAATACTCCATACAACTTCTATGCTTTACAACCTGGGCTATTTTGTCAATATTTATAAAGTCTATTATTTCTTTATGTTCAATCTCAACTTTTTCTGTATATTCTTCAATCATGCTATCTTGTTTGGAAACCCCTGAATCTCTCTCTGTTCGGCACATTACTTTTCCCAATATTTTTTCAATCTTTCTTTTATATTTATAAAGATTGCTTAGATTATTTTCATTTAATCGATATAATAAGTTTTTATATTCTTCTAATTGTGTTTTTAATGACATAATATCTCTATTAGAATTCTCTAAATCATTTTTATTGGTAAGTAAAAACTGAGCAGTTCGAATAAAATCATCGTAATGAATCTCGTCTTCCTGGTATAAAGTGTACATTTTGTAAGGTGTGGCGGATAGAAGGAGTAATTTGGTATCTTCAAAATCAAACATCTCTCGTGCTAATTTACACATCTCATCTTGCCCGTCTAAAAGATTTTTAAATCGTTGGAATTCATCTAAGATAATGAAATCGGGCTCAAGAGATGAAATGCAGCTCTTTGCCAATAACAATCTCAATTCACCAACAATTCTATTTCTTTCTCTGGAGATATTAGAAGACACTTTTTTGCTTTGAGGCAAATAATTGAATTTTTCAGCTATTTTTTTAAAACAATCATAAATATTTTCTTCACTATTTTTATTTTCCTGTATAATTTTAGCTCTTATATTTTCTAAAAACTTATTAGCCAAAAATGTGTCTATTTTATTTTCTTTATTAAAATTCTTTAATAAATATTCTTCCCAATTCTCTAACTTAGCCTGGCATTGAAAAAATTTTACATATTTTGGCCGATAAGATAATTTCCAATCTTCTTTGAGTAAATGATAAATTAATGCCCTTTCTTGGTAGGTTCCTTCGCTTGATCTTAAATTAAAAGAAGTGCCGGGAGTAAAAGAAATGAAATTAATCCTATTATTTTTTATATTCTTTAATTCCACGGGTAATAAGGTAATCCGTGAAGTAAAGGTAAATTCTTTCCTCTCGACACCCCCAATAACGTTCAAGCGATTTATATTTTGTTTAGCTATTTCTGCATTGGAGCAAATATAAATAATATCGTATCGTTTTGTTCCATTTTGAATTTGTGATTTAAAAAGGTTTATTGCTTTTGCAATTAATCCTCTCGCAACTAAAGTTTTCCCCAACCCTACTTCATCGGCAATTAAAAAGCGACGCGTAGGATTTTTCCTTTCATACATTTGCTTAAAGGCATACTTCACTGTTTTTCGCTGAAAATCTTTCAGCTGGCTTAATATTTTTGGTACGTCCGGAAATGATGCTTTGTTATCTTTTTCCATACTGATTTTTATAAACCCTCCAGATATTTTCCCACATCTCTTTAAATTCCTCGGGAATGATATCGTCCTTAATCTCCTTATTCTTAGATAATTCTTTGATCAAATCATGGATATTCTTTATTTTATCGGGATCACGGCTTAAAGCTTTAATCAATTCTTCTGCAAGTGGTAGGGGTGTCTGATTTTGTCGGTTTTCATAATCATCTTTACCACTATTAATAATATTAGGATTAAACGGAATTATATTCTGGTTTTCGGTGAGTAAGATCCTTAAATATTGGATAAAACCATTTGAATCCCTTAAAATAGCTCGAATAATTTTATCACTTCTTCTTTCTGGCATTCCATCAACCGGTAAATTTAAAACAAATTCCATCTTTTGTGATATCCTATCCTCTTTAATATTCAATTCAAAAGCCACAAGACTGGTTAAAGAAAGTAATGTTACTTTATGGAATATAATTTTATCCTTCCATAATAACGGGATATCTATTTTATTGGTCTGTTTCTGTAAAGTAATCGGATAACAAATCCCCTTTATTTCTTCACTACTATATTTTGAATTAATTATATTGGGATAAACTATTATTTTATATAATTCTTTTGATTCCGGTCTTATTTTCACTCCTAATCCCATTTTTAATAAATTAGCCTTATATTCCTCAAGCCTTTTCTCCAACTCTTTTTCTAAATTCTCTTTCTTTTCTTCTTCCTCAGTAAGAATGGTTTTCCCATATTCTTTTAAAAAATTAATAGCTGATAGCTCGGAATTCTCATCTAAAAATTGATTGATTCCGACTTTTCTTCTCTTTCCTCTTAATTCAATCAAAGCCTCAACATTTTGTGAAGAAAAACCAGCCTGGGTAGCATTTGATGAGCCATTCCATAAGGTAACCGATTTTTTATCTTCACCTATATACAATTTGGCGTGTAAGCCTGATAATCGAGAAACATCATCTTCTGATTCATTTTCAGCTAATTCATCCAGAACCCAGATTTTATTGTATTTTTTTAAAGTATCATTAGATATTTTATCTAAGCTATTCTGTAGGGAAATTAAATATTTTTGTTTTACCTTTTCAAATCTGTTTAAAAAGCTCTCGCTTAAAAAGGGGGAGACTATTAATAAACGCCGATATTCATCACTAATGGGAAAAGAATCACTATGATCTATCCCTAAAAAATGAAAATTAAACTGATTATCAAAATTTTCAGGTGGGTTGAATTTAATTTTCTCCAGCTCAAGACTAATTTTTTTAATCATATCCAATCGATTTTTTTCTATTTTATTAACCGCAATCTGGGGTAAAAAATTGACAAATTTAATTAACTGATCATTTTCTGGTACTTCAACCTCTACCGGTCTTCCCTCCAACACTAAAATAGTATCCCATGAACGATCAAAGGTAATATTTCGAGAAAGACAAATAAATTTATAAAATATTTCTTCTTCCTGATTTTTAAACCTTAACAACCATATCTTTGGATGAAAAACTCCTCCTGAGGAAGGATTTACTTCTACTATCATATCTTCTAAATAACTATATAAAAGGGAGTCAGTAGATGATATTTTAATCTGTCCATTTTGGCAAAAAATAACTAATTTACTTGCATTTCTTCTAATGGCATCAAGAGCAAAGATAGAATTATTCAGGATTTCTTTTTGATTTTTACATTCATATAAAGAAAAAGCTAAAGGAACGCTTAAAAGTGTCTCTAATTCTAAGGAATAAGTTGTCCCAATCCCCCAGGATAATTGATAATCCGAAGGTGGTCTTAACGCATCAATATACAAGGTTCTTTTTCCAGGCTCTAACATATTATTTATTTAACCCCAAAATAATATCATTAATTATTTTCTTCACCACATGCCATCGATAATCAAGTTGTTGAATGCCTGCTGCTCCACTCCACTTTTCTAAATAATCCAGATTCCTCAGACGTGCTCTCCGACCTTTTACTTCTTTTTCTCTTTCATAAATTAAATGATTTGTTTCTTCTTTATTTGTAAAAATATCATCAATATTTTTTAAGACTATCCCTATCCACTGATCGATAAACCGTTTCGTTCTACTGGAAACATTTATAGTTCGTTCAAAATATACCAAGTTCCAAAAAAGCTCTAAATTCCAATTTAAAAATATCTCCGCTCTACTACTCATTACCATCTGCCATTCAGCTAATCTTTCTTTATACTTATTAATTAATTCTTCGCTTTCCTTTTTCTCAGCCAGTAGATAATTATAAACTAACGCAGCTCCTTGCATAATCTCAGAAAAATTTTGGGCATGCATTACTTTTATTGGTAAGTCATGATTTAATTTATCAATGAAAGTATTTTCCCAAACAAAATCTTTTTTTGCAGTTTTACGAAGGTATATAATATTGGTTAATAGGCTTTCCCGACAATTGATTGATAATTTTTCCTTTAAATATTGTGCTTCATTTTTGGTTAGATCAAGACCTTCTTTACCTGGTAGCTCTTGTGGTGATTCAGGAAGCCCCTCATCCCAATTCTCACCAAAATCACGGTATAACAAAACTTCTTGGTCATCACGGGTAATATTTCCTTTTTTTAAATGATAATAACGGTTTAAACCTTGATAATAATCATTTAAGGAACCCCTAAATTTTCTAATTCCCCATGTTTGTAACCCGGCCCAATAAATTGAACTGGGAAATCTCTGTAATCCCTCTCCTGCAATAGCGCCAATAACCCCATCTTTAAACCCCATTTTCAATAGTGAATTACATAATTTAATTTCTTCTTGTTTTACTCGTTGGGAAATATTTTCTGAGGGTACTTTATTTTTTTCCATTTTTTTTAGAATCCAAGGAACAAACAACATGTACTTGGCTCTGGTTTGGATAGTGGTAGTTCCGGGGAATAAAATATTAGCCATAGAATCTCTTACTGATCCGATGCCTAATTCATCAATAGTATCTGGTTGCCGTAGTTGACGGATTATTTGGACCATCTTTTCCCGATCTTCATCTGAAAAATCAACCCAGGAAAAAATAGAAGCCATTTACATTACTCCTAAATTATTCTTTACAATAACATTTATTTGTTTTATTTATCTTAATCAGTTTGTTCTATTTTGTTCTTACTAACACATAAGATTAATATAATTTTTTTATCATTTTTTACTCTTCAGTAAAATAATCTAAATCAATTTTTTTAATTTTATATGAATTTATCTCAGATACTCCAACTCCATTATCTACCATGTACTTGGTTAATTGTTCTCCATCAACAAGAATAATTTTATTTTCTATATTTTTTGCATAAGTAATAGCACTTTCAGAAAATGTCGAAGTAGTTATAAAAATGCCTTTTTTAGCCTTTTTGCCTAATAATGCTCCGGCAAATTTTTTAATTTCCGGACTACCCCAACTGGATTTGCCCATTTCTTTGCCTGAAGATATATCACATCTAAACCAAGTTTATCCTCCTTGATAATTCCATCAATACCTTCATCTATATTACACCTTATGAGCATTTTTTAATATTTTCTGCGACTATTTGATATATCTCTGGGGATTCTTTCTTAGTGTATACTTTTATGACTTCTCGGAAGGATTTAATGGCTAACTCATAATTTCTATCCTTGTCTTGAACTTTGGCAAGGATGTCATAGGTAGTCCCTAGGTTGTTCTGAGTCATAGCATATTGCATAGGGGAACAATCTAGTGTATAAACCTTCAAGGCCTCCTGGTAGGCCTGTGCGGCTAACCCACAGTTAGTTGCTTTGTCCTGAATTTCGGCAAGTATGCGATAGGCATTCCCCAAGTTGTTCTGAGTTGCAGCATAGTCCATAGGGAAGTGATCTAGAGTTCTTACCTTTAAGGCTTCTTGAAAAATCTGGATAGCCAGATTACAATTTTTAACTCTTTCCTGAACTTCGGCAAGGGTGTAATAAGCAGTCCCCAGGTTGTTCTGAGTTGCAGCATATTGAATAGGAAAGCGATTTAGGTTATAGACCTTCAAGGCTTCCTGATAAGTCTTAATAGCTAATACACAGTTAGTATCTTTGTCTTGAATTTCGGCAAGTATGCGATAGGCATTCCCCAAGTTGTTCTGAATTATAGCATACTGAATAGGTGAAAGAGCAAGGTTATAGACCTTCAAGGCCTCCTGGCAGGCCTTAATGGCTAATCCACAGTTAGTAGCCTTATCCTGGACTTCGGCAAGTATATAATAAGCATTCCCTAAGTTGTTCTGAGTCATAGCATATTGCATAGGGAAGTGATCTAGAGTTCCTACCTTTAAGGCTCCCTGAAAAATTTGGATAGCCAAATTACAATTTTTGACCTTATCCTGGACTTCGGCAAGTATATAATAAGCATTCCCTAAGTTGTTCTGAGTCATAGCATATTGCAAAGGAAAACGATTTAGTTTATAAATCTTCAAGGCCTCCTGGTAGGCCTGGATACCCAGATTACAATTTTTGACCTTATCCTGGACTTCGGCAAGTATATAATAAGCATTCCCCAGGTTGTTCTGAGTCATAGCATATTGCATAGGGGAACGAGCGATAGTGCAGACCTTTAAGGTCTCCTGGTAGGCCTGGATGGCTAACCTACAGTTAGTAGTCTTATCCCGAACTTCGGCAAGTATGCGATAGGCATTCCCCAGGTTGTTCTGAGTAATAGCATAGTCCATAGGAAAGCGGTTTAAGGTTCTTACTTGCAAGGCCTCCTGGAAAATATGGATAGCCAAATTACAATTTTCGGCTTTGTCCTGAATCTCCGCAAGTATGCTATAGGTAGTCCCCAGGCTGTCCTGGTTCATAGCATTTTGTACAGGGAAGCGATCTATTATATAAACTTTCAAGGCCTCCTGGTGGACTTGTACGGCTAACCCACAGTTAGTTGCTTTGTCCTGAACTTCGGCAAGGAGGTGATAGGTATTCCCCAGGTTGTTCTGAGTCATAGCATATTGCATAGGAAAACGATTTAGTTTATAAATCTTCAAGGCCTCCTGGTAGGTCTGGATACCCAGATTACAATTTTTGACCTTATCCTGGACTTCGGCAAGTCTGTAATAGGCGTTCCCGAAATTGTTCTGAGTCGCAGCATAGTCTATAGGGAAACGATCCAGTGAATAAACCTTCAAGACTTCCTTGTAAATTTGAATACACTGATAGAGTTTTTCAATTGCTATTTTGGGTTTATTCAATTGGAAGTATATATCAGAAATATTAGAAAGTGTGGTTGCTTTCTGTAAATCGTCGTCTAATCTAATACTTTCTTTTAAGGAAGCTTCTAAATATTTTCGAGCATTTTTCCACTGCGTTGATTCTTTATAGACACATCCGATATTATAAAAAGTTATCATTTTTCCATTTGATTTATCTTTTTTTTCTTTTATTTTTTCAATTATGTCTAAAGCTTTTTTAAAATTTTGCATATCTTTTTCTAGTTCATATAAGTCAAAATAACAACGACCAATTAAATTGTAAGCCGATACTTTAGCTACATCATTAGAAAGACGGTATTTGAGAATTTCTTTATAACTTTCAATAGCTTTTTCATAACTCCCTATTCTTTCATATTCTTGACCTTCTTTGTAAGCTTGTTTCAATAAAGGATTTTCGCCAAGGCTTTCAATATAACTTTCAGGTAAGCCCTTGCTTATTAAACGTGTTTTTTGTTTTTCATAATTCGAATCAATTTTATACTGTATATATTCTTTTTCTTTATATTTATCAACTATTATGCTATAAACATTGAATATAAATACCAATGCTCCAATTATAATTATACATATCCCCATTACACCAAATTCAGGTAAATATTTTATGCTTAAAATTACTGAAATAAACGAAAGTATAGATAAAATAAATCTGATACAATACACAGACTTATAATCCTCCCTATTACTTTGAATAATTTTAAATTAAGTTAGGTTCTTTATTTTTAATCTATTTTAGTAATATTTGAAAAAGAAGAAAACTCTATCTCATTCTACTAAATTTATATAAAAGCTGTTTATCTTTCGATATTAACTAAGATAAAAAAGTTTCAAATCTCAACAGGGTAACCGAGAATTTAAAAAAATTAATTTATATAAATCAAATTCTTCTAAATTTAGTAGAAGAAAATCTACTTATATTTATATTCATTGCCTTTAAAATGGTTTAATCAAAAACCAACATTTTACAAGGTTTATCGGATCAAATAATAATCTTTATCAATAATCCACGGGACCAAACCGAATATCGTATTTTACTTTGTTCAATACCAATCGATTTATACACTTAACAGCAATAGTCTCTTCTTTAATAGGTCTACCGAACAGTGCTATGTTTTGTTTTATTTGTGATTTTGCTTGAGTTTTATAGGAAGGAAATTTTCGAACAGAAATTCCATAAACCGAATCAAAGGGCATTGCTCCTGTACGAACTAGACCAAAATAAGAAGGAAAAATTAATCCATCAAATCCAGCTTGATATACAGCAAAGGCAATTTCTCTTGTTACCTCATATGAATGTTCTCCAGCAAAGAAAAGCATATGTACAGCCATATCAAGACTTTCAAACTTGGTTACCTCTTCCTCTATAATTTCTGTAAGATCCAGAAGCTTAAGGTCTCTTATTGGACAAAGGGTTGCTAGAAATAATTCATCATCAACCGATACTCTACATTCATGTACGCAAATCTCCAAATCTTGCGAAATATACATTATTGGAAAATTAACAGAGTCGAATCTACCTTTCCCAAGATTCTCATTTCCTAATGGAGGACTATCATATTCATCAAAATTTGAAGGATATATGGGATTTCTTCTCAATCTGTAGATAATTTCTTTTTTTGAAAATATTCTTGCCGGATATTCTTTTAGTATTCGATTTATTATTTCCTGCCTTTCTGTTTTACTTTCAAGCTTTTTTAGGGGTTCGACTTCTCCTATCATCCATAATCTCGGTCCATAGTTGAAAAACCCTACTTTTATAGTATCTTCGATTAATTTTATATCATCTTCCATCCATTTTGGAACATCTATACTTGAATTTTTATACTGCTGTTCGTTGAATTGAATCATAGGAGCACCACCAAAATAAGTTCTATGTACTGTACCTCTAACAAAAAACCTATAAGCAAGTTTCTTAACTAGCTCTTTATTTAACTTTCTCCCATTTTCTGTTTTACATTGTGGGCAGAGGCCATTTTTATCAATTCCTATATTAAATGCAGTTAGTCTCAAACCCTGGTCCTTAAAACAATTAGAACAAAGGATTTCTTCTGACATCAAATTTCCTCCATTTGTTAGTTCTACTAAATGTGATTGTTGGTTTTTTCGTTCTTAATATATTACCTGTAACCAAATGACATATAACGTAACGCGCGTATACGGCTTACCTTATGGTAAATAGAGACACATCTTATTTTTTCCTATTTATTAATTTCCTCATTTATATGTTCTTCCTTTAGAATGTATACCACTAGAATGTATACCACTTGATTAAGAAACTTCTCAGATCCTATAGGTTTTCTGCTAAAAGTTACCGAATTATTGAGTTAGTACATCTTCCTATTTATTTAATTTAAAAGTAAAATATTAATTATCTAAGAAAATGGGATATGCCCCTATTTTATTTATTTTCTTAAAAATGATAAAATTTTTATATTTCTTTTTGCTTATTGAGATACTGACAATACTCATTAAATGTTTTATATTTTATTTCTATATTATCTGTGCAAAATACCTCTATATAAATATTCCTTAATATTTCATTTTCTGGATTTATTAATATAATTTTTAAATCTTTTTTAAATCTTTTCCTACTAAATTCACTCTTAATATATTTATCGTTATCATTAAATGAAAAACCTATAGCAATAATTTCATCTGCTTGTTCTAATAAATTTTTCATCCCATGCCATACTTCAGGAAAGGATTTTCTTTTAACACCAGGAGGAAAAATAGAAGAATAATAACCGTTTTCGTATCTTTCTAAAAGACAAAAATTTCCTGATCTTAAATTGGGATTTAATTGTATAAATAAAATTTGTTTATTCATTTGTTCATCCTTACTATACCAATTAATAGATCCATGTGGTTTTAATATAAAATTCCTAGAATTTATTTTAGATAAAATTCCTCTTCTTTTATCTTTTTCATTCTTATAAATAATATCGTTAAAATTAATCCCGTATCCATCTTTGGGTGTCCATTTCCCTGTAGCAATCATTGCTTCTTCAAAAAGTATATCCCAGTTAAAAGAAATGATATTCCCTCCGTTCCTTGCAATATATTCCGAAAGAAATATATAATTATTAGAGTTACAATAATAACTAATAAAAGATAAAGATTTATGAATGTATTCAAGTAAATCACTTTTTGCTAAATAAAGTTTTAAAAGTGATTTGCTTTGAAATAAATTTTCATCATTTTTTTCCTCTTCTAATTCTAAAATTTTTTCTTCCAAATAAATATATAATTCTTCAATGTTTACCTTTCTACTAATTTTTTCTTTTTGCAAGAGTTCTTTTTCACTAATGTTTTCATCATATTCTTGATTAAAATATATTTTAATCTGCTCCATTAAACTTTCAGATACTTTCACTTGAAACAATATCTTAAGATCTTTACTTAAAGAATCGTACAATTTATTCATGTAATAAAAATATCCACTACTTAGTGGTCCGATTTCTTTATGTGGAATAATCTTAACTGGTATTTTAATACCACGGTCTGTTTTTATAATATTAAAATTTAATTCTCGTGATGCTCCAGCACCTAATATAAATACTCTTTCCATATTTCCTCTTTTTTATTACTAAAATTGACTGAATATATTAAATAATATAATCTATTTTTTAAAGATAGAAATTATTCAATATTTTCTTCAACATCTTCTTCTATTTTCGCATACCTGCCGGTATTTTCATTGTTCCTTAAGGCTTCTCGAATTAGTTCCAATGATTTTTGCCAATTCTTTTTTGCCTGATCTAAATCTTTTTCTTTAGATATTCTAAATATCCCCCATTTAGGCTGCTGATTTCTCATACCTTCCATTTTCTTGCCATTATTAAATATTAGCACTCTTATACCTGTTTTTTGCATTCTTAAATAAGTAAATACTCGTTCAGGAGAATAATAACTGGTATATTTTTCTCCAAAATTTCTCCATACTCTTTCATCCAAGGCCAATAAAATATCATTTGCTTTATAGAACAAATCTTTAGCCTTATCATTAGCAAATTTTAAAAATATTCTTTCCTTCTCTTCTTCATCTTTCGTCCTTTCACCTTTAGTAGGTTTTCTGACTTCACGATTAGGCATTTCTTTAATTAATGATTTTAATTCTATGATTTCTATTTGATATTCTTTAGGGCAATCAGGCCAATCATTTTCCCAGCAAACCAAAATATTACAATGTTTTGGGTCATGTTTATGTTGTAAAAAATTCTTGGCATTTAATTCAAATTCAATTGCAATTTGTTCCCATCCTTTACCGACAAATCTTCTGGCTATACAATCAGGATAACCGGGTTTGATTTCCTCTATATACATATTAAGATCTTCTACAACTTTTCCGAATAAAAATACTACTCCCATTTCATTTAATGGACTGTACACCATACCACGAAAATTAATTAAATCGCCGACTATGCTTTTCTTCTTTTCTTCCATAATTTCACCTTCTATTTTTTATATAAATCTATTCTATTTGAGTTATGATGAAATAAAATTTTTTATTTCTTATATTAAATTAAAGATTATCAATTTATCCATTGTTAGTACTTTTTCATACAATATTCATTTAAAAAGCATTCTTCACAAATAGCTTTATTGGGACTGCACCAGCTTCTCCCAATTTCCCAACAAGATAAATCAAAAATACCAGGGTACATGAAAAATAGGATGTAGCCCTATTTATGGAGTATGATGCTATTTATTAATTTATACACCCTCTTGGATTCCTTTGGTACATTTTTTTCTTGCTCTACCAGTCCGCAGATACGACTAGTTAGAGAAATTTTATTCTAATAAATAAACAGAACTAATAATTTTATTTAATGATTCTGATATTTTTTTACGAAAGTTATCATCTTTTATTGGATTTTGATTAGTTCGAGTGTCTATGCTTTTATAACGTTCATTTCTAGGATTTATTTGATATAAGCGTTGATCTAGGTCTATTGAAAAAGCATTAATAGTATAACCGTTTTTTAATTGCTCGAAAAAAACAATTTCGATTCCTTCTATTAAAATTCCTCTTTGTATCTTTGCCGGTTCAAAATTTATGAAAATTGAATTTCCATTAGTAAATTCTACACTCCTAACTTTTGGAACTTCATATTTATTGCTATCAACATCTATAATAAGATTATAATTTTCCTTTTCGATTTTAATATTTTCATTTTGTTTTATTAATTCATTAATACGGTCATCAAATTGCTTTAAGATAAGGTCACAAGTTGGTTTCCATTTTAAAGTTAGTTTACCTATATATTCTTCAGATTTTTCGGACAATGAATCCAATTCTGATTTTTTATCTGGTAACGTCTTTAAGAAATTATTGACCCATAATTTTGCCTCTTCCTCAGAAGATTCAAAAATATTTTTATATTTATAAAAAATCAACTCTTCAATATCTTTACTACTCATTTTATCTTCTATAATAGAGGTCATGACTGAAGTTCTAAATTGTTCTTCCTTTTCTAATTGTTCTCTTTGAAAAAAAGTCATTATTAAATTTGTAAATACTGGGATAATCAAAAAAACTAAGCTTACTTCAATAATTACTCGAAACCATTTATTTTTAATTTTAGCCTCAAATATAACTTTGAAAAGAATATATATAATTATAGAGACTATTGCCAGAATTATTATCATTATTCATGCCTTCCTTAAATCAATGAAAAAATGAAAAAATTGAAAAAATAGGGACACATCCTATTTTTTTCTATGATTTAATTTCCCCTTTTACAAGGCCTTCTCTTAGAATGTCTATCTATTATATTAATACCTAAAGCTTCAACCATATGGTTAAGAAACTCCACAGATCCTATAGGTTGTCACGGTAGGACAGCCAGTTACCCGACTGCCCCCGCACAGATCCCAGCGTGCGGAATTACCGCACTGGGCTCTTCAGAAATACTCGCTTCCGTAAAAGTAAAACTAATAAGAATTAAAC
>Ga0315285_10005596_pt1 | contig 12945 bp, 7 predicted proteins | sample YL17G09_36_MG_FD_203698 | JGI IMG/M metagenome (GOLD analysis project Ga0315285, IMG submission 203698) | Sediment microbial communities from Yellowstone Lake, YNP, Wyoming, USA - YL17G09_36 | ecosystem: Environmental > Aquatic > Freshwater > Lake > Sediment | place: USA: Wyoming | collected... | reverse complement strand
GGCGTATTGGCCCAGTACCAGTTCTTGCCGTTGACGGGGTCGGCCAATGTTCTGCTGCCCGGCATTTGGAGGTAGCCATTTTTATCGTTTGTGCGAATCCAGTCCCAGGCGTATTTGAGCCAGTAGTCCCGGTATTCCGCCGGTTGATGTGCAAACCAGCAAATCTCATCATAACCCCAAATCCAGTGCGCGCCGATATTCTGTCCGGGCTTGCCGCTCGAGCCGAAGTTGTCCAGCTCCACAATGTAGGGCAAGCTCTCGCAGGACCAGCCGCTCGGGGTGACGCCGCCTTTGCTGCGGGTGAAGATGCTGTCGAGATAACCAATTTTCAATACGCCCTTCTGCGGCTCGGCGACTACTTCATCGATGCGCAGGGGGAAGGAGTGAAAATCGAACATCAGCTTTCCGTCGTGGACAATGCCGCCGCTGGGGACGTGGGCGTCGCAGAGCAGGAAATGGCGCCTGGCGTGCTTGGCGGCGTAGCGCCGGACCCTCGCCATCATATCGCGCCAGCCGATATGTTCGGGGTCGCGGTCGTCCATAATCTCAACCTGGCCGAAGTGAATCGCTTCGACGCCGATATCGATATACCGCGCCGACAGATAGAAGAACCACATCCGGGTTTCGAGCTTGCTCATATCGGGCACGGAAGAGCCTCGCCGCCACTGGTTGACTCGATGGCCGTCGTCGTACAGCATCGCTTCGTAATTGAAGTTGCGATCCTCCGGCTTTAGTGTGAATTCATCGAATACCCACTTAGGGACGGCCAGAGTGTTTACCTGCTCGGAGACTATTTCAAAAGCAGCGGCCTGCAGGACGATATCCGGATCGGCGGCGCGGATTTTCTCAACAACCGGCCGCGCACAGGCCAGCAGCCCTTCCAGCCTGCTTTCACCGCCCCATAAGTAAATCGCGCGTCCGGCGAACTTTGCGCCGACGTTTTTGAGCATCCGGATATTGTCATCGGTGTTCCCATGCAATTGCTTCTCGACGTGGTCGCCGTTCAATATCTCGGCAAACGTAAGCGCCCGCGAGAGATAATTCTCCAGCACGTCGCGCGAGATATTTGCGTCAAAAGCATAGTTGCGCTGCGCCGCGGCCGCGGGCAGGCAGATAGCGACTGTAATCGCCGTGACAAGTGTACGTTTCATTTTTTCGGTCCCTTTCGTCAGACAGACTATTTCGCAGGCTCGGGGATTGTGATGTCTATTTCATTCACCTTTCCGAGTGTTGAGAGGGGCTGGTCGAAGTCGTCGGGTCGGCCGACGGCGAGGATTTGCACGTTGCCGGGATCCAAATGTTTCTTAGCGACTCTCAAGACGTCGGCCTTTGTGACCTTTTCGACGTTATCTTTGGTCTTTTGCAGGAAATCGGCGGGGTAGCCGAAGTATTCATAAGTCATCAGGCGGCTGACAATCTCGCCCTTTGTATCGAAGTTAAAAACAAAGGAGTTGAGGAAGCTATCCTTGGCGAGCGCGAGCTCTTCGTCGGTGACTTCGCTTTCTCTTATCTTCTCGACTTCCTTTAGCATAGCGCGGATTGCATAGACGGTTGATTGGCTCTTAGTCTGGCAGCCGACGTAGAAGACGCCGGGATGGTCGAACTCGGCAGAGTACACCCCGAAGACGGAATAGGCCAGGCCTTCGCGGGAGCGGACATTTTTGAAGAGTCGGCCGGTGAAGCCGCCGCCCAGAATTTTATTCATTACGAGCAGCGCGAAGTAATCCGGGTCGTTCATCAGGCCGCCGATGTGTCCGAGGTAGATATTGGACTGATTGACGTCGTCCTTGCGAACCTGGTTGACGGTTTTTCGGAACTCGTATTTGACCTGCGGGACACCGGGGAGGTTCAAATCGACCTTCGGCCAGCCTTCGAACGCCTTTTCGATCTTGGCGATCATCTGCTTAGTATCGAAATCGCCGCAGACGGCGAGCATCATGTTGTTGGGGCCGAAGAACCTTTTGTGGAAGGCAATCAAATCGTCGCGGGTGATGCCGTCAATCGTGGCGTATTCCTCGTGGCGCGCATAGGCGCTGCCTGGGCCGTAGATGAGCTTGTCAAACTCGCGGTTGGCAATCTCGCCGACATCATCGTTGCGACGGGCGATCATGCTCTTATGCTGCATCTTGGACAGTTGAATCTTGTCTTCTCGAAAGGCCGGGTTCATAAGCACATCGGCGAGGATGGAGAGGCCCTTATCGATATCCTCTTTGAGGACGGAGACGGAGGCGTAGCCGGAGTTCAGGCCGATGCCGGTCTCGACGGAGGCGGCCATTCGTTCGAGCTGCTCGTCGAGCTCATCGCCGGTCTTGGTTGCGGTGCCGCCGGTGCGCATCACCTCTCCGGTGATGGAGACCAGGCCGATTTTGTCCGGCGGCTCATAGATTGAGCCGGTCCTGATTCTGGCGGAGATGTTGATCAAGGGCAGCTCGTGGTCCTCCAAAAGGAAGAGACGCATGCCGTTGGGCAGGGTGACACGTTCGACGCGGGGGATCTCGATACTGCCCAATTTCGGATATTTGAGCTTGTTGTAGTCCCGCACGTGCGACTTTGAACAGCCCGGAACGAGGATAAACAGGGCGATGGTCGAAACAACGAAAGCTTCTATTAACAGGCTGTAACAAAATGAGTTCGTCGGCGCAATCAAGGCTCGTGGATTCCCGGCTGCGCGGGAATGACAAATGGGGGGCCTTCTTTTTGTTGGCGGGTTTAGGATTGTTCTATGAGGGGTCATTTTGCCACTCCTATATGTATCATTTCTGCGTTTGGGTAGTTTCGATGATGCCGACGGTGCGGTTTTTGGTGGTGAAATACTCTTTGGCGACGCGCTGGATGTCGTCGGCGGTGACCTTTTCGATCTGGTCGAGCTGCCGGAAGAGATTCCGCCAATCGCCGGTGACAACGTGGTAATAAGTCAACTGGGCGGCCAGGCCGGAGTTGGAGTCAAGCCGGCGGAGCAGGCTCGCGCGTGCGCGGGTCTTTGCTTTTGCAAGCTCTTCAGGCGAGACGGGGTCGGCTTTGAGTTTTTCGATCTCGGCGTAAATTGCCTCCTCGGACTCCTGGTTTGCGCGTCCCCTGGCGGGGACGGCATAGAAAAGGAAGAGGCTTGGATATTTGTCGCCCGGCATACCCTGGAATCCGGAGGCATAGACTGCGATTTTCTTTTCTTTGACGAGGCTTTTGTATAGGCGGGAGGTGCGGCCCATACCCACAATATCGGTGATTGCGTCAAAGACGGCGTTGTCGGGGTGCTTGATATCGGGCTTGTGGTAGCCGATCAGCACAAACGGCTGGGCAGGGTCCTCCACAACGACGCGGCGTTCTCCCAACTGGGGCGGTTCGACTGTCTCGACCGGCTCTGGCTTGGGGCCGCTGGGTATGTGAGCGAAACACTTTTGGGCGAGCTTTTTGACCTGCTCAGGATCGACGTCGCCGACAATCGCAACGGTCAGATTGCTTGGGCCGTAGTACTTTGTGAAAAAGGCCTCGGCCTCCGCACGGGTCATCGTCTGGAGGTCGCTCATGTGGCCGATGACTTCATCGCCATAAGAATGGGCTTTATAGGCGATTGCCATGAACTCTTCGAGGAGGCGTCCGACGGGCTGACTCTCGACGCCCAGGCGGCGCTCTTCCATTACGACGTCTTTTTCCTTGTAGAACTCCCGCAGAACGGGATTTGCGAAGCGGTCGGACTCCATGACCATCCAAAGCTCAAGTTTGTTCGAGGGAAGGCTGACGATGTACTGGGTGGCGTCGTGGCTGGTGTAGGCATTGAAACCGGAGCTGCCCTGGCGTGAAAAAGTCTCCTCATACTCGTCGTGAACGAGGTATTTCTGGGCCTCGTCCTGAGCGTCCTTGAGCTGTTTTTCGAGGTCTTCTATCCGGGCTTTGTCGGCGCGGCCGGCCTTTCTTCTCTCGGCCTTCAATTCAAGGAACAGCTCATCAATCTTAGCCATCGCCTTTCGCTCGGCGGCGTAATTCTTTGTGCCGATGGTTTCTGTTCCCTTAAAGGCCATGTGCTCGAAGAGGTGGGCCAGGCCGGTGATGCCTCTAACCTCATCGGCGGCGCCCACGTCGGCATAGGTGTGGAATGAGACGACGGGGGCTTCGCGCCTTTCGAGAACGAGAAACTTCAAGCCGTTATCAAGTGTGAACTCGGTCATTCGCTTTTCGAATTCGGCGAGGCCCTGAGCCAGGACCGGCCGTCCGAGCATACCGCACACGGCGAGAAACAACACGATGCGGAGCACTACGGACCATCGCTTTGTCGTTCTTTGTTCCATTTCAATAACTCCCATATTTGCACACAGTAATGAGTTCTGCAAAATTGCAGGTTAGGCCTATATTGTTGAAGAAAATCTCTTTCATGATTTTCTTCAATAATTACCTAAGCGATTACGAGACAGTACATTGCCGTTGAAAAGAAAAAATCAAGAAACGATTTTTTCTTTTCTAAGTAGGCCTAACCTGCAATTTTGCAGAAGCCTTTGCACATAGTATTCTGCTCAACAAAACGGCCCGCCGCCCCGACTCCCCCGTTTCTGCCTTCGCCAGAAGGCACGGGGGGGGCAGGCAGCCGGCTAATTGTACATGAAGTACACGGTGGCCGTACAGTCTGAATCCACGCCAATCCGCACCCAATGCGCCGAGAACCCATCCGGGAATTCGTGATGGGCGTAGCCTTTTGCGAATACGGTCAGTGTGGCGTAGTGTTTCCAGGTCGCGTTGCCTAAGAAATCGACCTCGATTTTGAAATTGACTTTTTCGCCGCTATCGTTGGCTAAATGGACGACCTTCTTATCGAATCCGGTCATCAGGAAGGGGTCAGAGACATCGCCGGCCTTTAGCGGGGTCTGCCACCAGGGTCCACCCCAGCCGGCGGGTTTGCCCATCCGCCAGAGGTCATCGATATTGCCGAACCAGAGGCCGGATTGCGGCTGGCCCTGGTCGTGGTCGATCTGGTCGGATGCCATCACAAAAAGTCCTCGCCAGTGGCAGAAGTCGGGGATGATGCGAAGATGGGAGCATATCGGGCGAATGCCCCAGACCCTGCCGTCGTAGGCGAAGGGCGGGAGGTCGTAGAATATCCCGTGGACGTCCATCAGGAGCCTTTCGGTCTGGGCGTGGCGAATTCGCATCCACTCGGTGTTCCATGCGTGGTCCCAGGAGTTGCTGCCTTTTGGGAGGAGGTATCTGAGCCATTTGCCCTTGGCAAAGACGCGAAGGACGGCGCTGGATTTTGTCCAGCCGGTTGCGTAAATGGTGGTGCTGCCGTAGGAATCGCCGCCGGGATTGCCGTGGACTTCGACGAAGGGATTACGTTCGATGATGGTCCATTTTTTGCCGTCCCATTCGGCGAGGCGGCCTGCGTCTCTCTGGCCGAGGAATTCGTTTTCATCGTAGGTATTGTTGGCTACAACGACGCGCCCGGCGGCACAGTAGGCACTTTTGAAATGCTCTTTGGCGGGTCGAATTTCCAGCTCTTTGACCAGATTGAAGAGCAGCCTGGCATCGAGGGTGTGGACATCGACTTCCCAGAGGTGGCCTTCCATGCCGAGGAAATAGACCTTGTTTGCCGGGTCGGTGAGGTGACGCATAGTGGAGGTGAGCCGATAACCTTTGAGGGCCTCGATTGTGCGGACGCTGCCGTCGGCGTCGATTGCGTGCGGTCCTATGAACGCCTGGCCCGATTCCCAGTGGGGCATTCTGTTTGTGAAAGTTCCGGTGACCGAGGCGGGATGGCGTCGCATCGTCATATCATCACTGATTTCGTAGAGGCCGAGGCCCTGGCCTTTTATATGCGCGACATAACCGGTTGCCCAGAGCTTGTCGGCCCAGGGGATAAGCGCCCCGATGCCGGCTTCGGAGTCACTGCCAAGCCCTTTGGCCATCACCGCCATCTGGGGGAAAACGCCGTTGACCTGAACCGGCTGCTGCGCGACGAGCGAGACCTGGCGGTCCTGTTCTTCGAGATGCTCAAGGTATTTGCGGATAGCGCGCGCGAGGTCGCGGCCAAAGGCCCTGGCGTTATCGGCGGTTACCGCTGTGCCTCGCACATTGGCGTATGGTATTTCGATAGTGGCGGCGAGCGCTAGACCTTCGATGTCTGCAGCCCACCTGCTGGAGGTTTTGTAACCGCCGTAGTTGTCGCCCGTATTCCAGGCCTTTCCGAAGGGCAGATTGTCGTCGCAGTGATATGGCAGTTGGCCTTGCAGGACGTCCCGGAGGATCGCGCCGAACTTCTGCTGCTGAGTCCACATATCTTCATCTGCGCTTCCGACGATGTAAATCGCCTCGTTATCGGGGCCGCTGATATACGGGCAATGGAGGTCCAATGTCACCTTTAGCTTACCATCGGACCAGTTGGGCACAAAGGTCCGAAGCGCGGCAACGGAGGGATAAATGCTCTTGGCTATGTAGTCGCGATTATGGTCGTGGGGGCGGCGGTTTTTGCCCTGGTCGCCATCCTCTACGCCATCCTTATCCATAAACGGAACGGCCATGACCTCGACGTTTCGCCGAAACCACAGTCCGTCTTCACTGTCGGCCAGGACAGCCTCGATTACGCCTTCCAAGGCATAGTTGGCTATCGACTCGCAGGCGTGGTGGCGCGCGGTCAGCAGCACGCGGTGCTTCACCGCTCCGTCTAAGCTGCCGGCGTGCAGCCGTTCAACCGGCCTTTGCTTGCGAGTATTACAGAGCGTCGCTGTCGCAAGGTGCGCGTTGGCGGAGTAGTTCTGTAGAAACTGTTTGAGGTCTGTTTCCTGGTAAGGTATCGCAAAACAGAAACGCACCTCATTGGCGTCCGGGGCGAATTGATACGTGAATATAGGCTCATCGGGCTTCTCGACGCCCAGCCACGACCAGGTCCCGCCGCGGTCGATGCTTACGGCCGGCCCGCGGACACCGATTGGATTCCTGTCGGTAAATACGAACCGCAGCGTCCTGCCGGCTGCGCCCACAACCCTGAAATTCCAGTAGAACCACCATCCTTCCGTGTCGCGCAGGTCCTGCTTGAGATAGACTGTGTCGCCTTCAATTCGCTTGACGCTGATATTGCCGCCGGGATAATTCGCGTCGATGGAGATTTGGCCGACGGCGGGCCGGGGCGAGTCGAGGCCGCGGGCCTGCTCACAGCCGTTACCCATAACCACGATCAAGAGGCCGGCCCAGATGAGCCAACATCCGCACCTGGGCTGAGCAGGCGACGGGCCGAGTCCTCCACGACTCCGCAACGTGTCAAGGTGGTTCATAAGAGGTCCCCTTTGAAAGAGTGCTATTTGTATCAGAAAACGCCTTGTAGAAAGCGACAGGCAATGTATTGCGCCGGTTCGGTCCTGTCAAGGGCGGCGGTGCTCCGACCAGCATCTTATGTGTCCATTCTCATTCGGCCGCCGGTCCGAGCGAGGCGCCGCTGCATCGGTCAGCAATCGCAACTTATAGTCCGGCAGGCCCCGGCACATTCCGTGGGGGAATATATTGCCTCGGGTACAACTATATCTTCGCGTGGGCGATACACGACAGAAACCGTGGGTGACGGTTTCATCCGATGTGGGAGATAAAATGGGGGCGATGGACTTGACAATGGGCGACGGATATTCAATAATCGGAGCAAAAGGGCCGAAGTGGCGGAACTGGCAGACGCGCGGGATTCAAAATCCCGTGCCCGCAAGGGCATGAGGGTTCGACTCCCTCCTTCGGCAGTGCTCGTGGGGGCGTGGAACACCGCGCCTACCGGGGCGGGCGAAATTGAACAGAGGATTGTATGGTCCACACTAACCAGATGAAAATTCAAGGAAACTGGTTGTTCAGGTGGAGGAGCTTTCTCCCCCTTGCTCTGGTACCGCTTTTCCTTATAGGCCTGAGGCATTTCACTTATCCTATGGGCAGCCATCTGTTCGACCGAATATGGGAGGTCTTTTGCCTGGCAATCGCGCTGCTCGGACTGGGGCTAAGGGTATATACCGTCGGGCACGTGCCTGAGGGAACATCTGGAAGAACCACGAGCAAACCCAAAGCTCAGGAGTTGAATACCACAGGCATGTACTCCGTCGTAAGAAATCCCATCTACCTCGGCAATTTTATTATATGGGTGGGAATCGTCTTGTTGGTGCGGGCCGCCCTGCTTGCGGGGGTTTGTGTCCTTGCGTTCTTTATATACTACGAAAGGATAATTGTCGCAGAGGAGGAGTTTCTTTCAGAGAAATTCGGATCGCTCTTTACTCAATGGGCCGAAAAAACACCGATGATTATTCCGAGGTTCAAGCTCTGGTGTAAGCCGGCTCGGCCCTTTTTGTGGCAGGTCGCTCTCATTCGCGAGTACCCGGGGGTTCTTACCATAACGGCGGCGTTTGCCGCCGTAGAGGTGCTCGGCGACCGCTTTTACAAAGGCAAGTGGCAACTTGACCGGATGTGGGCGGCAATACTCTGCGCAGGTCTGCTGTTGTTCGTGATACTCTGGACCCTCAAGAAGATGCGAATAAAATGCTTGCATTTTCTGAGATTTTTTTAGTCCTTGATATTATGGACTTTATGGATTTGCCATTTTTGCGATTCTACCCGCTATTTAATCTTTGGGTTGTAGCTTGGTTGTATGGATTATCCTCACTAATTGCAGCCGCAAGCTGAATTAAGCTGTTATATTACTGAGTATAGAATATTTTTTGCAGGTTAAATGCTAAATTGTGAAAACAAAGAAACGAAGATGGCAAACCGCAAGGCAGATGCATTTTTGCTAATTGTTGCGGTGCTTCTGCTATTTTGGGGTCTTGGCGACCGGGGTTTGTGGGCTTCAGAAGGACGATGGGCCGAGATTACTCGTGAGATGTTTTTAAACAAAGATTTCTTTCGTCCTACTATCGGCGGTGAGCCGTATTATGACAAACCATTGTTGACGTATTGGTTTATCGCAGCCATTACAGCAGTCACAAACAGGCTTGATGAATTAGTAGTTCGTGTACCCAGTGCGGTTGCCGGAATTGTTGTGGTATTGGCTACTATAAATCTTGGCAGGCGTTTGTGGTCGGAGCAAACCGGCAGAATAGCCGGCTGGCTCGTGCTTACAACCTATGGGTTGATTTTCTGGTCACGTACCGCAGCAGCAGATACGGAAAATCTTGCGGCAATTATTCTTTGCGTTGCATGGTATTGGGCGAAACGTGATAAGCCTGATTTTAAGGCATTTCTCGTATTTTATCTCGTTGCCTTTCTGGGTGCGCTGACCAAGGGATTAGCAGCAATTGCAGTTCCTATTTGTGCTGTCTTGCCGGACGTGGTGGTGAATAAGCGGTGGCGTATTCTATTTAAACCTTCTCATATCGCCGCTCTTGTAATAGGCGCTTTGGTATATTTTGTTCCTTTTGTTTACTCTTCCGTGTCCAAACCTGGGGATTATGCCGCAAGCGGCATTGGGCTGGTCTTTAGAGAGAATATCCAACGCTTCTTTGCACCTTTCGACCATACAGGTCCGGTCTATACTTATGTTATTTACCTGCCGGTGCTTTTTATGCCGTGGGCGCCTCTTTTGATTATATCAATTATGGCTCTGATTCGGAAATGGAAGGAGCTTGACTATTATACGCGATGGTTGGTTTATGCTGCAGCCATGGTGTTTATGTTTTTCACTGCATCAGGTTCTCGTCGAAGCTACTATATACTTCCTGCTCTTCCTTTCTGTGCTCTTATTACCGCAGTTTTTCTTGTTTACCTGCGGGACATAAAATTAGAGGGACTTCGCAGGTTGGGATTAGGTATCCAGGAAGTCATGCTGGGCGCTTTGATTGGTTTGGAATTGAGCAGTCCTGTTATCTTTAAGATTTTAAAGGCCCAGACAGGTTTAGATGTTTCCGGAAGTGTTTATATATCTACGACTATAATCAGTATTTTTGCGATAACAGTATGGATATTGATACGCCGTTCCAGTGTTTGGGAGGCGCTAAAGTTTAAAACCGACAGGAGACTTTCCTCCGTCATCGCTGTCACCGCTGTCCTTTTGGGCGGCTATTACTGCTGGCAATCGAATGTTGGCCAGCAATCTCGAACGGAACGGGATTTTGCCGTGCAGCTTATTTCAAGAACTACCCATATTCCGTCTGAAAAGATAGGTTTGTTCCCGAAAAATGATGCAAAGTTGTTATTTTACTTGAATAAATCGGATTACTTCTCTATACTTACTGACAAGTCGAAGCTTAAGGGATTCTTAATGGAGGAGAAACCAAGGGTTTTAGTGTGTAAACAGAGGTATATCCCTTCCGAAATTACAGAGGAGCTTAAGAAATATCCTCAATTGACTGAAGAAATTGAGTTCTGGGAATCTAAGTCAAGAAGGAAAGAAAGATGGACAGCCTGGTTTCTTGACAAACCGCTCGATAAAAGTTTAGAAATAAAAACTGAAACGATAACTCATGAGAAGTAAATTTCTGCCATTTTCACGGCCGTCGATATCAAAAGAGGATATTGCTGCCGTAACTGAGGTATTGCATTCGGGATGGATTACTACCGGCCCCAAGACAGCGGAATTTGAACAGGCATTCTGCAAATATGTGGGCTGCGACGGGGCCGTAGCTTTGTCTTCGGCCACCGGCGGAATGCATATTACTCTCAAGGCTCTTGGTATTGGCCCGGGTGATGAAGTTGTTACGCCATCGATGACGTGGGTTTCAATGATAAATCTCATAGTTTTAGCGGGCGCCAAACCGGTTTTTGCCGATGTCGAGCGTGATACGCTTCTGGTTTCTCCCGAAGCGATAGGGAATTGTATTAGTGATAGAACGCGGCTGATTGTGCCGGTTCATTTTGCAGGTGCTGCGGTTGATATTGATCCGATTCGGGCAGCGGCTCGCAGAAGGAATATTCCGCTTATCGAAGATGCTGCTCATGGCCTTGGGGCATATTATGGCGGAGAGCATGTCGGAAAGAGCGGTACGGCAATATTTTCTTTTCACCCTATTAAAAATATAACTACGGGTGAAGGCGGTATGTTCTGCTCGGATGATAATGAACTGCTTGACCATATTCGTCGTCTGAAATTTCATGGGTTGGGAGTCGATGCTTATGACCGCAATACACAAGGCCGTTCGCCGCAGGCAGAGGTGCTTGAGCCCGGTTATAAGTATAATATGCCGGATATAGCTGCGGCCCTTGGCTTGAGCCAGCTTGCCCGTCTTGATGAATTCAATCAAAAAAGGGCTCGTTTGGCCAAAAGATACAAAAAACGTTTAGCAGAAATAGATGAAATCCTGCCGCTTTCCGAACCGACTTATAAAATAAAGCATGCATGGCATTTATTTATTGTCAGGCTGGATATAGAAAAAACCGGGATTGGCCGGGATGAATTTATGGAAGAATTGAAAAAACGCAACATTGGAACCGGCCTGCATTTCCGCGCAGTTCATCTGCAGAAATATTATACAAAAGAAATGGGAATGCAGCGAGGCATGCTGCCCAATACCGAATGGAATTCAGACCGGATATGTTCGCTTCCTTTGTTTCCGGATATGACCGAGGCTGATGTGGATGATGTAATTGATGCGATTAAGGAGGTTCTAAAAAAATGAATATAAGCCCAGCCTTTTCCGTATCAGTAATCATTCCTGTTTTTAACGAAGAGCAGAACCTTTCAGAGCTGATAAGGCGTTGCCTTAATGTCTGCAAATCATTAGACAGGCCTTTCGAAATTATACTGATTGACGATGGCAGCAGTGATAATTCCGCTCAGATAATCGCAGAGGAGGCCGGGAAAAATTCTGGAAGTGTTATCGGCATTTTTTTGAATCGGAATTATGGCCAACATTCGGCAATCATGGCGGGATTTGCCGAGGCAAAGGGTGATATTGTTGTCACACTCGATGCTGATTTGCAGAATCCACCTGAAGAGATTCCAAGACTTATTGAGAAGATTAATGAAGGTTTTGAGGTTGTCGGAACTGTTCGCGTGCCTCGCTGCGATACGCTCTTCCGCCGAATTGCATCTTATATTGTAAACAAAGTAGCACAAAAATCGACTGGTGTTCTGATGAATGACTACGGCTGCATGCTCCGAGCTTATCGCCGCCATATCGTGAAAGCTATGTTAAGCTGCAAAGAACGTAGCACCTTTATTCCGGTTCTGGCAAATAGTTTTGCCCACAACGCTACGGAAATCGAAGTTCAACACGCTAAACGTCAGGCCGGTGATTCTAAATATAGCCTTTGGAGGCTTATCAATCTGCAGTTTGACCTGTTAACCAGCATGACAACCTTCCCGCTTCGACTTTTGAGCGTGCTTGGCGGTATCATAGCTATGATGGGTTTTGCTCTTGCTGTTTTTATCCTGGTAATGAGAATTGTGTATGGACCGGAATGGGCGGTAGGCGGCGTCTTTACACTCTTTGCCCTTCTGTTTATCTTTATTGGCGCACAGTTTATGGGGATGGGACTGCTTGGTGAATATATCGGGCGCATTTACTATGATGTGAGGTCGCGTCCGCGGTATTTTGTAAAGCAGATTGTTGGGAGGGATAGCTCGGATAATAGAAATCAAGTTCGAGAACCTTTGGGGAACACTGTATGAAAGCAATCGTTTTGGCATATCATAACATCGGTTGTGTGGGAATCGACGCTTTACTTCGAAATGGTTTTGAAGTTACGTCAGTATTTACGCACAAGGACAATCCCACTGAGAATCTTTGGTTTGATTCGGTTGCTGAGCACGCTGCAAAACTGGGTATACCGGTTTTTGCGCCTGATAATATAAATCATCCAATCTGGGTGCAGAAGATTAAAGAACTCAAACCTGATATAATTTTTTCCTTCTATTACCGCAATATGATAAAAAAATCCTTGCTGGGAATTCCTCCGGCAGGCTGTCTTAATCTTCATGGCTCACTCCTTCCACTTTATCGCGGTCGCTGTCCCATCAACTGGGTGCTCATAAACGGGGAACAGGAAACAGCAGTAACTCTGCAT
>Ga0315285_10005595_pt1 | contig 12945 bp, 10 predicted proteins | sample YL17G09_36_MG_FD_203698 | JGI IMG/M metagenome (GOLD analysis project Ga0315285, IMG submission 203698) | Sediment microbial communities from Yellowstone Lake, YNP, Wyoming, USA - YL17G09_36 | ecosystem: Environmental > Aquatic > Freshwater > Lake > Sediment | place: USA: Wyoming | collected... | reverse complement strand
CCGGGGGATGATCTTCGTCAACAATGAAGACAAGAGCGAAATCGTTGCCTTCGACGCCAAATCGCTCGAGGTCAAGAAGAGATGGTCGATCGCTCCCGGGGAAGGCCCCAGCGGGCTAGCCATCGACCTGAAAAACAAGCGCTTGTTCAGCGTCTGCGACCAAGTCATGGTCGTCTCGGATTTCGAGAATAGCAAAGTCGTCACCACGGTGCCCATCGGCAAATAAACAAATCCATGGATTCCTGAGCCGGAAGGCACACATTCTGGCGGCCATTATCGGTTGGGTCGTCAGCAAGAATTTGCTTTTCGGCTGCGCCTGGCCGGGGGCTCGGTTTCGCCTCAATGATCCCATCCAACCATCATGAGGGAGCATGAATAGGACCCCAGAACCTATCCTTTTTAAAGGATGAAAAGCAAGAAAATCACAAATACCAAAGCTTTGCTGATCATTTTTTAACCTCCTTGGCAGACATATTAGCTAAAGCCATAACCCCCGCCCAAGAGACGGGGAGCCTTAAACTCGGGATCAACGAAAATGTTTCACCCCCCCTTCCCGCGATAATTTATACGATAGATCACAGCGTGAAGGGATGTCATGCTGAGCTCAAAAAAACACTCACCGCTGGCTTCAGCGGCCATAGGGACTTCCTGATAAGCGATGCGGGAGGAATGACAAAAACGCCTTTAAGTACGGGCAGCGCTATTTCTTTTTAACAGGGATATATCTTATGGTCATAACCCCGGAACCGATGACCTCGAGGATTTTGACAGGCCCATGCCGTCGTTCAGCTTTGAGCGAGCGCGCGGGGGGGCCGACCGGGAGGTGGAACGGAGCGGCCGGCTGTTTGACACCCGCCCGCGAAAGGGATATCTTTGAGACATCAGAGGAGGGGTTCATTTCATCATGAAATGTCCTCATTGCCGGGCCGACAATCCGGATACATCGCGTTTTTGCGCCGTTTGCGGGACGGGGCTCGGGGCCTCGCCGGAAACCGGCGCCCTTCAAATGCAGACTCTGCAGTCCCCTGCCCAAAGCCCTCTTATCGGGACTCTTTTCGCCGGGAAATACAAAATTCTGAGAGAGCTGGGCTGCGGCGGAATGGGGGAGGTATTTCTAGCTGAGGATATCGCCCTGGCCAGGACGGTTGCCCTCAAGCTTCTGCCCGAAGAGAAATATCGGGATCCCGAGGCCCGCGAGCGCCTTGTCCGCGAGGCCAAGGCGGCGGCCGCCTTGGACCATCCTTACGTCTGCAGCATCCACGAAGTCGGTGAAGCCGAAGGGCGGCTCTTCTTCGTCATGGAATACGTCGAAGGCCAGACGCTCCGCGACCGGATCGCACAGGGGCGGATCCCGGTGAGGCAAGCTCTCCAGGTCGCCCTCGAGGCCGCCGAGGCGCTGCAGAACGCGCACGAAAAGGGTCTCATCCACAGGGATATCAAACCGGCTAATATCATGCTGATGGAAAAAGGCCACGCCAAGGTGATGGACTTCGGCCTGGCCAAAGCGCTCGGCCGGGCACGAAAGCCGGGAGCACGGGAAGAGGTTTTGACGTCCCTCACCAAGGACGGTCTCTCCCCCGGCACGCCGGCCTACATGTCGCCCGAGCAGTTGCGGGGCGAGGATCTTGACCAGCGGTCGGACATCTTTTCCTTCGGCATGGTTCTCTATGAAATGCTCACCGGGGTCCATCCTTTCAAGGGAGAAACGGGCTTTACAACCGCCAGCGCTATCCTCAAAGATTCTCCGCGGCCGCTGGCGGATCTCACCCCTGGGATACCGGAGCCCCTCCAGCAGGTCCTAGATAAGATGCTGGCCAAGGAACCCCGAAACCGCTACCCCTCCATACACTCCGTCCTCGAGGACCTCAGGAGGATCCAGTCGGGTCTGCCGGCTGAGGGCAAAATCTGGAGATTCCTCAAGCCGGCGCGTGTGGCCGTGACGGCCGGCGTCCTGGCGGTCGCCGTCCTGGCGGCCGCCTGGCTGGCCAAGACGCTCTTTTTCAAGTCGGCGGCCGAAGCCCTGGCCTTCCAGGAGCGCGACTGGATTCTCATCGCTGATTTTGAGAACCTCACCGGCGACCAGGTCTTTGATGGCTCTCTGGAGACGGCCCTGACGATAGGAATTCAGCAATCGCAGTATGTCAATGCTTTTCCGCGGAGCCGCGTTCGGGACACACTCAGGCGGATGCGCCGCGAAGATGTCAAAAAGCTGGACGAGACGGTCGCGCGGGAAGTCGCCCTACGGGAAGGCATCAAAGGACTGCTGGTCTGCCAGATCAGCAAAATCGGCGAGGAATACCTGCTAACGGGCCGCATCGTCGACCCGAACACCCAGGCGGCAGTATTTTCGCATGCCGCGCAGGCGAAGGGGAAGGACGCGGTTCTCGGCGCCCTGAATGAGTTGGCAGACCGGGTACGCCGCGAGCTGGGCGAGTCGCTCGGCCGCATCTCCCGTCAGAAACTCTCGCTGCCGGCCGCGACGACGTCCTCGCTCGAAGCGCTCAAAGCCTACACCGAGGGCCGGCTGGTGACGGGGGCCGCGGCCATCAAGCTTCTCCAGCAGGCCGTCGAGCTGGACCCGGATTTCGCCATCGCCCATGCCCAGCTCGGCCTTCAATTTTATATCTCCGGCGACCGGGTCAAAGGAGAGGAGCATTTTCAAAAAGCGCTCGGCCTCCTCGACCGCCTGACGACACGGGAACAACTGTTCATCCGGGCCATCATCGAGGATTGGAGAGGGAACCGGGATCAAGGAATCGAAAATTATAAGGCCTATCTGGTCCAGTACCCCGACGACAGCAATGTCTGGTATCGCCTGGCCTATGCGTATCAGATCACCATGCGCTTTGAACTGGGGATCGAAGCTTTCAAGAGGGTCCTCGCCATCGACAGTCACTCCGTCGGGACCTTTATAAACCTCGCCACTTGCTATAAGCAGCTGGGAAAGAAGGCCGAGGCCCTGGAGAACTACGAGAAAGCCTTCGCCTTGAGACCCGAGGAAGCCTTCGGGACCATCGTTAACAACGAATATGGTTTCCTCTTGGTAGCGCTAGGCAAGATCCCGGACGCCCTCAAGACGTTCGAGACAATGACCCAGCAGCCCGACTCCGCGAGAAAGGCGAGAGGCTACCGCTCGCTCGGACTATTGAACATGTATCTGGGAAAATATGCCGCGGCGCGGCCTTTTTTTGAGGAGGCCATCGTCCTCAACAAGGCGCTCCAATATGGGCTCAGCGAGCTGCGCGAACATCTCTATCTGGCTTCCATCTTGAGTCGGAAAGGCCAGCGGGAGGGCTTTGAGCGAGAGATGAGAGCGGTCCGCGAGATCCAGAAAAAAATCAAGATCGAGCCTTCGTTTATCTATCTCGCCGGAAAAGCCTATGCGCGGGCGGGACGAATCCCAGAGGCCCGGCACGAGCTTCAGGAGCTGGAGTCGCGGCTGGGAGACGTCCTGGCGGTCTCCGGCCTGGACAGGAGCGACCAGTCCGACCAAGCCTTTTTCCACCGGCTCAAAGGGGAGATCGAGCTGGCCGAAAAGAAGTATGAAGAGGCCGTCAATTCCTTGTCGCTGGCGGCCCGTCTGGGGGCCGAAGATATCGAGCAGAACCTGGCCTATGCTTTTCGGCTGAAAGGCGACAGAGAAAAAGCGATTGAGAAATTCCAGGAACTCCTGCGGCGAGAGCCTCTCGGCTATGAATCCCAGGAATCCTGGATATTGGCCCACTACGAACTGGGAAAGCTCTATGAGCAGAAGGGCGAGCTCGAAGAAGCCGTTAATTATTATAAACGCTTTCTCGACATCTGGAAAGACGCCGACCCGGACCTGGCGGACTTCGCCGATGCCAAGAAGCGTCTGGCTCAGTTGAAAGGCGGGCGGGGATAGCGACCCGCCCTCCTCCCTCGGCTCAGACCTGGTTGTTCGTTTTGTCCTCTATCTGGCTGACGGCCGGGTCCCCAAGAACGTCCGTTTTCAAGAGCGGACTACTACATAAGAATTTGCTTTTCGCCAGCGCCTGGCCGGGGGCTCGGTTTCGCCTCAATGATCCCATCCAACCATCATGAAGGAGCACAAAAGGGACCTCAGAACCTGCCAAAATCATAGCTGAACATGAACAGGATGGCGGTATTGGAAATGCTGATGTCGCCTCCAGCGGCGCCGGAATCAGGGTTGGCATAAATATTGAGCAGGCCAAAGGTGAACCGCACATCGAAGAGCAGCCATCCTGAGCAGAGCGGATAGCCCAATCCGGCGCCCAGGACCAGGCCCAGGTCCATTCCCTTATAGTGGCTCATGTCCGTGGATTCGTAGGATTCGCCGCCCCATTCCGTGCTAAATTTCCCGCCCAGCTTAAAACCGAAGGCGGGACCGGCGAAAGCGAAATACCGGAAAGTGTCTGAGCCGAATATGTACCTGGCCAAAATGGGAAGCTCAAGGTAGCTGAGGGTCAGCCTGGAATCATAAGGACCGAAAGCATCCGTGGCCGAGTATCGAAACCCTTTCTGGACAAATAGGAGCTGGCCCATGAGGCTGAGACGGCTGTTGAACTTATAAGTTACAAAGCCTCCCAGAGCCAGCCCCAATTTGAAGTTGTTCGAAAAATCTTCTTCGCATTGTTTGGCCAGGCTGAAGCCGAGAATCGGGCCGTAGCCGGAAAGGCCCTTGTCCGGCGAAGCCAGGCCGGAGGCGGTCAATACGGCCAAGAGGGAAAGGCATCCCAGCAACCCGGTGACGATCTTTCTCATTTTCCTCCCTCCCTGATTAGTCCGGCCGGATTGCCGCTTGATGTTTTTCCTTACGATACTAGGCAATAATCACGGGCCTGTCAACAGGCTGTGCTTATTAACCAAAAATTCACCGACTCTTAATCATTTCTTAACCATCTCGGCCTATCATCTGGCCTGAACAATGAAAAAATTTATATGCAAGCGTGACATCAACAAGGAGGTCCAAATGTCACTCAAACCCAGACTGGCCATGCCGGTCGTATTTGCTCTCGTCCTGGCGCTATTCGCTCCCCGACTGAGCGCCCAGCAGACATTCAAGACGACCATCTACTTCGACTTCTCTTCGCCCCTGACGACGGACGGAGCTAAAACAGCCTCGCTCTTCAATCAGTTCAATTTCCGCCGGGCTTATTTCACCCACGAGAACAAGATCAACGACAACCTCAAGTTCCGCTTCCGCTACGACGCCGACAACACGGCCAACATAACCTCTGTCGATTTCGCTAAGAGCTCCGTCAAGAAGGACGACAAGCTCCGCCCCTTTATGAAGCACCTCTACCTGGAGTATTCGAACCTGCTGCCTAATACGGTGATTAGAGTCGGTATGGAAGAGACCATCACCTTCAAATTGGCCGAAGACCGTTGGGGCTACAGGAGCGTGGCCAAGACATTGACCGACGGCTACAAGGACATCACCGGCGTTGATATCGACGCCACCTCAGCCGACTTGGGCGTCAGCCTGACTGGATCGCTATCGAAATACTTCCGCTACGGTATCCAAGTCGTCAACGGCGTCGGCTATTCCCATGCTGAAAACGACAAGTACAAGAAGCTCCTGTTCCAGGCTCAGCTTGTGCCGCTGGCCGGTTTTTCCCTGGTCGGCTACATGGACTACGAGAAACAGACCGACACTCAGAAGGCCCTGACCTATAAAATTGATACCACCTTCGAGATGGTCCGCAACCTGACCGTGGGCCTTGAGTGGTTCCGCTATCGGAACGACCGGAACACGGTGGCGGCTACAGGAGAACGCTACGACGTGGGCGGCTGGTCCCTCTTCGGACGCTACATCGTCAACCCGGACAAGCTGTCCCTCTTCGCCCGCTATGATCACTACGAGCCCAATACTAGAATGTCCGGCGATCAAATCAACTTGGTCATAGCCGGCTTTGACTGGGCGCCCTTCAGCACCACCTTCCGGATCCAGCCCAACATCTGGCTGTACAACTACGAGGATTCGGCCAAGAAGAACGACGTCTTCCTGGCCCTCACCGTTTTCATGGAATTCTAAAAGGAGGATCATCATGAGCACCAGAAAATTTCTATTCATTCTGGCCAAGGGCCTGCTCGTCGGGCTCTTGATCTTTGGCGTCGGCTCCCTTCTGGCCCAGAAAAAAATGGTCCAGATCAAGGGGTCGGACACCATGGTCAACCTCGTCCAGATCCTGGCCGAGGAATATATGGACCGCAACCCCGGCGCCCTGCTGGCCGTGCTGGGCGGCGGCTCCGGGACCGGCATCTCGGCCCTGATTAACGGCACTTGCGACATCGCCAACCACTCCCGGGAATGGAAGCAGAAAGAGATCGATCAGGCCTGGGAGAAGGGCGTCAAGCCCCGCTTCTTCGTGGTGGCCGTGGACGGCCTGAGCATCGTCGTCCACGCCTCAAACCCGGTGAACAAACTGACCATGGCCCAATTGGGCGCCATCTACCGCGGCGAAGTCAAGAACTGGAAAGCGGTGGGTGGAGCCGACCGGAAAATCTCTCTCTACGGCCGCCAGTCCAATTCCGGAACCTACGTCTTCATGCAGGAGCATGTCCTGGGCAACCGCAACTACTCCACCGACATGAAGGAGATGAACGGCAACGCTCAGATCATCGAAGGCATGCTCAGCGACGAGGGCGGCCTGGGCTACGTGGGCGTGGGCTACCTTTTCGATGAACAGGGCCAGGTCCGAAAGGGTATAAAAATTGTGCCCATCGCCAAGGACGACAAGTCGCCCGCCTACCTCCCCACCGATAAAATAGCCGTGAATGAAGGCCAGTACCCCGTGGCCCGTTCCCTTTATCAGGCCACCAACGGCAAACCCTCAGCGGCCGCGGCGTCTTTCCTTAAGTTCGAGATGAGCCCTGAAGGCCAGAAGATCGTCGAGCGGGAAGGCTTTTTTACTATCAAGCCTAAGGACCTGGTTCAGAACGAGAAGAACCTGCAATAAGCCCTCAGTCCCCTTTATCCCCCTGCCGGGCGGAGGGCCCTCCGCCCGGCGCACTTTTCACTGTCTGGGCCGAGGGAACCAGGAGCGAATAGTATGAAGACGTTTCAGAGCCTGAAGCGGAAGAGATGGACAAATTTCAAGGAATCCGCCATCAGGGCATTTTTCTTCACCAACGGCATTCTGGCCATTATCATCCTCCTGGGCATATTCTGCCTCCTGCTCTTCACCGCTGTGCCCGCCTTCCGGGAAATCAAGCTCAAGGACTTTCTGGGCAGCACCCACTGGGACCCAACCTCACCGGAGAAAGCTGAGTACGGAATATTATCCATGGTAGCCAGCACCTTCCTGGTCACCCTGGGCGCCCTGGTCCTGGCCGTTCCCATCGGCCTCGGCGTGGCCGCCTACCTATCCGACGTGGCCCACTGGCGGGTGCGAGAGATCGTCAAGCCGATCGTTGAAATTCTGGCCGGCATCCCTTCGGTGGTCATCGGCTTTCTGGGCATCGTGCTCTTCGGCCCGGCCATCGCCAAGATTTTTCATGTCGGCCATGGCCTGACCGCTCTCAACGGTTGCCTCTTGCTGGCCGTTATGTCCCTGCCCACCATCATCAGCATCTCCGAGGATTCGCTCAGCGCCGTGCCCCTGGCCTACGCCGAGGCCTCGCTGGCCCTGGGCGCCAGCCGCTGGCAAACGCTGGTCCGGGTCAAGATCCCGGCCGCCCTGTCCGGGATCATCGCCGCGGTCATGCTGGGCATGGGCCGGGCCATAGGCGAAACGATGACCGTGCTCATGGCCACAGGCAATGCCCGGTCATTCCCCACCGGACTGCTGCAGTCGGTCCGGACCATGACCGCCAACATCGCTATCGAGCTGGGCGAGGTGCCCTACAACACCACCCATTACTACTCCCTGTTCGCCATCGGCCTGGTTCTGTTCCTCATCACCTTCCTGGTGAACATGATCGCCGACCTTGCCCTACGCAAATACCAGGAGCGGGAGCTATGAAGCGCAAAATCATCCAGTTTCTTGGATTCCTGCTCCTGCGGACCTGCCTGTACCTCGTCCTGGCTGTGCTGCTGCTGTTCCTGTACGACATCATCCGCAAGGGCGGCGGCGTGATTTCCTGGGAGTTCCTGAGCCAAGCTCCCCGGCGGGGCATGACCGAGGGCGGTATCTTCCCGGCCATCTTCGGCACCTTCCTGGTGACCATGATCACCGCTGTCCTGGCCGTGCCCATGGGTATGTTCGCCGCCATCTACCTGAACGAATACGCCAAGCAGACGCGACTAACTCGCCTCATCCGGCTGGCCATCCGCAACCTGTCGGGCGTGCCCTCCATCGTTTACGGCCTGTTCGGCGTCATCCTCTTCGTCAATATTTTAAGCTTCGGGACTTCGATCCTTTCGGCGGGTTTGACCTTGGGCCTGCTCACTCTGCCCTGGACCATCACCACCAGCGAGGAAGCGCTCAAGACCGTGCCCAATTCTTACCGAGAAGGGGCCTTGGCCTTGGGGGCCACCAAGTGGCAGTCCATCCGGACGAATGTCCTGCCCTACGCCGTACCGGGAATGCTGACCGGGACGGTCCTCGGCCTGGCCCGGGCTGCCGGCGAAACGGCGCCCATCATGTTCACCGGGGCGGCCTTCTTCCTGCCCGTCCTGCCTAAATCCTTGGGCGACCAGTTCATGGCTTTGCCCTACCATCTCTACATTATGGCCACCCAGCACCATAACATCCTCAAGGTCCGGCCGCTGGCCTACGCAACGGCTTTGGTGCTCATCGTCCTGGTCCTGGGCCTGAACATGGCGGCCGTCATCATCCGCTACCGCTTGCGGCGCAAGCGCAGGATTTAACCATGAATCATAAATATAAAATTGAAACCAAAGACCTTGATTTTTTCTATGGAAACAAGCCGGCTTTGAAAAAGGTCAACCTGGGTTGTGAGGAAAATTGCGTCACGGCCATCATCGGCCCCTCGGGCTGCGGCAAATCCACGCTGATCAGGACCTTGAACCGGATGAACGACCTGATCCTCTGCGCGCGGGCCGAGGGCCGAATTTTGCTGGACGGCATCGACATCCTATCGCCCAAAGTAGACGTGGTCGAACTGCGCCGGGACGTGGGCATGGTTTTCCAAAAGCCCAACCCCTTCCCCAAATCCATCTTCGATAATATCGCTTACGGGCTGCGCATCAACGGCCTGCGGAACCGGCAGAAGCTTTCCGAGATCGTGGAGCGGAGCCTGCGCGGAGCAGCCCTCTGGGACGAAGTCAAGGACCGGCTCAAGGACAACGCTTTCACCCTGTCCGGCGGCCAGCAGCAGCGGCTGTGCATCGCCCGGGCCCTGGCCGTGGAGCCGGAGATCATCCTTTTCGATGAGCCCTGCTCGGCCATCGACCCCATCGCCACGGCCAAGATCGAGGAGCTCATCTTTAGGCTTAAGGAGAACTACACCGTGGTCATCGTCACCCACAATATGCAGCAGGCGGCCCGCGTCTCGGATTTTACCGCCTTCCTGATGTTGGGGGAATTGATCGAATACGGCCGGACGGAAAAAATCTTCACCAATCCGTCCAACACATTGACCGAAGATTACATCACCGGACGATTCGGCTGAGAGCGAAACCGGCGGAGGAAGGAGACAACATGGAACGTCACTTCGACGAGGAACTTAAAAACCTTAAGGCCATGCTGATGCGGATGGCGGCCTTGGTGGAAGAATCCATCGCCCTAGCCATCCAGGGGCTGAAGACCGGCCAAGAGGGGTTGGCCCGGCAGGTGTTGGAGCGCGAGGACGCTATCAACCTTCTGGATATCGAAATCGACGATGTGTGCCTTAAACTGCTGGCCCTCAAACAGCCCATGGCCGGCGACCTGCGCTTCATCACCTCGGCCATGCGGATCGGAGCCGAGCTGGAGCGGATGGGCGATCAAGCGGTAAACATCGCCGAACGCACCCTGGACCTCCTCAAGCACCCCCCCCTCAAGCCCCTGATCGATATTCCGCACATGTCCGGCCTAGCCCAGAACATGGTTCGAGATGTGATCAACGCCTTCGTCAACCGTGACGAAAAGCTTGCCCGCGAGGTTTGCTTTCGGGATGATGATGTGGACAAAATCAACGATCAGGTTTTCCGTGAACTCTTGACCTATATGATGCAAGACCCGGCCAATATTCCACGGGCCGTGGGACTGATTCTGATCGGCCGTCATTTGGAAAGGATCGCCGACCATGCCACCAACATCAGCGAGGACGTCATCTACTTAACCTTGGGCAAAACCATCAAGCATCACTGCGAGAGCGGCCGTTTGAAGCCGATAGGCTGAGAAAACGGCTTGACCCAGGCCTTGGAAATCAGGCTGGACCCGGCCGAGCCGGCAAGCTGACCGCGAAGACGGAGCCGCGGCCCAACTCGCTCTCCACCCGGACCGTGCCGCCGTGAAGCTGAACGATGTGCTTGACGATGGCCAGGCCGAGCCCCGTGCCGACCAGCCGCCGAGAGCGGGATTTGTCCACGACATAGAAACGCTCAAAAATCCGGGATTGATCTTCCTGGGGAATGCCGATTCCGGTGTCCTTGACGGTCAAGGTCACTTGACCGTCCGAAGCCGCCAGCTGGACGGTAATGCCGCCCTGGTCCGTGTACTTCAGCGCATTGTCCAGGAGGTTGATGGCCATCTGTTCCAGCCGGAAGGCATCACCCCGAACGGGCGGAAGGCCGGGCTCAACCTCTGTCCGGAACGTCAAGCCCTTGGCCTCAGCCTTGGGCCTGAACATCTTCATCGTTTGGTCCAGGATGGTCCGCAAGTCGACTTTCTCATCCAGGGAGCCCTGGGGTATCTCTTCCACTTCGGCCAGGACCAGAAGGTCCTCTACAATCTGGATGAGGCGGTCCGTGTTCCGATGGATAATGCCGGCATAATCCCGACAGGCTTTATCGCCCTCCGCTTCGAGCATCTCGGCATAGCCCTTGATGGCGGTCAAGGGCGTTCTTAGCTCATGAGAGACATTGACCACCAGTTCTTTTTTCTGATGAGCCAGCTCTTCGGCCTTGCTCATGTCGCTAAAAGTAACCATCAAACGTTGGTCCGTCTCAAGGTTCACGCCACGGCAGAGGTAGGTCCGGCCGTCGATGAGGATGGATTCGGACCGGCCCTCCCGGTTCCGGCGGACTTCACGCACGAATTCCTGGAATACCGAACTCCGCACAACTTCCCAGAAGTAGCGCCCTTCTAGGGGGCCCGGCGAGCCGATCCGCTGGAAGGCGGGATTGGCCAGGACGATTTTCTCCATTTTGTCGATGACCACCAGCCCTTCCTGCATGGAGGTCAAAATCCCCTGGAGTTCCTCTTGGCGGGAGGCCGCTTGGGCAAATAGATTTCGGGCCCCTTCGCTCATCCGGTTCAGACTGGCGGCCAGGCGCCCGAGCTCATCATGACTCTGGACATAGACCTTTGACCCGAACTTCCCTCCCGCTATCTCCTCCGAGAAGGCGCTCATCCGGCGGATGGTGCGCGTGATACTGCGGGCCACCAGGAAAGCCACTAGCAGGGCCAGCAGGGTGACGATAAGCGTAGTCCAAGCGATGGTCCTCCGGAATCCGGCCAGCATCACCTGGATGTCCCGAACATGGGCGCTCACCCGCAGGCAGCCGCGGATTCGTCCGTCCCTGAAGACAGGCAGGCCAACATAGAGCATCTCCAATCTCACCGTTCGACTGAAACGGAGCGAACGTCCGGTCGTTCCCGCTAAAGCCGACATGACCTCCGGCCGATAGCTGTGGTTCTCCATGACCCGCGGATCCTCTTCGGAGTCGGCTGCGACCGTGCCGTCGGGCAGGATGAACGTCAGACGGATCTTATGGCGCCGGCCAAAATCCTGGAAAAAAGCACCCAGCCTGTTCCCGGTGCGTGCATCTGATTCGTCCAGATAGAGGACCATCTGCAATTCCAAGGCCCGGCCGATTTTTTCCAAGTCGGCGGCTAAGCCGTCATAGTATGTGCTCCGGATGCTACCAAAGGCAGTCAGCAGAAACAGAGCGGCCATCAGCAGCAGGACCAGGAAGCTGCTCCCGAACAACTTAAGGAAGATCGAACGCTTCATTTTTACAGAATCTCCGTTCGCCTATAACTCATGATCAAAGTCATGGCGATGCCGCCTCTCATTCCTCGAGTTTATATCCAAGGCCGCGAATGTTGACGATCAGCGAGCCGTATTCCCCTAGCTTGTCTCGGAGGTGCCGGATATGGACGTCCACCGTCCGGTCCACGACGGCCTTCTCCCCGCCCCAGAGATGGTCCAGGATCTGCTCCCGGGTGAAGACCCGGCCGGTTTTTGAGGCGAGGAGCCAGAGGATCTTGAACTCGGCCAGCGTCAGGGCGACCGGCCGGCCGTTGACTAGGACCTCATGCCTGTCCGCATTGAGCCCAAGATGACGCCCGACCCGAAGCTCCTTCGGTTCGATCTTGGATTCGCCTCTGCGGAGAACGGCCTTGACCCGGGCTATGAGCTCTTTGGGCGAAAAGGGCTTGGTGATGTAGTCGTCCGCGCCCAGCTCCAGGCCCAAAACCTTGTCCGTCTCCTCCGCCTTGGCGGTCAGCATAACGATGGGGATGGCTGAGGTCCTTTCATTCATCCTCAAGCTTTTGCAGACATCCAGCCCGTCGGCGTCCGGGAGCATGAGGTCGAGAATAACAAGGTCCGGCCTTTTCTTGTCCAGGGATCGGAAAAAGCTCGAGGCATCGGCATAGGTTTCGGCGCGGAAACCCGCCTGCTGGAGGTTAAGGCTCACCAGCTCCAGGATATCGGGCTCGTCCTCGACAATTGCGATCAACTTGTTCATGAGAGCCTTCTGGGCAAGGGTCTGTCCATCCAGCCTACCAGGCGATGCCGTAATCCTCGCCGTGGTTGCTCGAGCCTCCCCAGAACGTCCCGTGGCGGCGGTCGAAAAAGATGGCGTTGATGGGGCCCGAGGTCCGCTTCTGATAATCGAGCTTATAGCCC
>Ga0315285_10005593_pt1 | contig 12946 bp, 12 predicted proteins | sample YL17G09_36_MG_FD_203698 | JGI IMG/M metagenome (GOLD analysis project Ga0315285, IMG submission 203698) | Sediment microbial communities from Yellowstone Lake, YNP, Wyoming, USA - YL17G09_36 | ecosystem: Environmental > Aquatic > Freshwater > Lake > Sediment | place: USA: Wyoming | collected... | reverse complement strand
CGCGTCAGGTGCGGGCTGCGGTTGGCCTGGAGCAGGCAGTGCGAGGTCGTCAGCAGCGTGCCGCGGCCGTCGCTGTCGATCCCGCCGCCCTCGAGCACAAGCCCGACCGTCCGCAGGGCAGTCTGTCCCAGCGCCCCGGCCGCGTGAAGCCGGCGCGTGACGAGGTTGTCGTCGAACGCGGCAAACTTCATGCCCCAGCCGTTGAAGGTGAAGTCCATCAGCAGGCACTTGCCCGCGTCGAGCACGGTAATCGGCCCGAAGTCGCGGGTCCACGTGTCGTTGAGGTCCACCTGCCAGATATGCACGCGCTCCTCCGGGATGCCCGCCGCGGCCAGGCGATCCGCCACCACTCGCGTCTTGCGCGCGGCTATAATCACGTCCTGGAACCGCGTGATGGCGCGGACGATCTGGGTGTAGGTTCCCTGGACCTCATCGAGGATCGGCCCCCAGTCCGTGTCCTCGTGTGGCCAGGCCAGCAGAATCGCGTCCTGCTCTTCCCATTCCGCGGGCAAGCGTCGCTGCATGTAGAGCTATCCTGCAAAGGCCGCCCGACGCCGCCGCCTGGCCCGCGACCACGCTCGCGAACCTGCCGCCGGCCACGTCGGCAGGCGGATAGTATACACGATTGCCCGTGCCCCGGCCACGCCATGGGATATGCGATGAAATGAGGGAGTGTCTTCAGCATAGGCTGGATTGTGCCGCGCGGCGGCGGCCGCGGCGGGGGCAAGGGGGCGGCGGGTTTCATCACTCCGCAAGCGAAGGCATTATTCCCTTGCAATTTGGTCCCTTGCAATCTGGGAATGGATTCCCAAAGTGTGAGACAAGAGGCGAATCAGGTGCATCGCCCGGCAATTGACCCTCCCGCCGCGGGCGGGTAAAGTCGTGAGTCGCGCTTGGCTGCGTTGTTCTGCCAGGTGAAGGTTGCGATGTATATGTTCGTAGTGTGCCCGTAAGGGCATATTCTTCTTCTTTGTCGCCAGTGTGCCAGTAAAGAAAGTAGAAGAATAACGCCTTACGGCGTCACTACGAACCAGCCCGGCCCAGGCGGGCCGGTTTGCAGAGGTTTTTTGCGATGTCTGCTATGTCTTTTGCGGAACTTGCAGCCGCGGCGCTTGCCGGCCAGGCGCTGACGCGCCGGCAGTGCGGTCTGGTGCTGGATTGCCCGGATGAGGACATCCTGGTGCTGCTGGATGCGGCGTGGCGCGTCCGCAGCCGGCACTTCGGCTCGCGCGTGCATATCCAGGTTCTCAGCAACGCAAAGAGCGGGCTGTGCCCGGAGGACTGCCGGTATTGCTCGCAGTCGAGCGTCTCGACGGCGAAGATTGACCGCTACCCGATGATAAGCGCCGATGAACTGCTGGCCGGGGCGCTTGGGGCCAAGTCGGCCGGGGCGAGGCGGTTCTGCATGGCGTTTAGCGGCTCTGCGCCCGGCGAGGCGGAGTTGGATCGGCTGTGCGAGGCACTGGGCCGGATAAAGTTGGCCGCGCCGTCACTGTCGCTGTGCGGGTCGCTGGGGTTTTTAAGCGAGGACCAGGCCCGGCGGCTCAAGCAGGCCGGGCTGGACCGCGTCAACCACAACGTCAACACATCCGAACGCTACTACGGGCAGATCTGCACGACGCACAGCTACAGGGACAGGCTGGCCACCATCGCCAACTGCCAGGCGGCGGGGCTGGAGATATGCTCCGGCGGCATCGTCGGCCAGGGCGAGAGCGACGAGGATGTCATCGACATGCTGCTGGCCCTGCGGCAGATCGGCCCGCGGGCCGTGCCGATAAACTTCCTGGTGCCCATCGCAGGCACGCCGTTTGGGCACCGGGCGAGCGATCTGAATCCGCGGAAGTGCCTCAAGGTCCTCTGCCTGGCCAGGCTGCTGCTGCCGGCGGCGGAGATTCGCGCCTCGGCCGGGCGGGAGCACCACCTTCGCAGCCTCCAGCCGCTGGCATTGTACGCGGCGGATTCGATCTTCGTCGGCGGGTATCTGACGACCGGCGGGCAGTTGGCCGAGGCCGCCTGCGAGATGATCCGCGACCTGGGATTCGAGATAGTGCGGGAATGAAGAAGAGGATTACCGCAGAGGCACAGAGGCACAGCGCGGGCTTCGCCCGCAAATGACAAATGCTCAAATGCCAAATGCCCAATGGCCAGTGGCTATAAGATGCTTCAGTCATGTCTGTTGCGCTATGTGTGGCATGAGAATCGTTACAAGATTTAATGAATCCATTCGTTAGTGGTACAGAGAAAGAAAAGAACAAGAAGAAACAACATCTTTAGATGGGGATTACATGGATTATTGGATTACATGGATAGAAACAGATATTAGCTTCATAATCCATGTAATCCTCTAATCCATGTAATCCCCCTCAAGAGCTTCTTCTTTTTCTTCTTTTTCTTCTTTTCGACAAAGACAAGAGACCGCTTTGTGACCGATGACCTTCACAACGAGCTGGCTGCTTTGCGGGGCCAGGGGCTGCTGCGGCAGCTTCGGACGCTGCCGGAGTGCGGCGCGAGAATCCGCCTGGAGGATGGGCGGGTGGTGCTGAACCTCTCATCCAACGATTACCTTGGCCTGGCTGACGACCCGCGAGTCAAGGCCGGGGCGATAGCAGCCGTCGAGCGCCTCGGCTGCTCGGCGCGTGCGTCGAGGCTGATGGCGGGGGACCTGGAGCTCTGCGAGCAGCTCGAGGCCGACCTGGCGCGGCTGGTTGGCATGGAGGCTGCACTGGTCTTCGGCAGCGGCTTTCTGGCGAACCTCGGGGTGCTGACGACCGCGGCGGGGCGTGGGGATGAGGTCTTCGCCGACCGGCTGAACCACGCCAGCCTGACCGACGGCATGCAACTAAGCCAGGCGCGCTGGCGCCGCTACCGGCACAAGGACGCGGACCACCTTGCGAGCCTGCTGGCAAAGGCGGCCGCGGCGTGGCATGGCCGTCCCGGCCATGAGCCTGCCTGCCGGTCAGGCAGGTCGCGGGGCCATCTTGGCCCTGCACGGGTTGGCCGGCGCGTGGTGGTGACGGACTCGATCTTCAGCATGGACGGCGACCGCGCGCCGCTGGATGAGCTTGCGGAGGTGGCCGCGCGGCACGGCGCGATGCTGGTGGTGGATGAGGCGCACGCCATCGGCGTAATGGGCGCCGGCGGCGGGGGCCTCTGCCGCGAGGGCGGGTGCAAGGCCCGGCCTGACTTCGTCGTCGGCACGCTCAGCAAGTCGCTCGGCGGCTACGGCGGGTTCGTCGGCTGCTCATCCGCGCTGCGCGAGCTGCTGATCAACCGTGCCAGGAGCTTTATCTATTCCACCGGCCTGCCGCCGGGCTGCATTGGCGCGGCGCGGGCGGCGTTGGCGGTGCTGGCGGCCGAGCCGCAAATGGGCGGGCAACTGCTCGCCAAGGCCCGGCTGCTGCGGGATCTGCTGGCGGCGGGGCACCTGGCCGTGGGGACGACGGAATCCCAGATACTGCCCGTGCACGTCGGCGGCAACGCCGAGGCGGTGAGGCTCTCGCAACTTCTGTGGGACCGCGGCGTGCTGGCCACCGCGGTGCGCCCGCCGACAGTCCCGGCCGGGACGGCCAGGCTGCGGCTGTCGGTGACGTTGGCGCACACGGAGGATGAGCTTGCCGCCGCGGCGGCCACGATCATCGACGCGGCGCGGGAAGTGGGATTGGTATGATGGATGGGCGACCAGCGGGCGAGTGGCATGGCCGTCCCGGCCATGAGTCTCACGGGCGTCTCGCCCGTGTTCAGGCCAAGCAGGGCCAAGATGGCCCTGCGACTCACGGGCAAGATGCCCGTGTTACTCACGGGCAAGATGCCCGTGTTACTCATGGGCAAGATGCCCATGCTACGGCGCGGGAAGTCGGGTTGTTATGATGGACGGGCGATGACCAGAGGCATATTCATAACGGGCACGTGTACGGGCGTCGGCAAGACCATCGCTGCGGCGGCGGTGCTTCGCGCCGCTCGCGCCGCCGGCATCGACGCGGTGCCATTCAAGCCCGTGCAGACCGGCGCGGTCGATGGGCCAGAGGGCCTGCGTGCGCCGGACGTGGAGTTCTGCCTCGCCGCCGCGGGGCTGGACGCGTCGGCGGACGAGGTCCGGATGATGGCGCCTTATCTTTACAAGCCGGCGTGCTCGCCGCACCTTGCCGGGCGGATCGAGGGCCGGCCGGCGGATTTCGATACCGTCCGCCGCTGCGCCGAAGCGCTCCTTGCTCGCCACGACGCCGTGATAGTTGAGGGCGCCGGCGGGGTCATGGTCCCGCTGAACGAATCGCAGACCATGCTGGACCTCATGGCCGCGCTGGCCCTGCCCGTGCTGGTGGTGGCGGTAAACGCCCTCGGAACGATCAATCACACGCTGCTGACGCTGTCGGCCCTGCGTGCGGCGGAGCTGGAATGCCTGGGCGTGGTCTTCAACCAGCCCGAAGCGCCGGCCGGCCTTAGGCCCCCGAGGGGGGCGGATGAGTTCATCAGGCGCGACAACCCCGAGACGATCGCCCGGTTCGGCCGCGTGGCCGTGCTGGGCTGTCTCCCGCACGTTGGCGACCTCGCCGTCGGCGACTCGGCCGGGTGGGCTTGCGTCGAAGCGGGCTTTACGGGCATGGCGGCCATACTTGAACGACTGAAGGCGCAATGACCGACGACCTGCGACAACTCGACCTTCGTTACCTGTGGCATCCATGCACGGACATCGAGGCCCTGGCGGGCTCTGACTTTCCGATCATCGAGCGTGCCGACGGCGTGTATCTCCACGAGCGCGGCGGCCGGGCGCTGCTGGACGGCATTTCGTCGTGGTGGTGCGTGAACCTCGGGCACAACAACCCGCGGATCGTCGAGGCAATCCGCCGCCAGGCGGGCGAACTCCAGCACTGCATACTTGGCGGCATGTCGCACCCGCGGGCGATAGAACTGGCCGAGCGGCTGGCGGGCATTGCGCCGGGCGGCCTGGGCCACGCTTTCTTCGCCGGCGACGGCGCCTCGGCGGTCGAGGCGGCCTTGAAGATGGCAGTCCAGTACTGGCACAATCTCGGCCAGGCCGGACGGGGGCGGTTCATCGCCCTGGCCGACGGCTATCATGGGGACACGCTGGGCTGCGTCGGCGTGGGGTACGTCGAGGCATTCCACGGCCACTTCCGCGACGTGGTCCGCCCGTCGCTGCGAGCGACGAGCCCGCACTGCCTTCGCTGCCCGATGGGCAGGACGCCGGACTCCTGCGACATCGAGTGCTTCGCTTCCATGCAGGCGCTTATCGACGCCCACCACGCGGAGACTGCCGCCGTGATCGTCGAGCCGCTGTGCCAGGGCGCGGCCGGGCTTCGTATGTACCCCCCCGAATATCTCCGCCGCCTCCGCCGAAGCTGCGACGAGCGGGGATTGCTCCTGATCGCCGACGAGATCGCCGTCGGCTTCGGGCGGACCGGCACGATGTTCGCCTGCGACCAGGCCGGCATCACGCCGGACCTGATGACCCTCGGCAAGGGCCTGACCGGAGGCAGCCTGCCCATGAGCGCCGTGCTTGCCACGGACGCCGTGTACGACGCGTTCCGCAGCACGCCCGGCCGCGACCGGACCTTCTATCACAGCCACACGTTCGGGGGCAATCCTATCGCCTCGGCCGCGGCGCTGGCGGCCCTGGATGTCTACGAGCAGGAGTCGGTGATCGAGTCATGCCGGCCTAGAATCGCCCAACTCGCCGCCGGCATTGGCGACGTGGCCGCAGCCGTCGGAAGCGCCCCGTGCGGCAGCCTGGGCATGATGGCCGTGGTGGAACTGGACGATGGCCTCGGCGGCGCGCCGCGAGCCCGCCGCATCACCGCGCGGGCGATGGAACTGGGCCTCTTTGTCCGCCCACTTGGGCGGTGCATCTACCTCTGGCCCCCGCTGACGACGGCCGAGGCAGAACTGGCCGAGATGATCGACATCCTGGCGTCCGCCGCCCGGCAGACGCCGGCCTGACAACGGCCGCGGTGCGGGCTCTTTGTCAAAAGTGGCGCCGGTGCGGCCCGAACCGCGCACAAACGGCGAGGGCATTGGGATTTGTTTCGGCCGGCCCGCGCCGGCTATTCTTCCAGGTGGATTGCCTCGACCGGGCAACCGTTGGCGGCATCGCGGCACGAGGCCTCGGCGGCGGCGGGCACTTCGTCGACGATCACCTTGGCCATGTCCGCGCCTTCGGGCAGTTCGAAAACCTCCGGGCAAACCTCGACGCACAGGCCGCACGCGATGCAGCTATCGTCCACGGATGCTTTCACGAGTGCTCTCCTCTTGCATTGCCTGGCGGCCCATCCGCACGCACGCACCGGGGGAATTATAGCACGCCGGCGCTGGTGTTGAAGAACCCCGCGATTTTCTTGCCCGCCCGGCTGCCCGCCCCCGGCGCCGGCCTTACCGGCCCGGCCTGGCCATTCGCCTGCGAAACAGGTTCACGCCCTCGCTGCCGTTGTAGGTCATAAGCAGGGCGCCGTTGGCGGCGAAGCGGTCGAAGAGCCGCTCGATCACGTGTTGCTCGCCCGGCCAGGGGTATGCGAAGATAATGTCGAAGTCGTTGACATCCAGCCCCATCTGCTCGTAGGGGTCGGACCCGCCGACGGCCAGCCACTCGAATTCGCCAACCCGCTCGGCGATCCGCTGCCCTCCGTAGGGGACGAGGTTGCCGCGATAGAAGCTCACCTTCAGGCGGTGGTCGGCCGCCAGCCGCTCGGACAGCGCCACGAGGTCGGCCTCGAACTCGATGCCGGATGCGTCGAAGCCCGCCATCGCCGCCAGGCACGTAACCACGCCGGCGCCGCTGCCCCATTCGCAGAAAATAGGCCCCGGCGAGAGGTTCGCGTCGGCAACGCACCGAAGGGCGCCGTACACCAGCGGGAAATTGCTCGGCACGAACGAACTGACCGGATTGTCCAGGTGGGACTCGATGAACGCGTCAATCCGCGCCTGGGCGTCGGCGATGAGCGCCGCGGCCTCCGGCGGGGCGGTCGGCATGACGTCGGGCAGTTTCACCGGCACAAGGGCCATGAGCTTATCCTACCACACCCCGCCGCGAAACCATTTGCCTTCCGCGCCCGGCCAGAGGATAATGTCCTGCCTTGGCCCAAGCTGCCGACTTGGCCCCGCAGAGCGGCGTCGGCGTCGGCGTCGACATACATCGCCAACAGCGGCAGCCGGATCGTCCACCGCGCCGAGTGCAAGCAGATCGTCTCGATGAAGCCTGGCCACGCCGTCGGCTTCGATCACTTCGCCGACGCCCTGGCCGAGGGCTACAAACCGTGCCGCTATTGCCTGCGGGCGGCGGCGATAACACAAACCGAAGGAGAGACCGCGCCTTGATCGAATATCAATGCACTCACTGCCGCCAGCAACTATCTAGCCCAGATTCGATGATCGGGCGGTTCGAGGTGTGCCCGGCTTGTGATAAGAGAGTCAAGGTGCCGAATCCAGTTGCTAAGTCTGAACGGGAGCGGTGTAGCGACCGCCAGCTTGATTTCGCTTCAAGTCTGGGACTTAAGGCCAATGCCAGCATGTCGATGAGGGAGCTTAGCCTGATGCTGACGAGTTTCGAGCGCCTGAAGCACTACTTCTATGGGGTCTTTCTTCACGTCAGCGGCAGATCGGCTGCGGACCTTGGTATCCCCCGCCTTGCAATTGAGTCTCTCGCCGCCCAACTCGTTAACGAGGGCAATCCGTTGGTGGATTCAGTGTTTGAGCAGGTAGGGGAGAAAAGCTCATCCGAGTTCATTGAGCCTAAAAGCCCTTTGTTTTATGACGTTAGCGCTATACTGATCGAGAACTTCGAGTGGGCGTGGCGCAAAGAGGAGACCGCGCCATGATTCCATTCAAGTGCCAGAGTTGCGGGCAGGGAATGTCTGTCCCGGACAGCATGGCGGGACAGTTCGAGGCTTGCCCGGTGTGCAGCGTCCTGGTGCCGGTGCCCGGTCCGTACAAACCGGAAGTGCCGGCGAGTTGGTTGTCACCCAGGGCGGGCTCGGCAAACGCCGTGCGTTTGCAGCAGGCTCGGGGCAGTGCCCGCAACTTGATCTGGGGCTTTTCCCTCGCGGCCCTGGTGTTTGCGGTGTTGGGTGTCAGCGCCCCGGCCTTGGCTCCCTGGTCGATAGCCGAGGCCCTCTGGCTGATTTGCATGATTTGCATGGGGCTTTGCGCCGTCGTCGCGTTCGCGGCGATGCCTGGCGCGATTGCCCGGTCGCGTGGCCTGGCCAACGCCGATGGCATCAACATCCTCGGCGTGCTGGGGGTTTTCATCCCGGTCGTCTGGCTGGTGGCGTTGATCATGGCCTTGCTTGGAACGCCGCAAGCCGGGAGTCACTACCAAGGAGACTAAGCCATGATCGCATTCAAGTGTCAGAATTGTCATCAGCAGATGTCGCGAATGAACACGCAAAACTTGAGATGGTTCATTGGCCTGTTGTTGCTGCTCAGTCTGGCATCGGGCGGCAAGGCGGTCGCGGAGGACCCGAAGGTCCAACTGCTCGAAGCAGAGAATCGCGCACTGCGAAGCCAGGTGATTCAACTCAAGGCGGAAATCAAGCGGTTGACCGAGGTGGTTTCGCGATTGACCGTAGCACGCCAAGACCCTCCGCCATCCCAGACAGTGGCGAGTCCGCCGCCGACAACCGCTCCTGCCCCTGTCACCATCATCGAGAAGCCTCACCCAGAATGGGAAGCGAGTTTCCGATTGGCAGATCGCCATAATGGCCAACTGCCTGAACTCAGGACGGTCGCGGTTGGCAACGCCGGGCGGCTGCCTGGCGGCTGGGTCACGGTCGTGCAGGTTTTGGGCAAGTCGGAGATGATCGCTCGTTACCGAACTCGTGAAGCTCCGGCGGAATCCTGGGAGAAGGCTATATTTTCTGGTGTCGACACGTCGGACATGGTTGATGAACGCGGATTCGGATTAGGCGGGCCATTCCTTGTAAGCGGCACGCGCCGCATTCGTACCGCAGACGGGGCGAGTTACACCTATTTCATCGTGAAGCCGCTGGATGAGAAGGCTTGGCGTGCGGCCTATCTGGCATGGAAGAAGGACGGCGGGGCCGCTCATCCGACGTCCACGCCGGCTGCCCCGCGCGGCGACGACGCCGCCCAGGACATCCGCCCGCACGTCGGCAGCACGCACTAGCGTGCCAGCGAAAAGCGTGCTGGCACGTCGCGTGCGTGCCGCCGTGCTCCCCCAGCCGCCCAACACGCCGCCCGCCCTTGCCGCACAGTCCACGCCGCGGCAACGCACAGAGGCCGCGGCATGTCCCGTGCGGGGCGTGCGGATCGCAACTCCGCATCGTACCCGACGTCCCCCAACACAGGCGCACGTCCGCGAACTGGCCGGGCTGATGGAGGCCTGGCCGGACCTGCCGGAACACCTCCGGGCGACGATCAGGATGACGATCGAAGCCGCCGGCGTTGACCGACCCGGCCCGAAGCGATAAACTGAACATCGGCGCGGGCTAGGCTTGCAACCGAAAAGCGGTTTCCTGGCCGCCTGCCCCCGCCGACTTATTCCCCAGGACTGATGCGCTACAGGAGCCGCAGACCATGAGCAAGCAACGCAAGAGCGCCTCGAAGACCCCCGCCAAGGGCAAGGCCGACAATCTCATCACGAACGCAGAGTCGCCCGCCGCCGAATGTTCACGGCCGATGCCACCGCATGGCAAGGGACGTACCGGTATTGCGCAGGTGGCGGGAACACAAGGCCGCGCGCGCCAGTGGGCGGCAGAACAGGCTGACAAAATCAAAACCGAAGCAGAGGGGGCCGAGTTCCCCGTGCTGTATCTGGCCGCCGCATACACAGAGCAAGCGTTTCATCTTGCCGTGCGCGCTGCCCAATGGACGCGGGGCGGCGAGCCCCCGATCGTGGCCGACTTTGTAAACCTGTTTGCCGCGTTGCACGAGTACCGAAACCGGGCACGGGACTTTCTGGAAGGCCAAGACACGGGCGGGGTTTGGGAGCATTGGACGGCTACGCCCGGAACTGTGTATTGTTGGAAGTCCAACAATAGCGCCTTGGCTGTCGCCTATGACTTCGCACGCATGATCGAATCGGAGATTTTCTGCAACTGCCCCGTGTCTTACAACGTCCCGGCCACGCCCTGTAACGCGCCCGCCTTTTCCCAATGGCGGGACGAGGCGATTGCTGGAATCGGCAAAAGGTCACTTCCCCCGTTATCCGATTGGCCAAGGTGGATGATTCACCGCGACACACAAGCCTTGTTGTGTAAACTCTCGGCGGAGTATGGGCAGGCGGCGAAGGCCGCCGCTGCTGAGAAGCCCCAGGCCGCCGCCGCCCAGGCCGACAAGCCGGGCTTGGACGGTGACACGCACGGCCCCGACTTTCGATCTGTGCGATGGGGCGGCGAGACATACGAGTTCACGGCGAACCAATCCGCGTGCGTAGAGCGTTTGTGGAAGGCGATGGAAAATGGAACACCCGATGTCGGGGGAGCTACCCTCCTGACGCTGGCGGACATAAACTCCAAGCGCATTCAAGACGTGTTCCGCGATAATCCAGCGTGGAACGTGCTGATCGTGCCGGGGGCGACGAAGGGGGCTTATCGGATCGCGCCGAAAAATAATTGAGTTCCCGCAAATTGCCACGTTGGCGCACAAGGTGGCGCGTGGTGGCTTTGCAACAATGGGGGTATGAATGACGATGAACTTACCAACCTGCACGGCCTCAAACGAGCGCTGAACCTGCCCTATGACTGGCTGCGCCGGGAAGCCCTGGCGGGCCGCCTGCCCTGCCTGAAAGTCGGGCGACAACTCCGCTTCAACGTCCAAGCCGTTCGCGCTGCGCTTGCCGATTGCGCCAAAGGCAACGAAGCGATTGGGCGAGTCCTGCGAGAACGCGCCAGCGTTCCGGCCGCAATGACACACCCGGAACTCGGGGCGATTACGTTCGACTGGGGAGAACCGGGCGATCCGGCCAAAGACTACGAGGGCGGCTGGGGGCTGTCGCACGTCTTGGCCCGCCACGGAGAAACCGTGGTTAGGGAGATTCCCAAGGTCATCGCTTCAGGGAAGATCACCCGACAATATGGTCCGCCGAATGGTCAGCGCGTGGTCATCAGCGACGGAACCCATACTGCCGTCCTGTCCCTGCACCGTTTCGGGAAACGCGAGACCTGGCTGCTGACGAGCTGGAAAGAAAAAGGCCCAGATGAGCCCGGTAGCGATTCCGCACTCTCCGGGCCTACACCCTTCGGGCCTACGCTTAACCGTCCCGAAGGGGGCGCTGGACCTACTTCCATTATCGGCGCGACTGGGCCGGAAGTCAAGCCTGCCGAGCCGCCGCCCGTCATTCCCGGCAAGGCTGCGCCGGGGGAGAAAATACCGCCCGCCACAGTCCAAGAACCGCATGCGCAGCGCGCATCGGCAACTTCCTGCAACAATGGGCAACATAGGGGGCCTGGCAGCGACTTCCGGGAAAGCGGCGGAAATAGCTTGCAAAGGCCCGAAAAGCCGGGTATTAGAAGGGTAGAAACAGCGCAAGCGCCCCTAGCTCAACTGGATAGAGCATCGGTCTACGGAACCGAAGGTTAGTGGTTCGAACCCACTGGGGCGTAGTGAAAAGGCCGCCTCCTGGCGGCCTTTTCACTAGAGCGGGAGAGCAGTAGAAAGGAGAAAGTAGATACAGCGGCCGACGCCTGAGCCAAAGATCCGGCTGCCAGGTGGGAAGATGCTCTCCCGCGGCGTGCCCGGCGAAGCCCTGAGCTTGTCGAAGGGCGAAGCCTCGGTCTCCTCTCTACTTTCTACTCTCTTGCTGTTAGAATGCGGCCATGGCGTTCGCGGATAAACCGCGGTAATTGTGAATCGGACCACCAGTGCGGCAGGCTGCGAACAAAGGAGAACATCATGATGCGTCGAACGATGCGTGGCACAAGGGCTTTTACGACGGCGGCGGCGACGAAAGCGGCGGCGGTGGTGGTGTTGGTGGCGCTGGCGGCCGTTGTGGGCCTGGCGACCGCGCCGGCGGACAAGCCGGCGGATAAGCCCGCGACGATGCCTGACGCCGACGGGTTCATCAGCATCTTCAACGGCAAGGACCTCACCGGCTGGGATGCCAAGCCGGGCTGGTGGTGCGTCGAGGATGGGGCCTTGACGGCCCGGAGCACGCCCGACAAACCGTGCAAGGAGTGCAACTACCTCATCTGGACCGGCGGGCAGCCGGGCGACTTCGAGCTGCGGGCGCGGTTCAAGCTCGTCGGCGGCAACTCCGGCATCCAGTTCCGCAGCCAGCGCCGGCCCGACTGGGACACCTACGGCTACCAGGCCGACATGGACGCCCCCAACCAGTGGACCGGCGCTCTTTACGAACACGCCCGCGGCAAGGTCAGCGGCGTCGGCGAGAAGACCGTCATCGACGCCGACGGCAAAAAGACGATCACCGCCATCGGCAAGCCGGCTGAGCTTATCAAGGCCATGAAAACCAACGACTGGAACGAGTACCGCATCATCGCCAAAGGCCCCGAAATCACGCTGATGATCAACGACGTGGTGATGTGCCAGGCCGTCGACAACCAGGACAACAAGAAGGCCAAGGCCGCCCGCGACGGCATCATCGGCCTCCAGATGCACCCCGGAGAGCCGATGAAGGTCCAGTTCAAGGATATCCGCCTGAAGATGCTCGATTGACGGCCGCGGCGCTATTGGCCCGTTGAAAAAGGCCATTCTTCGTAGCACGGGCATCTTGCCCGTGAGTCGCAGGGCCATCTTGGCCCTGCATTTGCCCGTTATGACACGGGCTGGAAGCCCGTGGTACTCACGGCCAAGATGGCCGTGCTACTTCTTCAACGGGGGGCTATTGTCCCGGCACGGCGTACGGCAGCCGGACGTGGTGGGCGGCGGCCTGGTCGGTCAGCGCCTTGCGCATGCGTTGCAGGACTTCGGAATGTTCCTTGCTGCCGGCGAGGTTTTTCATCTCGCCCGGGTCCGTCTGGAGGTC
>Ga0315285_10005592_pt1 | contig 12947 bp, 7 predicted proteins | sample YL17G09_36_MG_FD_203698 | JGI IMG/M metagenome (GOLD analysis project Ga0315285, IMG submission 203698) | Sediment microbial communities from Yellowstone Lake, YNP, Wyoming, USA - YL17G09_36 | ecosystem: Environmental > Aquatic > Freshwater > Lake > Sediment | place: USA: Wyoming | collected... | reverse complement strand
GGCGAGGACGGGGACGGAAGGCTCCCCAGACTTTGAAGAGGAGGAACCAGCGGCGTCAAAGGCCTCGCGCAGCATGGTTGATAATTTTGGTTTTTTTTCGTTTTCAGTTTCATGTATTTCTACAAAACAAAAAAAGCAAAAAGAGTAAAATCAGGAAAAAAAACGTTGAGAGAGACCCCTTGAGTTTCATTCATTCACGCATTCCTTTTCATTCAAGGGCTTCCTTGGCCGCTTTCGCAATGTCGATCAAAGCGCGAGCATCCCCAGAAGCAAGGGCCGCCGCCGCGGCCTCGGCGACCCCCCTCGCGCTCGAGACGATTTTGTCGGCGTCGTCCCCCTCGCTTCCCTCTGCCTTCCTGCTGCCTCCTCCTCCTCCTCCTCCTCCTCCTCCTCCTCCTCCTTCCTCCAGCGCCGCCGCGTGCCTCGCCGCGGCGGCGACCACCTTCTCCGGCAGTCCCGCCAGCCTCGCCACGTTGAGCCCGAAGGACCTTTTCGCGACGCCGCGGACGAGCTTGTAGAGGAACGTGATGTGAGGAACTGAAGCGGAAGCGGAAAGGGAGGAGCTTTGCTCTTCCTTGTTTGCTTCCCCGCCTCCGCCTCCGTCGCCCCCTCCTCCGTTCTCTTCTTCAAGACCCCCTCTCTCTCCTTCCCGGCGCTCGATGCAGTCCATATACGCGGCAGTAGCCCTTTCGGGGAGCTCTCGGGCCAGCTCGGCGACCTCCGGGTAGTGCGTGATGAACAGCGTCACGCAGCGAAGCTTTTCTGCGGCGAAGCGGGCGACGGCGGCGGCGATCGCGGCGCCATCGCGCGTCGACGTGCCGCGGCCGAGCTCGTCAAACAGGATCAGCGAGCGCGGCGACGCCGCCCGCGCGATCGAGGCCGCCTCGGCCATCTCCTCGAGGAACGTGGAGCGCCCGTGCAGCAGCGAGTCCGCAGCGCCCATCCGCGTGAAAGCCGCGTCGAACGCCGTGAGCCGCGCTTCGTCCGCGGCGACGAAGGACCCTGCCTGGGCCATGACGACGGCGAGCGCGGCCGCTCGCGCAACGCTGCTCTTGCCGCCCGCGTTGGGCCCGGTGAGGATGAGCAGGCGCGGGCAGTCGGTGTTCTGCTCCGCGGCTATCGCGTCTCCTCCTTCGCGCTCGCCTCTGTACGCGCCGCCGCCGAGCTCGAGGTCGTTGGCGACGGCCGACTTCCCGGAGCTCCTCGCCGACGCCGCGAGCATCGGATGGACGAGGCCCTTCAGGCGCAGCGTCGGCGGAGGGGGTTGAGATGAGCCCCCGCTCTTCGAAACCACAAACCTCGGGCGAGTCCACCCTTCGGCGACGGCGGCCTCTGCAAACGCGGCGAGCGCGTCGAGCGCCGCGGCGGAGACGGCCACTCTCCTGAGGACCGAGAAGCAGGATCCCAGCGACCCGAGGTGCCTCGCCCACTCCCTCGAGGCCGCGGCGGCCAGCCTCTCCTTGGCGACGGCGAGGCCGCGCAGCGCCTGGTCGACGCACGGGGCCAGATACCGGTCGACTTTTTTGGTCCCGCAGACCCGCGACCACGACGGCGGCACGCGGGAAGAATTGGCGGGCAGCTCGAGCAGGTGCGACCCCTGGTTGTGAACACTGACGAACTCGAGCCGCGGCAGCCCCGCTTCTTGCCGCAGCCGCGGGAGCAGCGAGGCCAAAGCGGCCTCCGCCGAGGCCACGACGGCCTTGCACGCCGCCGTCTCGGGGAACGCCGCCGGGCAGGCGAGCAGGAGGACGCGGTCGAACGAATTGCTGCTGCTGCCGCCGCCGCCGCCGCCACTTCCGGCCTGCGACGTGTCGAGCGGCGCCAGGGCCGAGGCGGCCGCGGCCCTCGCGGCCTCGGAGGCCACGTCGGACAGCAGCGAGCGCAGCAACGGCGACGATACCGACGCCGCGAACGAAGGAGGCGCCGCCGCGGGCTTCGTTTTCGAGGGGGGAGAGCTCGGGGAGACGCCGAGCCTCTGGGCCGCCTCCTCGACGAACCGCATCGTCACGACGAACTCGGCCGGGCTCGCCGTCCGCAGCAGGCACCTCGCGAGCCCTCGCTCGAGGTCCGGCGCGCGCGACAGGAAAGAGGACAGCCCGGCGAGAGGAGGGCGGCCCGAGCTGGAAGCGGCGATGATCTCCTCGACGGCGTCGTGCCTGGCCGAGGCCGCCGCGGCGTCGGCGAGCGGCCGCGCCAGCCAGTCCCGCAGCGCGCGGCGCCCGGCCCGCGTGCGAGCCCTGTCGACGAGCCAGAGTAGCGACCCCTGCTGCGACGAGCCCGCCGAGGGGGAGGACCGCGCCGCCTTGGCCTCGCCGCCCTCTTTGCTGGGGGCCACTGACCCGCCGGAGGAGGGGCTCAGGATCTCGAGCGCCGCGAGAGCGTTGGGGGGCAGCGCGAGCGTGCCCGCGGGCTCGAGCTCGCGGAGGGCACTGCGCGGTCCCAGCGCGAGCAGCGGCGCGGCGAGCTTGGAGTCGTCGAGGCGGCGGACGCCCGCGGCCAGGGCGCGCGCCGCGGCCCCCGGGAGCGAGGACAGGAGCCCTCGGCCAGCCGAGGGATCGCCTCCTTCGTCCGGAGGGGAAGAAGAAGAAGCAGAAGAATAGAAGAACCTCGTGAGCGTCTCCCGGGCGGCAGAAGAAGAAGAAGAAGAAGAAGAAGCAGAAGAGGAAGAACCCGCCGCTCCTTTGATCTCCGTCACCCTCAGCCCGGGCCGCGTCGCGGCGTAGGCGTCGACGGCCCTCGCCGTCGCGGCGCTGAGCGGCCCCACGAGCGCGATCTCGGCGGGAGAGGTCGTCAGCAGCGCGCGCTCGAGCGCCGCGCGAGCGGCGCCGTCGTCGAGGCAGGCCCAGCGCGCGTCGCCCGAGGCGGCGTCGAAGGCCGCGAGGCCGAGGGAGACGAGGTCAGGGAGCGGGTCGGGATCGCCGGCGGCCTCCTTCGACGATCCGCCCGTCGCTTCTTCGTTTCCTTCTTCTGCCGCGGCCGCGGCCGCGGGCTCGTCCGCGACGACGAGCAAGAACGCTGACGCGCCGCACCCGTGCGCCGAGAAAGATTTCGAGCTCGAAGAGTTCGAATTCGAAGGAGCAAACTCGCCGCCGCCGTCTCCGACGTCGTCGACCCCGCCGGCGTCCACCGTCGCCGCAGTGTACACCGCAGTGAGCTTCCTATCAAAGGGCCCCGACCGCTCCGAGGCGTCCCCCGAGGACTTCTTCAGCGCCGCCGTCTGCGTCTGCCTGACGACGCCGACGGCGTGCCCTGCCGCGACGAGCCTGCGGACGCACCTCGGCAGTGACGGCGAAGGGAACGACGCGCGCAGCTGCCCGCGCTCGCAGTACGCGAACAGGCGCAGCACGGGTGCCGCGACCTCGGCGTCGCGGCCGAAAAGCAGGAACTTGTAGCCCACCTCGAAGACCAGAAGGGTGCCCGGGTTGGAGCGCTGCAGAGCCGCCACCTGCGCCTCGAGCGGCGTCGGCTTCGAGGAGGAAGTCGAGGGGGCCGAGGCCGAGGCCGAGGCCGAGACCTGCTGCTGCTGCTGCTGCTGCTGCTGCACCTGCAGGACTTTGTCCGCGCCGCGCTTGCGCTCGAGCTCGTCCGCCGCGACCTTGCGCTGCCACCGCCCGTGGAGGCCCTCGTCGCGGGCGAGAGGGAGGCCGCTCTCCGGGTCGCGGAGGACTTTCGACGAGGAGGAGGGAGCAGCGGCGGGGCGAGCACAGGCAGAGGAGGGAGGGCCAACGCCGCCGCCGCCTACGCCGGAGTCGACCATCATAGTCTCCTCGTCTTCCACGCACGCACGGGGCTTTTTCGAAGCTGGAGGAGGAGGAGATGAAGAGGACGGCGCCGTCCTCGGGACCTTGAAGCCGAAAGAGGCGAGGCTCCTCTGTTGGGGCCTGGGTTTTGCCGCCGGAGGAGCAGCAAGGGGGACAGACGTCGGCGATGGCTGTCCCGCGCCATCGCCGCCGTCGCCCTCCGCGTCCTCCGCTGACGCTTCTGCGCCTGATGCCGCGGCGGCGGTAGCGCTGCGCTTGCGAGCCCAAAAAGCTCGACCTCGGCTCGCCATTGAGCACCGACAGAGAGAGAGAGCTCCCAAAAGACAGGTGCAATTGAACTTCGAGGACGTCGATTGTGATGCACTTCTCTGCTCTCGATTTGCTGTGCCCCCACTTGAACGTCGCATTTCGCCACTTCGGGATTCTTCCTTTGGAGCGTCGATCTCCCCGGAGGCGAGTCTATCGTTGCAGTATTCGAGATCTCGCGAGATAACAGTGCCAATGGGATCCGACGGCGCGCTCGACAAAGGCGATGCTGCTGCTGCTGATGCTGCTGCGATCGCCTCCTCCGCCGGAGCAGCCTCCTCTTCCTCGACCCCTTCTTCCTCGACCCCCTCTTCTTCCCTCTTCGTCCTCGGACTCACCGGGTCGATCGGCATGGGCAAGTCCGCCGTGGCCTCAATGTTCTCCCGCCGAGGCATCCCCGTCCTCGACGCGGACTCCATCGTCAGGGACCTGTACTCGGCGGGGGGGGCCGCCGTCCGGCTCGTCGATGCCGCGTTCCCGGGCTGCCTCGACTCGGAGGGTGCGATAGACCGGGCGAGGCTCGGCGCGCGCGTGGTGGGCGACCCCGCCGCGCTCGACAGGCTCAACGCCCTCGTGCATCCGCTCGTGGAATCCGAACGGCAGCGCTGGCTCGCTCGGGCCTCGTCGAAGGGGGAGCGGCTCGCGGTGCTCGACGTGCCGCTGCTGTTCGAGACGGGCGGCGACGCCGCCGTCGACGCCGTCGCGGTGGTCTCGGCGCCGGCCGAGGCGCAGCGCGCCCGCGTGCTGGCCCGCCCCGGGATGACGGAGGCAAAATTTGAGGGGATTCACTCCAGGCAGCTCCCGGACGCGGAGAAGAGGGGAAGAGCAGACTTTGTTATCGACACTGGAGTGAGTTTGGAAGAGACGGAGGCGCACGTCGGAGCGCTCATCGAGGGCCTGCGGGGTCGAAAAGGCGCCGGGAAATGGCGAAGAAAGTAGAACTCGAGGAGGCAACCTGTAAACCTCGAATCGTCTCGTTCTTTTTCCTTTTTACAGTGCGTGCTTGCTTTGGGCGCTTGAGTGTGGACTCTCCCTCGAAGGACCGAAGGTCGAAGGAAGAGAAAAAGGGTGAAGAAGAGCAAAACAAATCAAACTTTTTCCTCACCGCCTCCCTCCTCCTCCTCCTCCCCTCCGCTTCACAGCAAACTCGATGAAGTCGCTCAACTTGGCCCCCTGCGACATCGGCTTCACAACGCCCTCCCCGTCCCCGACAAACCTCAGCCCCTCCTCTCGCGGCACCTCTTCACCGTTCGCGTCGAGGTGCAGGTAGAAGCAGCTGGTTCCAAAGGGGCACGGCCCTCGCCCCCGGTCCCACCACCGACACTCTATCCGCGCGAGGCTCCTCCGGTACGTCGCGACAATCTCTCGCCGGGCCTCGTCCGTCGCAGGCCAGGTGGCGCTGGGCGTGACGAACCAAGCCGGGGTGCGGCAGAGCGGACACGTGCGGAGCGCGGCGGCGACGTCGATGGAGTGGCGAGGCTGCTGCTGCTGCTGCTGGTTTTGCGCTGCCTCGGCCGCCTGCCCGCGCCAGCTGCGGATGCACGGCAGGCAGAACGCGTGCGCACACCCTTCGAGAAGGCCGAACCTGCGGTCTGAGGGCCTGCACCCTTCCTTGCAGAGCACGCGCTCGAGGCAGATAGCGCACTCGACGAGCGCCGACGCCGCGACCTCGCTCAGCCTCGCCGCTCGAGCCTGGCACTCGGCGGAGTGCGCGGCTCGCAGGCTGGCATCGGACGGGTGCAGAGCCCTGCGGCCGCAGGTCGGGCAGGCGTCGCCGTGAGGGAGGTGGCAGCGGTCGCCGCGGGAGCAGGTGCCTGAGGCTGTCCACTGCCCGCAGAGGCCGCCGTCGGTGGAAGTCTTCGAGGCTTCTTCTTCTGCTACTGCTGCTGCTGATGCTGCGTCGGCGTCGGCGGCGACGGCGGCGGGAAGGAGCGAAGAGGAGGAGGAAGGTTCAGAATTCAGAAACCGCTCCTCGTCGTCGTCGATGATGGTCAGTCCTCGGAAGCTCGCTGCTGCGGCTGCTTCCGCCTCTTCTTCTGCGGCCTCGGCCTCTTCCCACGCCGCGAGCGCCGCTTCCGGAGGAACAAAGATCCCCGCCCAGGAAGAAGGAGGCGGCCGAGCTGCCGCTTCGTCTAGATCATCGTGGGCGGCAAAAAGGTCGCCCGCGGAGGGTAAGGCCGGCTCTGGCGCGGCGCGAGGGAATGGAGCGGAGAAGGAGGAGGAGGAGCTCGCGCCGCCTGCGCCGCCGCCGCCGCTGCCTCCTCGCGTCGGGTGGTCGAAGCGGCAGCTGTCTCCGTATTTGCAGGAGCCGCTGGCGACGAAATACTTGCATGGCAGTCCCATCACTTGTGCTTCCCGGGTGTCGTGCGAGAAGGAGCAGTTTTGGCCTCGGGTGCACTCGCCTCGGGCGAAGAAGTGGCAGGGGCGGACCATTCGAGGAGGTCGACGGCGAAGCAATCAGTCGAGCGAAACGACCTCTTCCGACCCTTTTTCTCGGCTCTCTCCTTTGCTGGACAGGCGTGCTCTATTGTCCAAAAGCTCGAGAGAGAGCGTGAGAGAGCTTGAGATCGAGCATCGAGAGATGACGCACGGTGAAGCTTTTTCTTCGTTTTGCTTCTTCTCCGGTGAGTGATGTGGAATGAGTCACTCTTTTCACGGTTCAGATCGCCGACTTGTTTTTTACTCTTTGCTTCCCGCGGCGTGCTTTCTCCTCATCCACGCGCTTCCAGTGCCTTTATTTACCTCAAATGGCTCCGCAAAGATCTCTCGTTGCGCTCATTGCAGCGGTGACGGCCCTGCTGCTCGTTTTGCTGATGCTTTGCGCCGATTCTCATGCTCGAGCTGATGCCTTCAAACTCGCATCTTCTACCTCGACCTCGACGACGTCTTCCTCGTTGCTTGTCCCTGCTCCCCGACGCCACCACCGCCGCCGCCGCCCCGTCCTCGGCCCTCGACCCGTCACCGGCGTCCGCCGGCGCTATCCGGATTCCTCTGAGAAGAACGCCGAGGAAGACCCCGCCCCTCCTCTCCCCGCTCCGTCCCTGTCCCCCAGCCACCCGACAGACCTGCTCTCCCGGTGCCGCGAGCTCTGGCGCGACGCCACGCTCGACCACTTCTCCGGCTGGAGGCCGAGGAGGAGCGCCGATGTCGACTCCGATGCTGGAGACGAGCAGTCTGTCCTCGACGATAAGAACAAGGGGCACCGCCGCCGCCGTCGCCGCCGCCGCCAGGCCCCGGAGAAGTTTAGACAGCGCTACTTCGTCTGCGACGACCAGTGGGCAGGGCCCGGCTCGCCCGTCTTCTTCTACTTCGGCAACGAGGCAGACGTGACTCTGTACCTGAACGCGACCGGACTGATGTGGCAGTCGGCGCCGGTGTTTGGCGCCGCGCTGGTTTTTGCTGAGCACAGGTGAGTGGCGGCGGCGCGCGGCCGGCGAGGGCCGCGTTGAGAGAGAGGGTGAGAAGAGAGAGAGAGAGAAGAAGAGTGGAAACGGAAAAACTCACTCTGTCGACTCGTTCGTCTTCAATTCCCCGCACCCGACGAAAACAAAAAAACACCAGGGGCTACGGCCGATCGAAGATCCCGTCGCTGCGCTGGCTGACGACAGACCAGGCCATGGCCGACTACGCCGACCTGATCCTGGAGCTGCGGAGCGCCAACTCGACCGTCTTCGAGGCGAGAAATCCTGCCCCTGCCGCCTCCTTGTCGTCGTCGACACCGCCGAAACTCGACTTCTCCTCTTCTCCTCTCAGGGGCGGCGCCGCCGGCGCAGCCGTCATCGGCTTCGGCGGCTCGTACGGCGGCATGCTCGCCGCGTGGATGCGGATGCGGTACCCCTCGGCGGTCGACGGCGTCGTCGCGGCTTCAGCGCCTATCTGGTCTTACGGCGGCCTCGACCCCGAATTCGACGCGGGGTCATTCGCGGCGACGGTGACCGACGACGCCGGGCCGAAGGGAGGAGCGTCGGAGGCCTGTTCCGAGAACGTGCGCGAGGCGTGGAAGGTCCTGTTCGCGAGCGTGGAAGACGAGAACGGGGAACCGGGAGAGGGAGGAAGGGTCACCCCGGCCGCCGCCTCGGCCGCGCTACGCCTCTGCTCCCCCTCCGGAGCCGCCGGCGGCGAGCATCAGTCCCGCGCCCTCGCGACCCGCGAGGACGCCCAGCTTGTCGCCGACTGGGCCTCGGCCGCCTTTGACTCCTGCGCCATGGGCATGTTCCCCTACCCGTCGAGCTACATGCTCAACGGCGACGCGGAGCTCCCCGCGTGGCCCATGCGCGCGATCTGCGGCGGGAGGCTCTCGGAAGCAAACCTGACGGGCGTCGCCGTCTTGGAGGCGTTGGCCGAGGGTATCTCGGTCTACTTCAACGCGACGCGCGACGCCGTCTGCTACGACCCGCTGGGTGGGGGAGGGTCTTCCTCGGACGCGACGGACGAGGACGGGAGCCTGTGGGGGTGGCAGTACTGCTCTCAGGTGAGGTTGAGAGAGAGGGCGAGAGAGAGGGCGAGAGAGATGGAGAAGTTTTTAGATTTCGTTTGTTTTGCGTCCCTTCGCGGAGGCCTGCTCCTGGGACGTGCGCGAAGCGTGGACCGAGAGAGAGCGGGATACGCCTTCCTCCGACCTCGGACGATTTCTTTTCATCTCTTCTTTCTTCAAAAAAATACAAAACAGCAATTCATGCCTTTCTCCAAGGACGGCGTCAGGGACATGTTCTGGCCCGCGCCCTGGGACGCCGAGGCCGCGGTCCAGGCCTGCCGAGACCAGTTTGGCGTCGCCCCCGACCCCCTCTACGCCTCGCGCGCCTGGGGCGGCAAGCGGATCTCTTGGCCCCCCTCGGCGCTCACCAACGCCGTCTTCTCCAACGGGCTGCTCGACCCGTGGCACGGCGGTGGCGTCCTCGAGCAGCTCGGGTTCGACGATTCCGTGGCAGTCGTGCTGATCCCGGAAGGAGGGCACCACGTCGACCTCTTTTTCGAGAACGAGGCCGACCCTCCGAGCGTGAAGGAGGCGCGGGAGGTCGAGCGGCGGGCGATGCGGAGGTGGGTCGAGGAGGTGCGGGCGAGGAAGGAGGGAGCGGGGGCAGGGAGGAACGACGACGAGAGGGGAACCGTGGCATCTGTGTAATTTTCATTACTTTGCTTTGTTTTTTTTGTTTGCTTCTTCTTTTTCATCGTCGGGCAGGACGCGCGGGTGGGCGAGAGGTGGAAGGTCGAGAGGTTGAGAGGTGGGGGAGGTCGAGAGAGGAGAGAGCGAGAGAGAGGGCCGAGGTCGAGTCTCGGCCAAGTTTTCTTTTCGTTTTTTCTCGCCTGCACTAAAAGTCGATTTCTTTCTCCCCCAATTAAAAGCCCCCTGCGGCGCCTTTTTGCTTCGCTCGAACGGGGAAGCGAGCGGCTGCGACGCTCCTGAGCTCAAAGGGGCAGAGAAATAACGGCGAAACAAGGGAAAGCCCACGCGCGAGAGAGATGATGTTGTCGGCTCGCACGCGTGGCGCCCCCGCCGCTTTCGGCGGCAGCGGCGGCAAAAGCGTTCGAAGCATCGTCGGCGAACGCCCTCCTCGACAGGCCGGTTCGCCCCTTGCTCTTCCCGCCGGCCCTTGCGGTGCATTGAACATGACGCACGCGACTGCGGCGTGGAGCAGCAGAAGCATACAGAGGCCTGCTGTCGCCGCCGCGAGCAATTCACCGTCGAGCAGCTCGTCATTGCCGAGGAGCAGTCCGTCGATGAGGCCTCACGCCACCGCCGCCGCTCGACCTCCTCCTCGACCCAAACTTCCTTCCCTCGGGGCCCAGAGGCGCCTCCTCCTCGGCAGCAGCAACGACGCCGGCTCCCTCCGCCGACGCGCCCCCGCCCCTTGCAGATCGGCCCCCTCGGACGTCCTCCTTCCCCTCGGCCTCGACTTCCTCACTTTCCTGGCCGCGACCGTGCTCGTCGTCCCGGTCTTCAAGTCGGCCAAGGCCTCGCCCGTGCTCGGCTTCCTCTTCTCCGGGCTCGTGCTGGGCCAGCTCGGCCTCTTCCGCAACACCGAGGAGCTCGAGAAGCTCTCCGAGCTCGGGGTGCTGTTCCTGCTCTTCGAGATGGGCCTCGAGCTCAGCTTCGACCGCCTGCGCTCGCTCGCCAAGTACGCGTTCGGCCTCGGCACCATCACGATGTTCGTGACGACGATGCTCTTCGCGTTCATGGGCCTCCCCATCGGCGAGGGGCTGGGGACCGAGATCCTCGTGCGGTTCTTCCACGCCGACCCGGAGCTGGTGTCGATCCGGACCGTCGACGAGGCCGTCGTTATCGGCGCCGCGCTGTCGCTGTCGAGCTCGGCGTTCGTGCTGCAACTGCTCGGCGAGCAGAACCAGCTGCAGACCAAGTTCGGGTCGGCCACGCTGGGGATCCTGCTGCTGCAGGACATCGCCGTGGTCCCTTTTCTCGTCCTGCTGCCGCTCGTCGAGCGCTTCTCGGACGACCCCACCGCGGCAAGCGCCGAGGGCGCCGCCACGCTGCTGGCCTCGCTCGCGCCGACGGCCGCCAAGACGCTGCTGGGACTGGGCGCGCTTCTGGTCACGGGGCGCATCCTGCTGCGGCGCATCTTCGAGCTCGTCGCCGAGGCGCGCTCCGACGAGACGTTCGTGGCCCTCTGCCTGCTCTCGGTCACCGGAGCGTCGCTGGCGACGCAGCGCCTCGGCTTCAGCGACACGCTCGGCGCGTTCTCCGCCGGGGTGCTGCTTGCCGAGACAAACTACCGCGCGCAGGTTGAGGCGGACATCCGCCCGTTCCGCGGCATCCTGCTGGGCCTCTTCTTCGTGACCACGGGCGCGTCCCTCGACGTCGGGCTCCTCATCAAGGACTGGCAAATCGTGCTGGCGCTGCTGGCGGGGCTGATCGCGGTCAAGGTCGGCGCGATCGGCACGTTCTCCCCGCTCTTCGGCCTCAGCAGGGGCGAGTCGGCACGCGCCGCGTTCTCGCTCGCGCAGGGCGGCGAGTTCGCGTTCGTGCTGCTGCAGCTCGCCAAGGAGCTCAACGTGCTCCCCGACGAGCTCAACAGGCTCCTTATCATCGTCGTCGTGCTCTCGATGGCGCTGACCCCGGGGCTCGTCGAGGTCGGCAGGCGCGTCGGGGACCACTACGACGAGCAGGAGAGGCAGGCGACGGCGGCGGCCTCCCTGGCGGAAGGTTTCGGCGGCGGGATGAGCGACAGCGACGACGACGGAGGGGCAAGCGGCCACGGAGGGGCCACGGCTCGCCCCATCGTCATCTGCGGCTTTGGAGAGCTCGGTCAGCTCGTGGCCAACGCCCTGGAGAGTCCCCTGCTGTCGGCCCCTCAGGGCGGCCTCTCCCCTGCCGGCAGCAGCGGCGGCGGCGAGATGATGATGATGATGGAGGGTGTGGGAAACGTCGACGGCAACGACGCGACGACGCCTGCCAAGCAGCAGAAGATGCGCGCCCGAAGGAAGAAGCGCCCGCCCTACGTCGCGTTCGACCTGAACCCCTCCCGCGTCAGGGCGGCCAGGGCCGCAGGGTTCAACGTGACCTACGGTGACGGGAGCCGCGGCAGCGTGCTCGAGGCCGCCGGCGCCAAGCAGCCTTCGGCGATCGTCATCGCGTACACAGCGCGCGCGCGGGCAGTGTCTGCGACGCGCTCGCTGCGCGAGGCCTTTGGCTCCGCCGTCCCCATCTACGCCCGCGCTCTGGACTCGCTGCACGCCGCGGAGCTCAAGTCCGCTGGAGCCACGGACGTCGTGACCGCCAACGTCGAGAGCGGGCTCGAGCTGACGGCGCGCGTGCTCGGCGGCGGCGGCGGCGCCGACGTCGCCGGCGTCGGCCGCGGCGTCGCGGGCCTGCCGACGCTCTCCGCGGGGGGACTGGCCTTTTTGACGGCGCTGCTGAGGTCGCAGATGGACGCGAGGACGACGCAGATGGCGGCCCAGATGATGGCCAAGGACAGCGGGAAGGAGAGCGGCGGGGGGGCCTCGAAGCAGCAGCTGCAGTTGCCCGCGACGAGCGACGCTCGGGGCTCTTCTTCTTCCCCCTCCTCGGCTTCGCCTTCTTCTTCGTCGTCTCCCGCGGTCCAGAAGAAGACCCCTGCCGCGGGCGCCAAGTATGACTCCGCCATCTTCAGGCTCGACGCCGGAGGCTCGGCCTCTGGGAACGCCGCGGACGAGGAGGCTGCCGCGATTGCGCCGACGCAGGAGAAGAGCTGAATTTTTTGTGTCTCTTTTCTCTTATATTTTTTACACAACGCGCGCCTTCGCGAAACAGAAAAATTTTGTAGCAGCTCAGGAACAAGATAATACACTGAAGAAAAATTGCTGATCAGAAAAAGGGGAATGGAATCGTGTCGTGCGTTGCTTGGGTTTTCTTTCGGATCAGTCGGCGACGTCAGGCGAGTCGCTCTCTCCGACCGCTGCCCGCGGCATGGCTGCTGCTGCCTTTGGAGGCAGCGTCCTCGCGTCGACCGCCGTTGAGACGCCTCCGCCTCCGCCGGACCCGTTCGCCTTGATCGGAGCGGGGCGGGAGGCGACTTCGCCGTCGTCGCCGTTGCCCGACAGCGCCGGGGACGCTTCCCTCTGCTGCTGCTGCTGCTGCTGCCCCTGCTGCTGGGGCGCGCCTCCACTCCTCCTCCTCCTCCTCCTCGAGACCGCCGAGGTGCGCACGCTGGCCGCGGCGACGGCGAACAGGAGCAGAGCCAGCAGCGCGCCGGCGAGCACGGGGGAGGGAAGAGAAGATGGGGTCGAGAAGGAGAGCGCAGCAGAGAAGCCCGCCGCCGCTGCGGCCAAGCTCCGAAGCCGTGCGACGACGGAAGAGACCGCCCCCGCCGGAGCGCGCAGCGCCCTCGAAACCGCGGAAGCAAAGGAGGACCTCGCACGCCTCAGCGGAATCACGAAAAAAGAAGA
>Ga0315285_10005591_pt1 | contig 12948 bp, 12 predicted proteins | sample YL17G09_36_MG_FD_203698 | JGI IMG/M metagenome (GOLD analysis project Ga0315285, IMG submission 203698) | Sediment microbial communities from Yellowstone Lake, YNP, Wyoming, USA - YL17G09_36 | ecosystem: Environmental > Aquatic > Freshwater > Lake > Sediment | place: USA: Wyoming | collected... | reverse complement strand
ACTTCTGTGGTGGTAATGCCACGGTAACCTGGACTGTAAACAGTACCTGTGAAGGCAACGTTACCAAGAGCGCCAACTTCAAGGTAGATGCTCCTGCGGCAATTAACCTGACTGTACCGGGCAACTTTACCGCCCCGGCCTGCTATGGGAATCAGACAGCAGTTCAGGAAGCCTTTGATGCCTGGGTTGCGTCAGCGAACGTCACTGGTGGCTGCAATCCGATCAAGACTGACGACCATGGGACAGCACCCAGCCGTTGCGGTGGTAATGCCACGGTAACCTGGAATGCAACAAGCTCTTGTGAAAATGTTACAAAGAGTGCCACTTTCACCATACCGGCAGGCTGCTGCGTGTCTTGCGGGACCGCCTGTGCTGCTAACGGAACTGCAGGCCAGGTTCTCTTCGGCGGCGCGCAGAACAACTGGTTCACCTACATTACCTACAACAAGGGAGAGGGTAATGCGACTTCACCCAAGCAGTATCCCATCTTTGCCGGACAAACTCAGCGGGTGGGTACGCTGTACGTCTACAATAACAGCACTCGCCTCTTCGTGCGGTATTGCGCAGACCCCGGTTTGGGAGTGGGCATTACCAGCTATCATCTAGAGGTTGTGGACGAGTTCAGTGGCTTCAACGGCATCAGAACCAAGAGTCATGGTGTCTATGGCAATCCCGTACCCGGCCGGTGCGAGTACTCCGGCAATCCTCCTGGTATGCCGGCTTGCAGTGACTGGATAGTGTCTGTCAACGACAACATCAGCAATTATGGGGACAATGATATCTATATCTTCGCCCATTCCATAATGTGTTGGTCCCAAGATTAATGGGCCACAAACGTTCAGTCTGAGTGCTGAATAGCCAGAGAGCCCCCCGGATAACCAACCGGGGGGTTCTCCTTTCAGCAGGCCGGTGCCGATCTTGGCCGATTGTGTCTTTGGGTGGGGTCACAGATGTATTTGCCTGTCACCGTGACCGCCGGCCATTTCCATCCTGAAATGACTTCCCTGTACTTCTTCCCTATGACCATTTTCTATTCAAATTGATACTTTTGGGTGATTGCGCGGTTAGCTGAAGTGAGTTACCTTTAAGAAGAGTCAATTAAAGAGGAGATCGGAAAAGATATGGCAGATGGCGAACATATGAGTGAAATGCTAACGGTGAGAGAAGTAGCCCGGCTCCTCCATGTCCATCCTAACACCTTGAGGCGGTGGAGTAAGAACGGAAGATTAAGGGCATACCGGATTACCGCCCGGGGTGACCGCAGATTCAAGCGCGAGGAAATCGCTCGCTTCATTGCCGAGCTCAGCGAGGTCAAGGACAGAGTCGGCAGCCTCCGCTGAAACGACGAAGACCACATGACTCTCACAAACCTCCTTTGTTGAGATAAGATAAGGGGAGGGGGAAACCCCTCCCCCGCGAGAGGTGGAGGAGATGTTGATGCCTAGTTGTGCCTGAGCCCCTCGGGATAATCTCGGGTAAAGGCCCTCTCTAGATTTGTGTGGTCACCCCCCGGTTGCCTGATGTCTGTAGTGCGACCCTTCAGGGTCGTGCCGCCCCGCCGTTGCACGAGGCTAACCCGCCTGCCATAGTTGTACGGCGGGCAGGACCCTCGCACTACATGTCAGGTGGGGACAAGCCTCGCCACTACGCTTTATGTAGTGCGACCCTTCAGGGTCGTGCCGTCCCGCCGTTGCATGAGGCTAACCCGCCTGCCATAGTTGTAGGGCGGGCAGGACCCTCGCACTATTTTGGGGACCTCAGAAATTCATGGCCTCTTCAAGACCTTATCATGCTGGCCTACATTGCGCATAACAATGGTTTCTCCAACCATCTCGAATGTCATCCGCAGTCTTTTGGAAGGGCGAGCCTCCCAGATGTGCTGCTTGCCTTCCATTTTCTTGACACGAAGGCTGGGGTATTTCGGATTACCACCTAACAAAGCAAGTGCCTTGCGAACGCTCCGTTTCTCGGCACTCGCGAGCTTCTCATACGCCTGTTCGAATTGCTCGGTGAAGACGACTTTCACAGCTAGGCTTTATCCTCAAGATACTTAACTGCCTCAGTGACGGAATTGAACTGTTTTACCCTGCCAGCTTTGATATCCTCATCTGCCTTACGTTCCCCTCTTTGCCACTCTTCAGTCCAAAAATAGGCCTGGCTGGCGTCCACCAGTTTCTTTGGAGTCAATACTATGTGTCCTTCCTCGTCAAGCTTGACCTCAACAAAATCGCCGACTTCCATGCTAGTCTTTAATCTGATTTCCTTTGGGAGAGTGATTTGCCCGCCACTGGTTAGTCTTGTTAAGGTGCCCATTGATGTTTCCCTCCATTATTGGCTCAACATTTCATTGATTCAATGAGATTGTACCACATAACGGATAGCAGTGCAAGAGAGACATGAGGCACTCCCTCTCCCTTAAGAGGATAAGAAGGGGTTATTTTCAGCACGCTGTTATGCTTTCCTCAGCATTCACTGCGTTCTTCATAACTCCTGCCGATTTTATCCCGACAACGTCGGGACAAGGGTGCGGACCTAACCCCTCTTATCTTAAGAGGGGAGATTCGTGTAGTGCGACCCTTCAGGGTCATGCCGCCCCGCCGTTGCGCGAGGCCAAAGCCTCGCACTTGGGAAAAGATTGGGAGGGGACAAGCCCCTCCCCTACGATAGCTACATTTCTGAGCTCAGCAAGTTGCTGAGAACATACGGTTTAGTTAGACTGGCCCACACATCCTCCCGACCAACTATGCCCTCTGCTCTACCCTAGTCACACGAAACAGACGATTGTGCGAGGTACTGTTTCACAGAATTTATCGCGTCTGTAGATGTTGGGTCAACTTCGTTGAGCATTGACAGATAGAAACTGGCATAATCGCCCAGGAGGACCAGACTCAACACCTGAGCTAAGGCGCTTTTCCCCGTGGCTTCTACGAATAGGTAGGCGATTCCCGCCTTGGCCAGCAATTTAGCGGTAACCTCATAGCGAAGCAGGTTACGGGGACGGAGCGAAGATGAGCGCAGCAAAAGCACCACTATCCTTTCCTTCACCTCAACGGGAAATTCGTAGCCGACTACGGCATTGTGATTGAGTTCAGGGAAGCTTTCAAAGAAGGCCCAGGCCTTGCTGTTCTCGTTGAATTCCCCCTTCCAGCGCTGGGCTACTTCTGAGAGTATCTCGGCCCCGTAAATGACTGCTACGTGACCCTGCAACTTGGTTGCCAGCTGCTTGGCGGGATTGGAACCGAGGGGCCTGGTTTCGATTAAGTCTCTGGACAGTTTCTTTAGAATCTCCACCGCCTCGTGCAAATCTGCCGACTTATCTCCAAGCAGGCCAAGCTTCTGAAAAATGCCCACCAGGGGAACGAAACTATGGGGGAAGGCAGCCCGGGGAGGTGCCCGGTAGTCTATCACGAAAACAGGGATACCTCCCTTTTCGGCTAGCTGCTTAAGTTTGCCGCCTGAGGTGATGACCAGCTTTCTGGCTCCGGTTCCTAACGATTTGGTGAATGCCGAGAGCGTTTCTTCGGTATTCCCGGAATAGCTGGAGGCGATGACCAGGGTGCTTTCATCAACAAATGCCGGCAGAGCATAGTCCCGGTGTACCCAAACAGGCAATTTGCTTTCAGCCAGGGCCAGCCGGCGCACGATATCGCCGCCGATAGCCGACCCACCCATCCCAAGGATAACGACATTAGCTATTTTGGCATATTCGTGGGGGAGCTCAAACTTGAGGACCTTTTCCCGCGCTCTCTGGCATTGCTCAGGGAACCCGTGCAGGTGATCGAGCATTCCTGACTTATCAAACTGCCGGTAAACTGAGGCATTATCTAAATCAACCATGGTTAACCTTTTGTATCTTGCTACCTCTGCCCTAATCGGCTGGCTATGGTTCCAGTTTAGAAGGATACTCCAATTAAACAACTCAGGCAACCCCATGTTGACCAGCGCATGGACTTCATTGATGCCCATGATGCGGTCCGCATAGGAAAACAGGGCGAGAAAGTATGGTCTGAGGGTATGTAAAATACGTCAGAATGGGGGGAATTGTTAATTTAGGTTAATTTTGAGTATCTTGACAACTTTCCTTTGGACATTGATAATGTAGATGTAGAATTGGGTATTATCTCGTCAATTCCCTAAGGACCTACGTTGACTTTTTGAGCTGCGGAAGGAAGTCGAGGGATTTCCAGGTTTTTAGCGACTAATATTGTGAAGGAAACAGTTGGGGTAATCTAGTCACTGTTATCTACATTCGGTAGACGATAGAGCGAGTTACGCACCCGGGGAGGTCGACGGGGTAGAAAAACTGCCGAATTCTTTAGCAACGGCAGTATAAGAGAAACTTCAAAACAAGAAATATACAAAAGGAGAAAATTAATAGATGAAGAAACTTATAGCACTAGTGCTTGTGTCAATCTTACTGGCTACTTTAGTTCCTTCGGTTGTCTTTGCCAAGAGTCCACAAACCGAATTTGATCTGAATGGACCTCACTTCAATTTGAACCTTCTTGGTAAAGCAGATGGCTGGAACGATAAAGAAGTTTCCAATCCGGACAGGGCTACAATGTTCGTTCCCATGGATACAACTAATTGGGACATTGACCTTAAGAGCGGAGCCAATGGTAACAAAGTCGTCAATCATAGTAATGTTAGCACCAACGTAAGCTCGCTACCTGGTTTTGCAATCTACATGACTCAGAGTGGTGCCGATGATTTCGCAGTTATCGACGGCTCGGCCTTTGACGGTGACGCATGTGAGCTAGACCTTGCCGATGGTCAGTATTATGTGGTTGTTGCAGCGAAGGCAAAGCCAGTCGCAAATGCTCCGGTGATTGACGGCTGGGCGCAAGTTTATGACGGGTACGGGTACCTTTACTACTACCTGAATCTTGGCACAGTTACTGTTAGTCGAAAATGGGTGGACGCAACGGACCTGTTCTTTATTGATAATGAGGAAATCAATAATGCTGTAACGGGTCTACCTACAGTGGAAGGACAGGTATGGATTTTTGACTACCTTGCTGGTTTGGAAGCTAGCGAACAGTACAGCGACACAGCTTACTTCTGGCAGCTGCAGAACAGTGGTTCCAAGCTAATCCAGGTCCGCTTCTATCCTATTCCTTAATGAAGCGTGAAGTTGTTTGACCCAACAGACCTAAAGGGGCTGGGACACAATCTCAGCCCCTTCCTATTTTTATTAATATGTGCCCTAATCGGCTGAGCTATGGTTCCCGTTTAGAAGAATACGCCAATCAAGTGATTCAAGCAAGCCGCCAGACTGTGCCAGCGTTAAGTAATGTCATTCTGAGGAGTCCCGATGAATCGGGATGACGAAGAATCTCTGGGATTCTTTGCGGAGTTTACCGTGAGCAGAGTTAGATTCTTCCCCTTAACGGAGCTTGCCCTGAGCATTACAAGATCCTTCGCTCCGCTCAGGATGACATGGAGGGAAGGGCTCAGAATGATAAAGGAATGCTATTAAACAATCTCCAAGCTGTGCCACAGTTGCGGGAAGCCCGGCAGCCAGAAACAGAGCCAGAAATAATTTGACAACAGGTAATGCATGTGATATTGTAGTATTACCTTATGAATTAAGTAAGCGGTAAGCGAATTGGCAATGCGGGTGTTAACATGAAAGAGAGTTTAGCTACAATTACTGCTAAGGGGCAGGTAACCATCCCTGTTGAGGTCAGGAAGGCTCTGGGGCTTAAACCCAGGGATAAAGTAGCCTTCGTCTATGACCAGGATGGGGTGAGAATTGAGCCATCGTCTTCGACGCTCAGGCTCGGCTTCGGGGCAGTTAAACCACGGAAAAAGCCGGAGAACTTCACGCAATTGCGAGGCAACGTGCAAAAGTGGATGGCCCGCAAGGCTGAGGAAGAGCTGTAGATGGAATATGCCTTTCTGGATGCCAACGTTATTCTGCGCTACTTGCTTCGGGATGATGAGATCAAGGCACAACATTGCCTGCAGCTATTGGAAAAAGCCGAGAGAAGGGAGATTACTCTTCGTACCACGGATTTAGTTGTCGCTGAACTAGTCTGGGTGCTGGAATCTCCTGTTACTTATAATCTGCCGAGGGAAAGAATCAGAGAGCTGCTTTTGCCTGTCATTCTTTTGCCCGGATTGAAACTTCCCGGCAAGAAGCTTTACCGGCAAATTTTTGAACTCTATATCGACCGGGGCATTGACTTCATTGATGCCTATAATGCCGTTCACATGGGAAAGCAGGGACTAACTCGAATCTACAGCTACGATTCAGATTTTGACCGGATTGCCGGGGTCAGCCGTGTCGAGCCATGATGAGCGGCGGAGTAATTTTTTGAGAATTAGTCTCTTGTCAAGTCTGCCTCTTTGATTATAGCCTTAAGAATCCACCTTCACCTACAGCCTCTCCCCATCGGTAATGAGCTCAACGGTACCATCTTCATCTGTGCGATGTACCTTAGCTATCGCCAGGACATTGGCTCATTGACTACCCTCGGCAACACCTGCTAGACTGCCGAAACACCCTAGTATCAGCACATCAAAGGAGGCGAAATGACAGATCCAAGAGTTGAAACCGTAGCTAAGATTCTGGTCGATTATTCCGTGAAGGTGAAACCGAACCAGCTGGTGCGGATCACTGGTGCCCCTGAGGGTGCGCCGTTGATTTTAGCTGTCTATCAACAGGTTCTGGAGCGCGGTGCTCACCCTTTTCTCCAGGTTGAACTGGAAGAGGAAGAAGAGCTTTTGTACACCTATGCCAGCGATGCCCAGCTTGATTACATCCCGCCATTTATGAAGGACATCTTTGAGCAAATCGAAGCAAACATCGGGATATGGACGGATGCGAACACCAAGCGGCTCACCAATGCTGACCCTGCCAAGCAGTCCCGCCGGTCAGTGGCGAGGCGTCCCCTCTCCGATCGATTGCTCGAGCGGGCGGCCAAGAAAGAACTCCACTGGACCGGGACGGTCTACCCGACCCAGGCTTTCGCTCAGGATGCGGAGATGTCGCTTCGCGAGTTCGAAGATTTCGTCTATGGAGCTTGCCTGGTTCATGAGCCTGATCCAATCAAGGCCTGGAAGACGGTCTCTAAAAAGCAGCAGCACATCGTTGACTGGTTGAACAAGGCCAGGAAAATCCATGTCGTTGGCCCGGATACCGACCTCAAGCTCGAGGTCACTGGCCGGAAGTGGATCAACTGCGACGGGCACGAGAACTTTCCCGATGGAGAGATCTTCACCGGGCCACTCGAGGAGAGCGTGAACGGGCATATCAGATATACGTATCCTGCCTGTCACTTCGGCCGTGAGGTGGAGGATGTCCGCCTCAAGTTCAAGGATGGGCGAGTCATCAAGGCCACGGCGGCTAAGAATGAGCAATTCCTGTTGAAGATGCTGGAGACCGACAAAGGGGCCTGCTATGTGGGGGAATTCGCCTTCGGCACCAATTCCGGGATCCAGCGGTTCACCAAGAACATCCTCTTTGATGAAAAGATCGGCGGGACGATCCACCTGGCCCTGGGGAAGGGTTATCCCGAGTCAGGGAGCAAGAACAAGTCCGCCATCCATTGGGATATGGTCTGCGACCTCCGCGATGGCGGAGAAGTGCGTGTAGATGGGGCTCTCTTCCTCAAGGACGGGAAGATCCTGGTCTGAGGCAGGGCTTCGTCACAGTCCCCGTGATGGGCTATCCCGGCGGTTTGGTTGTCGCTTCACGGGGCAAAGCAGAAAGGGGCACCTCGGCAGGAGGAGGGCCAGGAGCAACCCTGCACGGTATCCTGCTACGGCAGGGAGCCTACTATTATAAGCGCTTGGCTACCGAATAAATTCCCTAGCTGTCTGCCCCCATCCACAACCTCTCCCCATCGGTAATGAACTCGATGGTGCCATCCTCATCTGTGCGATAAATATTGTCCTCGCCCAGCCTGTCGGTCAATCTCTCCAGTACCTCAGGGTTGGGATGACCAAAGGGATTATCTGCTCCCACGCAAATCACCGCCACTTCAGGGTCAACCGCGCCCAGAAATTGCGAAGTTGTAGAGGTCTTGCTGCCATGGTGGGCGATCCTGGAGACTGATACGCAATATACAAAAAGTGGCAGCTAGGTGGACGGTTACTGCTAGGATTCAAGGCGCCGTTCAACAAAACGTAGAGTAATCACCCATCACATTACAAAGAAGAAGGGAGCCCCCGAAGAGGCTCCCGCTCTTTTGCCTCTAATTCCCTATCACAGACTACAGCACTGGTTTATGAGGCGAAATCGCTGTCTCTACTTACACTCAACACTGGAATGGACAAGGTCCGCAGTAATCTCACCGTTTGCGTTGGTAGTAATGTGCCAAACGTCGTGCACCAAGTAATTGTTGCCCTTCCCCTGCCCGATAATGCGGAAATTGTTGACAAATGTGTCCTCATACGGAAGTCCATCAGGTCTAATATTATATTGCTCCTGTGTTACCACGTTACCCGGGTACTTATCACCAGTGGTCAAACCTACTCCGTTGAGCCGTTGTGGCTGAAAATGCATTTTGACGTGCATTCCACCAGCACCATCCAGTGTATAAGTATGCATTTCATGGAACTCTCCAGTTAGATGTACCCATTCTCCGTTGCCACCATCGGCACAGGGAACCCATACTGTCACATCATAGGGATATGTTTCATTGTAGGTGACTGCCGCATTTCCTCTTGAAGTTTTTTATAGTCTCTTAGAACTATAGTGGTAGAGGGTGAAAGGGATACCGTACGGCGGCTTTTATAAGTCTTAGTATGAAATGGAGCGGAGGGGTTGACCCCTCCGCTCCATTTTTTAGCTAATATCTAGCAATTACGGAATATCTACTCCAAAAGTGTATGCTGATGGAAGTATATGATCTGCGTGGTTTGCAACAATAGCAACGGCAACCCTACCTGAATCAGCTGGAGTCTCGTGAATCTCTAAAGAACCAGTTTGGGTAGCTGCATCAATCTTCATTGTCTTTATTCCGTGCAAGCTCATTGCATAGTTACCAACTGGTTCTGGATAGAGAGCTGTTGGAACCCATTTGGTATCGATAACAACTACCCCAAAGCCATTATCTTGTATACCGTCTGTTACGTACCATCCGGTTGATGTCCATCCATCTTCTCCAGCCTCAACATCATCGAGGAAACCTATCTCCGGGATTCCGATATCGTCCACGTACATCATCTGCAGGGTAAAGGCACCATCCTGCCAGGTAGTGAAGTAAAGGTCAATATCATGACCGGCAAAAGGAGTAAGATCCATTGAAACCGGTATCCAGCCGCCACTATACCCTGTAAATGCGTGCCAGCGTCCGGCCGCCTCGTAGGCGGTGGGCTCTCTCGCATCAGGGGTATTGGGATTGTCTTGGCTATAGGCAGTATAATTAACGGTACCCGGTGCATCCAACGTATACCACTGGTCTGCATCTTGATCATAGACCTCAACATATCCATAATCCCAATCATCTTCGATCTCGAAATAGGTCATGAAATTTAGGGTCGCCCCTGTCGCTGGGATTGTGAAGGTCTGGTAAAAGCTACGCCATGCCCAGGCTTCGGCATCTGAATACCATTCATAGGTTCCACTATAAGGTAGGGTACCAGCGAAATCATCACCATCTATCCAGGCTGTTGCCTCATCGTTGTTATTAAAACGATAGTAGTGTGCGGTATAAGGTTGGGGATCCCCAAACCACCCCGAGGATACGGCAAATGGAGCTGTGTCGGGTGGACCCCACCAAAAATTGTCAAGAACGTACTCTATTGTATAACCCCAAGAATCGATGGTACCTATTTCAAGAGTACTATAACCGTATTTACCACCACCCTTTCTAGTATCGTCCAGGTAGTTCGCTACGGTCCAATTATCAAATATCTCATCAAAGCTATCTTTATAGCCAAAGGCTGCCAGTGTGTTTTCAATACCTTCGATGCCATTAGCCTGTTCTTGCACCAGAGCTGAAGTAAAAGCGGCACCTCCGTAGTGCTCAAACAAGTAGAGTTGGAATAGATAGCTTGCGCCATAATCCTCAAGTCCACTGCCCCAGAAAGTCAGGGAAGTAAAGGGATGATAGACCATATAGTAAGCTATATGTCCAGCTGAGTGTCCATAACCACAGAAGAATCCGGCTAGATCAGCTAAGCCTTCATCTACCCAGGATTCTTCATCAGGGTCTATGTCGAAGTGTACTAGATGCTCAAATTCATGGGCAAAGGTTCCTTCATACAGATACGGTCGAGAATCTCCAGGGCCAGGATGGGGACCTGGACCTGTTCGGTTTGCCCAATCATAGGTATCAATATGCATTATGTTCTTGTTATTCGTAGCACTTGATGACGCTGAGAAATAGCCGGCAGCGTACATAGTTGCGGCTGGATTATAGTAAGCATCATCACGAATATTGAATAGAAGCGTCCATACCTTCTGGCCTTCTTCGCCACGAGGAAGCGGTGCCCCGTAAATAGTGGTAACCGTAGGATAGATAGTGTTATCGAACTCGTATGTCAAATATTCTAGTTGTGCATCGGTAATAATATCTTGCGAGCGCAACCAGGGTTCACTGTCATCACCAATAGGATTTGCAAAATAGTAATTGTCACCATCATAACTATCGTAAGCATCCTTTGTGACTAATATGAGCCCATGTGTACCTTCACGAACAACCACAAAATCTTCAGCATACTCTATACCCAAAAAGTCATCACTCACAGTAAATACGAATTCGTCTCCTACATCCGCCGGTAGGCCAATCGGTGACACCTTGGTAGCTATAGCGGATCCAACCTCGGCAGCGAGCTCACGGATGGCAATTTCTTTTTCACCAAGATCCTCTACCGTTAGGTCCATAGGATCTAAACCATCTGGGGCCATCTCGTTACGTGGGAATTCTGATAGCGGCACGTTATTTACTTCAGAATCAACTGCTGATACCGGAAGTACGGCAAACAGGGATAAGGTAAATACAACAACTATTGCTATGCAAATAAATCTCCATGCTTTTTTCATCTATTTCTATCTCCTTTATTTAAGAGTTAAGATTATGTTTCTTGCTAATAATGATTCTGCGTTTACACCTCCTTTCAAAACACAAAACCGACCATTTCAGGTGGGTTTCACCATTGGCTTCCTGCCACCCAAGTGACCAAATACAGGTGACGGTTCAACGCTCCCCGCTCACTTAATACACTGCGATGTTATCTTACATACGAGCGTCTGTCAAGATCACTTATCTTCACTTTACTTCACTAACTGCCGATGCGTTATAATTGAAGGGTAGGTAAATATCCTATCAATGTTAGCTGGCTCTATTTTGTCATTTTTCTGCTTTCACCCACAGCGTCTCCCCGTCGGTAATGAACTCAATGGTACCGTCCTGATCTGTGCGATAAACATTGTCCTCGCCCAGCCTGTCGGTCAATCTCTCCAGTACCTCAGGGCTGGGATGACCAAAGGGATTATCTGTTCCAACACAAATCACCGCCACTTCAGGGTCAACCGCGCCCAGAAATTGCGAAGTTGTAGAGGTCTTGCTGCCATGGTGGGCTACCTTGAGCACAGTGCTTCTCAAATCGGCTCGCTGCCCGATAAGCTCGAATTCAATTTCTTCTCTGATGTCAGCAGTAAATAGGAAACTAAGCTTGCCCCAGCTTAGCCTCAGTACAACTCCGTTGTTATCCACATCAGCGCTGGTCCCCTCCCATAAGCTTGCTGGCGGATTTAGTACTTCTATCTTAATTCCGTTGCCCAGGTCAATCTCCTGTCCAGCGCGGGCTACGTTATATTCGATTCCTTTATCTTCAATAAGCCTGAGCCATTCCTGATAGATAGCTGAATCATAGGGTACGCCAGGCTCAAGCACCTGCTTCACTTTGTACCTCTGAAGGACCTCTACCAGGCCTGTGACATGGTCGGCTTGAGGTTGAGTACAAACAAACCACGAGGTCTATCGTCCTATCCCAGAAGGGGAGCTTCTTGCTCAGTTCCAGATTGATTTTCTGGGGGTCAGGACCGCCATCAATGAGTATGTCCTGGCCATTGGGCGTCTGAATCAGGATGGCATCTCCCTGTCCCACATCAAGAAAACTCACATGAAGCTTGTCATCAGGCGTGGTCAGAGCCACAGACCACACCAGGATAGCTACTACTAAAAGGGGAAGGACAAGCCATTTCATGGGAAAGCCGAGGCGAGGTTTAGGAATGCCTTCGGCGACTTTCCTTATTCCTGAAGTCAACCTGGAAGAAAAATCAGCCAACTGAGTTCGGTAGTTGAGGGATGCTATAACTCCAGCCAATATAACATAGTACCCCCAGATATGCCAGGTGGAAACAGTGCTCACTTGGAAAGATGAGAAAGGCAAGGCATCAAAGCCTTGAACTAAAAAAACGAAATAGCTGAGAAAAAGCCAGGCCAGCCAGCCGAGTATTTGAGCCATGAGCGGGGCGAAGAGTCCCGTGAAGGCAACCAAGGTTGTTGTGGCTATGATAGCGGGCAAGGCGGGCAGGGAGAAGAAGGTTGCTGGCAAGCCAACTAAGGAGACTACGCCAAAGTTATAAGCTATAAGTGGTCCGACTGCTATGATAGCTGCCAAGCTGGCAGCAAAGCCGTCGGTTATTATACTGGCTGTGGGCACAATCTTTTCCCTGTTCTTAAACAAGAGAGCAACGCCTTTCCTTCCCCACGCCTGAAAATAAGGATAAAAGAAAACAAGACCGGCCATGGCCAAAAAGCTGAGCTGGAAAGGGACGCTCCACAATAACTGAGGCTGGATTCCCACCATCACCGCGGCGGCGAAAGCTAGGGCAATGATGGCACTTCCCTGCCTCCCCAGATATTCAGCTATTATAAACAGGCTTCCCATAATTGCCGCCCGAATTACCGGTGGATTCATCCCGGCGAGCAGGGTATAAAGCCATATAACTCCGAGAGCCAGCCAGATATATATGGAACGCTGCCGGCC
>Ga0315285_10005590_pt1 | contig 12952 bp, 8 predicted proteins | sample YL17G09_36_MG_FD_203698 | JGI IMG/M metagenome (GOLD analysis project Ga0315285, IMG submission 203698) | Sediment microbial communities from Yellowstone Lake, YNP, Wyoming, USA - YL17G09_36 | ecosystem: Environmental > Aquatic > Freshwater > Lake > Sediment | place: USA: Wyoming | collected... | reverse complement strand
GATGGTCCGCAAACTGGGAAGAAAATTCGGAATCCATGCGGGAAAGTAATGCGAATAAGTTTCCATGTGGAGCCGAGGTTCGGACCGATGGACGCAGCCAAAATCCGGGGGGAAAAGTCTACTTCGGCCGCTACCCGTGGGGTTCCGCAAAGGAACGCGGGCACAAAGGCTACGCCTTTGTAAGTACATAATAAGCAGACCCTCTGGCAGGATCCATCGTAAGACCCCCGTGGGCCCGGGAGCGATCACTGCCTATTTTGGCAAGCCCAGCGGTCCGGGCCTCGGCTCCTGGCACCAGGGTCCAACTTTGCCAAAGTATTTCTGAGACGTCACACTTGAAAGGAGAGGTTATGAACCTGGGAAGATATATTTCGCGCAGCGCCAAATACTACCGGGATACCGCCGCCCTGATCTTCGATGAGAAAAGGATCACCTATGAACAGCTCGATAGGAGGACCAACCGCCTGGCCCATGGGCTTTTGGGCCTGGGTTTGCAAAAAGGGGACCGGGTGGCCATTTACTCCGGGAACCGGCCGGAGATTGCCGAGACCGAAGTTGCCTGTTACAAAGCCGGGCTGGTCCGGGTTCCCATCAATGCCCGTCTTTCTCCGCAGGAAGCGATGGGCATCCTGAACAATTCCGAGGCCAAGGCGATCGTGGTGGACGCCCCTCATCTTGAGCCCCTTCTGGCCGGAGCAAAAGAACTGGAGTGCTTGAAACATTTCGTCTGCGTGGATCCCTCCAGCAGCGGGACGATCGATTACGAAGGACTCCTGGGGCAGAGCCGGGAGGATTTTCCGGAGGTGGAGGTGGACCTAAGTGACCTGGCGGTCCTGACTTACAGCTCCGGGACCACGGGGAAACTGAAGGGGATCATGCAGAGCTACGGGAACCGCATGGCCATGATTCGCAAGGGCCTCATGTTTCCCGAGATCAAAATCAACAGTGGGGAAATTTTAATCCACGTGGGGCCCCTCACCCATGTGAGCGGCATGCTCCTCATGCCCACCTTCTTCCTGGGGGCCACCAACCTCATCCTGCACCGGCTCGACGTGGAACTGCTCCTGGAAACTTTCCAGCGGGAAAGGGCCCATTACATCATGCTGGTCCCGGCGATGATAAACATCATCCTGGCTCATCCCAAAACCACCCAGTATGATCTCAGCAGTATGAAGGCCATTTTCTACGGCGCGGCCCCCATCTCCCCTCCCCGGGTCCAGCAGGCCATCGATGTTTTCGGGCCGATCCTGGTCCAGGGGTACGGCATGAGCGAAACCACTTCCTTCGTTACTGTCCTGACCGCCGCCGACCATGTGGAGGCGCTGAAGAACAATCCGGCCCGTCTGGGTTCCTGCGGAAGACCATTTTTTGAGACCGAGGTCAAAGTGGTGAACGAAGAGGGGAAAGAGGTAGTCCCGGGGGAGATGGGGGAGATCACCGCACGCGGCGCCGACATCATGCAAGGGTATTACCGGGACCCGGAGCTGACCCGGCAGACGATAAGAAACGGCTGGATTCATTCCGGAGACATGGCCAAGGTGGATGAAGAAGGTTTCATTTACATCGTAGACCGCAAAACCGAGATGATCATCTCCGGTGGGTTCAACGTCTATCCCTCAGAGGTCGAGCAGGTCATCTACAAACACCCAGCGGTCCTGGAGGTCTGCGTCTTGGGCGTACCCGATGAAAAATGGGGTGAAGCCATCAAAGCCGTCGTCGTCTTGAAGCAGGGGGCGACGCTCACCGAGGAAGAGCTGGTGAATCACTGCGCTCAGTTTCTGGGCGGTTTCAAAAAGCCCCGCTCCGTCGATTTTGTAACCGAACTCCCCAAAAACCCCAACGGCAAAATCGCCCGGCGGCTGGTGAAGGAAAAATACTGGGCGGGCAAAGAACGGAGGGTGAATTAGGAAAGGTCACCCCCCATTTCCGCAAAGCCCTCATTAGAAAGTGGGATTCTCTCCGTCTTCCCCCGTTCAGGACATGTTACCAAACATTGGGTTACTCGATCCGAAGCGGCCGAGACATAGTCCAGCTCTCTTCGGCAAATTCCTATGAGTCAAGAGCAGACTTGAGCCCTTTCTCTCGTGTTTTCTATTTTTTTCTATTTTTTTCTTGACACACAATTCCTTCTTTGGTAGCTTTTACTCGCCAAGAAGCGAGTTCTTATCAACTCAATTTCTTACTAATTTAATGACCCCGAAGAAACGGCTGAAGGCTTGAGTGTGCATGGGGTTTGCCCCAAATATTAATCGCAAAAAAAGGAGGTTCGAACATGAATGGAAAAAAGCGGCAGAATTTTATCAAGACATTTTTCTGGGGTTTAGGGATCGCCATGGCCCTGGGTTGGGGAACGGGAGTTTTGTCCGCCGCCGAAAAAGAGATCCCGATCGGAGCAATTTATCCCTTGACTGGAGCAATTGCCGACAGTGGACAAAGATGTAAATGGGCAGCGGAAACCGCTTCCGAACTGATCAACAAGGCCCATCCGGGAATCAACTTGCCCTTGGCCCAGACTGCAGGCCTACCGAACCTCGGGGGGGCAAAAATTAAACTGATCCCCGCAGACCATCAGGGCAACCCAGCTTTGGGAAAGGCCGAGGCGGAGCGGCTTATTAATCAAGATAAAATTGTCGGCCTGCTAGGCTGTTATAACAGCGGAGTTACCAAGGCGGCCAGTATCGTCGCCGAACGTGCCGGGGTCCCGATGGTCAACGGCAGCTCCAGTTCCACAGAACTTCACAAACAAGGTTTCAAGACTTTTTTCCGTACCTATTCCTACGATGAAGTGGAAGCCAAGGCCCTCTTTGAAGCGGTCAAAGAGGCGGATACGAAAATGGGGAAGAAGAATAAAACTTTTGCCATTGCGGCGATGGTCGGAGAATACGGGAAAAGCATGGCTGATTGGCTGGAGCGATGGGGAAAGCATTTCGGCTACAAGCTCGTGGAGCGCGTCGATCATAAATTTGGGGCCACAGACCTTTCCTCCAGCGTGCTCAAGCTGAAGGCGGCCAATCCGGACGTGATTTTCCATGCGACCTTGCTGGGTGATTACCTACTGTTCATGAAGACTTACAAGGAAATGAACTTCTTACCTCAGGCCCTCATGGCTCCGTGCAGCGGGTTCCAGGACCCGGGGCTCATCAAACAAGGGGGGGGAAATGTCAATTATCTGATGGGTACTCAGATTTTCTATTTGGACCGGATAGCCAAAACGCCTAGCCTGAAATACATCAATGATATTTATCGGCAAAAATCGGGAAGCGACCTGGATGGAGTCGTGATCGGGGAGCTGGAAGCAATGCTAGTCCTTGCCGACGCCATCAACCGTGCGGGCAGCACTGAAGGGAAAGTTATCTGCGAGGCCCTTCGCAAAACCGACATTAAATGGGATATCGATGTGTTTGGCGGGGTGAAATTTACGGAAGAAGGGCAAAATAGCCTGGTGAAGGTTGTGATCAGCCAAATCATCAATGGAAAACATCAGACTGTTTTCCCCCTCGAAGGCGCCTCCCAGAAACCCATTTGGCCAATGCCGAGTTGGTCGGCGAGGTAGAAATAACCCACGCGGAAGACGGAGCAGGCCCGGAAGGTGAGTGCCTGAAGCGGTTCCTGGCCTGCTCTTTTCATGTGCAGGTTTCCTAAGCCCCGTTTTGGTAAGGCCGGAGCCCGTGCAGAGAGTGAAGCATTAGGAAGCTATTGGGGCGGAAGGAATTATGATTAGCCTGATTCCAGACGCAATTCTATGCGGGATCTTAATCGGTTTGGTTTATTCCCTTGCGGCCACGGGGTTGACCATCATTTGGGGAGTTATGGGAATCATCAACTTTGCCCATGGCGACCTTTTAATGCTGGGGATGTTTGTGGCCTTTTGGCTCAACGTTTGGATCGCCATGGACCCTTTGTTCTCCGCGCCTTTGGCGGCTTTGGGCGTTGGGGTTCTGGCTTTGATCATGTACCGTTTCATTATCAGGCGAATCGTCGGGGCCTCTCTCCTAGTCACCCTCCTTTGCACCTTTGGGTTGGCCATTGCCATTCGAGGGGCTGCTCAATTTTTCTGGGGCCCCAATTATCGCATGGTATCGAACTCTTGGTTCCATGACAGCACAACGATGTGGATCTTCCATTTAAGCATGCCCAAATTCATCGCCGGGGTGATCAGCGGATTCATTGCCCTGGCGGTTTTTTATCTCATCAAGAAAACCCGCACCGGCCAAGCAATCCAGGCGATTTCCATGGACAAGGAAGAAGCTATGCTGCGGGGCATTAACGCCGATCGGCTCTATGCCTTGACCTTTGGCATCGGCGGGGTCTGCGCGGGAGTGGCCGGGGCCTTGATTTCGAAATTTCATCCCGTTTCCCCCCACGGAGGGATGATGTTCGTTCTCATTTCTTTCGCCTGCGTGGCCCTGGGCGGATTCGGTTCGATCAAGGGGGCCTTTCTGGCCGGGATCATCGTGGGGGTGGCTCAAGCGTTGGGGGGGTTCTTGATCGCGCCAGCCTTTGAATACGCCCTCATTTTTCTGCTTTATATTATTGTCGTCTTAATCAAGCCCAAGGGATTGTTCGGATGGTAAGAAAAAATATTTTCTGGGGGCTCTTCCTAGTGGTGGGTATCTTTCTGCCCCTCGGAGTCCAAGATACCTTCTTTCGCCATGTCATGTTTATGGTGGTTCTTTTTATTATCCTGGGACAAGCCTGGAACCTGGTGGGGGGATACCTGGGGTATGTATCGTTTGGGCATGCCATTTTCTTCGGTATCGGGGCCTATGTCCCCACGATCCTCTACCGGGACTTCGGGCTGAATCCCTGGATCGGTATGTTCTTGGGTTCTTGCCTCGCTGTCGGCGCGGCTTTCGTCATTGCCTACCCTTGTTTCCGGCTGGACCTTCGGGGCCATTATTTCGCCATCGCTACCCTTGCCTTCGCGGAGATTGTGGCCATTGCCTTCGATAATTGGGATTATGTCGGGGCGGCCCGAGGGATATTGATTCCCTTGAAGGAAGATTCTCTGCTCCTCCTCCAGTTTAAGGATAAACTCCCCTTTTATTACATCGCTTTGGCATACATGGTATTGACAATTCTCTCGGTGGGGTGGCTCTTACGCACGAAGGTGGGATATTATTTTCAGGCGATTCGGGAAAATGAGGAGGCGGCTCAATCCGCGGGGGTGAATACTTCTCGGTATAAACATATAGCCTTTTATATCAGTGCTTTTCTGGTAGCTCCGGTCGGTACGCTCTTCGCCCACTATAATCTCTACTTTGATCCTTCCATGGTCTTTCACTTTATGATCTCGACCCAGATGGTTCTGGTGGCCCTTTTGGGAGGGATCGGTACGATCGGGGGCCCGGTGGTGGGTTCCTGCATCCTCATTACCTTTTCCGAATACTCCCGATCCTGGCTGGGGGGTGGGGGAAGAGGATTGGATATCATCTTTTTTGGGTTGCTTCTGGTCCTTATCACGATCTACCAGCCCGGCGGTTTTTTGAGCATTCTTCGCAGATTCACACCGAAGGTGACACAAGATGAATCGCATCGTGCTTGATGTGCAAAATTTAACCAAGAGCTTCGGCGGCGTAGTCGCAAACGATCAGGTGAGTTTCCAGGTCGAGGAAGGGGAGATTATTGGCATCATTGGACCGAATGGAGCTGGGAAGACCACCCTATTTAACATGATTTCGGCGGTCAAACCCGAAGGGGTCGCCTCGCAGTTCCCCGATTCGGGCCAGGTTTTCTTTAAAGGACAGAAGATCACCGGGTTATTGCCGAACGAAATCTGTAAGCTCGGGTTAGCCCGAACCTTTCAAATCGTAAAAACCATGAAAAATATGACCATCTTTGATAATGTGATGATCGGTTCCTTGAACCGGACTCATCGAGTTCCGCAGGCTAAGGATATCACCCGGGAGATTTTAGAATTTACCCATCTCTGGAATTTGCGTAGAAACCAAGCTGGAAGTGTACCCATTGCCAGCCAGAAAAGGGTGGAAATTGCCCGGGCACTGGCCACCCAACCTGTGCTTCTTATGCTGGATGAGCCCATGGCTGGGCTGACTCCCAAAGAGGTAGAGGAGGCGGTGGAACTCGTTAAAACAATCCATCAGCGTGAAATCACCGTCATCCTGGTGGAACATGTGATGAAGGGAGTTATGCCCATCGCGGACCGGATGATCGTACTCGATAATGGAAAAACAATCGCCGTTGATACCCCCTTGAAAATCGTGGAGGATGAAAGGGTCAAAAAGGCCTATTTTGGAGAATCTACATGATGCTTCAGGTTCAGGGGATCACCACGTTATATGGAGAAGCCCTGGCAATTGATAAGGTTACTTTTGAAGTTAAGCCTCGCCAGATCTGCTCGATCATCGGCGCGAACGGGGCCGGGAAAAGCACCATCTTGAAGACCATCTCGGGAATTCTGTCTCCAAAAGAAGGAAGTATTCATTTCCTGGGGCAGAGGATCGACGGGCTTCCGGCCTATCAGGTTGTGCGCCGGGGAATTGCCCATATTCAGGAGGGGCACCGGTCTTTCAAAAAGTTGACCGTTAAAGAAAACTTGCTCCTTGGCGCCTACACCATAAAAGACCGAAAGCAGATTGAAAAAACTCTGGATTGGATCTATGCGCTATTTCCCATCCTCAAGGAACGGAGCGGGCAGAGCGCCGAAACTCTAAGCGGGGGACAGCAACAAATGTTAGTCATCGCCAGCGGTTTAATGTCGTTGCCGAAGCTCCTCATCATGGATGAGCCATCGCTGGGTTTAATGCCGAAATATGTTTCCGTGATTTTCCAGATTATTCAGCAGATCCGGGAGAAGGACATTACTGTATTATTGGTGGAGCAGAACGTGCAAAGGACCCTGGAGTCATCCGATTATGCGTATGTCCTGGAATCGGGCCGAATCGCAGCCAGTGGCCCGGGCCGGGAAATCCTGGAGTCAGACCTTGTCCGGAAGGCCTATTTGGGCTTATAAACAATAGGGGGCGATTCTCTATGAAATGCGACCATTTGATTTTTGCCGTGGATACCCATACCGCCGGGGCTCCGACTCGGATTATTTACGATCCCTCCATTCTTGGCGTACGGGGCAACTCTATGGAGGAGAAGCGGGAAACCATAAAAAGGGATTATGATTTCATCCGGCGTGCTTTAATGCGGGAACCTCGCGGTTACAGCGAAATGACCGGAGCCATGGTGACGTATCCGGTGACCAAAGGGGCCGATTTCGGGCTTATCTACATAGAAAACGCCGGGTATCTGGATCTCTGCGGTCATGCGACCGTCGGAGCGGCCACCGCCGCCTTTGAACTCGGCTGGGTCAAGAAACAGGAGCCGAGAATCGTTTTCGATACCGTTGCCGGGCTGGTCCCCGTGCGGGTGAATTACCAGGGCGGGAAGGTGTGTGAATCGACTATGGAAAATGTGGCCTCCTATGGGTGCGGAGAGGTTGCTCTGGACTTCGAGGGGAAAAAGGTTCAGGCCGACATTGCTTACAGTGGAAATATCTTTGCCATCCTCAACGCCTCGGATTTTAATCTCCCGGCGACTGGAGAACATGCCCATGCATGGTCCAAGTTGGGTATGGAAATCAAAGACCAATTGAATCAATCCGAAGCGCTGCGCAAGATCACCGGAGGACGCCCTGTGGAGGTAGTGGAGTTTAATGCTCCCCCCACAATTCAGGGTGCCCATTTTAAGAGCATCGTCGTTTTCGGGAAAGCCCAGGTGGATCGGGAGCCTTGTGCCACGGGAACCTGTGCCAAAATGGCTGTTTTATTCAAGAAAGGGAAGCTGAAAGTGGGAGATCGATTCATTCAGGAAAGCATCATGGGCACCCTGGCTAGTGCTGCCGTCGTAGGCATCACCGAGGTAGGAGAATATAAGGCCATTCTGCCCGAAGTCACCTATCAAGTTTTTATAACGGGCCTCCATCAATACCTTATCGATGAAAACGATCCATTGAAGGAAGGATACCAGGTTTCCTAATGACCTTCGCATGGCCCAAATTTGTTATCGCATTCTGGTGAATGCAGTCAGGAATGGGATTAAATCTGCTCTTGACTCTTCGCATATCGTATTGTATTCGGGTCACCCATTTCTATGATCTTGAATCCCCGAGGAAAGTGGAGGTTTTTTCCAACTCAATTTCGTTTGAGGAGCGAAACAAGGTTATAACCTACTACAGCTAAACATGCTATGAAGGCTGGGATAATAACCAAAGAATAATCTCCAAGCCTGCTTATCATCATTAATCCCCCAAGGCCCCCCATAACGCCTAATGCGATTGATAGTCCTATGCCGAGAATATTCCATCCTTTAGTCTTGAAAAAGAACCTGTCTACTAGCAATATTCCCAAAACGCTCCCCACGGGATAACCAAGAAGCAAAGCCAGTAGAATTATCGTGGTACGTCCAAAATCTATTCCTAAGGCACTAAGGAAAAAAGCAAAGATGACAACGGGCAAATATCCAATCATAGCAAGAACTAAAGCGACGATGAACTCTAGAAAGGTTCTCTGAATATTCATCTGTAGCTAACCACCCTTCTCCGAGGTACCTCTTCCATAAATCTGCCAATATTGTATTGTGTATTGGGGTCACCCATTTTCATGACCCCATTTTCACCTTAGGAAAGTTTACTGATTTCTTTACACCCTCTTGGTATTTTTCCTATAAATACTTAAAAGCAGAAAAGTACCAATTGCGAAAATGAATGCACTTATAATCCATCGAAAGGCTCCCAATTGGACCGCAAAGGCAACTCTAATTACAGCTATTACAAGAGCCCAAAACCAAGTGATACAAGCTATATCCCAACGACCAATGAAACGCAGTTCCAAATATCCAACTATTATTATCAAAGAAACCAACATTGCAAATGTTATCGTTTGATAATTATTAATTAATTCAATAATCATAATTTTCACTCTTCCTCATTGCTGCAGTGGATATAAGCAAGCAAATCAGCAGTGGTGGCAAAAGCGGTAGCTCCGGTTCCAGCCAATACAACTGCCTCAGCTAGAAATACCGATGAAGCCCGCAAAAAGAGTCCTTGCTGAATTGCAGCCGATGATGCGTTTGCTCTTGCATAAATACCGAACAGTTTGGCAAAATCTGATGCAGGTTGGAACATTATTCGGTAACCTTTTAAGATTAAGTAGGAACCAGCACCGCCAATTCCCACTAGAATTCCACCCTTGATAATCAGAGCCTCAACACTCGTTTCCACAGCAGTTGAAAAGTATTCACTCCCAGGGATGTAACTACCGAGGCTGAAACTGGGAACCAATTTATCTGCAACAAAATCCCCATAATTATCTCTTAGAAATTTATCCATACATCTTTTTCTGTCTCCAGGACAAAGGCCCCATGGATCACTTAAATCGGTAGGGTTATTTCCCACATACCGGTACAGATTCACATCCCCACTTGTAAACCCGATCAGATCCTTGCTAAGGAATCTGCCTGCTTTGGGGTCGTAGTACCGGGCCCGGTAAAAATATAGGTCTTCCGTTTGCCGCGGCGTCTTGATTTCGATCCGGCCTCCCCCCTTCGTTCCCTGGGGATCTTGAACCCCCGGTTTTAGTTCGGTGGAATAAGTGATCCAGGAAGTGGTTTCCTCCTGCGCCAGCATCTGGTCAAGTTCCCTGCCGGTGAAAGTGAAGGGCTGTTCCAGGCTGCCGCTCTGGGATGTGATTCTCCCGAAGCCGGCGTACTCATAACTCTGGATTACTTGCCCGGCTTCATCCGTCAGAGATTGAATGCTCCCCAGGCCGTCCTTGTGGTAATAATAGCTCTTCCCGTTTTGCTCCAAGGCCAGGGGATCATCAATTGCCAGGGTGTGGAGATAGCTGGATTTTATATTATTCTGGCCATCATATTCAAGGAGGATGTTGGGGCCGTCATAGAGGTAGCGGGTTATCTGGCCGGTGGCCTCCTTTTCGATCCTCCGGCCAAAGGGGTCGTACTTATACCGGGCGAGGGTGGAGGGGGTTTCTACCTTTACCAGCCGGTTATCCGGGTCGTAGGAGTAAGTGGTTTTCCCTCCAGTGATTTTACTTGTCTTCTCAATCCGATTCCCCTGGGCATCATAGGTATAGATAAAATCCCCATCCTCCAGGAGGGCATTGTCGGAATCGACGACGGTGGTTTGCCGGTTGCCCACGGGATCGTATTGGAACTGTTCCGGAGGGCGGGTGGGATGAGCGGCCCGGGTCAGCTGGTCTATGGGATCATAGGTATACTCATGATTCCCCGAAAGGTCGGTCATGGCCGTCCGGTTCCCCACGGCGTCATGGGCATAGGCAAAAGAACTGACTGGGGGTTTCTGGGAAATCCTGGCTGATAGGCTGGTCAGGTAGCCCGATGGGTCATAAGCGTAATCCGTCTGAACCCCGTTGGGATACATTAAACCTGTTCTCCTGCCCATGGGGTCATGGGAAAAGGCAAATGTCCCAACCTGAGTGACGATCTCAGAAAGCCGGTTAGCCACATCATATTGGTAGCTGATGGCCCTCCCATCCGGCCCCGTCATCCGGGTCCTTTTCCCCAGGGCATCGTACTGGTAAAGAATCGATCTTCCAAGGGAATCGGAAACTCCCGTCATTCGGTTGTTCAGGTCATAGGTGAAGGTATAGCTGATGTTCTGGTTGGCGGCCGAGGCCATGTTGCCCCGCGCATCATAGGCAAAGGTGGTCCTATCCCCGTTTACGGATTGGACCGAGGTCAGCCGGCTCAGGGGATCGTAGGAATAGAGGGTTATATCCCCCTTCTCATCGATGCGGGTCAGGCGGTTCCCGTTGGGATCATAGGTGTGGGACTTTGAATAACCCATGGGGCTGGTCTCTTTGACCAGCCGGCCGGAAAGATCATACTCGAAAACCGTGGGATTCCCCCTGGCATCGGTCAGCGAAGTCAGCCTATCCACCCCCGCTCCGCAGGAAGGGCAGCCCGAGTCATAGGAAAGCCTGGTTGCATTGCCAAGGGCATCCGTAATTTTTGTGACCTGGCCCCGGTAGTTGTACTCGTAGGAGGTCTTCCTTCCCTTGGCATCGGTCCTTTCGATGGGGTTCCCGCCAAGATCATAGGCATAGGCCAAGCTGTTTCCCTTGGGGTCGGTCATTCTGGTGATCCGGCTCAACCCGTTATAATCAAAGGAAACCGTGTTCTGCAGGGGATCCGTGAAACTGACCAGCCTCCCTGAGGCATCGTACCCAAGGGAGGTCACCGCCCCGGCTGGGTCGGTCAGAGAAGTCAGGTATTCATGGGAGTCATAAGCAAAGGCGGTCATCTGACTCAACGGACTTAAGACGCTCAAAAGATTGCCCTTGGAATCATAGGTATACCGGGTCTGGTTCCCCAGGGGATCGGTGGCCGAGGTGAAATTCCCCTTTTCATCATAGGCCAGGGTTACCACGGCATCCCCGGGGTAGGTGATGCCGGTTACCTGATTCAGGGAATTGTAGGCATACAGGGTGATATCCCCCAGGGCATCCGTGGCCGAGGTCGTATTCTTGTTGGCATCATGGGTGAAAGAGGTCTGGTTGCCGTTGGGATCTGTAAGGGAGGAAAGATTCCGGTTCTGGTCATAGGCATACCATGTGGTGTTCCCCAAAGGATCGGCTTTTTCCGTCAAGGTCCCCATCCCCGGATCATACCGAAAGGTCCAGACCCCGCCGTCCTTTTCCGTGAACTGGGACAGGGAGGTTTCGGGAGAATAGGCTAAAGACCTGATTCTCCCATCCGGGTCGGTTGCCCCCACCACCCGGGATTCAGGGTCATAGACATAAGAAGTCACATGACCTGTGGGGTCGGTTTTGGTTAAAAGAAACCCATTGGAATCATAAGTGTAAGCCCAGGTCTGGGTTCCCAGCCCCTGGACCTGGGAGGAAATCCCCGTCAGGGCAGTCCCTGCATAGGTAAAGGAATGAATGTTCCCAAGGGGATCGGTGATCCGGGTGATCCGGTTATCCGGGGTGTAGGCCAGGGAGATGTTCCTCCCCGAAGGATCGGTGATGAGAACCAGCTTGCTTTGCGCGTCATAGGTGAAAGAGACGGCGTTGGAGTTCCGGTCCAGGATCCGGGTGATCTTCCCACTCTGGTCAAAATGGTAGAAGATCCCTTCTTTCTTCTCCAGGACCGAAGTTCCCCCTTCCTGAATAGTCAAAAAGGGATAGGTGGCATTCTCCGGGGTGTACCGATCCCCGTTTTGGGAAAGGGTAATCCGTTTCCCATCCCCCTCCACCAGGGTATAGGTGCCATTGTTGTTGGAGGAAAGATGGATATCAAAGGTATGGGACCACCCGGTTCCCAGGGGGGTCTTTATATTCCTCAGGCTGTTATAGGAAAGGGTAAACTCCCTCGGGAACCTGGAGTTGGGAAGATGAAACAGGGTTTGGGAGTGGTATAAGTTCCCGCTGGCCACGTTGGCAAAGGACCCGAATTTTATCTTTGGATCAACGGCGCAGGCCACAGGCTCATCATGGGCCTTCACTTCAATCGAGAGGCTCTTTGCATCCCGGGCATTGCAGGAGGCCCCGGAAGCGCGGGCCTCCAGTCTGGCTTCATACCTCCCGGGGGCCACCTGCTTCCCCCCGCTGTCCTTCCCATCCCAGGATTCCGTTATGGAATTGCCGGAGCCGGTTAAAACCTTCCCTGCCACCGAGATAGACCAGCTGATTGAACCGCCGGGAGCGGAAGAAATGCTTCCCGAGAATCTGGCCTTTTGCCCGGCAGACAGATTGATGGCCGTCGCTTCGGCGCTAAAAGTATTTATAGAAAGGCAGGACAATACCGCATCCGGGCGGCAGCCGACAGCGATCATCTCCGCGCTGCGCTTGTCGCATAAGAACCCGGAGTCCAGGTCGCCGCTGCCATCAAACGGCAAAGTGTAACAGGTCCAACCTCCGGCAGTGCCACACCCATATCTTTGACCGCAGGCCGGGTCTACCTG
>Ga0315285_10005588_pt1 | contig 12954 bp, 21 predicted proteins | sample YL17G09_36_MG_FD_203698 | JGI IMG/M metagenome (GOLD analysis project Ga0315285, IMG submission 203698) | Sediment microbial communities from Yellowstone Lake, YNP, Wyoming, USA - YL17G09_36 | ecosystem: Environmental > Aquatic > Freshwater > Lake > Sediment | place: USA: Wyoming | collected... | reverse complement strand
CTTCGATGGATGTCAATGGTGATGAGTTTCGCATCGCACACCGCCTGATGCGACTCATCGAGACTGCCGACGACGCCTACGAAATCATTTTCCGGTACGTCCGGTCATTTGAAAGAATCAACAGCCCAACAATCGCCCCGATGGCTGGTGATATGGATTCTTCGCTTTTCCGATGCAAGACGATGGACTCTCCAGACGAGGAGGATGACGCCAGCCCGTACCAGCGGCTGCTTCTATACCTCCTGAACAAGACGTATACCCAAAAAATGAAGCGGTACAAGGGACAGTGTTGTAAGCAGATTGAGACGACCGATGGTCACTTGACCCGTGCGTGGAAGCCAGTCATGGAGATTAAGGAGTTTGTGTATTTTTACACGCAAAAAGAGGACAAGTACGACATGTGGCGCAACCTGACGAGTAAGGGTGGTATCGTTCGGGACACAGTGACTCACTTGTCGATGTGTCGCGACATTCAGTTTCCGGAGATTCAGAAGAACCGCCATGTCTGGTCGTTCACGAACGGCATCTTCGCGGGTCGGGACTGGTCTCCCGAGGGACAGACGTCACGATTTTACCGATACGGTTCGACTGACATTTCAAACCTGGATCCGACGGTTGTGAGTTGCAAGTTTTTCGATCAGACGTTTCCTGAGGGAATAATGGACATCGAGGCGTGGCAAGATATCAAGACGCCTGTTATTCAGTCGGTCATGGAGTACCAGCGTTTCTCAAAGGAGGTGATGGAGTGGATGTATGTGTTCATCGGTCGTCTGTGTTTCGATACGAACGACATGGATGCTTGGCAGGTGATTCCCTTTCTCAAGGGTATAGCCGGGTCCGGCAAGTCAACAATCATCACCAAGGTGTGTAAGCGGTTCTACGACTCGGAGGATGTTCGGACGCTCTCAAACAACATCGAGAAAAAGTTTGGTCTCTGGTCGATTCACGATGGGTTCATGTTCATCAGCCCTGAGGTCAAAGGTGACTTGGCGCTCGAGCAGGCGGAGTTTCAGTCGATGGTTTCGGGTGAGGATGTGTCCATCGCACGCAAGAATGAAAAGGCGTTGTCGATGACATGGAACGTGCCTGGTATCCTCGGTGGTAATGAGGTGCCGAGTTACCGTGACAACTCCGGGTCGGTGCTTCGTCGTCTCGTGACGTGGAACTTTGCACGGCAGGTGGCTGAGCCCGACCCACAGCTGGATGGGAAGCTCGAGGCTGAGATTCCGACGATTCTGTGTAAGTGTGTTCGGGCCTACCTCGACTACGCAGGTAAGTATTCGAAAAAGGACATTTGGGGTGTTTTGCCGCCGTACTTCAAGACTGTTCAGGCGCAGGTGGCGACGGTGACCAACCCGCTGCAACACTTTTTGGCGAGCGACAAGGTGGTGTACGGACTAGACAAGTGTATCCCACAGAAGTTGTTTGTCCAGATTTTCAACCAGCACTGCCAAGAGAATGTGCTCGGACGGTGCAAGTTCAACGAAGACATTTACGCGGGTCCGTTTTCGTCTCGAGAAATTGATGTCCGAACAGGCTCAGACACCTACCGGGGCAAGGCGTATGCAAACCAACGCTTCATCTACGGAGTCGACACGATCGAAGAAAACTACGCGGGTGCTGATCTGGACGTCTAGGACTTTTCCCGTCGCAGACGGGAAAACGCTCCGCGTCTCCCCTTGGACTGAGGGTCTAAGGACCAGAGACTACAAAGCTGTAATGGAAATCATGACTGCGTTGTTCGCTGCATGGGAGAATACGATCGACGAGTACAAGAACCAGCCGAATGTCGAGATTGAGATTCGGCTGGGCAAGGTGAATCGCGGCAAATTTGATACGAACGTCGGACAGGCTACGTTTGAGCGGGTCCTTCGTCGCCTCCGGAGATATGAGGAATGGGAAAGCACAAACGAGAGTCAGTCGACTGTGTACATGGATACGGCGGCTGGAAAGCGTGTCGTCATGAATGACGTGACGGACGAGATGGAGTCGTGTGTGATCAAGAGGCGTTTGCTCGTGAATGACCAGATGCTGGACGGTTTTCCTGTTGATGCACGACTAGGTATTTCGTCCGAGGTGCCATACGACCGCGAGGCTGACACGGACGAAAACTTTACACGGGTCAAGAAGCGTAAACGGTATTCTTTTGTACGCAAGGGTCTTTCGATTGACTTGTCAGAAGTGAGCGGCGACGCGGAGGACAAGGATTCAGAGGAGGTGACTGAGTATCAGATTGAGCTCGAGATTCTAAACCCCCCAGTGAATGCAGCAGAGCGACATCAGGTGTTTAACATCGTTTACAAGATTTCGGACATTTGCAAGATTATGAACTAGTCTTTTAGCAGGACACGCATCTCTGTGTAAAATGAAGCCTCTGATGTCGTCACGTGTTTGTCTCGCGTCGTCGTCACCTCTATCTCGTGCGCGCGTTCGTCTTGATTGAAAACTGAAAACCACTCATCCGTAGCATCGAGTTCGATCGGTCTATGAATGACGTGACATTCTGGAATCCGAAATATATGCAGTGACTTTGAAGTCATGTTGTAAATTATCCTGTCGTGACATGACAATCTGAACCAAAGGTCCCACGCGCGATTCGCGTCGAGACGTTTTGGGGGAATGTTAAAATAAAGACGGGTATCTATGATCGGGTCGGACAAAAGGACTATCTTGTATATGAGGTCAGAAGGAAGGTTTCTCCATATTAAACTATTCATCTCACGTTGTTCTTCTTGAACCGCATGGCTTTATGCACAGTGGGCTTGTATGCCACCTTTTCTTGTCGAGGAAGAGCGGGCGTGTAGGATCCGAACGCCTTTGTAAAGTAAAAGTCTGTATCGTTGAGCAGGTAGTCAATCTCCTCCGAATCAAAGCCACCCTCTTTCAGAGATGAAAACATCCGTTCATTCTTTTTCAACTCTCGCATCGCATTTCGTCTGAAAAAGGCGTGAAACTCCTGAGGCCACGCGACCAACATTTCTTTGAGGTTTTGCATAACGTCTTCGACCGAGTGCTCAAAAACTTCAGAACACCTTGTCTCCCACGCATCCATGTTCCACTGCTCCTCCACCTTGTGAAACCCCTTGAAGTAAATTGGGCGTCGGCACATGGGACACCCGGTGCCAGTGCCTTTGAGATACCAGCTCTTGATACACCCCGAGCAAAACTCGTGACCACAGCACAACTTACGGCACGGACCATTTTCATAGCACACTGAGCACTCCATTTTGCAGTGGATAGTCACTACTCGGAACATTGTCTCACGGACACAAGACGCGTTTTTTATATCCACCTCTAGTAATGCCGGTGATCGAACTCCGCCGTACTGAAAATGTGAGACAAATGCCAACGGCTCAGATTTATCAACAACTCGAGGCGGTGTTACCGACAGGCCGTACGAACGGTCCGTGGTCACATGTACAGTTATCCCAGCAGCGTCAGCAGTACCTATTCAGCCGTGCCATGGAACTGTACCATCGCCCGAATGTTACCACTCCTCAAACTAACAGGGCGTTAAATATACTCAGGCATCTCGCGATGAATTACAACCGCGTCTGGACGAACAATCCCAGACGGTCTCAGCTTTTTGCAGGCTCGAACAACAACGGATCAAACTCGAATGAATTCATGCCCTATTACCGCGCCGCTGGGATAATCGGCTCTCCACGTGCTCGTTCCCCGAACAACAATACCGGACTTCACAGTCTCTTTATCAAGACGAACATCGTCAAATTGCCAGCCAATAAACCAGTCGATTCTATCAGTCATCACAAGTTTAAAAAAGGCGATGTCGCAACAAGAATCCACCAAAATGGTACAAATTCTTACTTTCGAACCGGTTCATTTAATAGCTGGTTTGGACACGATTGGAAGCATATGAGTCCTAACAGCAATGCCAAAATATCGAATAAAAAACATCCATTGACTCGTGCAACTGTAACTCGGAGAAACGTTTCTCGTGTCAAGTTTGTCTAGACCCGGATCTTCTTGTACCACGCCATCGAACACATCGTGTTGCCGTCAGGTGCGTCTACATTCGTTGACGTGTCGTCGTCAGCGAGCCGCCACTTACCCTTGTGTTTTACGTACGCGGCGTAGTGTCCACCGTGGAACATTCCCCAGTGAGCGACAATCACAAAGAGTTTCATACCATGATACGTGTCTGGGACAATTTCAACTGGGCACTTTTGTGTGAAAATGACGGACAAGCAATCACCCGTCTCGCGGATAACCGTCTGCATAGCCGCCGCGTTGTGTTTCTTCCCAGCGTCGTCGACGTAATCACCCAAAATGTGGTACTTGTCATATTTCTGCAAATGTTCCGGTGAATCGACAAAGAGCGAACAAAAATCGTTCGTCCGTGATGACGTTCCACCGGGGTACACGACAACCTGTTCCTCCTTGCCGTAAAAGATGGGTTTCATGTAGTCGAGTCCGAGAGACTTTTCGAGGGCATCCATGAGTGCTAAAACAGCTTCATGTGCATCATGTTGCTGCGACGGTGTAAAGTCTGTAAACTTGGCCCGGAACGCATCGACGAGTTCGTGTGGATCGAGCGGACTCTTGTCTTTTTGATGCCACATCTGGCGAACCAGACTGGAATAAGCACGAGTCACTTCGCAAGGTCCGTCGTAGGGACCTTCGCGGAGAAACCGATTCGTGAGTGTCGGGACATGTGCTAGGCACTGTACCGCTGAATTGAAATAGCACGTGTTTCCGACGTTGAACAAACCTCTTGACATTGTCTACTAAAGCCTCCAGACTTTTATGTAAAAAAGATGCTTGCAGTCTTCAGCTCTCGTGGCTTGATTCGTTGCACTGCCCAGCCCTCGCCGCAACGCAAGAAGGCTCAGATTCGGTACAAGCTGAAAAAGGCGATTGATCACGCCAAAAGTCTATGTCTCAATTTCGAGGATACGAATGAGTGTCGTATCGCGTGGGACGAGGTGAACGATCTGACGCGCGCGCTCCACGACCAGCACCCACCGCCAAAGGAACCCGAGCGGTCAGAGCTTTCAAAGCGGGAGTATGACGTCTAGAACTCTGCTGGTTTCAGAACCATGTGAGCTTCGACAATCTTTGTACCCTGTTCCTGACGGTCGACTTCACCGCCGTGCGAATAGCCCGAGCGTCTGCTTGGGAAATAGCGCATCGCGAGCGTCGCGAGCAAGATAAAGACGATGGCGTGAAGAATCAAGCCACCGAACTTGGCGGTACCCTCGCTGGTCGCAACCCAGCTGCCGAAGACATCACGGGTCTTCTGGTACGTCATCGGGCTGGCGACCAGCGCATAAAGGACGGCGGGAACAATGTAAAACTTGGCAGCGTCGGACATTTCCTATTTACAAAGAATAAAATTCATCAAGCTTGATATTCTCTCGGAGGTTGACGATTGTTCGATCATACGTCCGGCGATTGTTCGGATGTGTCTTGTCTGGACGCTCCTTGACTGGCATCCACCCCAAGTCCTGGTAGTCACACTCGAGTATAGTACCTGGTGCATACGGCCTCGTCCTCGTATTCAATTCCGCCTCTTTACGCATCTGACCGCGTTCTTGTATACACAGGTCCTTACCATTCATCACCAGAAAATCGATAGTAATGAGATGTCTGGGCTTCCATTTGAAGAGCGTCTCGTGTGTCCCGATACGAATAGGCTCCTCAACCGGTGTAAAGATGAGACCATCCGTCTTTTCACCGAGTTGAATCTTACTCACCTCGTTCAGAGGCAACATCTCCTTCACCTTCACCTGCAGCTTCGGTTGTTTCAGAATAGACTTGACAACCACCTTGGCCTGTGTCAGACGTTCTGTCAGCGTCTTTTTACGTATGTCCTCACCTTTGACACGCACGGCGTCATAGACGTAAAAAACCCCATCCATCAACTCCCCATCCAGTACAGTGTCACGCGGAATAGTCAGAGTGGTAAACGTGACGTGGAATGCCCGGTCGACGAGTGCACAAATCTTCTTCTTGTCCGTCGCCTCAAAACACACGAGCATGTGACGCACGCCGTCAGTTTTTTCACACACGACGTACGGTTGAGACTTGAGTACCCTAAAGTGTTTTCGCTCTATGGAAATGGGTTGAGGTCCGGGAAACCACGATGGATCGCTAGATTCCCACACCTGATGAATATAATTCTTGATTTCATATTCGTACATGCTTCTAACTAGGGTCTGATCTTTATAAGACAATGGACACAGAGTGCCCTTTGTTCGCAGGCTGTGGACTACACTAGGTGGACTTAAGGGTTTATCATGACACCGGGCATTTCTAGAATGTTTCCTAGGCACTTGTGTGTAAAGTGGCGAATGACAGTCGCAGATGGTAGAGCCACCACTCGTAGGTTGTTTGATTTCAGTTGAACGAACAAGCTCTCGTAGGACTCACATGACAGGTTTTTCTGGACACTCTTGAGTTTCTTGTCGATGGGCTTCGAGTCCATGACCCATACACGCGCCGTTGTCTTGTCGACATCGTATAGATCCGTACCAACCACCTTTTTCGTCACGTTAGTGTCGAACGTCAGAGCACGCTGGTGAATGGGTTCGGTCGACCCCTCAACCGTCTTTTTGCGGAACATGTCCCAATCGACGCCTTCGACGACCGAGGGAAACACGACGACCCGAATATCCTTCTCCATCGTGTCGAAAACACGCGGAATTGTCTCCTGGTCCAGATTGGTCCCGTAGTCAAACCATACGATACGCTCACCCGACTTGACCAGCTTGGGAAGTGCATCGAGGCCCTCGACGAAAACGTACTCAATGTGAACCTGTCGCTGTGCACCATACATACCAATCGTCATGAGCGAGTGAAGCGTCGTCACGGCGATTGATTTATTTCGAGTCACACACACGACGTACATGTCTAAGCGTCGTTTTGCGTCTTTAGTCCTTTCGACCGCAGGTCGAAAGTCCTCTCTATCGTTCGCCGTCCGTTGTTTCAGACCTTCGTTGCTGCACACGCGTTAAGACGATCCTCGAGTTTGCCATAGAATCGTAGGTTGCCGACGTGTCCCAGCGTCGTGGTGACGTCTGCGAAAATCTTACCACCCATCTGTTGCCAACGACGACAGAATGCGTAATCCTCTGAAAGGTAGCGGCGATTCTGGGGGTCGATCATACAATCTAGAACGGCACAGTAATCCTCAAAGTCCCGATTCTGGTGGTCATTCTTGCAGTTGAGTTCCGGGTAGTGGGCATACATGCGTTCGATGACGTCACGCTTAATCATCAAGAATCCAGTGGGACCATCGAGCACCTCGACGAATCCGTTTGTGATTTGAGAATTCTGGTACTTGAAGTTCATGACGAGTGCCGCAGACGCCTTGTTCAGATCCTTCCCGGCTGCGATAGCCTGTTCCGCCTGGTCCCACATAATCACCTTTTTGGGGTAGACGGCACACGACACGTCATGACCCGATGCCAAGAGACGTATGACGGATTCAGCCTCGAATTGAACGTCAGCATCGATGAACAAAAAGTGCGTTGCGTTCGACTTTTGAATGAAACGCGCAACTGATATGTTCCGAGCGCGGTGGACCAGGGACTCGTTCTCGGTCGTGTCGAGCATGAGCTGAACGCCATACTGTGCACAGAGTCGCTGGAGTTTCAGGATGGATTCAGCGTACGCCTGTAGACACAATCCGCCATAGCACGGTGTCGACAGAAAAATGCACGGCGGCTGCGACATTACATACAATGAGAGTGTATCCTTTATAGTTTAAAGTTTACCACGTACTGTTTCATAAATGAGTGCCCTGTGCAAAGTCTGTTTGTATTACAATCCGGGTGACAAGACGTGTGGTCGGTCATTGGTCGCTGTGAGTAAGGGCAAGGTTTACCACGACTACGCCAAGGCTGTACGCCTCGACCCAAAAAGGTGTGGACCGCAGGGTAAGTGGTTCGAGGAGATCCAGGGTCCCAAAACACCCGTCGAAGAACTATTTGAATCGTTTGATATTTAATCTATTTGAAAATACTATTGTGCAACGCGTCACGGTACGCGATGACCAGCTCATCATGCTCTCCGTTCATACCCTTGAACCGAAAGCTTGAATCTAAATTCTCGAGGATAGAACGATCCTGCTCGACAATCGCCTTGCCCATGAGTACGAAGAGTGACGACGGAAATCCAAAATTCTGACTGAATCCCACAAACATCTTGGTTGTGAATTCGTCCAACGGGCACAGCGTGACGTACGTCATGAGCACATTGTTCCCATGAACCTCGACTTCACTCCACGTCGTGTACGGGAGGACAAACGCGTGGAAATTATGCGTCGTCGACAAACCAAACAGTTTTGTCGACAGGGCTTCACGGTTCGGGACATAGTCAAACTCGATCGTATGGCCCTTATGAACGACGTTCGTCGGTTTCTCACCAGCCGTCCCGAAACCAAATGGATTCGCGTGGACCCACGAGGCGTGACACGGATCGATCCCATTCTCTATAATCATCTGGGCAGACTGCTTGATCGTCGTCTCAAACCACGTTGTGCTGAACCCGGGCTCGGTCACGTGCGGCACCTCGGGCGGGTCCGGCCCGTCGAGGCCCTTTGGCCGGACCCACAAGAGTCCATCTTGGTCTTTCTTGTCAAAATCAATCTGTAGGAGCTCGGCACAATCGTTTCCCCATGGTTTGCAGAGCTTCTTTTCTGTGTATTTCCATCCGTGATACGGACACTCGATAGCTCCATCCCCGAGCACCTTGCCTCCTGCTAGCGACGCGCCCCTGTGCCGACACGCGTCTGATGTGATTTGAACCTCACGATTGTGGTTTCGCCACACGACGTAATTACGATTCGAAAGGGTCACTTTACGCGGCTCTTTGCCGAGCGTCGACGTGCGCGTCAATGCGATCCAGCCCTCCATACTTTAAACACCCCAGATATTTTTAAGTCGGGACCTTGGGCTTCGTGAGGGTCAGGTTCCAAGGATAGAGCCAACAAACCCTTGAAATCTAGATGAATCCGACTGCACTTTGTAGGATCTGTGTGTATTACAATCACGCACGCGGGACTTGTGTTCGCGCCCTGTCCCGGTTGAGTGGCGGAAATATCTACCAAGATTGCGCCAAGCTTATCAGACGCGACAAGTCGCGTTGCGGTCCACAAGGCGAGTGGTTCGAAGAGGACAAGCTCTTAAAGTTGGCCGTGCCTAAAAATACAGATTGATGATTTCGTGTAAGAACTGTGTGTTTTTCTCGCCGGCTGAGAAGAGGTGTCGCATGGCCGGTGTGGTCACTAAGAAAGGACACGCGACACACGATTATGCACGTTTCGTCCGCCTTGACCCCAAGCGGTGCGGACCTAACGGCAAACTGTTCACCGCAAAAGAGGAAGAGGAGGAGGGGTTCATTTACGCGAGCTGACCACTTTCTTGTCCTCCATGGACTTTCTCTTCTCATCCTCCTCTTTCATCCAATCCTCTAAAGTGAACCTTGAATCAAGGTAGTCTTGATGAGCTTTTGTAAACTTTTTCGTTGTAGGCTCGTTTACCGACTTTTTCTCCTTCTCGTCCGCTTGAGTGTGCCCTATAGCAGTTGGTTCGTACTCTTCCGGTTTCCCCATTGAAAAGGATCGAACAAAGCGCCTCGGTACGGCGCGAAACTTGAACAGTGTCTGCATTTGTCTTTCTACGTTTGTTGAGTTTAAGTCAACAAACCCTTGAACCCTAATGGGAATCCAAGCCTCTATGATTTACCGGCCGGTCGTCACCGACGCGCACATCGAGAACGCTTTGCGAATTGCCAAGACCAAACGGGCAAACACTGGTGAATATGTAAAGTATCAGTCAAAAGCGGTTCGTCTCGTCAACTACAAAGTTCGGCAAAACCGAGAGGTGGTTGAGGCGAAGGATATCGAAGAGATACTTGATTCTATGTATCCGGGAGGGTCTTGGCGGTTGTGAGATATTTTTATCTCAGAGTGTATAAATGGACTTTTACACTTTGCTTTTCTGGATAGGCTTTTTGACGGTTCTCGTCATTCACGCAAAGATGCTCAAGACGAGCACGCGTCACGCGGTCATTACGATCACCGCCCTGTCGGCGATGTTTCTCGGCTCCAAGCTCGGTAGGGAATTTCTCGGCATAAAGTAATGAAGAGTTGCAACAAGTCGGGTCCTAAAAACAAAAAGTGCATCAGATCCGCAAACAAAAAGGTGTTTAATCTTCCGAGAAAGTTTTCAAAAAATGTTTGTCTCCGTGGTGTTATCAGAGGGTTTACGATGCGCGCGAGTTGTGCACCTTGGAAAACTTGATTAAATCAATTACACGTTTACTTAAAAATGGTCGTACGATATGCAATGTCATGGTGACGACCCATGACGGGTTTATAATTTGAATTTCTTGGAGATTCATTGAATATTTTTGCGTAATAAGTCGTGCGATTCCGAGTGCGACATCCACCTCGAACATATGTTTTGCAGAAAACCCGTCTGCATCGAATATCCATTTCCATGCTCCTTCGTGATCACCCAAGACACCATCGTAATGTTCTATGATGCCGTCTTTGTCCCAATATTTTGTAGCTTCGGCTGGTTTTGTGTAAAAAACACCCGGAGCCACCTTTTTGAGTGAATGACTCGTCGGGTCCCGTGCGCACACTGCACATTCGTACATTTTTATATTCAACACTACTATATGGCAGAAATTGTTAAACTGACAACACAGGCGAGTATCATCGTCCAAGCGTTGTCGACTGTCTTCGGTGTCAAGGGTATACTTACGCCTGTACCCTCATCCAAACAGGTTCTCGTGAACGTCCTGAAGCTTGAGATGCTTGTCACATCCATTCAACTGGCATGGTACGTCAAATTGTACAAGTCGTTTGATCTGGCAACCATGGCCACTCGACGTTACTCCGACTGGTTCATAACGACACCTCTTATGATTACGAGTATGGCTGTCTATTACGTGTACGAAAGTGGAAAAACATTCACGTTTGAAAAATACAAAAAGTCAATCATTCAGATGTTTGCTGCAAACTTCATCATGTTACTCGCAGGGTTCTTGGCGGAGAAGGGTATGATGGATCGCACCGTTGCACTCGGTATCGGATTTGCTGCGTTCGGATTTGTATTCAAAAAATTGTACGACGAGTTCAGAACAGAAGAGTCTGACGAAATCTACAAACTGCTGACGAGTGTGTGGGCCCTGTACGGGGTTGCTTTTATGCTGCCTGATGTTCAGAAGAATATAATGTACAACGGTCTCGATTTGATATCAAAGAACTTCTTCTCATTTTTCTTGTACAGAAAAATTGTTCACGTCTAGTAGATGACTGACGTGGTCCTTCCAGCGGGAACGCGCCTCTACAAGGGGTTTGGTAACCGCACGACAGGATGTCACTCTCTGCTCAAAGACACGCGTACGTTTTTCGTAACCCAGAGTGCCAGATTGGCGCGTTCGTACTCAAACACAAAAACGGCGTGTCCTTTTGTCGCAAAGAAATCACTCCGTCTTTTTCTGCTGACGCACCCGAACGTCAAGCGCATCTTTCCAAAGTTGTCCAGGAATACAATCCTCGGACTTCGATTCGCACTCGGCACAAACGTCACACGGGGTCAGCAGACCAAAGTGTATCAGAACATCACAGGGCGCAAGGCTCCACCACGGTATCAGGCACGCCCACAGAATCGCGGTGAACGTCTTTCATTGACAAACGTCAACACCGAAGTATTTGGGCGTCTGAGCACAGAATACCTCACGAAGAATGGCTACGACGGGTTTTATGCCCCACCGAAACGAACGAGTTTCATGGGTGGACTCTTTCCAGCCGAGATTATGCTGTGTAACGCCAGTCGAACGTTGGTTCGTCCAGGTGTCGAGCGCGCCTCGGTTCTGTCTCGTGTTTCCGTCGTCAGAGAACTTCCACAGTTGTTCATAAAGTACTGTCGCAGAAATCGCGCCTTGCTGCGCGTTTACAGAAACCTGTTTGTACCGGAACTAGGAGGTGGTATGGGTGTCAAATTGTACCTCGAGGCTCGAGGAAAACCAGCGCCGAAGAGGGTGACTGACACCCGCGACTTTGATTTTACGTTTGCCGTCCCGAAACGTCTGGGTCAACGAGAGGCGAAGAGACGTGGACTCATCATGAAAACTATCATGTACAGGCACGTCACGGGATTCATCGCATGGCTCAACCGAACGTACACGCGCACAAATGCACGGCTCATCGTCAGTGATTTTGTACCGGACATTAAAGTTCTTCCGGCGACGGGCAAAACAATCTACCAAGTGACACAATTCCGTATTCAATTTCCAGGTGGTCAACCCATGGATTTCGTCGATTCGACACTCGCATACGTGCCGGGGTCGAGCTACGACGACATTCACCCAGTGTACTCACGCATGTACGGGCTGCCGATTGAGCGCCTCAAAAAATTGTACGACGCAGTAATTGCGGTACTCGCTGGATCGTTCCTGTACCCCGGTGTCAAACCACGAAACCCTATCACAGGGAAAAACCCTGAAAAAGGGCGGAAGGATGTTTCACGCCTCGGGGCTCTTCAGAACCTCGCCCCAAAAAATATCAGTCTCGTACGAAACTTGATTCGGCGTATCAAAAAACGTGATGTGAGTGGCGCAAAACGCAACGCAGAAATGCTAATTAAAAATATCCAGAAACGTTAGAGTATGAACAAACCATGTGTACAGACACGTGTTGTCTTGCGACGCGTGAGTCGCCACCCGATTGTTCGTCAGACGATCCGAACAGGGTCCAGAATTCAGAAGCATGCGGTACGGAGTGCAACACTCAGTCTCGTACCGGATGCTGTGAATGATATCGCCTTCCATCACGCTCAACTGAACATGAATGAAGTTGTCCATGTGTTTCAGGACACCATTGCGATATCAAGTATGAACATGGTCCTGGCGATGATGCTGGTAATGTCGAAATTTATAATCTAGTTCATTACTAATGAGCGCAAACTGTGCAGACCG